>OCZT010004131.1_pt1 | contig 14718 bp, 11 predicted proteins | sample 1539031 | NCBI WGS metagenome assembly OCZT01 (sample SAMEA3539308, study PRJEB22396) | soil metagenome | biome: tundra; feature: field; material: soil | place: USA | collected 2010-05 | depth 0.15 m
CGGGCGGTGTAGTTGTGGTGCGGAAGGCAGGGGTCTGAGGTATCCCGCCCTTGCGACAAAAACATTGCAAGGGTGGGGCACCCATTTTCGTGCGGAGTTGAGACGGTGACCAGTTGAGGGTTGTGGTCTCCCAGGTCTCAAAATCGAGACCTGGGGCACCCGGCGTCATTGGTCGATAAGGTCCGAAAATGACCGTTGGTTGTACGTTCGGGATCGAGTCAGAGAGCGATTCGGCGACCCAAGGGAAGACCAGGAATCGGGAGCCGATACGCAGACACCGTAGACGCCAGCGCCGGGTGCCCCAGGTTTCGCTTTGAGAGCTGGGATTACCTCGGCGATGCCGGGCTTACTTTTCCGTAATCAGCCTCCGCCGTGTTTCCGCGCGCGAATGCGCCGAATCTCTTCCATGCGCTGGGCGAGGAGTTTTTCGCGGCCCTCCTGGGTGGGCTTGTAATAGCTGCGGCCCTTGAGCGAGTCGGGCAGGCAGTCCATGTCGGCTACGCGGCCTTCTTCGTTGTGGGCGTAGCGGTAGCCCTTGCCGTAGTCCAGTTCCTTCATGAGTTTCGTAGGCGCGTTGCGCAGGTGCAGCGGCACCGGCTCCTGGCGGGTCTCTTCGACCTCCCGCTGCACGGCGCTGTATGCGGTGTAAACCGAGTTCGACTTGGGCGCGAGAGCCAGATAAACCACTGCCTCGGCCAGCGCCAGGTCGCCCTCCGGCGAGCCCAGAAAATCGATCGCTTCCTTGGCCGAGAGAGTCAGATTCAGGGCCTCGGGAGCGGCCAGGCCGATGTCCTCGACGGCCATGCGCACCACGCGGCGGGCGAGATAGAGCGGGTCCTCGCCGGCGGCGAACATTCGCGCCAGCCAGTAGAGTGCAGCGTCGGGATCGCTGTTGCGCACGCTCTTGTGCAATGCGGAGATCAGGTTGTAGTGCTCCTCGCCGGACTTGTCGTAGACGAGCACCCGTTGCTGCACGGCCACGCCGGCGATGGCTTTGTCGATGTGGTTGGCTTTGCGGGGCGCCTCCGGGGCTAAAGCCCGCGTCGATTCTGTTGGCTTTATGCGGGGGTTGAAACCCCCGCCTCCCTCCGTATCATTTTTGTTAGCAGATGGTTCCAGGGCTAGTTGTGCCGCTACTTCCAGCGTGTTATAGGCCGAGCGGCAGTCGCCGCTGGAGTAGCTGGCGATCAGTTGCAAGGCGTCCTCGTCCGCAGTCAGCTCCAGCGAGCCGAGTCCGCGCTCACGGTCTTCGATGGCGCGGTGCAAGAGAGCCGTGATCTGCTCTTCGCTCAACGGTTGCAGCACATAAACCCGGCAGCGGGAGAGCAGCGCCGAAATGATCTCGAAGGAGGGATTCTCGGTCGTTGCGCCGATCAGCCGGATGGTGCCGCGCTCGACGTAAGGCAGAAAGGCGTCCTGCTGCGCCTTGTTGAAGCGGTGAATCTCATCGACAAACAGGATGGTCCGCGAATGCATCTCCGAAGCCTGTGCGGCCGCGACCATCACCTGCTTGATCTCCTTGATGCCGCTCATCGTGGCGGAGAACTCGATGAAGCTGGCGCGGGTGGTCTCGGCGACGATCTTGGCCAGCGTGGTCTTGCCCACGCCGGGCGGACCCCAGAGGATCATGGAGCCGGAATCGTCGCGCTCGATTTGCACCCGCAGCGGCTTGCCGGGACCGACCAGGTGCTCCTGGCCGCTCAACTCCTCCAGAGAGCGCGGACGCATCCGCTCGGCCAGGGGCGCGGTGCGGAGCGGACCTTTGGGGCCTTCGGGTTCGCCGTCAAAGAGGCTCATCGCGCGCTCCCATGTGGCTCTCTTGGGGTGGCCTTGCGGGGCGGATTGCGGCGAGCCCGCTGCCGGGAAGCCTCGTAGAGCAGCACACTAACAGCTACAGCCGCGTTCAGGCTTTCCACCGGGCCGGGGCAGGGAATCGTAATGGCGCCATCGGCCTGGGCGGCCAGCGCTTCCGGCACGCCGTTGCCCTCATTGCCGATCAGCAGCGCCACCGGTCCGGCCAGGTCTGCCCGGTCGGCAGCTTCGGCTCCGCGCAGGGCGGTGGTCCAGATCTTCACGCCGGCCTCGCGCAAGCGGGCAAAGCAATCTTCAGCGCCGGCGGAGAGCAGGGGGAGGCGGAAGACGCTGCCGGCGGAGGCGCGCACCGCTTTGGGGTTCCATGCGCTTACGGTTCCGGGCAGAGCAACGAGGCCATCGGCGCCGAAGGCTTGGGCGGAGCGGAGGATTGTTCCCAGATTGCCGGGGTCCTGCAGGCCGGCCAGGACAACGACCAGCGGGGCGACTTTTCGCCGGCCTCGGAGAACGTCGGTCCAGGCCCATTGCGGCGGCTCAACCAGGGCGGCAACCGGCTGCGGCGTCTCGGTGGCCAGCGCGGAGTCCAGCAGCTCTCTGGGCAGCAGCAGGACCTCGGTCTGGGCCGGCAACGGCAGGCCTTCCAGCAAGTGTTCGGCGCCCTGCGCCACAAAGACGCAAGGTACACGCAGGCCCGCTCGCAGGGCTTCCTCCAGCAGGTTCGGTCCCTCGATGCCGGCCAGGCCGAGGGCGTCCCGGCCGGGGTGGGCCAACGCCCGGCGGAGTTCCTTCAGGCGGGCATTCTGCTTACTCTGTACAATGCGGACAGGCATCTCGGGGGCGAACCGGGCTTTCTCTAGGCTTTTGGCTCTAGCGATTCTGGCTCTAGCGTGATTCTAGTCTGTTTGCGCGGTTGCGATCAGGCGGGCGCCGCCACCCAACTTGCACCGTGGCCGGTGCTGTGATAGCTTCCGTTTTTGTGGCATCTCGAACTCGGGAACTGAGGTAGAACTTCTTGTCCGCGGAGATATTGCGCGTCCATCCCGATGAACCCCAACCGGACCGGATCGACTATATCGTCTCCTGCCTGCGCAAGGGCGATGTAATTGCCCTGCCCACCGATACCTTCTACGGCCTGGCCGTGGACCCGGTGAACCTGCACGCCGTGGAGCGGATTTACCAGATCAAGACCCGGCAGAAGCACAAGCCGCTGTCGCTGCTGATCGCCTCCGTGTCCCAGGCGTATGAGTTGGCCCGCGACACCGACTCCTTGCTGGACAAGCTGGCGGAGAAGTTCTGGCCCGGCCCGCTCACCATCATCGTGCGGGCCGGCAGCAAGCTCCCGTTGCGCTCCACGGCCAACACCGGCAACGTGGCCCTGCGCGTGCCGGACGCCGCCATTCCGCGGGCGGTTGTGGAGCGCTTCGGGCTGCCCATCACCGCCACCTCGGCCAACCTGCAGGGGGCATCCGAGTGCAGCCACGCAGCCTGCGTCCGCGACCAGATCGGCGACCGCATTCCGCTCATCATTGACGGCGGTCCCACCGGGCACGCGCAGCCCACCACCATTGTCGATCTCTCGTTGGGACCCGGCCGTTGGGAGATTCTGCGCGAGGGCGCCATCCCCACCCACGAAATTGTCATGGTCTTGCAGCGGTAACAGAGATAGGGAATAGTCGGCGAATATGCACGGACCTTTCATTCATCGGCACACAGATCGTTGACCGCGGAATAAACTATTCCCTGTTCCCTGCATCGGTAGGTTCCGTATGAAGCGCCGGATCAAGCCAAAACGTCGCAACTTTGCTCTCCGCGTGGCGCTGTTGCTGCTGCTGGCGCTGGCCGTGGGAGCTCTGGGCTGGTGCCGCTGGGTCTACGTGCAGATTGAGCTCTATGCCGGCCAGGACCAGGCCGCTCCGGCAGACGCCATCGGCGTTTTTGGCGCGGCAGAGTACGACGGCCGGCCTTCTCCTGTCTACCGCGCACGCCTGGATCACGCCCGCGCGCTCTTCAATCGCGGCATAGCCCCGCTCATCATCACCCTGGGGGGAAACGGCGGCGACCAGTACAACGAAGGGGCCGTGGGCCGCGAGTACCTGATGGGCATGGGTGTTCCCGAGGAAGCCATCATCGCCGAGACCGAGAGCCGCAATAGCGAGGAGTCGGCTCGCCGCATCGCCGTGATTGCCCGCGCCAACGGTCTGCGCCGCCTGGTTATCGTCAGCGACGGAACGCATCTTTTCAGGATTCATGAAATCTGCGCCGCCGAGGGCCTGGACGTGCTCACCTCGCCCCGTCCCAGCGTGGAAGTCGAGGGCGGTACAAAAGAAGTAGGGCGGGAGGCCGAACGCATCGAGCACGAGATTCTCAGCTACACGGCCTGGCGGATGCATCTGCACTGAAGGCTGGCGAGCCGGCGGGTCTGCTCGCGCAATGCTCAGAATCCCCGGGGCCGATCACGGTTCAATGGACTCGACCAGCCGCGCCATTTTTTCCTCCTGCCGCTCGATGGACTCGACCAGTTTGAACTGTGTCCGGCAGCGGTCGAGGTTGTGTCCGTCGCGATGCACCTTGTAATACATGTCGCCCGCCAAATGGTCCGCGAGGAACCGGATGCCCTGCTCGAACGCGATCAATTTGCCGGCGAAGCCAAGGTGTTGCTTCTCTGCTTTGGTCAGGAATCCGCCAGTCGAGGCGAGATAACCGCGCACCAGCGCCTCGAACATGGGGAACTGCATGGTTACCCTGGACAGATCTCGCTCGTCTTCCATCGCCGGGCTGGTCGTTGTACGCACCATGTCGCCGAAATCGTAAAGCGCCAATCCAGGCATGACTGTGTCGAGGTCAATGACGCAGATGCCCTCGCCCGTGGCGTCATCGAGCAAGACGTTGTTGAACTTGGTGTCGTTGTGGGTGACGCGCTCCGGCAGATTTGCATCCAGCAGGACGCTGGTGATGGATTTATGCGCGAGGGCGAATTCAATTTCCTGTTTTGCCAGGATTGCGCGGCCGGCCACGTCCAAGACGATTGCCTGCTCCAGCGCAGCAAATCGTTTCGGCGTGTGGTGGAAGTCCGGGATGGTATCGTGCAGTCGCGGCGCGGGCAGGCCGACGAGCAGCTTCTGGAAGCGCCCGAACGCCTTGGCCGCCTGGAACGCTTGGTCCGTGGTCTCCACGGCATCGTAAGCGCGGGCACTCTCGATGAACCGATACGCACGCCAATAGTTGCCCTCCGCATCCACGAGCCAGGCCCGCCCGTTCCGCGTGGAAACAAGCGTAAGCACACGCCGCTTGCAGTCCGGCTCACCTGCCACCTGCGCGGCAAGATGCGACGTGACGCGCTGGATGTTCTGCATGAGGGCGGCGGGGTTCTTGAAGATGTTGCGATTGATGCGTTGCAGGATGGATCGCACCGGCACGCCCGCCTGACGGAAGACGGCGCAGTAGGTGTCGTTGATGTGGCCGCTGCCGTAAGGTGTAACGCCGGAAAACTCACCGCGGATTTGGAATTGCCGTGCCACGTCGCCGGCATTGCGATCTTTGCTCATGACCAACCAGAATTTCCCGTGTGTCTCCAGGGGCTACGAACCAATATACCCCTGTTGCTTCAGCCTGTCGGAACGGATCGATACTGTGGAGAAACCACAAGTCTACCCCAATCCGAGATGTGGCCACGCCGCCATCAAGCCCAGCGCAAACGCGGCCGCGCTGGCAGTGGACAGGAAGTTGACGGCGTCGTTGTTGAGCCAGCCGCGCCGCTCCAGGGTTGCACCCAGCAGACTGTCGAAGAAGAGGCCGAAGACGCCGGCCGCCCAACTTACCGCGAGCATGGTCGTGCCGCCGCGGAGCGCCAGGCATCCGGCTGCCGCGACAATCCCCGCCGCGGCCGCGCCGGCCAGCGTGCCGGCCAGGCTGATTGCGCCGTCGGTGCCGGGCTCGACCTGACACAGGGTGGTCATCATCCGCGGCCGGCCGCCGAGCACCTGTCCCACTTCCGAGGAGACGGTGTCCGCCGCGGCCTCAGCCAATGCTGCCAGCCCAACGGTGAGCAGCGGCAAGGGCGCCAGGCCAGCCCGCGAGAACCAACCGGTGTCGGCGAGCCAGGACTGCACCAATTCATCGGACACCAGTGCCGCTACGCCCAGGTTGGCAACCACCTGCGATGCGGTCCGGCCCTGCCGCCTTTCCGCCGTGCCCAGCCGCTCCTTCTGTTCCCAGCCCAGCCGGGTTGCAATGAAAGAGAGCACGAACACCGCCAGCACCGGGATGAGGGCCGTTTGCCACGGCTGATAAGGAAAAGCTGCGGTGGAAAACATCAGGCTTGCCGTGATGACCGCGCCGGCAAAGGCCGCTCCCGGGGTGGCTGCGCGCATCTGAAAGACCATCAGTCCCAGCAGCAGGCTCAGGCCCACCGTCCAGATGGCTACCGGCGCCGAATTCACTGCCCACCAATGGGTTTGGAGCACAACACTGGCGGCCGCAAAAGGCAGCACAACAAGCAGCACCAGCTTCGATTGCCAGACCAGCTTCATTTGGGTCACCCTTCATCGTAACCTTCGGCCGGAGCACTGAGAACCGTGCTTTCCCACCCATTTCGCACAGAACGCGAAATGGATGGGGCACGCTGGCTTTGTGGGATGGGAGGGGGGTGATTGAGGTTCGTGCACTCCCAGGTCTCAGAATCGAGACCTGGGGCACCCTGGCCGCAATTCTCTGGGAAGGCCCTGGTGAATCGGTTTACACTCATCTGCGCGGCGCTTTCTCACGCGCTCGCGGTATCCACGGAGCTTCTCGATGCAAAGGTATTCATCCGTTCTTGCCGTTTTAGCCGCAATCGTTCTTACCGCAGCCTGTGCCCCGGCGCAGAACCCCGGCCAGCGCCTGGAACTCGACCGCAAGGGCGAGACCATTGTGCTGGAGCCCTATGCGCCCAACATCCTCCGCGTCACGCTCAGCCTGAACCGCGAACCGGCACTGGCTGCGCCGGGGTACGGCCTGGTGGCCGCGCCGGCCGCCGCAGGCTGGAGCGCCAGCCAGACGGCGCAGGCCGACGTCTACAAGTCGGAGCGGATGGTGGCCACCGTAGACCGCGACCTGCCTGCTGCCCATCCGCCGCTCCAGACGGAGCTGGACATCGCCAAGTATTTCAGGGGCTCTGCCCCCGGTGCGCACATCACGCTGCGCACGCCCGAGGGCAAGACGCTCGTCGAGCTCACCGGCTGGTCCCAGTCGGTGCCCAATCACAAAGACGGCACGGCGGACGTGGCCCGCGACCGCCGTCCCACGGACGCGGAGTTTTTCACCGTGGGCGCGACCTTTCGCTCGCCCGACGACGAGCACTACTACGGCCTGGGCCAGAACCACGAGGGTTTCCTGGACCATCGCGGCCATGCGGTCCGTTGCTGGCAGGATTATCTGGCAACGGCAGCCCCCAGCGTTTGCGTGCCGTTCCTGGTGACCAACAAGGGCTACGGGCTGCTCTGGGACAACCCGTCGAAGACCACCATCGAGCCCGGCTTCAACGAGCAGACCCGCTGGACCTCCGAGGTGGGCGACCGGGTTTCTTTCTTCGTGATCGCCGGAGCCACGGCCGACGAAATCTATGAGGGCTACCGGCTGCTGACCGGCCCCACGCCCCTGTTGCCCAAGGCCGCCTACGGCTACATCCAGTGCAAGCAGCGCTACGCCAGCCAGAAGGAGTTGCTGGACGTTGCCCAGGGCTATCGCGACCGCCACCTGCCGGCCGACGTGCTGGTGGTGGACTGGTTCTATTACACCAAGATGGGCCAGTTCGACCTGGATCCAAAATTCTGGCCCGATCCGGCGGCCATGAACAAACAGCTCCACGCGATGGGCTTTGAGACCATGATCAGCGTGTGGCCGCGTTTTGTACCCGAGGACCGCTACTACGCCGAGCTGCGCCGGAAGGGCTGGCTGATTCACAAGGCCGACGGCACGCCGATAGATGGATTACCCTACGACCGCGCCGGATCGGACATCGACACCACCAACCCCGACGCCGCCCAGTGGTACTGGAAGACGATTCACGACAACATCCTGAGCCAGGGCTTCGACTCCCTGTGGGCCGACGAGACCGAGCCCGACCTGCCTCCCAACGGCGCCTACTTGCACATCGGTCCCGGCACGCAGTTTTTCAACGTATATCCGCTCTTCCACACGGCGGCCTTGTATGACGGCTTCCGCAAGGACGAGCCGGGGAGGCGGGCGCTGATTCTCTCCCGCGACGCCTACCTGGGCGCGCAACGGAACGGCGCTATCTTCTGGTCCTCGGACATCTATCCCACCTGGGACACGCTCAGGCGGCAGATTCCCACCGGCCTGGATTTCGCGGCCTCGGGGCTGACCTACTGGTCCAACGACACCGGCGGCTGGCAGTATTTGCCCGCCGAACACCATCCGGCCCACAAGCCGCTTCTGGATCCGTCCGATGCTCGGGAGAACGTGGGCGGCTACGACGACTACCCGGAGCTCTACACCCGCTGGTTCCAGTACGCCGCGTTCCTGCCCATCTTCCGCGCCCACGGCAGCCGCCCTGCCAACGAGGTCTGGTCCTACGGCAGCCAGGCCGAGCCGATTCTGGAAAAGTATCTGCGCCTGCGCTACCAGTTGATGCCCTACATTTACTCGCTCGGCTACCGGACCTGGCTGACCGGAGCGCCGTTCCTGCGGGCCCTGCCGCTGGACTTCCCCAACGACCCCAAAGTGGCCGACCTCGGCGACGAGTACATGTTCGGGCCGGCCTTCCTGGTGGCCCCGGTCACCGAACAGGGCGCGACCAGCCGGCAGGTATATCTGCCTGCCGGGGCCGACTGGTACAACTTCTGGACGAATGAACGGATGAGAGGCGGTCAGACCGTCACCGCGGCCGCGCCCATCGACACGATTCCGCTGTTTGTGCGGGCCGGTTCGATTGTCCCGCTCGGCGCCGCGGTCGAGAGCACCCATCAGGCGCAGGCTATTGCGAAGGTGCGCGTTTACCCCGGCGCGGATGCCAGCTTCACGCTCTTCTCCGACGACGGCAAGACCTACGCTTACGAGGAGGGCGCGGGCAGCGTGACCCGGTTGAGCTGGGATGAGGCCCGGCAGAAGCTGACCCGCCAGGGCGATCCCGCCTGGAGCGGGCCGGACAGCGCCATTGTGGAGATCGCCGGCCATTGATTCCCGGCCATCGAATCGCGGAGACGGCCTTGAAAATGGATGACTGGGGCGGTCATGGGATTGCCCACGCCGATACCCCCGCCCGCTCCTGTCGCGTCTAAGGACTATTGACGGGACCAACGAGCCGAACGCAACGGGCGGCCTGATTTCTCCAGGCAAAAGGCAGGCGCGATTCCCATGGGGGAATCTGCTTTGTCTCCTTGGTGCGGCGTCTGTGGAAGCTCTGGAATGCGCTTGCCCCGGTCCCCTGATTTACAATCACGGGGTAAGCAGGAAAGAACTGAATGAGGCTTTTTCGCATGAATTTTGGCCAGGCGCGTGTGCGGTTGGTTCAGGCGGTCGCGGTCCTTTCGGCCGCGGTCCTGGTTGCCGGTTGCGGCAGCCAATATCGGCCGGTGGTTACGCCCATCAACCCCAGTGGGCCCCCGGCACAGCCATTGTCGCTTGCGGTTGTGGTTTCTGCCCCTTCGACCGCAACCCCCGGCATCGCCACGATCATCGACTATTCCGGCGATACGGTGGTGGCCCAGGCTCCCATCGGCCCTGGCCCGACCGCTTTTACCGTGGACGAAAGCGGTACCACCGGCTACACCATCAATAGCGACGGCACCCTGACCAACTTCCCTGTCGCCACCAACCTGCAGGCCAAGAACGTGAATTACACCACGCTGTCGACCACGGCACAGCTGACGAACCTGTTCTCGCCGTCGGCCGGACTGTGGGCTGCGGACCTGGATGGGAACGTCGCCGATGTTTTTACGGGAAGTCCCCAGACCTTCAAGCTGACCATTCCGGTGGCGCCCACGCCGGTGGCCATTGTGGGCTCCGCCCTGATTGGCCAGCGCAACTTCGCCATCAGCCAGAACATTGCCGATCCAACCGGCTGCAACACCTCGCCCCACACAGTGGCGCAGAATGGCGAAGTGGATACGCTTGAGACCTCCAACACGGTTTCGGCCCGCATCCCGGCGGGCGTTTGCCCGGTCTATGCCGTGGAGAGCGGCGATAACAAGCGATTCTTCGTGTTGAACCGTGGCAGCGACACCATCACGGTGATCAACAGCCAGAACAACACGCTGGACTCCTGCACCCCGTTCGTCAATCAGGACGGCCAGACGGTGACCTGCCACCCCAGCCTGCCGCTTTCCACGGCCGCCGGACTCACCGGGAAGACTGTTCCCTCCGTTGCCGGTCCGGTCTATGCCGAGTACAACGCCGCCACCAACCAGTTGATCGTGGCCGACTATGACGGCGGAGCGGTCAGCGTCATCGATGTGAGCCTGGATGAGTACGGCAACGACAGCGCGACCTTCGGCACAACCTTCACCATTCCGGTGGGCCGCAATCCCGCCAGCGTGACGGTGCTGGCCGATGGCAGCCGCGCCTATGCGGCCAACCAGACCGACCAAACCGTGACCATCGTGAATCTGAGCAGCCATACGGCGTATCCGAAGCCGCTGCCCGTCATCGGCCACCCCCGCACCGTGGTCTCGACTCAGAATTCGAGCTACGGCAAGGTCTACGTGGCCTCGCCGGATAGCCCGTACCTCACCATCATTCGCACCGATCAGGATATTGTGGATACAACGGTGCTGGTCGAGGGAAACATTGTGGATGTTCGCGTCAGCACCCAGAACGGTACGACCGGGAACAACAACAACCAGAGCCGCATGCCGGGTTACGGCCAGCCCTGCAACCTGCCGGGCGCCACGGTCGCGGCATCGCTTGCCACCTGCCGGCAGCTTCCGTTGCCGTAGTGCGGTTGCCATTCGATTGAGAGCGAAGCAGCCAAAGGGTCATTCCTCCCAAGGGAATGGCCCTTTGGCCACTCTTGTCGGCGAATCCGATTCCTGTCCGAGGATTTTCCCGGCCTGGTCGCTCAAATGAACTCACCTGACCGGCAGGAAATCCGCTCGAAACCCGGATGAACCTCGACCTGTTCTATAGTTGGAGCGGTGATTTAAAGCACAGACCGGGGTGGCTCACAGCACCAAGCATGGTCCGGATGGAGTGCTCATCGGAATTCAGGGTCCATGGGGCCGGTGAGCCTTCCCCGGGATTGAGTTCCTTGCGGAGGGACCGATGCAGGCGAGCGGGAAGGCCGTTGTTCTGACGCGGCGGCAGTTCGTGGCGGTTACAGCCATCGGAGGCGCGGCCGCCGCCATCGGCTGCTCTCCAGGCAATCGGGGAAGCTGGGAGTTCCTGAACGAAGACCAGGCCCGGACACTGGCGGTCATCTGCGACCAGATTGTTCCCGCGGATCAGTTCCCCAGCGCCTCGCAGGCCGGCGTGCTTACTTACATCGATCGGCAACTCATCCGGCATTACCGCCGCCATCGGGACGCCTATCGGGACGGCCTTGAAAAAGCCGGCAGGATGAGCGTGCAGCGCTTTGGACGGCAATTGGCGGATGTGCCGCCGGGCCAGCAGCTTGAAGTCGTCAGCGACCTCTCGCAGCAGGATCGCCCGTTCTTTGAGCTGGTGCGCAGCCACACCCTCGAGGGCTACTACGGCTCGCCGCGTCACGGAGGCAATCGCGATGCCGTGAGCTGGCGGATGCTGGGACTGCCCGAACCGCCCCTGCTGGGCCGGGCGCAGTACGACCTGAGAAAGGGCGGGCCTTCATGAAGCGCGTGAACGCCGTGGTGGTCGGAGCGGGCGCCGCGGGCGGCATCGTGGCCAAGGAATTGTCCACTGCGGGCCTGAGCGTGGTGCTGTTGGAGCGCGGCAAATGGTACACCGCCAACGACTGCCGCAAGGATGACCTGCGCAACCAGCGCACCACCGTGCTGGGCAATGCGTTTGGGCCGGAGGACGAAGGCAATCCCCGCGTCTGGGTCGATGCAAACGGCGTGCCGCATACCGTGCTGGCCAGCGAGGCGGCCTACCAGAACGACGCTGCCTGCGTTGGCGGCGGAACCCTCAGCTACGGAGCGCAGGCCTGGCGCTATATGCCCCAGGACTTCCGCATGCGCTCGACGTACGGAGCGCCCCAGGGAAGCTCGCTCGAGGACTGGCCGATCTCCTATGACGACTTGGAGCCGTTCTACGAGAAGGCTGAGTACGAGATTGGGATCTCCGGAGATTATTCGGGCACTCCATTTCATGGCCCACGCCGCCGCCCCCTGCCCATGCCGCCGCTGCCGCCCGGCCGAGAGTTTGAAATCCTGGAGCCCGCGGCCAGGCGCCTGGGGCTGCATCCGTTCCACATTCCCATGGCCCGCAACAGCGTTCCCTACAACGGCCGCGGGCCGTGCATGCGCTGCCGCTGGTGCTGCGGATTTGCCTGCGAAGTGGACGCAAAAAACGGCTCGCAGAACACGGTCATTCCCATCGCGCTCAACACCGGAAACTGCGAGTTGCGCACCGAGTGCATGGCGAAAGAGGTCCTCACCGACGACCGCGGACGCGCGCTCGGCGTCAGCTACTTCGACGCCAGGGGGCGATTGCAGGAACAGGTTTCCGACATTGTTGTTGTCTCCGGCTGCGCCACCGAGTCCGCCCGCCTGCTGCTGAATTCCAAGAGCCGCCTGTTTCCCGAGGGGCTGGGGAATCGCCACGACCAGGTGGGCCGGCACCTGCAAGGCCACCACTACACGGGCGCAATTGGCTACTTCGACTTCGACACCTACGACGACGTGGGGCCGGGCGCGACCATTGCCATCAGCGACTACAACCACGGCACGCCCGGCCTGTGCGGCGGGGGAATGCTGGCCAATGAATTCATTCGCCTGCCGATTCACATGGCCGACCGGCTGCCCCCGAACACGCCGCGCTGGGGACTGGGACACAAGCAGGCGATGCGCGACTGGCACAAGCGGTCGATTGTCATCATGGGGCCGACCCAGCAGATTCCCACGGCCAATGGCCGGGTCACTCTCGACCCAACGGTGCGCGACAAGTGGGGCCTGCCGGTGGTGCGAATCTCGGGCAACGTGCATCCCCACACGTTCGAGATTGGAGACATGCAGGCCAGGCGAGCGGAAAGCTGGCTCAAGGAGGCCGGAGCGGTACACACCTCGCTGATGGCCGGCAAGCCCGAGCTCGTTTCGGCCGGCCAGCACCAGGCCGGCACCTGCCGCATGGGCAACGATCCGCAAAGCTCGGTTGTGAACCGGTACTGCCAGGTTCACGACGTGGACAATGTCTTCGTCATCGATTCGAGCGTGCATGTGACCAATGGAGGCTTCAATCCGGCGCTGACCATCATGGCCGTCGCCTACTATGCCTCCGGAGCATTGGTCCGCAACTGGAAGGGCACGGGATTCCGGTCATGAAGCGGTATTTGAAGTTTGCGGCAATGGCAATCGGATTGATGGCTCTGCTGGCGATTGGCGGCGCCTATGGCGCGTCGTATTACTACACATCGCAGTACGGCCAGGGCTGCGCAAGCTGCCACGAAATGGCCGGCTATGTGAGCGTGGCACACGGTTCTCCTCACCGGAAAGTGGACTGCCTGGATTGCCATGAGGCGAGCCTGGCCACCAAGCTGCGGCACATCCGGGTCCATCTTTTCGGCAAGCTGCCGGAGGCGGTCCGGCTGCGCGACGTGGATGTGCTGGAGATGGTTCCCAACTGCCAGAGGTGCCACCGGCAGGAGTATGCGTCGTGGCATGCCGGCCCGCACAGCGCGACCTATGGCCAGATCTTTGCGAGCCCGGCGCAGAACAGCAAGCAGCACTTGATGGAAGATTGCCTGCGCTGCCACGGGATGCACTTCGACGGGTCGATTCGCGACCTGGTGCAGCCGCAGAACGCGCAGGGGCCCTGGCATGTGACGCGCGCGGGGTTTGCCGATCAACCGGCGATACCTTGCCAGGCGTGCCACTGGGTTCATCGGGAAGGTTCGCCGGAGACAAAGCCCGCCAACCGCATCTCCGTGGCGGGCGCGGCGGTTTACGATTCGCTGGCCTTCTATGACCGCCGGGAAAGGATGCATTTTGCCGCGAAATCGCTTCCCATACCGCGGTTATTCGATGGCGCCCGCGCGGTGACGATGAGCCAGGATCCGCGGCAGGGGATCTGCTATCAGTGCCATGCGCCGCGGCACCCGGATACGGGCACGCCGGCGGCCGCGAACGACTGGGGGCCGCAGGTGGGCTCGGGCGACGACCGCACGCCGATGGGCGTCCATGAAGGGCTGAGCTGCCTCTCCTGCCACAATGGCCATAACCAGAATGCGCGTGCATCGTGCAAGACCTGCCACCCGCAGATGTCTCATTGCGGCATCGACGTGGAGAAGATGGACACAACCTTTGCCAACGCCGCCAGCCCGCATAACATCCATTGGGTCCGGTGCACGGATTGCCATCAACATGGCGTGCCCAAGGTGAAGACCCTCGCGCCCGTCAAAGCGCAAGCCGATTCCGCTCCCGGCAAGAGCGGCTGACATCCCTGGGTGCCCCACCCTCGCCTGTCAGTCTGAGCAGCCTGACTCTGCGCGGCGAGTTACGGCCGGAAATGAACAGGCCGGAAGCGCCACAGAAGCCCCGTGCCCCATCCTTGCGCCTTTTTTCTGGCGCAAGGGTGGGATACCACGAACCTCCAAGAGTCTCCCATTTGCAGCCCATAAGGCCCCACCCCCGCTTCTGGCCTACCATGGGAAGAATGAGGGCGCAATGAAGACGACCAGTGTGCCAAAAATGCGCGTGGACCTTCTGCTCGTCGAGCGGGGCCTGGTTCCCAGCCGCGAGCGGGCGCGGGCGCTCATCCTGGCCGGCCGGGTCCTGG
>OCZT010004132.1_pt1 | contig 14717 bp, 17 predicted proteins | sample 1539031 | NCBI WGS metagenome assembly OCZT01 (sample SAMEA3539308, study PRJEB22396) | soil metagenome | biome: tundra; feature: field; material: soil | place: USA | collected 2010-05 | depth 0.15 m
GCAGGAGGCACTCGCCGACGCGGCGGGAATCAGCGTGCGCAGACTTCGTGAGATCGAAGCGGGCAAAGCCAATCCGACCTGGCACGTGGCCGACTGCATCGCTCGTGCGCTCGGATGGTCGCTCGCTGAACTCGCCCAGCGAGCCGACGAACTCGAGACCGAGGACCGACGGCCGACCAACGCGCCGCTGCCGCCGCGCGGCTGAGCGGCGGATCGCACCCCTGACATCCCTGTGATCCCCTCCATCGGCTCCTCCTGTTAGCCACTTCAGGCTGACGAGCATATACCCGACTGTCCGCAATCGTCGAGGAGCTGCGCACGAGCGAATGAGCTGCCCGGCCGAGGTCGCGAACGGATCGGAGCGGAGATTGAGGTCGCCGCGCGATCCGCGTGGTCGGCCGATGCCTGACAGCACCATCTCCGACTAGGTAGCAGTCACGGGCGAGGCGCCGCTACGGCCTCCTCCGCAGCACGTGAGCGAGCCCTACCTGATGTCTCATCACCTGGCCGCTCACACGAGGCAATAGCGGCCTGTCACAAATCTCGCGCACGCGCATCTATAGGTTCGGCGCGGCAGTGAGCCCGGCCGCTCGTGTCGAGCAACGGGGTGACTTGGATGCCGCCGTGTCTGGCTGGGCCCAGCGCGGCCGAGCCTCTAGTGCGACGGCAGACAACCAAATCCACGAAAGGAAACCTGCCCCATGTCCCGATTCCTCCGCGATCGTCGCCTGACGGTCCTCGCCATCTCGCTCGCCGCAGCGTTCGTCCTGGCTCTCTCTACAGCCGGCGCTGCCTCCGCTTTCAGCGAAGGCTACGGTGGATACGAAATCTGCGGCTCCAACTGTTACATCCAATCCAGCAAGGCGCACACGTTTTACTTCAACGAAGGCTCGTCTACAGGCTCGCCGTATCTCGCGTGTCAACTCTTTAACGGCGGTCACAACGAAGTGAGTCACGGGTACGGCTACTGCGATGTCTACTACGGCGGGGGCGAATATGTGACGGCCCGCGTCTACAACCAGAGCGGCACGTCCCACGTTGTCGGTGGCTACGCGGGAACGTAAGAGCCCACACAGTGCCACGAATCCAGCAAGCCACGACTACTTCAGGAAGGTAAAAGATGATGACAATCGGAAGCCGCAAAAGCCTGCTGGTCGCCGGCGCCGTCGCAACCGCGCTCGCCGTGAGCGGTGCGGGGGCCTACGCCGCCGCAAACTCGGGAACCGATGCCGGTCCCGGTGAACAGGCCGCGACCGTCGCTCCCGGCCCGGAACGCCAGCTACGGGCCAACGGATTGAACGCGTCCGAAGCGCAGCCGCTGTTCTCCCTCGCCAACGGCGAGCGCGTCGGCCTCGTGTCCAACGCTGTCACGAAGTGCCTGGTGCGCAGCCTCGGCAGCCGTTTCGCCGGTGAAACGTGCGCTACGACAGCCGAGATCGCGGAAGGGCACGCCGTCTCGGTGGGCGACGAATGCGGCTCGACCGGCAAGAACCTGATGGAGATCACCGGGCTCGCGCCGGAAGGAGTGGTCAGCGTTCGTCTGATCAGCAGCGACGGAACATCACGGAGCACGTCGGTCCTCAGCGGGGCCTTCAAGTTCGACGGGACCAACCCCGCGGCGGGCGCGCCATACCCCACGGGTCTCGAATGGCTGGGCAGCAATGGCAGCGGCGTTGGGAGTGCCGGCCTTCCGGTCAACGGGGACCAGTTCTGCGAGCCCACTTCCTAGCAGCGGCCCAAGGCACAACGCGTGTGCCGCACCGGGCGCGGTGCGGCACACGATGCAGGGCCGCTCGCCGAGGCCAGGCGTTTAGCGATGCGCGAACAGCAGCCGCTCGAAGGACCGGCTCGGCGAGGCGGCAAGCGGGCTGGGCGCCACGATGCTGTGTTTTGCTGTGACCGATAGTTTGGCAGGGGCGCGCACGGCGACCGGCTGTCCATAGCCGGTGAAGTCGGTAACGGTGGTGATGCTTGCTTCTCCGGCTGAGGATGCGCCCGCGACAGTCTCGTCGACCCGCCGAGGGCGTCCGTGACGGTCGAGCCAGACCGTCAGCGTCGCGCCGATGCCCCGGTAGGACGCCGGCTGGCTGGCTGCGCCCGGCGAGGCGCTCAGGAGGGACGCGAGGTTGGTCTGGAGTCGATAGAGGGTGGTCGGTACGCCGTCGAGGTCTTCCGTGTCCACGACCTTGACGGGAGCGCGGGTGCCGCCAAGCTCGTCCAGCAGCACCAGCGGGCTCGTGAACTCCTCGCTTTCGGGAGCTGACGCGAACGTGGTAACGGCTTCGTGCGCGAGCGGGAACCCGAGCCACCGGATCGGTGCACGTGGACTGCGCCCACCAGGCAGCTGCGCGATGTAGAGGACCCCGTCGACGCGACGCTGCTCGATGGCGCCGCCGCCCGGGCCCAACTGGAGCGTCGTGCGGTAATTTCGTCGTGCGAAGTCGATTTCGCCGTGTTCGGTGAACCGCCCCTGCTGGCCGCCGTTGACCGTGATCGTGATCGTGGAGTGGAAACGAACGGATTCGGACGCGGCGGCCGCCGCGGGAGCGCGATTGACCGGGGAGAGCGCGCGGGCCACTCGGCCCGTGACCAAGAGAGCGAGGACCGTGATCAACCCCGCGGCGAGCGCGCCTGAGACTGAGATGCGCCGACGTCGGCGCCCGGGCGGCGTGACCCGCCGGTCGGCGCGCTCGAGATCGCGCAGTTGCGCCCCGATCCTCTCGAGGACCGGCAGCCGCCAGGGATCACGCGACTCGGGGCTCATGCCTCGAGCCTTTGGATCGCCTCATGCAGGTCAGCGCTTGTCCTCAGAACACGCAGGGCGCGCGACGTGCGGGTCCGGACCACATCGTTTGAGACTCCCAGCTTCTGGGCGATCTCCTCGTAGCTGAGGTCATCGATGAAGCGCAAGCGGACCACCTCCCGCTGGTCGTCAGGCAGCACCTCGAGCGCGTGCCCTATCTCCTCGCGAAGTTCCTCCGCGGCGATCAACCGCTCGACTTCCAGCAGTTCCTCCTCGCTCAGAGCGAGGTGCTCAAGCCCCAGCCGCTGTACGGCGGCGAGCTCGACGGACCTCGCGCGCCAGTGCTGCGCCAGCTCGTTGCGTGCGATCCTCCACAGCCACGCGGCCGCCTGCTCGTCGCTCGCGCCGCGAAACTCCCGCCGGTGCTCGAAAGCCTTCGCGAACGTCTCGGCCGTGAGGTCAACCGCCCGCTGGGGATCGCCCGTCCGTGTCGCAAAGAAGCAAAGCACCTGGGGCGCCATCTGCTCGTAGAAGTCGGCGAACGCGTCGGGCGACGCTCGTGAGCGCGCAAGCAAGCCGGGCAGGCCATTCGTGAGTCGACCCCTCATCCTCATCACATCGGCGGGGTTGACGCGGCTCTCGGGCGCGCGGGACGCGGGCGATCCAATTGCGATCGTTCCATCGGGGACAACATGGCCACTGACGATACGACCGATGCGCCTTTTCGTCGCAAGATGCGGGCGCTCGAGGCGAATCCCCTGCAATTCAGGAAAGTCCAGATAGGAGGACGGTTCGCCGTCAGCCGCCCCGGACACCCCGCTGATCGCCGGAGAAGAGCCGGCTCCGTGGGCGGCCAGCCCTCGTCACAAATCTCGCGTTCGCGCATCTATACGTCCGGCACGGAGAAGAGATGGCTTTTGGATAACAAGACATGTACTGCACCTGGGCGCCTGCGTCCGGGTAAGAACGGGCTGCCGCGCGCCCAGGTGACGGAGATTCAGCGCGGTCGAATGCTCGCGGCCGCGGTCGACGCGGTGCAGGACGTGGGCTACGCGCGAATGACCGTCGCGCACGTCATCGGCCGGGCGAGGGTCTGCCGGAAGACCTTCTACGACATCTTCGCCGACCGTGAGGACTGCTTCCTGGCCGCGTTCGAGCAGACGCTCAGCCAGGCGAGGCTAATCGCGCAAGAGGCATACGAGGGCGACTCCGGTTGGCGCGATGGCATCCGCGCGGCGCTGGCGAGGGTGCTGATGTTCATGGACGAAGAGCCCGGACTGGCCAAGCTCTGCGTGGTCGAGGCGCTCGCCGCGGGCGAGAGGGTCCTGGACCGCCGCGCCCAGGCGCTCGACGAGCTCGCGCAGGTCATCGACCGGGGGCGCTTGTCCACGCACGCCACGCGCGAACCGCCGGCGCTCACAGCCGAAGGCATCGTGGGCGGGATCTTCGCGGTGCTCCACACGCGCCTGCTCGAGGAAGGCGGGCAGCCGCTCACCGATCTGCTCGGCTCCTTGATGAGCATGATCGTGCTCCCGTATCTCGGAGCGACGGCCGCCGGCCGCGAACTGAGCAGGCCGGCGCTCGAGGTTCCGCGAGGCAAGCGCTCACGCGGGCCGGCGAGGAGCAGAGACCCGCTTGAAGGTCTGAACATGCGCCTCACCTACCGCACGGTGCGGGTTCTGATGGTCATCGCCGAGCATCCGGGAGCGAGCAACCGCGAGATCGCGGAAGGCTCGGGCATCGTCGATGAGGGCCAGATCTCCAAGCTCCTGACCAGGCTCGCGGGGCTGAATCTCGTCGAGAACGATGGCGAGGGCCAGGAGAAGGGAGCGGCCAACGCATGGCAGCTGACGGCGCGCGGCGCGCAGGTCGAGCGAGCCACCCGCCCGCGCTGAGCAAGGTTGGCTCACGCCGACGGTGGTGGAGCGGATTCTCGCGGGCCGCGTCGGCCGTGAGGTGCGACGGACGGTGGCGAAGCGGCGGTTAGGTGTTCGCCTGATGTGGAGGTGCCTCGGGCGTGGCCACGATAGCCGCCAAGAGCAGCTCGGGCACGCGGCTCAGACCGATCTCCAGCAATCTGTCGAGCGGCGCGGCGAGCTCGGACGAGTCATAGTCGAGTGCTCGCAGCCATCCGGCCGGCTCGTAGCGCGCGAGCATCGAGAGGCCGAAAAGCAGCACCCACCACGTCAGCAGCGATGAGAGCGCTACGCCCCCGACAGCTGGTCGCAGCCAACGCGCCTCGAAGCCAGTGCCGCCGGGTGCGATGCGCTCGAGGGTGCTGACGTGGCCGTCAATGTTCGGAGCATCCGCTTGCCACCGGAACAAGAAGCCAGCGCCATGTTCGGTGTGATTTTCAACATTCGACAGACCTTGCGGCTGATACAGCCCCGAATCGCAGGCGGTCGGATACCGCTCGGCCAAGTACCGCGCGAGCTCGTTCCCCGTGCCAGAGAAGCCGACCACGGTGACGTAGACGTGCCCTGCATCAGTCAGCAGGCGCACGTTCTCGGCCCCCGGACTGTCGGGCACGAGCAGCAACGGGGACGGCCCCGCATCGAACGATGCCGGCAGCAGTTCGGATACGTCGGGGAGCGAGGACCAGAGGGCGCCGATCGTCGCGGCTTCGGCGAACACTTCGCTGCGGCTTGCATCAGCCACTCCGGTGACGGAGTCCACCGCTCTCCCATCCTTGCTTGCACCAGCCGTCCGCTTCACCTCGATGTCGAGCGGCGCGGGGTCGAGCTCAGGGGCCGAGAGCCCGTGCCCGCGCAGACGCCAAGCGCCCTCGGCGTGCCCCGCCGCGACGGCACGCCCCGCCTGGCTCAAGGCGTAGAACAGAGGCAGCGGCCGTGACGCCGAGCCAACCACCGATGCAGCCGCGATCAGCTCATCGAACTGCGCGAGCGCCGCGCCGTAGACTCGCCGCCGCTCCTCATCGTCGCGCGCATGGCCTGGCGGCGATGCACGAGTTGCACGGATTCCGTAGAGGCTGTCGGAGGGCATCGGCGAGGTTCATGCCAGCACCCCCGCCGGACGCGAGCAGCACGCGGACGCGCGTAGCCCGTAGAGGACGCTGCATCCTGGCCATAGCCGAGGCCCGAACCCCATCGTACTCTCGTTCCCGCGGGCTCGACGACCCGGCGGAGCTGGTGCGTGGGCTGCAGCCGCCGGACGGCGCAGAGGGAGATTCAAGCTAGCGCGCTGGATCTCGGCTGGCACGCAGAGGGGGGTCGGCCCGGTGTAGCGCGGCCGACCCCCCTGCTAGCCAGTCACTTCCTAGGCGTGAGTGATTCAGCCGGTGCCGACCCCTGGCCGGGGAGGCGTGCGCCACGCTGAGACGTTCGTGGTTTCGGTAACGCCATTTGGCAGTGTGAAGCTGACAGATGACGGGATCTTGAGGTCTTCGTACACCGCGAAGTTATTCGTTACCGCGACAGTGTGAGAAGAACCGTCACTATCCGTAATGACCACGCTCGCTACCCCATCAGGCACCAACGTCAATATGTAGGGATGCGCGTATTCATTCGCTTCGTACAGCGATACGGCGCCTTTTGCTTCAACTTCGGCCGCCCTGCCGCACCCTCCGTGTCCGCCGCTCGGGGTGCGTACCCAGAAGCAGTCGTCATTCGTCGGGCTGTGCCGACGGCCAACGAAGATTTCGTTAGTGCCCTGCACCTCAACCAACGACACGCCCGAAACGCCGGCCATGATCCTTGGCGTCGTCACTCCTGCACTGTGCGCGCGGTGTAGGGGATGAGAGAAGACGCTGATTGGCCACCTGGGTATGCGCGCCTTACTACCCGCGAAGGCACCTGTTGCGAGAGCGGACCCCACGATCGCGGCAACAGCGACTATCAACAGCATCTGGACTCTGGTATGCAACTTGCGCATTAGACTATCTCCTGTTCTGCGTGCGCGGGGTTAACAAGAGTAATTGTCCTGATGGCCAGCCTGATGTGCCCCGGACTCGATGTTGTAAACCTCTCCGTGGCCCGGAACTGTTCCTGCGTCGGTGCACACGGCTGTGGTGTAGAACCCAATACATTCGTGGCCGACAGAGTTGTAGTTTCCCCCTCCGTTGTTTTTCCAGAGCGTGTCACAGACATTATTGTACGTGTAGTCGACGACTTCGTTGTACCTGACCTGGCTTTGGTTTGGTCCGTTTTCGGTCGCGCAGAACGAACATTGGTAGTTGGCTTCCGTTCCCGATGCCGGCCCAGCCGCAAATGCAGCAATGACCGCAGCGGCAACGAATACTTGAGCCGGTGCCTTCAGTGCGCGCCGGCGAATACGGCCTGCCTGCGGCGTCTCTTTGTTGCCCCGCTCGGAGCTCATCGCGCTTCTCCTTCCGGAAGTCGATATCCGTCTTACGTTTGGGCCGCCAACCAGGCGCCGAAAGCGCGCGCCAACTCTGATGAGATCGGTCATCTTCCTCGGTACCTCCGTTCGCGCATGTTGGCATAAAGTCAACGATCAGCCGTCGGCAGAGATCGGCGACATCGCCGGCACCGCGAGCTGCGTCGGCCCTATAGATGCACGAGCGCGAGATTTGTGACGAGCGCAGCACCGACGGGCACGTGCCGATCCGCTGAGAGATCTCGCGCGGAGCACCGAGCGATCGACTCATCTTTAGGAACCCTTGAGGGTCTGTGGCAAATCGGCGCGTCCCATTTTGTGGACTTTCCTGAGATGCAGGCGTTTCCTATCCGGTCACCGGCATCGGCCGCCTGGGCACGCAACCGGGCCAGATATTCCGCACCTCCTGGTAACACGACGACACCCCGCTAAGTGCTAAAAGCTTGCGTATCTCTTCGCGTTCGCGCTGCTAATAACGGAGGAAACGATGTCTCTTGTTCTGGAGATCGATGCATTCAGCGGCAGACCCAATCCCACTGTCGAGCTTGACGATGATGAGGTCAACGATGTCGTCGAGCGACTTCGTCCGCAGGCGCGTCTGGCGCCGGTCCCCGACCTCACGCCTCCGTCGTACCTCGGATACCGCGGTGTCATCGTGCGCGGCGCCGATGCCTACGTTCCCGACCTCCCCGACTCGTTCAGGCTGCTCGGCGAGACGATCACGGGTCCTGGCCTCGCGCACCAGCCGGCGGACATCGCGGTCGAGGAGCTCATCACGGGTCCCGAGGGCCCGTTTCGCAGGCTCGAGGAGCCCGAGCTCCTCGCGCGTCTGCGCGAGCTGGTTCCCAGCGCGCGGCGAGAGATCTACGAATGGCCGTGGTGGAAATACCTGCCGTGGCCGTGGGTCAACCCCTGCGAGTGCGCGCCGCTGTACGAGCCGGCTTGGTGGAACGTGCCCGCGCGCCAGCCGGTCAACAACTGCTACAACTACGCGACGAACTACCGAACGGACACGTTCGCGCAGCCTGGCAAGGCCGCCGGCGCAGAGTACACCTCGTTCACGTGCGCGGACGTAAGCGCCGCGGCCCTCGCCGACGATCTCATCGCCGACGCGACCGAGAGCAACACCTGTCCGGCGAACGGCCATCTCGTCGCGCTGGTGATCGACCCGGGCTGGGACTTCCACTGGTACCGGAAGGGCAAAGACGGCATGTGGACGCACAAGCCCGGGAGCACGCCGGTCACGAACGTCGACAACTCCGGCAACGCGATCGCCGATCCACGCACCGCCAACCGCGGACCGTACACCGACTTCTGCACCTTCATGATCGTGATGCATGGCCACATCAAGATCGCCTGACCGTTGGACCGCCTCCGCCGATCTGTTCTCCGGGCGCCCCAATCCAACCTGGAACGTTCCAGCGGTGCTGGCACACGAGCTCGTGAGGATATGGTCCGAGCTCCCGCCGACGTCGCCCGCGCCCAGCAAGGCGCCAGCGCTCGGGTACCGTGGCTGCGCACTTCGCGCCCCGGACGGCCGCGTGTGGCGCGCGGAGAGCGGCGTTGTGGCCGCAGCCGGCGCGCAGAGCTCGCAAGCCCGTAGAGACGACGTACGGGCCTGGGAGCGGCGTCTCCTGGAAACGGCGCCCGATGGCGCGTTGCCGGCGGATTGGAGTCTTCGCGATCTTGCGGAGTAGCTCGCGGTGGGGGTCGCACAGACGCATTGGATTAAGCGCCAGGACGAGCAGTGACCGTGCGCCAGTACGCGGCGGCGAGGGCGCTCGCCTGCTCGCTGGTGCCGGTGAACGCGGGCGCCATCCAGCCAGGTTCGTGCAACTTGAATGGCAGCTCTTCGAGGTCGACGTCGAACTCGGCGAACCCGTCGAGCCGCAATCCCATGCCGACGATCGCCGCGGTGCTAACCGGCGGATAGCCGAACAGCAGCCCAGCGCGCGCCCACCCGCCCGGGTCATTCGGCAACGCATCGGTGCTCACGTCCACGTCGCAGGCGAACGCGCTGAACGGCAACGCCGCGACGCGACGCAGCTCTTCACAGACCCGGCGGAGCACCGCCTCCTCATCGCGATCGGCGAGGTAGGCACGCCAGTCGCAGATCAGCGCCTCGACGTCCAGGCGCTCGCCGACGACGCCAGTCATCGCGATGATCAATGTCCCCGGACTCGCGCCACGGCGCACCCCCATGCCCTGCTCGAGCAAGCTTGCGGCCAGCTGCGCCAGCTCCGCACCGCCCGCGATCGCGGTGAACGGTTTGCCCCCAGCGCAAAGCCGGGGCAAATCCTCGCCCACGCTCCGCGCCGTCCCCACACTGAGATTCCTCGCAACATGCGCAGCGCTCTCGAAGCATGCGTCGATCCTCGGCGCCCGATAGACGACGTGCAAGCCGCCGCCATGATCCACCGCGAGCTGCTCGCTACCGGCCGGGCACGGCGGAAGACGATCGAGCGTCGGGTACCACATCAGCAGAGGGTATGCGCGAGCGCTGTGCGTGCGGCTGCTGTCGCGTGCTGGACTGCCGCGCTCGCGAGAATGGCCAGCTGTTCGCCGATCGCCTGGAGGTCATCCTTCTGCGTGCCAGAGCGCGGAGGAAACGACGGTCACGTCCGGTCTGTCAGCGTGGTCAGGTCCCCGTCGATGAACTGTCCCGGTGTCAGGTCGAATGCCTTGGCGAGCTTGAAGATCGTGGTGATCTGGACATCGCGTTGCCCGTGCTCGATACGCGATATCTCGGTAGGGTGTACGCCGCTGCGGTCGCTGACCTGCTCTTGGGTCAATCCGTAGTGTTTGCGGGCCGCGACGAGGTTCTGGGCGAGTTGGGTGACGGCGTCCACGCCGGGGATCATCTTGTGAGATGCCCCAACTTCCCATAGGGCCGCTCACAAGCTAGTCTCTTGCGGACCCGGAGAACGATGCCCCAGAAAGCCCTCAGAAAACCCAGAGCCGCAACGGTCGAAGAGGACCCCGCGTGGTCGCTTCCCGGCCTGCGTGAACCGCGCTTCTCGCAATCGCTCGAGCGTGGTCTGGCGATCCTCGCCTGCTTCACGCCCGAGCGCCCGGTGCTCGGGATCGCGGACATCGCCGATGAGCTCGACATGAGCCGCTCGACCACCCACCGCTACGTGATCACGCTGACCGCGCTGGGCTACCTGGAGCAGGGCGCGCAGCGCAAGTACCGCCTCGGCCTGCGCGTAACCGACCTCGGCATGTCGGCGCTCAACGCGACCGGCGTGCGTGAGCACGCCCATCCTTACCTGGAGGAGCTGCGCGAGCGGAGCACCTACACGACCAGCCTCGCCATGCTCGACGGCCCCGAGATCCTGTACATCGACTGTGCGCGCAGCTTTCGCCGCGGGCAGAGCCCGATCGACCTCGGCGTTCACCCCGGCTCGCGGCTGCCCGCCTATTGCACGGCGATCGGCAAGCTGCTGATGGCGAATCTCCCCAAGAAAGAACAGGACGAGATGCTCGTCTCGATGAAGCTCACAAAGCGCCTTCCGAACACGATCACCAGCAAGCAGGCGTTGCGCGCGGAGCTCGAGGAGATCCTAGAGGAAGGCTTTGCGGTCAACGACGAGGAGCTCGCCGCGGAGCTGCACTCGATCGCGGTGCCCGTTCGCAACCATGCGCGCAAGGTCGTCGCGGCCGTCAGCCTCGAGGCGCACACCTCGATCATCTCGCTCGCGGAGCTGGTCGACGCGCTCAGCCCGCACCTCGTCTCCACCGCCGATCGCATCTCCGCACGGTTGGGCTACAGGCGCGACGACGAGTAAGGGCGAGGTCAGGCCCGCGGCCGCGGGAGGACACCCGAGTCCATCTGGTCGGCTCCCGCGGAGGACGAGCAGAAACAGAAGGCGCTCTCGAGCAGCGCGGCGCGGTGTCGGGCGATTGCGCCGGCGAGCTCGTCGTCGTCCACGCCGACCCCTTCGGCCAGCGCGGCGTCGCGGGCGTCGCCGCACAGTCGCTGAGCGGTCTGCGCGGTCAGCTCGATCGTGAAGCTCTCGGTCCGCTCGCGGCCGGCCAGGGACCGTAGGTCGCCGCTCCACGGCGCCGCTCCGACGATGATGTAGGCCGCTTCGAGAATCACGCTGCGATAGCCAGCCAGCGACACGAGGCGCCCGTCGCTGCCGGCGACGTCTTGGTCCAGCGCGGCCTTACGCGCCGCTTCGTCCAGGCGCTTGGCGGTGTCCCCGCCGAGCTCGATCGTGATCGTCACGTACGCGTCGCGGCGATCGACGGGCCGCGACTCGCGACGCCGCACCGGCGTCCGGACTCCGCGCCCTGCTCGCGCCGGCTCGCAGCGTCCGCGGCGGCTATGCCGGCTCATCGGCTCATGTTACGTCAAGCCCTCGGATCCGGTTGGCGAGCTGAGCCCCCAGCGACTGTCCGCCTCGTCGGGCGGTGCTGCAGCTCGTCCGTCCAGCCTGCTCAGTGGTCGCTCAAGCGGAAGACCGGATGGCGCGACGCCTCGGTCACGAAGTCGTCGAGCGGCGTCGCGGCAGCCTACAACGTATTTGCGACATGCTGTGCATCTTGACCCGCGGCGGCGCTAACGAGGGGGTCACACTCCGAATCGCCTTGCGCGGAGCACCTCTACGCGGTGCACGGCCACAGATGACCGCAATGCGGTCACAAACACCCTCGCTTGATCGTTATGGATGATGTGGCGCGCACCGCAGGCGAACTGACCGACGGACGGCCGTTGTCCGCAAGCGGGTCAGCCGCGCGATCTCAACCCTCCGGCAGGCAAGGCAGGCGAGCACATGAGCGACTTTCACAGCGACTACAAGCAGCAGCTCGTAACGGCCGCCGAGGCGCTGTTCGGTACGCCGGCCGCGGGTCGAGCCGCTCCGGTGCGCCGCCGGCGGCGGCTGCCCCTGATCGCGCTTGCCGTCCTGTCCCTGTTGCTGGTGGCGGCCGCTGCGCTAGCGGCGAGCGGGATCCTTCGCATCGGATCCCCAGTGCCGTCCGCGAGGCGGCTGACGCCGACGGTCGGGCTCGGCGTTCCCTCTCGCGGCGGATCGCGGGTGCTCGCGGTCAGCGCCCCCGACCCAGCTGGTGGACCTCCGTGGGGCATGCGGATCGTGCACACCACGAGAGACCTGGTCTGCGTGCAGGTCGGACGGCTCTATCGCGGAGCGCTCGGGGTGCTCGGTCTCGATGGCGCGTTCGGCGACGACGGCCAGTTTCATCCGCTGCCGCCGGATACGATCGGCCGTCAGCCCGGCGCTACGAGCTGCACGCCGGAAGCCGATCGGGTGAGCCTTGAAGTGTCCGGGATCCCCGAAAGCGGCCTGATACCCGAGTCCGGGAACCTGGGGGCGCTCTCCCGGGACCGATGGATCTCCTACGGACTGCTGGGCCCCGAAGCTGTGAGCATCACATACAGCTACCGAGGCACGTCTCACACGGTTCCCGTTGAACCCGGCACCGATACCTACCTGATCGTGCTGCCGGGAATCGAGCCCGGTACGAATCGGCGCAACGGCGTTACATCCGGAGGCAGCTCCGGCGCAAGCCGCCCAGGAGGCTCACCGCTGCCCAATCCTGAGGGGGCGCTTACCGCGATCACCTACCGGCTGGGGGCCGCGACCTGCCAGGACAGCATCGAAGCGGAGGCGTCGAACCCCTGTCCGCGCCCGCGGCAGGTGTTCCCCCACCGAGTATTTCTCCAGCCCTCCCTGCTCCTGCATCGCCCCGTGCACGTGCGGTTGCGACCCACCACCGCCCCGGGCGGGTTCAGCGCAGTCGTGACGTTCAGCGCGCCCTACGCGGTCCCCAACGCCCTCAGCGGCTACTCCATTGCGAGTCCCACGCCGTGCCATGAGGGAACCGTGATCGATCCGATCGACCGCGACATCAAAGCCGGCGCGACAGTCACCGTGCCGATGGAAGCCATTTTTGCCAACGCGTGCGGGTCCAGCGTCATCCTCGAAGTGCTCTACAACCCACGAGAAGAACATCGCATCGCGAGCCCCGGCACGGTCGTCGTGGGACGCATCACCGTGCAACGACCGCGGTAGCGCCAGCTCGTCTCGCCGAGCCGACACGCCCTCACGGGCGCGACGATGAGGGTTCCTCGAGCGGCCCGGGACCGCGTCGACTTTCGCGGCTCACTTGGGTTTGAGCTTCTCCTCGCGTCGCTCTTCTGCCTCACGCTTGAGCTGGGCCTGCTTCCCGGCTATCTCAGCGGCACGCTCGGCCTGACGCTCCTGGGCCAGGCTGCGTGATTTGGCGGCGTTAGCAAGGTGATCCCTGCGCACCTGTCGCTGATCCATACGGCCTCCTCGTAGAGACAATCACTCTACGCCCATGCACAGCGCCCCACGACTGGCCAGCTTGATAGCTGGCTGCGCTGGCCACCGGGGACCGCGCGTCGCCACGAGGTGCGACGGGTGCCGTGTCGCCGATGGACGGTTTCGGATCTGCGCGACCCTCGCTACTCCCAATCGTTGGAGCGTGGGCTTGCGATTCTCGCCTGCTTCACGCCTCGTTCTAAGAACGGGGTGCGTCGACGATGCTCAGAGCGAGGACGTGAATCCGACCTTTCGTGAACATACGTCCAAGGTTCCATAGATCACGTCGCTGCGCTTGGCCAAGCGGTCGCTCAGCGGTCGTAGGCACGTCCCCGTGGCAGGATGCGGCTGACGAGGATCTTGTGGTGCTCGCGGTCGGTTGACAGGATCACGCGCCAGTCGCCGACGCGCACTCTGGACTCGGGGCGCCCGCGCAGCTTGCTGACTCCGGTCGCGTGCTCGGGGTCGGCGATGATCCGGTCGAGCGCGGCGACGATGCGAATGCGTATCGGAGGGTCCAGACGACCGAAATCCTTCTCGGCGGCTCGCTCGAACTCGATAGACCAGGGGGCCTGGCTCACCCGTGCCCGTACTTGCGCTTGATCTCCTCGAAGGGGATTGTGGGCACGCCTGCGGCTCGGTCGGCTGCCACCTCAGCTAGGGCAGCCTCGTCCCCTTCGGTGAGCGGCTCGTCGTCCTCAGGCGCGTCGTCGAGCAGTGCCAAGACTGGGTCCTTGGGCTCGCTCTCGGCTGCCAGCAGTGCGCGCTCGGCCTGCTCTTCGCTCCAACGCGGCAGGTGCTGCAGCACCTTTTCCTTGGCAGTCATGGAGTGGATTGTAGCTCCCACACGCACCGTCCTAAAGGACAGTCTGGACGCGAGATGGCTATCTCCGGCGACGGGTGGGGGGCGTCAGCTGGCCCGCCGACAGCAGGCGCACATACTCACCGAACAGGAACGATAGGCGCTCGGCCTCGCCGAGTCGGGCGCGACGACCGAAGGCGCCGTCAACGGCCTGGTCCAGTCGTCGGTGGGCCAGCACGAGGTCGCCTGGCTGCGTGAGCGGGTCGTACAGGACAGCTAGTGACGAGCGCGGGCGCGCAGCTCGCGCCAGCAGCACCTCGTTGGCCGCTTCCTCGATGCGCTTGCGCTGGCCGTCACTCGGTTGCGGAAACGGGAAGGTGTTGTAGACCAAGCGGTTGTTGAATCGGTAGTCGCTCTTGATGCGCCCGCCCACGGTGCGCTGCCATGCCGAGAACATCTCCGATTGCAGAATGCCGAAGAGCGCGAGGTCGGCGCCCTCGATATA
>OCZT010004133.1_pt1 | contig 14717 bp, 11 predicted proteins | sample 1539031 | NCBI WGS metagenome assembly OCZT01 (sample SAMEA3539308, study PRJEB22396) | soil metagenome | biome: tundra; feature: field; material: soil | place: USA | collected 2010-05 | depth 0.15 m
CGAGTCCTATGTCGAGGCCGGCGGCCACCGGCAGGCTCTGGCGGCACGCGGCGGGCTCGATGCCGCATCCTGGGCGCTGGGCTGGCACCGGGTCTGGGTGGCGGACTTGCTCACGCAGCAGATCGAGCGCGGCTGGGCCGATAGAGCCGACGACATATGGACCAGCGCGATCACCCGGCACCTGACCGAGGCAGCCACCCTGCTTCATGCGTGACCGGGCTTCGATACCTGGCCGTCGGGCCCGATAGCGGCGGGGCATCGGCCCGACGGCCAGCACGCCGAGCCACCAGTCATGCCTTACGTGATGGATTCGATGCGATCACCTTGACATCGATCTGGTGCGACTGGAGCATCCGGCCGCAGTGTCCGACGCCAAAGTGCGCTCCTGCTGCTCCGTGGGGGCTGGCAGGGGCGCCGCGTCTGGTGGACGCGCAACTTATAGCGCCAGGTGCCTGTTTGGTTCCCGCGCCCGGTCGGCGAGGTCGGGGATCTCGGTGACGGTCACCCCGGCCGCTTCGAGCAGTTCCCGGCCCTGGCAGTCGGCGACGAACAGCGCCGGCTCCAGCCACGCGATGACGACGTGGCTTATCCCGGTGCCCAATATCAGCTCAGTGCATGTCCGGGGGCGAGACTTGCGCATAGAGCAGGGTTCCAGGGTGGAGTAGATCGTGGCGCCGGCTAGCCGCGGATCATCCGCCGTGAGTTTCCCCAGCGCCGATTTCTCGGCGTGCACATGCGGATCGTTCTCCCTGGAGTATCCGCGGGCCAGTTCGTTCCCGTCGCTGTCTACGATCACGGCGCCGACCGAGTAGGCCCCTTCTGCGGGCGGGCACTGGTGCGCTAGGCCGATCGCGAGTTCCATCCACTTGCGGTCATCGTCGCTAATAGTCATCGCGGCCTCCTGGCGGGTGTCATGCGGGGCGCAGCATGGAACTGGCGAGCGCGGTGTGGAAGTGCCCGGCGGCGGCCGAGGCAGGTCTGGCGGTGAGGATGCGGTCGAGGGTGGTCAGTTCGCCGAGGAGCCTGGCGTACTCGATGTGCTTCTCTGAGCATCACGGTCAGCTGTTCGCCCCGTATGGCCGGTAAGTATGTGATGTTCTGATGCGTCATTGCCCGCAAGTCTGGCAGGATTCGCCGGTCTGTGGCAGTGCCAGGTGGTCATGCGGCTGGGCCTGCGGTCACTCCGGGGCTGGTGACGGCGCGAAGGACGCGGAGTGCGGTGGCGGTGACCTCGGCTGGCGGGGTTCCGGGTGGATTCCAGTAACGCAGTTCAGTAAAGCCGTCTTCGTCAATAATGATTTCGGCTTCGCGCTTCCCGGACGGGCTGAGGGTCGCGGTTAAGTCGAGCCCGGCGCGGGAGTCAGTCAGGTGAGTGATCAGGCCGCAGGCGGTGAGCCCGGCTTCGATCGCACGCATGTGCTCCGCGTCGTACTGGGCGATTGCGGCAGAGGTAGCAGGGCGGGGGTCGGTCATGGTTGCTTCTCTTTCGGGGTGTTGTGGGCTGGTGGCGGCGGCCGGGCCGCTGAGGGTCATGGTGAACCAGACGGTCCATCCGGTGGCGCTGTTGCCGCAGCGGCCCCAGTCGCTGGCTAGCTGGGCGAGGATGAGTAACCCGCGCCCGTGCTGCCCGTCGCGCCGGCGCACGGGCCGGATCCAGGGGCCGCCGCCGTCGTGGACTTCGACGCGCAGCCGGCCGCCGTGTATCGCGGCGCGGACGGTGAAGTGCCCGCCCGGCTCACGCGACTGGCTGTGCAGGATGGCGTTCGTGGCCAGTTCGGACAGGCACAGGGCAGCGTCATCAGCGGCTGGGTAGCCGTTCAGGGCGCGGGCGAGGGACCGGCGCGCCTGGCTGATGTGCGCGGCGGTGGCGGGGTAGGTGCGTGTGAACTCAAGCGGCGCGAGTGTGCTGGTGATGTCGCTGTCAGTCACGTAGCCGACGGTAGGCCGGGCGCTGCGGGGCGGGCAATGGCCGTTTGGCGGGCTGCCACTGTGAAGGGACAGGCAGCGGTCGCGGAGTGTTACAGGGCCAGGTGAACGAAGTCCGCCAGGTCGCGCATCTCGGCGGTGAGTGTCCTGCGGTGCTCGATGATCTTCCGGAGGATGTCACGGGCGTAGCGTTGCTGGGCGAGCCATTCCGGGGCCGCGCGCCGGACTTCCTGAAGCACCCCCACGGCCTCGCCGTACTGGCTCATGGACACGTGCGCGTGCGCCACGTCGAGGCGGTGCCGGTGGTAGTGCCTCGACACGGGGAAGCTCCTGCCCTCAAGCTGGGCGGCGATTGTGAGGGTGAGATCGGGCCGGTCCTGGATCATCGCGTTCTCGGCCTGGATGATCGAGACTGTCATAGGCCCGAACACTTGCCACGGGTTGTACGGCAGGATGAAGTCGCTGCCGGCTGCCACGGCGGCGACGCGGGCCAGTTTGAGGGTGTCGCGCGCTTCGCCGGGGCGGTTATCGCGGACTGCGGCCGTGGAGGCGCGCAGCAGGAATCGTCCCCATGCGGACAGTTCTTCTTTCGTGGCCCTCGACATCCTGGGCTCGGCATCGTCGGACCAGCGGATGGCAAGGTCCCTAGTCTCGGCCAAGCGCCCAGCCCGGATCAGGCCCCAGCACTTCTCGTCGATCGCCGACATCTGGGTGAGCGGGTCACTGGCATCGTCAATTGCCATCTGGATGGCATGGTCTGCAACGTCGAACTGCCAGGTGTGACTCATCAGGAGCGCGGTGACCTGCCGGATCTGGGACCGCAGGCGGCGGGCTGCCGATTCAGTGCCGTTCACGGAGACGGCGACCAGCGTGTCAGCGTCTCGCAAGAGCGCGGGCAGGACCTCACATACCTGGCCATACTGGTTGGCGACCAGCAACGGCACCGTATCAGCGAACGCAGCGGTCAGCCCGTCGAGAGTTGGTTCCTCTGCCGGTTCATCCCCAGCGCTGGTGCCTTCCAGGGCGTGGCGCACGGGTGCCCATTGCTTGACGTCTTCGCGTTCGGGTTCTTCGGCGTCGGGCTGGGTGGCGAGGGCTGTTGTGGGTACTCGGAGGGTGACGGCGAGTTGGTGAAGGGTCTCAAGCCGTACGTTGCCGTAGGCGCCTTGTTCGAGTTTCTTGATGAGGGACAGCGATACGCCGGAGGATTCCGCTAACGCGCGCTGGGTGAGGCCGCGCCGTTTGCGGATGTCGCGGATCCTGTCCCCGCTGGTGTGGGCCTGGTTCATGGGGCGCGTTGCCTCCTGATGGCTGCGGCGGCCTGCTGCCCAGGGTACCGCCGGCCTGGCTGGGCGGCTTCCGTCGGCTGCTTCTGCGGCCGGTGCCGGTTCCGGTCTGCGCGTTCGTTGTTCCTCGTCTGCGTGGTGTCCTGCCTGTGCCTCTGGTGGTTGTGCTCTGGAGTACCCCGAGATTTCCCGGACGGGATCCACTAGGATCTTCGCCGGAAATCTCGGGTGTTCAGTCGGCCATCCGGGTAATTCCGTTCGTTTCTGCCAGGGCGACGTGACAGGCGTGCGTCACACGGATTTCAGCGGCCATTTCACGCGGCATCGGCGCCTCGGCGCTGGCACCAGCATCGATATGGCCGATCGCCCCTGGGCTGTCTGGGCCCGTGGCCGCGGCACCCCGGCGGCCGTAGCATCCGGCACAGCGTGCGTTGGTGGACTGGACGGGCCGCCGCGGAGCCGTGCTCCACGATAGGCCGGCCGGTAGCGGGGGGGCGTGCGCCCGGCCTACCCGTGCTGTGGACGACAAGCCCGCACCCCGCAAAGGACACAGCCATGACCACTCCCCGCACGTCACCCGAACCCCGGCCGCTGGGACGGCGTGAGTTCCTCACCCGGGCCGGCGCCGGTGGCATCGTGATCGGACTCGGCGCTGTGGCCGCTGGCGAGCTGGCCCCCGCAGCGTCGGCCGCGGTCGCGGCCAAGGCTGCACCGGGATCCCCGGCGGCGGCCGCGGCCACCGCGTTCGGCTACACGAGCAGCGGCGGTTACTACACGGTGAGTACCGGTGCCGGGCTGACATTCAAGATCCATCAGAGTACCGGCGGCATGACATCGCTGAACATCAACGGCACCGAGCTGCAGCCGTCCGGAACCAACGAGTCGCACGTCGAGTCCGGTATACCCAGCCCCACCGTGAGCGCGCAGCAGACCGGGAATTACATCATCATCACCGCGTCCACGAGCACCTGGTACGGCAGCGGCACGCTGCACCACTACTACGTGGCGACCAGCGGGCAGAACAACGTCTACATGGCCACCTACGTAGGCTCCGCCGGGGAAGTGCGCTGGATCCAGTACCTGAATCGCAGCATCCTCACCAACATCATCACGCCGTCGGACGTCAAAGGGGGGACCGTGATCGAGTCCGCCGACATCGACCTGGTCAACGGGCAGACCCGGTCGAAGTACTACTCCAACCGCCCGGCGATGAACCTGACGCCGCGGGGCGCGACGGGCAGCGGTATCGGCGTGTACATGGCCTACGGCACCAGGGAGAGCAGTTCGGGCGGCCCCTTCTTCCGCGACATCGAGCAGCAGGGAACCAGCGCCTCGGTGGAGGTCTACAACTACATGTGGTCGGGCCACAATGACACCGAGCCGCAGCGCCTCGGCGTGCTTTACGGCCCGTACGCACTCATGGTCAGCGGCACGGCCACGCCGGCCGCGCCGGACATGAGCTTCATGTACAACTTTGGCTTCGTCGGCTCGGCGGCCGTTTCCGGCCGCGGCTTTGTCAGCGGGACCGCGTCGGGCGTCGCCGGCGGCGCCGGTGTCACGGTGGGCTGGGCAAACAGCCAGGCGCAGTACTGGACGACGCTGCCGTCCAATGGCAGCTTCACCAGTCCGGCCATGAAACCGGGGACCTATACCCAGACGCTGTACCAGGGTGAGCTTGGCGTGGCCACCAGAACGGTGACGGTGAACGCGGGTTCCACGACGTCCGGGCAGAACATCGCCTCGGCGTGGGTCACCCCGGCCAGCCCCATCTTCCGGATCGGCACCTGGGACGGCACCCCGAGCGGCTTCCTGAACTGGGCCAACCTGACGTCGATGCACCCCTCCGACACGCGGATGGCCAGCTGGGGGCCGGTCACCTACACCGTCGGCAGCAGCAGCACGGCCCAGTTCCCGGCCTACCAGTGGAAGGCCATCAACAACCCCACCACGGTCAGGTTCACGCTGGCTTCCAGCCAGGTCGCCGCGCGGACGGTGCGGATCGGGATCACCGCGGCCTACGGCGGCGGCCGCCCGCAGATCACCGTGAACAACTGGACATCCGCCGGGCCCGCGGCCTCCAGCCAGCCGAGTTCGCGCAGCCTGACCATCGGCACCTACCGGGGCAACAACGCCCTGTACACGTACGCCGTCCCGGCCAGCGCGTTCGTTACCGGCACCAACACCATGACGATCATCGTCATCAGCGGCTCGGCGGGCCTGGGCGGCTACCTCAGCCCGGGATACAGCTACGACTGCGTCGAGCTGTACTGAGGCGTCCGCGCGGGCAGGCCCACCCCCGCCCGGGCCTGCCCGCGCGGCCCCACCAGGAGCGCCGGCTTTCACCCGTGTTGGCCCGGCAATTCCGTCGGCCCATTTCCCCCGGACCGATCAGACTTTCATCTGATTTCATTCAGCGGCGCGCAGGCTTATCCCTTGTCCAGCACAAACACTTACGCAACGAGCTTCGCCATGAGCCGGTCTTGCCGGACGCCTGACGGCCATTCTAGGCTGCGCATCGCGACGCGCCGTTAGTGCGGCGTGCTCGCTCCGCGGCGCGTTCGTAACGCGGCCGGGTGAGGGTGACGGTTCGGCATGCCCTGAGTCACCCCCCTGGCCCGAGGAGGACCGCACGTGAGACTCCGAGTGCGCGGCACGCCCAATGGCGATCTCTGGCCGCGGGCTGGCGCCTCCCCGGTGACGTGATGTGCCCAAGGATGCCGCGGGCACCCCCTGAGGGCCGTTGCGGCGCAGCCGGCTGAGGGTGACGGCTGCGCATGTGCTGATCCATCCCGTCCAGTCAAGGAGGAAAATTCCGTGATAGCCCGTATGCCCGCAGTAGCCGGGCATGTGAAGGCTCTGACCGGCGCGCTCGCCGCATCTGCCCTCATCCTCGGAGCGGGAGCCGCCGTCGTCCCGGCGGTTTTCGCGTCGTCGCCGGCCAGTGCGGCCACCGCGCTGACGCTGGCGACCGGTGACAGCCGCTCGGTCAGCCAGCCGTCCGTGCCGTCGGCGTGCAGCACGCTGAGCGCGACGCTCGCCACCAGCAATGAGCAGTTCAGCAGCAGTGCTGAGTCGTCGCCGCCCGACACGTCGAGAATCCAGTCAGCACTCAACAGTTGCAGCGGCACCGGCAATGCCGTGGTGCTCGCGCCAAGCGGCAGTAACAATGCCTTCCTCAGCGGCCCGCTGTCGCTCCCGGCCAGCGTCGTCCTCGTGGTCGACGACGGTGCCACGCTGTACGCGTCCCGTAACCCCGCCAACTACCAGGTCTCCGGCCAGGCGACCTGCGGGACCGTGGCCTCAACCGGCAACGGCTGCAAGCCCTTCATCAATGTCATCGGATCAAATGCCGGGATCATGGGCACGCAGGGCTCGGGTGGCGGCCAGGGCGCCATCAACGGCCGCGGCGACCAGGACATCCTCGGCACCAGCGGAAGCTGGTGGACGCTCTCGCAGACGGCGAAGACTGACGGCAACAAGCAGAACAACCCGCGCCTGATCGAGGCGCACGGCGTCAACAGCTTCACTGTCTATGACCTGGACCTGATCAACGGTGCGCTGTTCCACATCTACTTCGAGGGCGGTAACGGGCTCACCGTGTGGGGAGCCCGGATCAAGACCCCGGCGACCGCGCGGAACACCGACGGCATTGACCCGGACAGCGCCACCAACGTCACCGTCAACAACTCCTACATCCAGGACGGCGATGACGGCATCGCGATCAAGACGAATTCGGGTGCAGCCTCGAACATGACGGTCGAGAACAGCCACTTCTACGGCACGCACGGGATATCGATCGGCAGCCAGACCCAGTACGGCGTCACCAACATCCTGGTCGAGAACAACACCGTCAGCGGTGTGGACAGTTCCGGGAATGTCAGCGGCGACAACAACGGGATCCGGATCAAGACCACCTCAAGCGAGGGTGGCACGGTCAACAAGGTGACCTACGACAACACCTGCCTGACGGGTGTCAAGCACGCGCTGGAGTTCAACCCGTTCTACGCGAGCGGTAATGGCTCGACCACGCCCTACTACGAGAACATCGTGGTCAACGGCCTGAAGTCAGTGAGCTCGGCGTCCAGCGCCCAGTCCGTGCTCGAGGGCTACAACTCATCGCACCTGCTCGGCCTGACGCTGGAGAACGTCAGCCTGGACGCGACGAGCACCAGCGCCGAGTACGCGAGCATCGGGAAGTACAACACGAACATCACCCCGTCCGGCACGGATGTGACGGTCAGCAGCATCTCCGGCAGCGGGAGCGTGCCCTCCTGCAGTTTCCCCGGTTACCCCGGGCTCTAGATCCGGGCCGCCGAACGGGGGCGGGGTGGCGTCAGCCATCTCGCCCCCCGCTCGTATCCAGCGAAGTGGATGGAGTTGATAACTTAGGGTTATATTACTAATCCGTAGGGTAATTAACAGATGGAATGCCAAATAAGCCGATTTTTGTGCTCGTACTTGCGCTGCTCGCCGGGCTGGCGCCGACTCTGGCCGCCTGTGGCCAGGCCCAGATGACCGACGCGAACGGCGCGAACGGCGCGCAGCCCTGCGTGCGGCACGGCTCGGCGTTCGGCAGGCCCTGCGTCGGCGGATCCGCACCACGTGTGAAGCGGACAGGCATCGCCGAACCCGATCTGATTGCCAGGTCGGCCCGGGTGCAGGCTGCTGAGCTGGCGGCGATGAAGGCCGTCGGGATCACCTCGATCAGGCTGGACGCCGACTGGAGCGGCGTTCAGTACGCCGGCCGGAATTCGTTCAGCTGGGGGCCGCTGGACCGGGTGGTCCGGTCGGTCCGCGCCGCGGGGATGTCGGTCGACCTGATCATCGACGGCTGCCCCGCGTGGGCCGCGAAAGCCGGCACCAGCGGGGACGTGTCACCGACTCCCGCGCGGCCCGCTGCTTTCGCCAGGTTCGCCGGCGAGGTGGCCGCCCGCTACGCCCCGACGGGCGTCCGCATGTTCGAGATCTGGAACGAGCCGAATAGCGCGGTTTTCTGGTCACTCAAGCCGGACCCCGCCGCCTACACCGCAGATCTGAAGGCCGCCTACGCCTCGATCAAGAGGGCTGACCGGTCGGCGTTCGTCGTGTCCGGCGGGCTCGCCCCCGAGGTTAACGACGGCACCAACATCAACGCGATCACCTTCCTGCAGGACATGTACGCCCACGGGGCCAAGGGCAGCTTCAACGCGGTGGGCTATCACCCTTACAGCTATCCCGCACTGCCTGACAGCTACCAGTCCTGGTCGGGGTGGTCCCAGATGGGCCAGACGAGGCCTTCTATCCGCAGCGTCATGACCAGCCACGGGGACAGCCGCAAGCAGGTCTGGATCACCGAGGTCGGCGCGCCTTCCAGCGGCCCGGACGGGGTCGGCCAGGCAGCGCAGGGCACCGATCTGTCCCAGGCCATCGCCAACACCAGGAAGACCAGCTGGATCGGTGGCCTCTACCTCTACAGCTGGCAGGACGAGGGAACCAGCCAGGTCACCGACGAGAACTGGTTCGGCCTGGTCACCGCCGCGGGCGCGCACAAGGCCGCCTACGCCGCGGTCGCCGCCGCCCTCGGCCGCTAGCTCTCGCCATACCCACACCCCGCGACCCACCGGCGGCCCCATCGGGGTGAGGGGCTCAGGTGCCCGGACTGCGTTTTCAGAACGGTTTCACGGCGAAACGCCACGTTGGCCCGGACGAGGCGCGAAGTCGTTGACAGCCCTGCCACGCGACTGTACTGGACCACCGCGATCACCCGGCACCTGACGGAGGCCGGGATGGGCTGGTTAGCTGCAGGCGGCGCCGTTGACGCTGAAGAGCTGGTCGGGGCCGCGTCGTATCAGCGTTGGACGCGCGCACTCCCGCCGCGGACAAGCGCCTCCACCTCGGCCAGGCTCGCCATCGAGGTATCCCCCGGCGTGGTCATGGCGAGCGCCCCGTGGGCCGCCCCATACTCGACCGCGGCCGTCAGGTCATCGACCTTCATCAGTGCGTAGATCAGCCCGGAGGCGAAACTGTCGCCGCCGCCGACCCGGTCAAGGATTTCCAGGGCAGGACGGTGTGTCGCCTCGGCGAATTCCCCGCCCGCCCAGGCGACTGCGCCCCAGTCGTTGACCGAGGCCGTCCGCACCGTCCGCAAGGTCGTCGCCACGGCCTTCAGGTGCGGCAGCTGGCTGGTCACTTCACTGATCATCCGCTTGAAGTTCGCGGCGCTGAGCGAGGTGAAGTCCGCCCCGGTGTCCGGTACCTGGACTCCCAGGCAGGCAGTGAAGTCCTCCTCGTTGCCGAGCAGGACGTCGACGTGCTCGACCAGCCTGCGGTTGACTTCCTGCGCGCGTGCCTGGCCTCCGATCGCCTGCCAGAGGCTTGGCCGGTAGTTCAGGTCGTAAGAGACGACGGTGCCGTGCCGCTGCGCTATCTGGGCGGCTTCCGCGACCACGTCCGCCGCCGTCGGCGACAGGCTGGCGTAGATACCGCCGGTGTGGAACCAGCGCACGCCGAGCGTGCCGAAAATGTGCTCCCATGGGATATCACCCGGCTGTAGCTGGCCAGCTGCGGTGTGGCCGCGATCGGATACGCCGCGGGCGCCGCGAAGGCCGAAGCCGCGCTCGGTGAAATTGAGCCCATTGCGGACGGTGCGCCCGACACCATCAAAGGGAACCCAGCGGATGAGCGAGGTATCGACGCCGCCCTGCAGGATGAAATCCTCGACCAGCCTGCCGATGTCGTTGTCGGCGAATGCGGTCACCACTGCGGTCCGCATCCCGAAACAGCGCCGCAGCCCACGCGCGACGTTGTACTCGCCGCCGCCTTCCCAGACACGGAATGAGCGTGCCGTCCTGATGCGCAGATCCCCTGGGTCGAGGCGCAGCATGACCTCGCCGAGGGAGATCTCGTCGAACTGGCATTCCTGCGCTGGCCTGGTTTCGATAAGAGCCATGAGTTTCTCCTACCTGGCGTCCGCGATCGACACGGCTTCCGTGGTCAGCCTGGTGATCTCGGCAAAGTCCCCCGCGGCGATGAGGCGGGCGGCGACCATCCAGCTACCGCCGACCGCTAGCACGGCGGGATGGCGGAGGTAGCCGGCCAGGTTGGCCGCCGTGATCCCGCCGGTCGGAATGAACCTCATCATCCCGAACGGCGCGGCGAGCGCCTTCAGCATGGACACTCCGCCCAGCGACTCGGCGGGGAAGAACTTCACCGTCTCGATTCCTGCGTCGAGCGCGGCCAGCAGTTCGGATGCGGTCGCGATGCCCGGGAAAACCGGCACCGACCTTGCCTGGCAGTGCCGCACGACCTCCAGGCTGAAGCCCGGCGTGACGATGTAGCGGGCGCCCGCATCGATGACCCGGGCCGCCTGGGCGGCGTTCAGTACCGTGCCGGCTCCGACCACCATGCTCGGATCCTGCGCCATCGCCCGGAGCGCCGCCTCAGCGGCGGCCGTCCGCAGGGTGATCTCGGCGCAGTGCACGCCGCCGCGCTGAAGCGCCGCCGCGAGCGGCGGCGCTTCACGCGCGTCGTCGATCACCACCACCGGGAGCAGGCGGGTAGCCGTGATTGCCTCGAGGACTTCCGTCATCATGCCTCCCAACGTCCCACTTCACGCCGGTCAAAACCTGGTCGCATACTACCATGGTAGTATGCTCAGAGGCACGATGGTCGCGCCCGGTGGTGCGGCGGAAGCGGTAGGAGCTGCATGGTGACATCGGACATCCAGCAGCACGGGCAGGCTCTTTCCAGCCGGCAGTCCAGGGAGTCCTCCGTGCGAGGGCAGGCGTACCGCCTGCTGCTGCGCGACATCGTGCAATGCCGGACCAAGCCTGGGCAGCCACTGTCCGAGAAAGAGGTCGCCGCAGCCTTGGGGGTCAGCAGGACCCCGGTGCGCGAGGCATTCCTGCAACTCGCCGAGGACGGGCTGCTGGTCATCTCGCCGCAGCGCGGGACGGCGGTCGCCAGGATCAGCACCCGTCAGGTCCGCCAGGCCCAGTTCACCCGCGAGGTCCTGGAACGAGCGGTCCTGGCCGTGGACTGCCGGAACGCCACCGAGGAAGCCTGCGGCGGGCTGGATGCCGCCCTGTATGCCCAGCGGCAGGCGGCCATGAGAAGGGACTACGCGGCGTTTTACGACGCTGACGAGCTTTTCCATGCCGAACTCGCGCGGCTGAGCGGCTTCGACGGAGTTGCCCGGCTGGCTGGTGGGGCGCGCGCGCATCTCAACCGGGTCCGATGGCTCAGCCTGCCCGAGCCGCATGGCATCGATGCCGCCATCGGGCAGCATGAGGAAATAGCGTCCGCGGTCAAGGCCGGCCACGCCCAGCGTGCCGACCAGGTGCTCACGGCTCATCTGCGCACCGCGCTCGGCGCGCTGCCCGCGATACGCGAGCGTTTTCCCGGCTACTTCGACTCCGGCGAGGAAAACCTGCCCGCGCTGCCGGACACCGCGGGACTGACGATCAGCTGGCAGGACGGCCAGGGGCGGGGGGGGAATTGAAAATCCGCGACGCTCAGGTGATAGTCACCAGCCCGGGACGGAATTTCGTCACGCTGAAGGTCACCACCAGCGACGGGGTGACCGGCCTCGGCGACGCGACACTCAACGGCAGGGAGCTGGCCGTGGCCAGCTACCTGCGTGACCATGTCGCTCCCCTGCTGATCGGCCGGGATCCCCATCGCATCGAAGACACCTGGCAGTACCTGTACAAGGGGGCATACTGGCGGCGCGGTCCCGTCACCATGGCGGCGATCGCCGCGGTCGACGTGGCCTTGTGGGACATCAAGGGCAAGATCGCCGGCCTGCCCGTCTACCAGCTGCTCGGCGGGGCCGCGCGGGACGGCGTGCTTGCCTACTGCCACGCCAGCGGGAATGACATGCCCGAACTGCTCGACTCGGTGGAACACCACCTGGCGCTCGGCTACCGGGCGGTGCGGGTCCAAAGCGCGGTGCCCGGTCTCGGCAAGATCTACGGCGTGGGCACCGGCGTCTCCTCCGGCCGGTACGAGCCCGCTATCCGCGGCGGCCTGCCCACCGAGGAGACCTGGGACACCCGGGCGTACCTGCGCCACATGCCCGGTGTCTTCGAGAAGGTCCGGGAGCGCTTCGGCCCGGAGCTGCCCCTCCTGCATGATGCGCACCACCGGCTCACCCCCGTCCAGGCGGCGCGGCTCGGTAGGGACCTCGAGCCGTACGATCTGTTCTGGCTGGAGGACGTCACCCCGGCGGAGGATCAGGACGCGCTGCGCCTAGTCCGCCAGCACACCACCACACCGCTGGCGATCGGCGAAGTATTCAACTCGGTCTGGGATTGCGAGCAGCTGATCCGTGAGCGTCTCATCGATTACATCCGCACTGCGGTCGTGCACGCCGGGGGCATCAGCCACGTCAGGCGGATCTTCGGCCTCGCCGAGGTGTACGGGGTGAAATCCGGCTCGCACGGCCCGAACGACGTATCACCTGTCACCACGGCCGCCGCCGTGCACCTCGACCTGGCCATCCCCAATTTCGGCATCCAGGAGCACATGCGGCACGAGCCGATCGTGGACGAGGTATTCCCGCATGCTTACTGCTTCCGCGACGGTTACCTGCATCCCGGGGAGGAACCGGGCCTGGGAGTTTCGATCGACGAGCAGCTCGCGGCGAGGTACCCGTATGAGCCTGCCTACCTGCCGGTCAACAGGCTCGTCGACGGCACCATGCACGACTGGTGAAGGGACGGCTAATGAGGGCACGAGAAGTGAGAGAGCACGACAGCGCGATCAAGGAGGGCCGACGATGGATCCGGACCGGTTGTTTCCCGCCGACCCGGCGACCCGGGCCATCGCCCGCGAACTGTACGCGGAGGTCCGCGGCCTGCCGCTGATCTGCCCGCACGGGCACGTGGACCCGGCGCTGCTCGCCGATGACGCGCCGCTGCCTGACCCGGCCGCGCTGCTCGTCGCGCCGGATCACTACCTCACCCGGATGCTGTACAGCCAGGGCGTGCCGCAGCAGCAGCTCGGGGTGCCGGATCGGGACGGCCACGTCCAGGTCGGCCCGCGCGAGGCGTGGCGGACATTCTGCGAGCACTGGTACCTGTTCCGCGGCACGCCGAGCCGGCTCTGGCTGGAGCAGTCTCTCGCCGAGATCTTCGGCGTGACCGAGCGGCTGGGGCCGCAGACCGCGGACGCGATATACGACGAGCTGACCGCGAGGATCGCCGAGCCCGCATACCGGCCCCGGGCGCTGCTGCGGCGGTTCGGCATCGAGGTGCTGGCTACCACGGACTCCCCGACCGACAGTTTGGAGCATCATGCCCGGCTGGCGGCGGACGGTTGGGCTGGCCCGCAGAGCCGGATCATCCCGACCTTCCGCCCCGACCCGGTCACCGACCCGGAGCGGCCCGGCTGGGCCGCGGCTGTCGCCATGCTCGGGGAGCTTGCCGGCGCCGACACCGCCAGCTATGCCGGGCTCCTCGACGCGCTGGCCCGGCGGCGCGAGGACTTCCAGCGGGCCGGGGCGACCGCCACCGATCACGGCCACCCCACCGCGCTGACCGCCGACCTGGATCCCGCCGACGCGGCCCGGCTGTACGACCGGCTGCTGCGGGACGCCGGGAAGGACGGCCCGGACACCGGCGATGCCGAGCTGTTCCGCGCCCAGATGCTCACCGAGTCGGCGCGGATGTCCATCGACGACGGCCTGGTGATGCAACTGCACCCCGGCGCGGTCCGCAACCACAGCCGGTATCTCTACGCTGCGTTCGGCCCGGACTCGGGCGGCGACATCCCCGCCGCCACTGACTACGTGCACGCCCTGCGCCCGCTGCTCGACAAGTTCGGCGACGACCCACGGCTGCGGCTGGTGCTGTTCACCCTGGATGAGTCGGCCTACTCGCGCGAGCTGGCACCGCTGGCTGGCGTGTACCCCGCCGTCTACCTCGGCCCGGCCTGGTGGTTCTACGACAGCCCCGAAGGCATGCGCCGCTACCGCGAGCTGACCACGGAGACGGCGGGGTTCTACAACACGGTCGGGTTCAACGACGACACCCGCGCGTTCCCGTCCATCCCGGTGCGGCACGACGCGGCGCGCCGGGTTGACTGCGGTTTCCTCGCCCGGCTGGTCGCCGAGCAGCGGCTGCCCGCCGATGAGGCCGCCGAGGTCGCCAGGGATCTCGCCTACCGGCTGCCGAAACGCGCCTACCGCCTGGACGAAGGAGGAACACGATGACCTCGGCACGGCTGCTCATGCTGGCACCCGGCGATGACATCGCCGTCGCGCTGGACGACCTGGCGCCTGGTGAGCGGGTGGATAGCCCGGCCGGGCAGCAGCCGCTGACCGTTCGCGGCCGGGTGCCGCGCGGGCACAAGATCGCGCTGCGCGAGGTGGCAGCGGGGGCACCGGTCCGCAAGTACGGCCAGATCATCGGGATAGCGGCGGTGCCGATCTCGGCTGGCGAGCACGTGCATACGCAGAACCTGGAGTTCGCGCCGGGTATGCAGGGCGGTGCCGCCCCAGCCAGCGGCGCGGCCCCGGCGAGTGGC
>OCZT010004134.1_pt1 | contig 14715 bp, 11 predicted proteins | sample 1539031 | NCBI WGS metagenome assembly OCZT01 (sample SAMEA3539308, study PRJEB22396) | soil metagenome | biome: tundra; feature: field; material: soil | place: USA | collected 2010-05 | depth 0.15 m
ACGGCGACCACCGAGATCTACACTCTTTCCCTACACGACGCTCTTCCGATCTGGAGGATCTCCCCGGCCTGGAGTACGTCGTTTGGCCTGGCGTCGGCGCGCCCGACTCGAGTGCCGACCTCCCCCCCGTCCGGCTAGAGCCCACCCCGGCCTCCGAAGAGGCGGCGATCCGCCTCGCCCGGTGGCACGACTCGGTCTACCTCGTTACCCCTGGCAACGCGGGCGATGCGCGCCTCGCTCTCGCCGTCCCGCTGGGTCCGGGTCTCTCCGAGCGGCTCCGGACCATGACCGGGGTCCGCGTCGGCTTCTCGACCGCGGTCGTGACGAAGAAGGCCCGCGAGGCGGAGGCAATGGACGCGGACGAGCCGAAGAAGGGCGGGGCGATGATCGTGATGGCCGACGAGAAGGTCCGCTTCAAGCCGCTCGCCCCCGGATCGGCGTCCACCTCCCCGTCCTCGACCGCCCTGGCCGACCGCGAGTGGGTCCACTGGCTCGTGGCTGTGGACGCCCCGATCCGGGACTGGGAGTCGGGAGAGCCGGTACCTGACGGACGCCTCGCCGTGACCGTCCACTCCTCGGTTGGCCGCGAGCTGCGGACGCTCTTCGGAAACGTCCGGATCGGAAGCGGGAGCCAGACGGAGACCGGCGCGCTCGTCTTCAAGGTGATGAAGGCGATGGCACTTTTCACGGCGACGGTCTACCTGCTCGCGCTTCTCGTGGCCGGATTCCTCGTCCTCCGGATCGCGCGAGCGACCGGGCGGCTCTCGAAGGGGTTCGCCGAGATCGATCGCGGGAACTTTGCCGCCCGCGTCTCCCTTAGGGGCCGGGACCAGCTGGCCGAGCTGGCCGAGAGCTTCAACGAAATGGCCTCGCACCTCCAGGCGAGCGTCTCGGAGAAGGCGTCCCACGAAGTGATCGAGCGGGAGCTGGAGATGGCCCGAACCCTCCAGCGCCGCCTCCTTCCGCCTCCCGACTTCTCGTTCCCGGGTCTGCAGATCGCGGTCGACTTCAGGCCCACCTCCGCGATCGGCGGGGACTTCTACCACTTCCTCTCCGAGAGCCCCGACCGGCTGACGGTGGTAGTGGCCGACGCGTCGGGCCACGGACTCTCGACCGGCATCGTCATAGCGTCGGCGAAGGCGTCGCTGTCGGCCTTCGCCACGACGAGCCACGACGCGATCGCCGTCCTCACGACGCTCGACGAGGAGATCCGCCGGACGACCGACTCCCGGACCTTCGTCACGCTCGCGCACCTTCGCTTCCTCTTCGACGAGGAATTGGTCGAGTTCACCAACGCCGGGCACATCTATCCCTACCGGGTGGAGCCACTCGGGGCGGTCACGGCGCTGGAGAACCCCTCGCGCCCGCTCGGCGTGCGCCTCCCCGGCAACTTCACGACGGTTCGGGCTCCGCTCGTCCCCGGCGACCTCTGGATCCTCCTGTCCGACGGGATCGTGGAGGCGCTCTCGCCGGCCGAAGAGGTCTTCGGGTTCCCCCGCCTCGAGTCGCTCCTGGCGAGGGGCGCCGGCGGGACCGCGGTGGAAACGCGCGACCGGGTCCTCTCGGCGTGGCGCGACTTCACCGGCGGAGACCTGCCGACCGACGACCGGACCCTCCCCGTCCTGAAGGTCGTCCGGAGGGACCAGGCATGACGACCCCGCCCGGCCTCTCGGCCCCTGCGCGGCGAGCCGTCACCGCTCTCCTTCTCGCCTTCGCCGTCGCGCATGGCCTCTATCAGATCGGGCGAGCCTTCCTCCACCCGAAGCAAGGCCTCGACCTCGCCCCGGCATACCTGGCCGGACGGATGGCCCGCGAGGGCTCCCGCGCCTTCTACGACGACCCCACGGTCGGGGCGCTCGGAGCGGCGCTTGGGATGCACGGCCCGGACGGGGCGGGTGCGCCGGTCCTCAACTTCATCTATCCCCCGTGGGTCCCCGCCGTCTATGCCCCCGTCTCCTTCCTCCCGTGGGACGCGGCCCGGCACGCGTGGTTCGTCCTGTCGTTCCTCTGTTTCGTCACCGCGCTCCTCGCGGCAATCCAGGCGGCGGTCCCGGAGGCGCGGCGGAAAGCTGCCGCGATGCCGGCTCTCGCCGCGGCCTGCTTCTTCTTCCCCTTCTTCTACGGCCTCATGACCGGTCAGGCCAACGATCTGCTGCTCCTCCTGGTGGCGGGGGCGCTCCTTCTCCTGGTCCGTCGCCAACCGCTCCTGGCCGGCGCGATCCTCGCCCCGGCGATCCTCTGGAAGCCCTTCCTCGCGGCAGTCGTCCCCTTCCTCGTCCTTCGGAGGGAGTGGAAGGCGCTTGCCGGACTGGCGGTCGGCGGCGTTTCGCTCGTGGCGCTGTCGGTCCCGGTGGGAAGCGAGGGAGGCTGGTCCGAATGGCTGCGGCAGATCTCGGAGCACAACGCGCTGACGGCGGCCGAGCCCAGGAATCATTCGCTCGCCGCCTCCGTCCTCGCGTTCGGCCTCCCTCCGACCTGGATCCTCCCGGTGGCGAGAGTTCTCCAGGGCCTGGCCGTCGTCGCGGCGGGTGCCCTCCTTCTCCCAAAGACCCGGCCCGGGGAGCCGCGCTACGCGCTGCAATTCGGGGGATCGCTGGTGGCCGCGCTCCTCCTGACGCCGAAGGCCTGGGAGCACTACGGCGTCTTTCTCCTGCCCGCGTTCATCGCTGCCGCCGCTCTCGCGGTCGAGGAGGAGAGCCCGCCGCTGTGGCCCGCCCTGCTCGGAGCCTCGTTCGCCGTCTGGGGGCTCATGCTGCAGGGCCGGGACGAGTACCGGGCGCTCGCCGACATGGGGCTCGCGTTCCTGGCACCGGCCAAGAGCGCCGCGGCGGTCGTGCTCCTCCTCGTTTCCGTCCGTCTCGTCTGGATGCGGCGGAGTCAGCGGACGTGAAGGTCCCTGCCGGCGCGGAGGGGAGGCGCGACGCGCCGCGGGGGACCCGGCCGGTCTCGGGTCCCCCGATTCCTGTCAGTCGGCTGGGACGGTGGCGCGCCCGAGCCGGTAAGTCTTCGAGAAGCCGTCCGACAGGTCGGTCAGCGTCACCTCGACGATCCCGTCCGCCGCGCAGGAATAGCGCTCCTCCACCTCGCGGCCGACGCCGGGCATCCGGACGACGCTGACTTTCTTGAGGCTCTTCAGGCCCCGGAGCTGTGGATCGAACGGGAAGCGGATCGTGTCCCAGGGAGCGATGTCCCCTTCCGGCCGTCCCTTCGACACGCGGCTGCACTCGACGAATCGGAAGTGGCCCACGTTGTGAACGGCGCAATAGCGGCGGGTGTTCATGAGCGGCGGCTCACCCGGGGCCGGCAGTGTCGTGTCGTTCCCGAAGATAGGGTCGAAGGTGACGCCCTCGCCCGACGCCAGCTCTCGGAAGACCCCGAACGTCCGGTTGAGCCGGTCGGTCACGGTGTACCCCGCCTCCTGGTCGAGGAGGATCGCCAGCCCGATAGCCGTAGCCGCGAACGGGTGGGGCGAACGCTTGACGCGCCGCTCGCCGTACTTCTCGCGGAGACTGCGCGGGATCAGAGGGAAGGCCCCGGCGCCGCCGACGATGTAGATACCCGCCAGCTCGGCCCAGTCCACCGTCTCGTCGCCCGGGCGCTGGGGGTCGAGGAAGACCGGCCCCATTGCCTCCAGCGTCCTTTCGACGAGGCTGTGGCACGCTGCGTAGATCTCCTCGATCGGGATCGAGACCGGCCCGGCCCCGATGGGCGAGAAATCGAGGACCAGGCGGCGGGTGTTCGGGTTGATCGCCTCTTTCTGGCGCGTGCACTCCTCCAGGAGGAAGGATCGCGTCGCGGCGTCCGGGACCGGGCTGCCGATCTTGCCCAGGGCTGCTTTCAGGATCACCTCGTCGAAGTCGTCCCCGCCGAGCCGCTGGATCCCCTCGCTCGTGACGACCTCGCTCGCCTTCCCGGTCATCTTCAGGAGCGAGGCGTCGAAGGTTCCGCCGCCGAGGTCGTAGATAGCGACATACTCGCGGTGCGTGGTGATCGTCGAGCGGTAGCGGTGGGCATATTCGATCCCGGCGGCGGAGGGTTCGTTGAGGAACGCCGTCACCCTGAAGCCGACCCGCTGGAAGGCGTCGAGGGTGAGGAACCGCTGGGCGCTGCTCGCGTTCGCCGGCACGCCGATCGCCACCTCCAGCGGCTCTCGCGGACCGATCCCCGCGTTCGACTTCTCGACCAGCTCCTGGCGGAGGCGGGCGAGGAAGTTCACGAAGAGATCCGTGAGGAGATACGGGCGTCCGGCCAGCTCCACCCGGGTAAGGGGCCCCGCCTCGGAGAGGAGGCGCTTGAACGACCGGAGCAGCTCCCACCCCGGCTCGAGGCGGGCCTCCAGGGCGTCGGTCCCGAAACGGACCTCCCCGCGGCCGTTCGCGGCCACCACCGACGGGAAGGAATCGGACCCCTCGAACGAGACGACCGGGTAGTTCCCCCGGTCCACCAGGGCAACGACCGTGTGGGTCGTCCCGAAATCGACTCCGAGACGCATCGCTTCAGTTTCCGCTATCCTGTCCGCCCGTCAAGGGGACAGCGATGAGCCACTCCTTCCCAATCCTCCCTCCAGCCGCCCTGAAGCCCCTCGTCGCTCTCTGCGACGGACGTCCCCTTGCGGTTTTCGACCTCGAGACGACCGGCACCGACCGCCTGAACGATCGGATCGTCGAGATCGCCGTCCTCCGGATCCATCCCGAAGGGGAGGTCGTCTCACTCGACCAGCGGGTGAACCCCGGTATCCGGATCCCCCGGGAGGCTTCGGCGATCCACGGCATTACCGACGCGGACGTCCAGTCCTCTCCGACCTTCGCCGCCATCGCCGCGGACCTAGCCGCGTTCCTCGACGGGATCGACCTCGCCGGCTACAACATCCGCGGGTTCGACCTCCCGCTGCTCGCCAAGGAGTTCGAGCGGGCCCGTCAGCCGTTCTCGATGGAGGGCCGCCGGGTCGTCGATGTGCAGACCATCTTCTTCAAGAAGGAGCCCCGGGATCTCGGGGCCGCCGTCCGCTTCTTCGTCGGGAGGGAGCACCCCGGGGCGCATGCCGCGCTTGCCGACGTCGTGGCCACCGCCGAGGTCCTGGCCGGCGAGCTCGGCCGCTACCCCGAGCTTCCGGCCACGCTGGAGGGGCTTCACCTGTTCTCCGTCCCTGCCGAGGGGCGCTTCGTCGACCCGGATAAGCGGTTCTTCTGGAGGGACGGCGCGGCCGTCTTCGCCTTTGGCGAGCACCGGGGGCGACCCCTGGTCGACGTGGCGCGGACACACCCCGCATACCTGGAGTGGATCGCCCGCGCCGACTTCCCGGTCGAGACCAAGAAGATCGTCACCGCCGCCCTCGCCGGGGTCTTCCCGACGAAAAAGGGATAGCCCCCCGACGAGCCCGGCCGGTCCCGGGTTCCCCTGATCCACTTCAGTCCATCTGACGCCTGAGGAAGGTCGGGATGTCGAGGACGTCGTCCCGCGAGTCCTTCGAATGGAAGAGGTTCACGCTGTAGCCGGAGTCCTCCGGGATCACCAGCTCCGGAAGCGGCTTCGGCTCGCCCGCCCGTGTCGGCGCCGTCACCGAGGTCCGAGCGGCGGCACGAGAGGCGATCGCCGCCGGCGCCTCGAACCCCGTGGCAATGACGCTGATCTTCACCTGGTCCTTCATCTCCTTGTCGTGGACCAGGCCGAAGATGACGTTGGCGTCCTCGTCCGCCGCTTGCTGGATGATCGCGCACGCCTCGTTGACCTCGGCGAGCGTCAGGTCCTCGCCGCCCGTCACGTTGATCAGGATCGCGCGCGCACCCTGGATCGACTGCTCCTCCAGGAGCGGGTTGGAGATGGCGCGCTGCGCCGCCTCGACTGCGCGGTGCTCGCCCGACGCGGTCCCGGTCCCCATCAGGGCCATCCCCATGTTCTCCATCACGGTCTTCACGTCGGCGAAGTCAAGGTTGACGACGCCGGGGACGGTGATGAGGTCGCTGATCCCCTGAACCGCTTGACGGAGGACGTCGTCCGCGATCCGGAAGGCCTCCCATGTCGTCACGTTCCGGTCGACGAAGCTATAGAGCCGCTCGTTCGGGATCGTGATCAGCGTGTCGACGTACTCCCTCAGCTCCGCGATCCCTTCCTCGGCGAGGCGGAGCTTTCGGCGTCCCTCGAAGGCGAACGGCTTCGAGACGATCGCGACGACGAGGGCCCCCGTCTCGGAGGCGATCCGGGCGACAACCGGGGCCGCCCCGGTCCCGGTCCCGCCGCCCATTCCTGCCGTCACGAAGACCATGTCGGCCCCCCCTAGGACCTCCGTGATCCGCTCAGCCTCCTCGAGAGCAGCCTCCCGCCCAACTTTCGGATTCGCCCCCGCGCCCATCCCCCGGGCGGTGTTCAGGCCGAGCTGGAGCTTCGTCGCCGCCCGGTTCACTCGGAGGACCTGGAGGTCGGTGTTGGCGGCGATGAACTCGATCCCGCGGATGCCAGCGGCGATCATCCGGTTCACGGCGTTCCCGCCCCCACCGCCCACTCCGACGACCCGGATCCGGGCCGGCGGGACCTCATCGTTCAGCATGATCGGCAGCGCGGGCTGCTCCTCTTCGAACAGGATCATCTTTTGTCCTCCATCATAGTCAAGCCGCCGATGCGGGGAACAGTCCTTTTAGGGAGCCTTTGATTCGGGAGAGGATCGAGCGCGGGGGAGCACGGCGGCTCCTGGCCGCCACGTTGGATCCGCGTCCGTGGACGAGGAGGCCCGCCACGCAGGCCCACTCCGGCCCCGCCACGATGTCGGTGAGCCCCCCGAACTCACGGGGAATCCCCAGGCGGACCCCGGAAGTCCCCAGCACGTGCTCTGCCACCTCCAGGATCCCGTCCAGGCCGGCCCCCCCACCCGTGAGGACGAGGCCAGCGCGGAGCTCCTGCGCGGGGTTATCGCGGGTCGCCTCCTCCCAGAGCATCGTGAGGAGCTCTTCCGTCCGGGGCTGGAGGATCTCGGCGATCCGGCGGCGGGACACTGGCTGCACGCCCCGGCCCCCCGTGAGCGGCACGTCCACAGTCTCGTCCTCGCCGACGAGGGCGACGAGCGCCGCCCCGTACTTCTTCTTGATCCGCTCCGCGTCTGGGACCGGCGTCTTGAGGACCACGGCCAGGTCGTTCGTGAAGTGGTCGCCGCCGATGCCGAGGACCGATGTGTGGACGAGGGCCCCCTGCCTCCAGACGGCGATCTCGGTCGTCCCGCCCCCGATGTCCGCGAGGACGACGCCTAGCTCCTTCTCGTCCGGCGTCAGGACGGCAGCGCCGGCCGCAAGGGGCTCGAGGACCATCTCGATCACCTCGATCCCCGCGCGATTGATGCAGTTCAGGAGGTTCTGGGTCGTCGCGACCGGGAGCGTGATCACGTGGACATCGGCCTCCAGACGGCTCCCGACCATCCCGAGCGGGTCGGCCACGCCGTCCTGCCCGTCCACGACGAACTCGCGCGGAAGGACGTGGAGGATCTCGAACTCCGACGGGATCGGGACGGAGCGCGCGGCGTCGAGGGCCCGCGCGATGTCCTCCCGGGAGATTTCCCGGTTCTTCGCGGAGACCGCCACAACCTGCCGGCTGTTGAACGACCTCACGGAAGGGCCCGCGACCCCAGCGACGGCCCGTTCGACCTGGACGCCCGCCATCAGCTCGGCCTCCTCGGTCGCACGCTTGATCGCCTCCACGGTCGCGGGGACGTCGATGATCGCGCCCTTCCGAGCACCCTTGTGGCTGGCCGTCCCCTTGCCGACGATTTCGACGCGTCCGTCCTCCTTCGTCACCGCGATCAGGGTGCAGACCTTCGTCGATCCGATGTCCAGGCTGACGAGATACGGTGTGGTTTTCAGCACAGCTAAGCCCCTCAGGTTTTCCCGCGCACCGCGTCCGACGCGGGCGCTTTCAGGATGATCTGGTCGTTGAATCGGAGGTCGGCCTCGTTCCGGAGGAGCGCGTGGCGGTCGAGGTCGGGCCGAAGGGTCAGGTAGACCCGCCACAGGGCCGAGACCCTCCCCGGCGAGAGCGCGTCGGGCCCAAAAAGCAGCCGCGTATGGCTCTCCCGGTCGACTACCGCGAATTCGTCGGCCCCGACGGACACCTCCGAAAGGCGGGCGAAGAGGGCCGGATCGTCCTCCCGGATCCGGGCGACGAGCGCGGCTCCCCGCGCCAGGGCCTTGGGCCCGCCGGCGTCCGAGTCGATCACCACGTAGTCGTCCGCCGCGGCGAGCCCTTTGCCCGCGTGAGGACCGAGGAGCGTCCCCGCCGCATCCACGGCCCAGAGCTCGCCCTCCTTCCGCGCCAGGGCGATCGGCGGCCGAGCCGTCACGGTAATGTGAATCGTTCCCGGGACGACGCGCCGCGCGAGGGCCTTCTCCACCCAGGCACACGACGAAAGGACGGTGACGGGCCCATCGAGGTCGACGAAGAGGAGGGGCTGGCCGATGCAGCGGTCCGTGGCGGCCTCGGCTTCCACGCGGCGAATCTCGGGAACCCCCTCGAGGACGACGCGGGTCACGGTGAACCTCGGGTGGAACCTCAGGACTAAAAGGAGCCCCGCGAGGACGACGCCCGCCCCGATCGCGAGCCCCACGGCGAGCGCGGCGGTACGAATCCCCGTCGCCAGGCGTCGCGTCGGACGGGCCGCGGGCATGGGCGGGCGGTAGAAGGTCTCAGCCACGCTCAGCGGCCTCCGCTCCCGGCAAGCCAATCCTCGCCGAAGTGGACGACGTCGCCCGCCCCCATGGTGATCAGAACGTCCCCCGGCTGGAGGCACTGATCGAGGGCCGGCAGGATCTCCTCCCTCGACGAGAGGAACCGGACGTTGCGGTGGCCTCGCGCCGCGGCCGCCCCCGCCACGAGCTGGCCGGTCACGCCTTCGATCGGCGCCTCCCGCGAGCCGTAGATGGGCGCGACGAGAAGGAGGTCGCTCGCGAGGAAGGCGGCGCCGAACGCCTGCTGGAAATCGCGAGTCCTCGAGTAGAGATGGGGCAGGAAGAGGACCGCGATGCGGCGGTCGGGGAAGGTCTGCCTGGCGGCCGCGAGCGTGGCCGACACCTCGGTCGGGTGGTGGGCGTAATCGTCAATCACGAGGACGCCGTCGCGCTCACCTTTCCGTTCGAAGCGGCGGATGACGCCGCCGAACCCGGAGAGGGCCTTCGCAACGACCGGAAACGGGATTTCCAGCTCCCGCGAGACCGCGATGGCCGCGAGCGCGTTCTTGACGTTGTGGAGGCCCGGGAGCGGCAGGTCGATCGGACCGAGCACCTCCCCTCCGGCCACCGCGACGAAGCGCGAAACGCCCCGGTCGAGCGCGAGATCGCGGGCGGTGACGTCGGCCTGCGGTGTCAGCCCGAAGGTGACGACACGGCGCTCGATCAGCGGGCGAATCTCCTGCACGTTCAAGTCGTCGAGCCCCAGGAGCGCCGCGCCGAAGAACGGGACGGTCCGGGCGAACCGCGCGAAGGAGGTCTTGAGGTCCTCGATGTCCCGGTACGTGTCGAGATGTTCGAGGTCGATGTTGTTTACGACGGCGAGGATGGGGCGGAGCTCCAAGAACGAGCGGTCGAACTCGTCCGCCTCGGCCACCAGGAGGTCTCCCCGCCCGAGCCGGGCGTTCGTCCCCATCTGGCGGACGCGACCGCCGACGATGATCGTCGGGTCGAGGCCCGCGGCGACGAGGACGGCCCCCGTCATGGAGGTCGTGGTGGTCTTCCCGTGCGTCCCGGCGATGGCGATCCCCTGGCGGACCCGCATCACCTCCGCGAGCATCTCCGCGCGCTTGATCACCGGGATCCCCGCCGCGCGCGCGGCCCGGACCTCCGGGTTGTCCGCCGTCACGGCTGACGAGTAGACGACCACGTCGGCGCCCGCCACCTGTTCCGCCCGATGGCCCGCCGCGAAGACGGGGATCCCGAGGTCCCGTAGCCGGGCCGTGGCGTCGCTCTCCTTGATGTCGGAGCCGGTGACCGTCAGGCCGACGCTCTTGAGAAGCTCGGCGAGCCCCGACATGCCGATACCGCCGATTCCGACGAAATGCAGCCGCTTCACGCGCAGGAAGTTCACCGCTTCGCCTCCATCTCCGCCGAGAGGACGAGGTCGCAGACCCTGGCCGCAGCGTCCGGCTTCGCCTGTGCCCGGGCCGCCCGGCCCATTGCGGCCAGGCGCGCCGGGTCCGAGAGCAGCGCCCTGAGCGCGGGAGCGAGCTGCCCCGCCTCGGCCTCCATCTCCGTGACGACCGCCGCCGCTCCAGCCCGCTCCAGGGAGCGTGCATTGGCCTCCTGATGGCCGTGTGTCGCGAGGCGGAACGGGACGAAGAGGGCCGGCCGGCCGGCGGCCGCCACCTCGGCGACCGTCATCGCCCCCGAGCGGCAGACGATGAGGTCGGCCGCCGCCAGCTCGGACGGAAGATCGTGGAGGAAGCCCTTGACCGTAGCCCGGGGCAGCCCCGCCTCACGGTAGAGCGTACGCAGGCCGCCGGGCGCGTCGGCCGTCTCCATCGCGCGGCGGCCGCATTGGTGGACGACCTCGACCGAAAGCCCTTTCTCGGCTAGCTCCCCCAGCGTCCCTGGGACGAGGCGGTTCAGGATCACCGCTCCCTGGCTCCCTCCGACGACGAGGACGCGAAGGCTTCTCGGAATGGGTCTCCCGTCAAGAGCGGGAATCGAGAAGAGCTCCGGGCGGACCGGGTTACCTGTGACGACCGCACCCGGGAGGGCCCGGCGGGCCTCCTCGCCGCCGACAGCGATCCGTCCGGCGATGCCGGCGAGGAGCCGGTTCGTCAGACCGGGGACGGCGTTCGACTCGTGGACGACGGTCGGAATCCGCCGGGCCCACGCGGTGGCCACGACCGGACCCGCGGCGTAGCCCCCGACTCCCACGACTGCAGACGGGCGGTGCCGGGTGACGAGGCGCCACGAGTCGACGAACCCGAGCGGAAGAGAGAGAGCCCCCTGGACCAGCGCCGTTGCCGACTTCCCGGCCAGGCCTCGGGCCCGGATCAGCTCGAGCGGGTAACCGGCGCGGGGAACCAGGTCGGTCTCGATCCCACGGGCCGTCCCGACAAAGACAATCGGGGCCTCCGGGCGCCGCCTACGGAGCTCGCCCGCGATTGCCAGCGCCGGGAAGACATGACCTCCTGTACCGCCCCCCGCGATCAGGTACCCGCCGCGAGGAGCGCTCGATCCCGTCATGGCGCGTGCTGCGAGAGGTTGAGGAGGATCCCCACCGCGAGGAAGTCGGCCCAGAGCGCCGACCCGCCGTATGAGAGGAACGGGAGGGGGATCCCCTTGGTCGGAAGGACCGCGAGGACGACGGAGATGTTGACGAGCGCCTGGACCACGATCATCACCGACAGGCCGACGCCAAGGAGCTGCCCGAAGGAGTCGGGGGCGTTCTCGGCGGCCCTGAGGCCCCGGGCGAAGATGAGGCCAAAGAGCGCCAGGACGAAAGAGCAGCCGATGAGCCCGAGCTCCTCGCCGACGATCGCGTAGATGAAATCGGTGTACGGGTAGGGGAGGAAGAAGAGCTTCTGCTTCCCGTGCCCGATGCCGAGCCCGGTGATCCCTCCGGTGCCGACCGCGATGAGGGACTGGATCATCTGGAACCCCTTCCCGAGCGGGTCCGCTTCCGGGTGGAGGAAGCTCAGAATCCGGTCCCGCCGGTATGCGGCGTTCCAGACGTAGGCCGTGACGGAGGGGAGGGCGAGGAGGGAGACCCCGACGAACCAGCGGAGGCGGAGTCCCGCGAAGAAGAGCATCGCGGCCGCCACGCCGAAATAGGAGAGGGCCGTGCCGAAATCGGGCTGCGCGAGGACGAGGCCTCCGAAGACGGTGAGGAGGCCGGTCACGGGGAGGAGCGTGCGCTTGAAGTCTTCCACGCGCCCCTCCCGCCTCGAGAGCAGCGCCGCCAGCGCCACGACGAGCCCCACCTTCGCGAACTCGGAGGGCTGGACTGACATGACCCCCAGGTCGATCCAGCGCCGCGTGCCGTTGATGGGCGCCCGGAAGAGGACGACGATCAGCGCGATCACGAGGAGGGCCAGCGCGATCGCGATTCCCCTCGGGTCGTTCCAGCGGCGGTAGTCGATCGACATCGCGGCCCACACCAGGCCCGCCCCCATGAAAACCGCGAGCGCCTGCTTGACGACGAAGAAGTAGGCGTGCGACGGCCCGCCGGCCGCCGGGAGGTAGATCTGCATCGCCGAGGCGCTGTAGATCATCACCAGGCCGATGCCGATCAGGAGGACGACGGACGCGAAGAGGATGCGGTCGAGGGCGAGCTTACGGGCCATTCAGCGCCCCCACGAGCGCCTCGAACACCTCGCCCCGGTGCTCGAAGCTGCGGAACTGATCGAAGGAGGCGCAGGCCGGGCTCAGGAGGACGACGTCCCCGGCCACCGCGTCGCGCGCCGCCTCGGCCACCGCGGCCTCCAGCGTTCCAGCGCGGGAGGTCGGGACCATGGCAGCGAGGGCGGTCTCGACCATCGGGGCCGCTTTCCCGATGGCGAGGATCCTCCGGGCCTTCTGCTTCACGAGAGGGAGGAGACGTCCGAAGTCGTCCCCTTTGTCCTTCCCGCCGAGGATCAGGAAGACGCGCCCGTCCGGAAACCCTTCGAGGCTTTTCAGCGTCGCGTCGATGTTCGTCCCCTTGGAGTCGTTGTACCAGGAGACGCCACGGCGGATTCGGACCAGCTCGGTGCGGTGGCGCAGCCCCTTGAACGCCCGGAGCGTCTTCGCGGCGCTATCGGGGGAGACGCCGAGGGGCAGCACCGCGGCGAGCGCGGCGAGCGCGTTCTCCAGGTTGTGGGCTCCGGGGAGGGAGATCTCGTCCCGCCGAAGGACCCTGAGCGGCCCCGAGCCGGTGACGTCCGCCACGACGTCCTCCCCGTCCAGCCAGGCTCCGAGCCGGGCCGCCCGGCGACGAGTGAACTCGAAACGCCTCGCGCGCGTCGAGATCCTCGCAACCAGCGGGTCGTCCGCATTGAGGACGGCGAGCTGCGCCTCCCGCTGGTTCTCGAAGATCCGGGCCTTCGCGGCCCCGTAGTCGTCGAGGGAGCGGTACCGGTCGAGGTGGTCCGGGGTGAGGTTGAGGTGGATCGCGACATCGGGAGCGAACCGCCGGACCGTCTCGAGCTGGAAGGACGACAGCTCCACCACCCAGACGCGCGTTGGGGCCGGAGGGGTGTCCGCCGATCCGGCGGGCGAGGCTGCCGCGGCGATCCACGGCGTGCCGAGGTTCCCGCAGGCCACCGCCTGGACCCCGGCGTCGTTGAGCAGGGCGGCCGCGAGCGCGGTCGTCGTCGACTTTCCGTTCGTCCCTGTGATCCCGACGACGATGCCAGGGAGAAGGCGAGAGGCCAGCTCGATCTCCGAGACGACGGGAATCGCACGGGCCAGCGCCGCGTCCACGATCGGCGCGGTCCTCGGGATTCCCGGCGAGAGGACCACCAGCTGGACGCCGTCGAGGAGCGCCTCCGGGTGCCCGCCGAGGAACGGCGTGAGGCCGTCCCGGGGCGGCAGGTCGACCTCGGAGGGCCCGCGGAGGTCGGACGCAGCCACCTCCACGCCCCTGGCCAGCAGGGCGTCGACCGCGGCGAGGCCCGACCGGGCGAGGCCGAGGACGGCCACGCGGGACAGGTCGGGAAGGTCGGGTCCGATCGAGAGGCTCATCGCAGTTTCAGCGTCGAGAGGGCGACGAGGGCGAAAAGGATCGCCACGATCCAGAAGCGGGTGATCACCTTCGACTCGGCCCAGCCGGCCAGCTCGAAGTGGTGGTGGATCGGCGCCATCCGGAAGATCCGCTTCCCGGTCAGCTTGAAGGAGGAGACCTGGAGGATCACCGACACCGCCTCGACGACGAAGAGCCCGCCGACGAGGACGAGCAGGACCTCCTGCTTAATCAGGACCGCCACAGTCCCGAGCGCGGCGCCGAGCGCCAGCGAGCCCGTGTCTCCCATGAAGACCTCGGCGGGGTGCGCGTTGAACCAGAGAAAGCCGAGGGACGCCCCCACGATCGCCGCACAGAAGACCGCCAGCTCGCCCGCCCCCGGCACCGACGGGACGAGGAGGTACGACGCGACCTTGGCGTTCCCGGCGATGTAGGCCAGGATCGCGAAGGTGGCGGAGGCGACGAGCGTCGCGCCGATGGCGAGCCCGTCGAGACCGTCGGTGAGGTTCACGGCGTTCGACGACCCGAGGACGACCACCGCGGCGAAGAGGATGTAGAAGATCCCCAGCTCGAGGTGGACGGTCTTCAGGAACGGGATGCTGACGCCGGTCGGGTCGGGCCGGCGGTCGAGGAGCCAGAGCGACGCCGCTCCGACGGCGAGGCCGACGACCGACAGGAGGAGGAGCTTCTGCCGCCCGGAGAGCCCCCGGTTGTGCTTCCGCGCGACCTTGCGCCAGTCGTCGCCGGCCCCGATCAGCATCGCCAGGAGCGTCGCCCCGAGCGCCACCCAGACATACCGGTTCTCGACGTCGGCGAAGAGGACGGTCGGCACGACGATCGCGAGATTGATCAGGACGCCGCCCATCGTGGGCGTGCCCGCCTTGGCCTGGTGCGCCTTCGGCCCCTCCTCGCGGATCGCCTGGCCGATCTGACGCGACCGGAGCCACCGGATCAGCACCGGCCCGAGCAGGATCGAGAGGACGAGCGCCGTCAATGCCGCGCACAGATCGGAAGTGCACACGTCTGAACTCCAGTCACGCCAATATCTCGTATGCC
>OCZT010004136.1_pt1 | contig 14714 bp, 12 predicted proteins | sample 1539031 | NCBI WGS metagenome assembly OCZT01 (sample SAMEA3539308, study PRJEB22396) | soil metagenome | biome: tundra; feature: field; material: soil | place: USA | collected 2010-05 | depth 0.15 m
TCCGATCTCACAGTACCGCCATTGATACGCGGCTCCAGGCCGTGCTTGATGCTGTTCTCGATGAGCGGCTGCAACAGGATGCTGGGCACCAGGACCTCGAGCGTCCGCGGGTCGATTTCCTTTTCTACCCGCAGCTTCTCTGCACCGAAGCGAACCACCTCGATGTCCAGGTAGTCGTCGGTGAAGTTCAACTCTTCGCGTAATGGAACGTAGGTATCGTGGTCCTTGAGCAGTGCGCGCAGGATGTTGGCGAGCTTCACGGTCATCTCGCGCGCGAGTTCGGGCTTGATCCGGACCAGCGAGGCGATGGAGTTGAGGGTGTTGAAGAGGAAGTGGGGGTTGATCTGGCGCTGCAGGGCGTCGAGCCTGGCTTCGAGCAGCAGGCGCTTCTGCTCTTCGAGTTTGAGCTCGATGCGCAGCGCATTCCACACCTTCAGCGCGATACCAACGACCATGGGCGCGCAGAACCACACCATCACCTGGAAGCCCCAGACGTCGGTGTTCAAGGCAAAGAGGCGGCGAGGGTACATGCGCGCCAGCCACTCGCGGCCGATCTCCATGACCACAATGAGGAACAGCATCAGGAACTGGCGGTCGACGCGCGGCTTGCGGAGGTTGCGACGCACCCAGCGGTAGAGACTCAGGTCGATGAAGGGCGTAAACGACCAGATCTCCTCCATCTCGACAAAACGGCCGAAGAGGCCCGCTCCCAACCCCAATACAGCATTGAATGGCAACGCCAGGTATTCGTGATGAAGGACCGCCGGCACGGCAAGCACCGCGCCGCCCAGCATGGCCCACAAAGGGCCCACCAGCAAGCCCAGCAATATATCGGCCTCAAAGGAGATGTCCGCGGCCAGAAAGTTGGGGACGGTGGTGCGGACCCACACGCCGAGAGTGAGGGGCAGGAGAATAAACGCCAGCATGATGGCGGTTTGGCTGCGGCGGCGGCGCTCGGCAAAGAGCAGGCGCTGAAAGGTGCGTGAGCGCGCCAACGCGCTGGCCACCGCCGCGGCCACGCCCAGCTTGACCAGCAGCGTGATGAGAATCAGCTTGTTGTCGCCCACGCATTCACTGTACAGCACGAAAAGCAGGGATCAGGGAACAGCTTTTTCTGCGCCCGTTGCGCGAAGTCTTACCAACTGCGGCTTCGAGCCTATTCCCTATTCGCAATTCGCTATTCCCTATTCCCAATTCCCTGTTCCCTGACCCCTGTTCCCTAACCCCTGTAAAATGGACCCATGGCATTTGAGAGCGTGAAGAAGGTGGCCGAGGCGGATTTCCCGACCCGCTGGGGCGCCTTCCGCATTCTGGGCTTTGAAGGGCGGCTGCCGGCACCGCGCCGCAAAGGCAAAGCCGCGGCATCCGGTGCGGGCCAAAGCGCCGTCGAGGGCTTGGTGGCCCTAGTGATGGGCGACATTCACTCCGAGCCCCCGGTGGTTCGCATCCACTCGCAATGCCTGACCGGCGACGTATTCGGCTCGTTGCGCTGCGACTGCCGCCTGCAATTGGAACTGGCCATGCGCCGAATTGCCGCGGAGGGCGCGGGCATCCTGCTCTATGAGCAGCAGGAAGGCCGCGGTATCGGCCTGATGGCCAAGCTGAAGGCCTATGAGTTACAGGACCAGGGAATGGACACGGTGGAAGCCAATGTCGAACTGGGTTACGCCGCCGACTGCCGCGAGTACGAGCTTCCTGCCGAAGTGCTGAAGATGCTGGGCGTCAAAAAGGTTCGGCTGATCACCAACAACCCAGAGAAGGTTGCGGCACTGGAGTCTGCCGGCATTGAAGTCACTGAGCGGGTCTCCGCCGAAGTGGAACCCCAGGATTCTTTCGCAGACTACGTGCGCACCAAGCAGGAAAAAATGGGGCACATCGTGGATGCGCTGGTTAGCGAGGAAGAAACTACGGGCTAAGGCCGAAGCGCTTTCAGCACTTTGGCCGTGGTTACTACCTGGCCGACGTGGCGCTGGGTGTGGTCGGCCACGTGAGTCAGCGCGCCGCCGATTGATGTGGGTAACTGCTTGCGGCCTACGCTGCGAGGGGTGTCGAAGTTGGCGGTGGCAAGAACGCGAACCCGGTCTGCCGCATTGCTGAAGGATATTTCAACCTCGGCCAGTAACTCTGCCAAAGCTTCGTCTCCGCCTTGCTCGGCTTTCAGGGCTGCCAATTGTTCCGCAGTTAACTGGTTGCCTTCCGCATAACTCAGGATGCGGTCAGCCGAGCCGGCGATGTGGCGAAGATGAAAGGCTATCGACGGCAGGCCGAGCGGCTGAGCATGAATCTCGGCATCAGTCAGCCCTTCGGTCCATTTGGTCAGATCGTCGAGGACCAATTCGAGCGCGTGCAGCACGGCGCGGCCCACTGCCGGGACTTCGGCGTGAGTTCCGCGCAGCCAGGGTTCCACGTAAGGAACAGAGGAAGTGCTCATGCGAGAGCCTGCTTTCAGCCGGCGCTTTTGACGCGCACTACGGTGATCTTGGCGAAGCCTTCTTCAAAGACCGGCGGCTTGAGCTTTTCGGCCATCTTGCGCATGACGTCTTCGCTCACGGAGCGGTCGCGCTTGCTGTTGCGCTCCAGGCAGACATCGAGAGGTACGTCGAAAAAGACCGCCTGCACCTCGAAGCCGAAGCTCTTGGCCATCTTGATCCACTGGCGGCGCTCGTGGATGGAGAGGTTGGTGGCGTCCACGTAGTTCCAGGGCATGCGCGCGATGAGGCGGGCGCGCAGCAACGACCTAAGTGTGGAGAAAACCAGCCCCTGGTAGCGCTGCTCCTCGACGTCGTCGAAAAGGATGTTGCGGAGCAGGTCGCTGGAAAGCGGCGTAACCCCGCGGCGACGGAACCAGGTGGTCTTGCCTGATCCGGGAAGTCCAATGGCCAGAACTACATAACCCTTCGGCTCCTGGGGTGAACGCTCCGCAGTTTCGGGAGGAGTGGCAGAGGCCAGTTCAGGCTGGGTTTCAAGTTCCAGCCGGCCGGACTCGGGAGGCTCATTCCACTCCGGTTTTGCGGACCCCAGCTGCCGGGCAGGACGGGCCGGCGCGGCGGGGCGCGGTTCAGCCTGTCGTCGCTGAGCGTCCTGGGACCGGGGGGCACGAGGCTGCGGCGTCGCGGTTGGGGGATCGTCCGGATAGAGCGGAACCAGCGGAGCTGGTTGATTCGATGGAAGTTCCTGGCCGATCTTGCCTGTGGATTCCGAAGTGTTGGGATTGTGTCTGGAGCGTCTTCTCATGCCGCCTTCAGCGCTTTCGTATTGATACCGGGATACCATACTTCCCGACGGGGCGGCAAATGGTGTGAAAACCGTCACATACTGTTCTGTATCGGGAAAGGCAGACTATCGTTGAGGGAGTTTCCGCAAAAATCGCGAGAGGGGGCGCTGATTCACCTTGGCCCGCCGCCTGCGGTGATAACCTTTAGGGTTTGGTGGAAGTGCCTGCTAGAGCGATTCCAGCCGCCGAACCAGAGCAAGTTTAGAGAATTTCAATCCACAGCCTCACCGATTCACTAAGGAGAAATCACACATGGCAGTCAAGGTTGGTATTAACGGCTTCGGCCGGATTGGCCGCAACGTTTTGCGCGCCGCGCTTGGCAATAAGGAAATTGATTTTGTCGCCGTCAATGACTTGACCAGTCCGGCAACGCTGGCCCATCTGCTCAAGTACGACTCGATCCTGGGCAACCTGAAGAACGACATCGTCGCCGGCGACGACTTCATCTCCGTCGATGGCAAGAAGATCAAAGTCTGGGCCGAGCGCGACCCTGCCAAGCTGCCCTGGGCTGAAGTCGGAGCGCAGATCGTTGTCGAGTCCACCGGCCACTTCACCGATGGGGCCAAAGCGAAGGCGCACCTGGGCGCGACCGTGAAAAAAGTCATCATCTCCGCTCCCGCCAGCAACGAGGACCTGACCATCGTGCTCGGCGTCAACCAGGACAAGTACGATTCGGCCAAGCACAACATCCTCTCCAACGCCAGCTGCACCACCAATTGCCTGGCGCCCGTGGTCAAGGTCATCCTGGAGACCAGCGGTCTGGTCAGCGGCTTGATGACCACCATCCACAGCTACACCAACGACCAGGTCATCCTGGACTTCCCGCACAAGGACCTGCGCCGCGCACGCGCCGCTGCCCTGAGCATGATTCCCACCTCGACCGGCGCCGCCAAGGCACTGAAGCTGGTTATCCCTGAGACCGCCGGCAAGTTGGACGGCTTCGCCATCCGCGTCCCCACACCGAACGTCTCGGTCGTCGATTTGACCTACATCGCCGAGAAGCCCACCACCGCCGAAGCCCTGAACGCCGCCTTCACGAAGGCTGCCGAAGGCGAACTCAAGGGCATCCTGGGCGTGGACTCCAACCTGCTGGTCAGCTCCGACTTCAAGGGCAACGCGCTCTCTTCCATCGTGGACGCTCCGTTGACCAAGGTAGTCGGAAACCTCGTCAAGGTGCTGAGCTGGTACGACAACGAGTGGGGCTACTCAAGCCGCGTTGTTGACCTGATCAGCTTCCTGGTCAAGAAGGGCCTGTAAAGCAGTTGTCAGTGGACAGTGGACAGTAATCAGTTGTGGTCCACTGTTCACTGTTTACTGTTCACTGTTATGCGCCAAAACATCAGCGGCGGTTCTCCTTACGAGCCCATCATCGGCTTCTCCCGCGCCGTGCGCGTGGGCAACTCTGTTCTTCTGTCCGGCACAGGTCCGGTTGGCGCAGACAACGAGGACGCAGCCGGGCAGACGCGACGGATTTTTGAGATTGCGGTCGAGGCGCTCGCTCGGGCTGGAGCTTCACTCGATCACGTGGTTCGCACGCGCATGTTCCTGACCCATGTTGAAGACTGGGAAGCGGTGGGCCGCGTGCATGGCGAGTTCTTCGGCGAGATTCGTCCCGCCGCGACAATGGTAGTTGTGGCCACGCTGCTCAATCCCGCCTGGCGCATTGAGATGGAGATGGACGCCGTGATTCCCGATACCCAAACCAGTCCCGCGGCCGGCGCCGCAAAAAACTAGAAACAGAATCTCGAGGAAGACTTATGCCCAAGCTTTCAATTCGCGACATCGAACTGACCAACAAGCGGGTATTCATTCGCGTCGACTTCAACGTGCCGCTTACTGAAGACGGCTCCGCGATCACGGACGACACCCGCATCGTGGCTACGCTGCCCACCATCGTTTACGCCCTCAAGCGGAATGCCAAGGTGATCCTGGCCTCGCACCTGGGCAGGCCCAAGGGCAAGCCGAATCCGAAGTATTCGCTGCGCCCGGTTGTAGACCGGTTGCGCGAACTGCTCGACAAGGAATTGGGCGAGAGCGTCAACGTTGCTTTCGCGCCGGACTGCATTGGCGAAGTGGCCACCGAAATGGCCCGCCAGCTTGAATCCGGTCAGGTTCTGCTGCTTGAAAACCTGCGCTACCACGCCGAAGAAGAAGCCAACGATCCGGCTTTCTCCAAGGCCCTGGCTTCGCTGGCCGAGGTCTATGTCAACGACGCATTCGGCTCAGCCCACCGCGCCCACGCGTCAACTGAAGGTGTGACGCATTTCCTCAAGCCGGCGGTTGCCGGCCTGCTGATGGAGAAAGAAATCACCTACCTGGGCAAGGCCCTGGAAGCGCCCGAGAAACCATTCGTGGCCATCATCGGCGGCTCCAAAATCTCCGGCAAGATCGACGTTATCGACAACCTACTGGACAAGGTGGATACGCTGGTCATCGTCGGCGGCATGGCGTACACCTTCCAACGCGCACTCGGCGTGACCACCGGCAAGTCGCTGGTTGAAGAAGACAAAATTGACATGGCGAAAGCGGCTCTCGACAAGGCAAAAGCGAAGGGTGTGAATCTGTTGCTGCCCGTCGATAACGTTCTCGCCGACAGTTTCTCGAACGATGCCAAGACGCAGTTGTGGGATTGCTCGGTCAACTTCCCCGATGACTGGCAAGGGCTGGACATTGGCCCCAAGTCGATTGCAGCCATTGAAGAAGTGGTTTCTACAGCGCGGACGATTGTCTGGAACGGACCTGCAGGCGTCTTCGAGTTCCCGCGCTTTGTCGTGGGAACCAATGCCATCGCCAAGGCCGTGGCAGGCAACAAGGCAGCCATTTCGATCATTGGCGGCGGCGACTCTGTGTCGGCCATCAACAAGGCAGGCTATGCCGACCAGGTAACGCACATCTCCACCGGCGGCGGAGCGAGCCTGGAGTTCCTCGAAGGCAAGAAGCTGCCCGGCGTGGAAGCGCTGACAGACAAGTAGCAAAATTGAGAAGATGCAAACTGGCCCGGATGTTCTCACCCGGGCCAGTTTCTTTTTCAGAGCCTATTATGAAGCAGGAGAGATGCAGTGGCATATTACACGCGGGTTTTGTCGAAAGATGAAGAGTTCCCTGCCTTCGATGAACTCGCGCAGTTGATACGTGCCGAGCATCCTGAGTACAGGTTGACCGTTGAAGACGGAACTGAAGAGGAATGGGAGACGCTGCTGCTTTCCAGCATTGATGAAGTCGAGGTGGCGCTGATTGAACGAAATCCCGTCAGCGATGGATCGACTGGTCAGGACGAGATCGCGGATTTCATCGAAGATCTCCAGGACTGCAAGCCGAACAGCGGCGTTCAATGGCTTGAGGATTACCTGGCCTCGGTGAAGACGGTCTATGCCTTCCAGCACCTGCAGGGTTCCGAGTTGGCTGAAGGCGGCAACGCTCTCCATGCGCTGCGCTCGGCCTTGTGGGAGCGCGGAGACGCCATTATCCAGGCTGACGGCGAAGGGTTCACCAACGAGGACGGCTACCACATCGTCTGGCAGTTTTCTGACTCGGTCTCAGGGCCATGGAATATGGGAATCCTGCAAGACGGCGTCTGGCATCATTTCAAGATGGATCTGGGCGACCCCGATCATCGAGCCGCCTTCCGGAGAGGCGAAGTGCCTTCCGATCTGACGTCAATCCTGTCATCAGGCGCGCAAAACTAGCTGCGTACTCCATCCATCTCGCATGGTTCCTTGATTCCGGCCGATGTGCCCACCATCACCCTGCCGCCGGAATCCCGTCCGGTAAACTTGCAATGAGGAGTTTGAAAATCATGCCGCGTAAAGCACTCATTGCCGCCAATTGGAAGATGTATAAAACGCCTGCCGAAGCCAAGGCGTTTGTCGATGCTTTTTTGCCGCTCGTTGCCGGCCACACTCGGGACGAGATCGCCCTGTTTCCTTCGCCCGTGCTGCTACCTACGGTGATTGAAGCCGCCAAAGGCTCCAACGTCTCAGTCGGCTGCCAGAACATCCACTTTGCCGAGGAAGGCGCCTACACCGGCGAGACCTCGGTGGGTCAACTCAAGGCAGTGGGTGGAACGCATACACTGATCGGCCACTCGGAGCGCCGCCAGTACTTTGCCGAGACCGACGAGATTGTCAACAAGAAGCTGCACACCGCTTTGAAGCACGGCCTGGTTCCCGTGGTCTGCGTTGGCGAAGTGCTGGCCGAGCGCGAGGCGGGCAAGACGGCGTCAGTACTGAAGACGCAGGTAACCGGCGCTCTGGCCGGCATCACGGGCCTTGCAGCCGAAGTGGTTGCATCCATCGTCATCGCCTATGAGCCGGTCTGGGCCATCGGCACCGGCAAGACCGCAACGCCGGAGATGGCTGTCGACGCGCACAAGATCATCCGCGCTGAAGTGGCCAAACTGCTGGGCCCAGATGTCGCGGCCAAAATGCGCATTCTTTACGGCGGTAGCGTGAAGCCGGACAACGCCACAGCGCTCATCGGCCAGGAAGAGATTGACGGCGCCCTGGTGGGCGGCGCCAGCCTCAAGCCGGAGTCGTTCACGGCTATCGTGAAGTACTAAGAGACAGTGGTTAGTGATTAGTGGTTAGTGGTCAGTTGTCGTCAACGGGGCCGCCGAGCGGGTTTCTTCAGGAACCTTGCTCGGCGGTCCCGCGTATCATGGCTCATGGCTCAACGGGATCTCTATATTGACCGTTTGCGGACGGCGATGACTGCCCTGGTTGTCGTCTTCCACGCCGCCATTACCTATGGTGGTTCCGGCGGCTGGTTCTATCACGAGGTTCCTGCCTCAGGTTCACCTTCCAGCCTGCTGATGACCATGTTCTGCGGCACCAACCAGGCTTACTTCATGGGTTTCTTCTTCCTGCTGGCGGGCTACTTCACGCCAGGATCTCTGGAGCGCAAGGGATACGCGCGCTTCATCGGCGACCGCTTTCTTCGGCTGGGGCTTCCGCTGCTTGTATTCGGGCTGTTGCTGGGGCCGTTGACGGCGGCGATGGTGAATTCCGCGCAGGGCCGCAGTTTTTGGGGCACGTTCGTTGGGCTCTGGCAGGACAAGGAGTTCATCAACGGCCCGATGTGGTTCACGCAAGCCCTGTTGATTTTCAGCCTGGGCTATTGCGCCTGGCGTGTGACCTTCGGCTCGGCGCTCAGGGTAACTGAACGCACTTCGAAACCGGTTCCGAGTTATCTTTGGTGGCTGCTAGGCGCAGTTGCGGTGGGCGCTGTTGCACTGGCCATCCGGCAGGTTGTGCCCACGGGCCAGAACGTGATCGGCTTGCAACTTGGGTACTTCTCGAGTTACATCTTTCTCTTCGCCATGGGCATTGCGGCCTGGCGTTATGACTGGCTGCGGCAGCTTGAATGGAAGCATGCGAAGCCGTGGATATGGACGCTGGCCGTGGCTTGGCCCCTGATGCCCATCGGCATCGCAGTGGCTCATGCAATGTATGGCTTTGGGAAAGCGAACTTCGGCGGAGGATATTCCTGGCCGGCAATTCTCTACGCCTTCTGGGAGCCGTTTGTGGCTTGGGGTCTCATCGCCCTATGGCTGCTGGTCTTCCGAGCGCGCATGAACCAGCCGTCAGCCCTGTGGGGGTGGCTCAATCGCCGCGCTTACACGGTCTACATCATCCATCCGGTAGTGCTGGTTGGCGTCGCTCTGCTCATGCGCGGTTGGGTGGCACCTGCGCTGGTGAAGTGGGGTGCGGCGGGCGCGCTGGCCGTCATCGCGTGCTGGCTGGTGGCTGATCCCTTGGTGCGGCTGCCGGGCGTGCGGCGCGTGGTGTGAATCGTTGCTTTCCATCGGCAGGGCCGGGCAGAAGACACCGCTCAAGGGCGGCGCCGCCCGCAGATCACTGGCGAGGCACGGAATAGAATGCAACCTGTTCGCGGGTCATTACAGCCAGTTGTGAGCCATCTGGCGCCAGGGCAAACCCGTCGCGACTCGAGGACGGAGAATCGACACGCACGCCCAGAAGCCGCTTGCCGTCTGTAGCTCGATAGACCCGCAGTTCCTCTGAGGTCAGGTCCGCCGGACTAAACAACGCTCCCACCGGCACGGGCCGGCTGGACTGGAGAGTCTTCACAACGAAGGACTCCCGATTGGCGCTGCCCTGGGCAGCGTAGCCAAACTCGTACATGCTGGCCACACCCTTCAGTGTCAGCCTCCCGTTGGGGCGAAGCACACGGTACTCCATTTCCTCGGTCTGCTTGTCGCAACTCACCAGGAAGATCAGGTCCGGCGCGAGGCTGGAGAGCTCGGGCGTACAGCTGGAGTTGAACCGAGCAACGGTGGAAGGGTGGCTGTCCCAGGCCAGCATCGAAATGCGGAAGCGCATGGCCGGCAGCCCCAGCAGCTGAGCCTGGCCCTCGTTCAAAAGCGTTGGCGCCATGAGGCCTGATCGCGCAGTCGACTTGGCAATCGGCTCGAAGTTGCGATTCAGAACCTGGATCTCGACATCCTCTTCCGGGTCGCCCTCGAGACTCTCACTCAGCTGGGCATGTAACTCCGGCGTATGCCGCTCGCGGACGATGCCTACGGCCACAAAGCTGCCATCGGGCGTTACGCGCACAAAGGCCAGCGGCCCGTCCAGCAAAACTCGATTCCGGATCTTCAATCCCGCGCCATAGACCCGCAGTTCCGAGCCGACGTGAACCAGCACACGGCCCGCGTCCAGCGGCCAGAGATATTGGTGCGTATCGGGCAGTTCCCAGTCGACGCTGTGCGTCACCTGGCGAGTCTCTGTGTCCACCAGAGAGGCGTGTATCACGCGAACGGTCCAGCCCGCCTGCCCGAACGCATGCCGGGGCAAAAGTGCGTGCTTGTTAAAGGCGACCAGCAATTCCCTGGGACCGAGATAGGCCAGCGCCTCATCGTGGTCGAAGCTGTTGGTTACCCTCTGCGGACGCGGAGCGTAGCCAAGCGCGCGGGTCGAAATGGTGGCCGCGGCGCTGCCCATCTCGCTGGCGTTGCCCTGCGGCAGAGCCAGGTCGCACTGTGGCGGCACACAAAGGTCAATGTCGTCGGCAGGCGGTTGGGCCGGAGCCCCCGTGTTGGCTGCGACGGCGCCGCCGGGGCTTGAACCCTCCACCGGCGGCCGAGCTGCGCCTGGATTGACAGATGAGCGGGGAAATGTTCCTTCGAGGGGAACCAGCAGGAGCACGCTGTGGCTCACCAGGGTCACATCGCGGTCCTTGGCCGTAAGGACCGAACTGTTGCCTGGCCCGGTGCCTACGCTCAGCTTCAAGCCCCTGATGCCGGAAACATCGCCCATCTGCATCTGCGGGATCAGCGGAGCTTGAGACAGGCTTAACCTCATCTGCACGTTGGCGTTGAAACTGGAACGAAGGTTGTCGATATTTCCAAAGCCTCCGCCGAGGGAGGTGGTGAAGGGCATGGGGTGGCTGAGGATGCCGGTATCCAGGCTCTCCGGCGGAGCGGCTACGGCGGCCAGAAGCAGCCCAAAGTCACCCATCTTCACTTCCCCGCACTGCGCCTTGGTAAAGGCAAGACCGATCTCGGACCCTTTTGCTGCCTTTGTATGAGGCACCACTGAGACGACATGGGCTTCCAGAATCGCTCCTTTGTTGAGCGCGCAACCCGTGCCTCGCCACTCGGCGGTTACGCGCGCGAAAACAGTCGCACCCACCGTGAGATGACGAGCTTGAACGTCCTTCATCAACTCCGCCTCAACCGGGGTGATCCTCGGCCCGGCGACGCCCGGCTTGGCAATAGTGACCGCAAACGCCGCTGTCGAGCAGAGCGCAAGAGCGGCCAGCGCCTGAATCCGCGTCTTCATCCTCGACCTCAACTGGCAGCATTATAGGACAGGGATTCCTTTTGTGCTTGAGGCTGCGCATCTCTCGATAGGCCATGACGAGATCGGGTACCCCAGGTCCGGAGTGTCGGACCTGGGAATTCACGTTCAAATAACTACTTCATCGGGTCAGCCGGCAGCGTCCAGCCTTCCTTCTCGTCCTTGTTCTGCTCTTTGAGCCAGTCGATCAGCGGCTGGAAGTATTCGATGATGGCTGAGGCGTCGGCTTTGTCTGAGCCGGTCATGGCTTTCATGGCTTCGGGCCAGGGCTTGGAGCGGCCCAGTTCCAACATTGAATTCAAGCGCGCGCCAGCTTCCTTAGAACCGTAAACTGAGCAGCGATTCAACGGGCCCTTGTACCCGGCGGCCTGGCACATGGCGCGGTAGAACTGGAACTGGTAGACGCGGGCCAGGAAATAGCGCATGTAGGGCACGTTGCCGGGGATGTGGTACTTGGCGCCGGGGTCGAAGTCGGCCTCGCTGCGGGCTACGGGCGGTGCCACGCCTTGATACTTCTCGCGCAGCGCCCACCACGCGCTGTTGTAGTGCTCCGGCGTGGTCTGGCCGGAGTAGACCTGCCACCGCCACTTGTCGATGAGCAGGCCGAAGGGCAGGAAAGCGATCTTGTCCAAGGCTGTGTGTAGGAGGAGCGGAATATCGGCGCTGAGCGGCGGCACCTGGTCGATGAGGCCAAGCTTCTTAAGGTAATTGGGCGTGACGTTCAGCGCGATGGCGTCGCCGATGGCCTCGTGGAATCCGTCGTTGGCGCCGTCGCGGAAGAGGAACGTCTGGTTGCGGTAGGCCATCTGGTAGTAGTTGTGGCCGAGCTCGTGATGCACCGTCACAAAATCATCTGACGTGGGCTGGAAGCAGGCTTTGATCCTCACGTCGCGCACCGCGTCGATATCCCAGGCGCTGGCGTGGCAGACCACGTCGCGGTCGCGCGGGTGGGACAACATCGACCGCTTCCAGAATGTCTCAGGCAGCGCATCGAAGCCCAGCGACCGGTAGAAGCCTTCTCCATATTGGACGAGATGCGGCGCGTCGGTGGCGCGGGCCTTAAGGATCGCGCCCAGGTCGTAGGGCAGCGGCCCCGAGGGCGGCGCGGCGATGTCATATATATTGCCCCATTCCTGAGCCCACGGGTTACCCAACAAATGCGCAGGGATCATGCCATCAGGGCGGCGCGCCGCATCTCCGTACTTCTCGATCAGCTTGCGGCGAACATAGGTGTGCAACTCGCGATAGAGCGGTTCCACCTGCGTCCAGAGGCGTTCGATGTCGGCCTGGAACTCGTCGGGCGTCATGTCGTACTGCGAGCGCCAAAGAGCGCCGGTATCGGCGAATCCCAGTTCCCGCGCGCCTTTATTACTCAGCTCGGCCAGACGCGCGTAGTCGCTGCGCATGGGCGCGCCAATGGCATGCCAGCCTGCCCACATGGCCGCGAGTTCCTTGGGATCGCGACTGTGGGCCATTTTGACGCCGATCTCGTCAATGCCCAGGCAGTGCTCTGGATCAGCATCCGGACACCATTTGCCGCGGCCGTACGCGGCATCGAGTTCCGCGGCCTTTTGGGTAGTCTCGGCGCGCAGCTTGGGGTCCGAGGGGGCGGCAACTCCAATGCCGCTCCCAACGCTGAGTTTGAGCAGCAGCAGTTTGCGCGCTGCTTCAGGCGGCAACGGCAGCCCTTCAAAGCGGCGTGCCTGGCCAATCAACTCAGTCTGGCGCGCGATCAACCGGTCGCTCGCCTTGGCCAGCAGGGCCACAGTGTCGTCGGTGATGTAGGTCTCTTCAACCCACGAAGCACGGGCCTGGTCAATTTGAAGCGTGTTGAGTTCCTGCTCGGCGCGGTCGATAAAGGCGAGGGCCTCGGCCACGGAGGGCTTGGCGGCGGCTGCGCTTTGCGCCGGGACGGTGGGGACACAGAAGAGCACGCCGGCAAGCGCCGGCAAAACGATCAGGGTGAGACGAATTGTGGAGTTCATGGCAATGGGAGGATAGAACATTTTCCCTTTGCCTGTAAGTACCCCCTGCTACCTTAGTTCCCGGCCCCGAGCGCCTTGCGGATTTTGGCTTCGAGGTCGTCTTTTGAAGTGAGGCCCAGTTGCGCGGCGACGACGTTCCCCTGCCGGTCCACAAAGAAGGAGGCAGGCAGTTCATCCAGGCCGCCGTAGGGCTGGCTGATTTTATCGCCCTCGATCAGCACTGGATAAGGCATGTGCTGCTGCTCAACAAAGTGCGCGATCTCCTTCTTTTCGTCGCCAAGTTTTTGCGGATCGCCACGGTCAATGTCATCTGTCGAGACGCCGATGATCTCAAAGCCCTGGAGGGCGTACTGGTTGCGCAACTCGACCAGCCAGGGGGTCTCAATCTTGCAGGGGGCGCACCACGTGGCCCAGAAGTTGATGAGCAGAGCCTTGCCCCTGTAACTGGCCAGCGAGACCTTTTTGCCGCTCAAATCCTCCAGCGCAAATGCCGGTGCCGGCTTTCCCATAAGCGGGGTAATGTATTGCGGCATGCCGCCCGTGGCGCTGGGGACAAGTTCGCCCTTTGCGGCAGACGCCAGTGCCCGCTCGGCGGCTTGCTTGCGGTACTCCCAGTTAGCCCAGCCGGCCCAGGCAAAGACGGCCAGGATGATCAAAACGGCGGTGAGAACAATTGTGTTGCGCTTCAAGGAAGTTGACCTCTCAATCTCAATTGTACGAGCCACCTGTGGTGGGGCCAACTGCCTTCGGCTTGCCTGCACCAGAAAGAATGCGAGGGATTTGGAATGGTGCTCGAGACTGAGGGCGAAGTTCGCACCACCGCAGGTGGCAGGTGGTAGCATCAGAAACCGATGAGCCATGAAAAAGAAACAAGAAGCATGGAGCCTGCCGCACTGGTCCGCACCGAGGCCGCGGCGCTTGAGGCTCTGGCCGCGCGCCTTGAAGGACCCATGGCAGGGGACTTTGACCGAGCGGTAGAACTGATTCTGCATTGCGGTGAGGGTCACGGCCGCGTGGTGGTTACCGGAATGGGCAAGAGCGGTATCATTGCCCAGAAGATTGCCGCGACGCTTAGTTCCACTGGCTCACCGGCCTTGTTTCTGCATCCGGCTGAGGCGGTGCATGGCGACCTGGGCGTGCTGATGCCTGGCGATGTGGTGGTGGCGCTGTCGGCAAGCGGCGAAACTGAGGAGATTCTGCGACTGCTGGCGACGGTTAAACGCAAAGGCGACGCGCTGGTTACCTTCTGCTGCAATCAGAATTCGACCTTGGCCGCGGCGAGCGACGTGGCTCTGGATTGCGGCGTGGAGCGCGAGGCCTGCGGAATGAACCTGGCGCCCACTGCCTCGACTACCGCCATGCTGGCCCTGGGTGACGCGCTGGCCATCGCGGTGAGCTTGCGCAAGGGCTTCAAGGCTGAAGATTTTGCAGAACTGCACCCCGGAGGCAAGCTGGGCAAGCGACTGGCCAAGGTGCGGGACCTGATGCACACTGGCGACGAAGTGCCGGTGGTAGCTCCTGCGACGCCGATGGCCGACGTGATCTACGAGATGTCGTCGAAGAAACTCGGCATTACGACGGTGCAGGAAGCAGGGCGTCTGCGCGGCGTAATCAGCGACGGCGATCTCCGCAGGCTTC
>OCZT010004137.1_pt1 | contig 14712 bp, 10 predicted proteins | sample 1539031 | NCBI WGS metagenome assembly OCZT01 (sample SAMEA3539308, study PRJEB22396) | soil metagenome | biome: tundra; feature: field; material: soil | place: USA | collected 2010-05 | depth 0.15 m
ATGAAGCAGTTGCGTAGTGGTCGAAGAGGAAGTGCTCACAATATTGAGAGATCGGCTGCTCCAATGGGTGGGCATCTGCCGTCCGCCGCTGGCCGGGTCGGTGGCCGCGCCCACGGCCTGCAGCATCATGTCGGCGGGCGTTAATCCCAGCGCCAGGCACAACGCGCGATCGCGATAGTACGGGAAGAACCAGTCGTAGCCCGGACGAAGGGCCAGTCCTGCGCCCACTTGAAGCGCTTCGTGGCCCGCGCCTGAAATTTGAAAATAGATCTTCTGCTGCCGCTTGAGCAGAATCTCGCGGTCGTCTACGCGGCGGGAAAGATACATGAGCCGGTAGATCTCCACCATTTGTTGCGGGGTCAGACTACCGGCGGCACCCGGCAGGGACCCACGAGCGCTGGATAGAGCCAGCTCCATTCCCGTTACTCCTCGATGCATGGTCTTGGTGACAAAAGATAGCGGCTTAATCGGGGAACCCAGCCTAGATTGTACCAATCCGGCAGGCTCTCGAGTTGGAAATGGACCACCGTGCGGTTCTCGCCTGAGTCATCGGAATCCTTTCAGGTTACGGCTCGTACCTTGGCGAATCACCATGGGTTCCAGGAGTGCCAAGAATCGAGTTGCTCATTCCTTGTTTCACATTGCGCGCCAGCCTCTCAATTTTCGCCACTTTCCGCAACTGCTCCTGGGTCAGCGAACTGGACTTGGACGCTGAGGTTTCCTGGGCAAGTTCCTGAGCCAGTTTTAGCAGCTTGTCGGTGTCGGAAACCACCGATTTTTGCCTTGCGGCGTTGAGCATCAGAAGCAATCTCTCCGTTTCCGCGCTGCCAAAGCCACCCATGGGGAGAGTCGGGTCGATCTGATCCGTTTTGGCATTAGGCGGACCGCGGCGCGGGTCTATCTGGCTGTGCGTGCCGGCGGGCAAAGCCAGCAACAGCGCCAAGGCCCAGTATCCACCACGCCATGCCTGTCGCCGGGCCGCGCTGCCGGCGGATGCCGGTGCAGCCTCATGCAACTCAGGCCTTTGTTGAAACGGGCATCGTGTTCCAAACATGGCCCACCTCCTCAGTTGGCGGCCACCACGGCTCTCATCCTTATCCTCACGTTATGGGCCAGGCGTTCGATCTCGTCTGCCTTGCGAACCACGTGGAGAGAAAGCGTGTCCTTATTGGTCTTGTCCACTTCAGCCTTCAGGTCGGTTGCCAGCCTCAGCAGTTTTGCGCTTTCTTCGGCAATCTGCTGGCTGGACTGGAGGCTTCCCTCGTCGCCACCATGTTGCGCGGCTTTTTCTTCAGGTGTCTCGGGTTGCGCGGGAACGGCTGGAACGCTCGCGGCCTGCGGAGCCGAATTGGACTCGCCGGAGCCCAGGGAAGCTTGTGGCTGCTGCCTGGGGAAGGCAGCGCCGGCAAGGACCACCGCGACCACAATACAAGCAAGAGCCCACCCGCTTTGACGCCCGCGCGAAGGTCCAGTTGGGCTGGCGCCATCGACCTCATGCGGAGGTGCTTGATTGCGTCTGATCTTCATGGGGAAGTTCCTGCGGGTCTGCGGCGCGATTCGAGTCCTCCTTAAAGCTTTGATGCCGTTCCCCTGAATCAGGCTGCGAACCTTCTGCGCACAGTCTAGTCTAGAAACAGGAGACTGGTGATGGATCTTTGTCAACTGGCGGTACGAATGGGTTGGTTTGCCGAGGGGCGGTTTCTGGGCAAGGTGCTTGACGAGTGGGCAGGGGATACCCAGGAATTCGTCCGCCTAAAGCTGCCGCACCTGCTGCTGGTTGCCGTTATCGCCTTTCTGCTCAATCGGTTACTGCGACTTATCACTCATCGTATGATCCGCGTGGCTGAGCAGCACGCGGGCAGTCCGTCGCGTATCTCACAGGTAAAGACGTTGGCAGGCGTCATCCGTACGACTGGACTTGCCGTTATTGCCCTCATTACCGGATTGCAGTTTCTGGCTGCGCTGGGGGTAAATCTTGCCCCCCTGCTGGCTTCCGCCGGTGTGGCTGGCATCGCCATCGGCCTGGCCGCGCAGAACATTGTGAAGGATGTCCTGAACGGCATTCTCATCCTGATCGAGGACCAGTTCAACGTGGGGGACACGGTGCGCGTGGCCGGCCTGGGGGGAGTGGTGGAGGCGATGACCCTGCGCAAGACCACTGTCCGCGACCAGGACGGAACCCTCTACATGATCCCGAACTCGCAGATCGGTACCGTGGCCAACCTGAGCGCGGGCTACTCCGTTGCGCAGGTTAACGTGAGCGTGGACTTCTCCGCCAACCCTGACGAGGTGACCGATCTGCTGAAGGGTATTGCCATGGATCTGCGTGCGAGCGAAGAGTATCGCGACGTGATCGTGGCTGACCCGCAGGTTCTGGGGGTGGACGCTATCAAGGGCTCGGAGCTAATTATCCCGGTGGTCTTCAAGACGTTAGCGACCAAACAATACGCGCCGGTCCGGGAGTTTCGCCGCCGGGTCCGCATCGCGCTGGAACAGCACCATCTTTTGCCTGGCGATCCCTACCGTGTCTTCACCAGGTTCGCAGGCCGGGGCGGACCAGGGCGCGCGCCGGCAGAGGCTGTGCCGGTTCACGATCCAACGGCTCCCAAGCCGGCTGAAGGCGGTCCCTTCAGCGGATAGAAGCGGCCTGAGAACGGTATCTTTGCGCCCTCTGAAAGAAATCAGCCCGGCAGGATGGATACTCTTCCTGCCGGGCTGAGTTGCTTGCGGTTTGTGGCCCCTGCCATGGCGCGTCGGGCAGTTATGTAATGGCAGGCTTGACCACCAGCGGTCTCATCATGTCGTGCTCCTCATGTTCGAGGATGTGACAGTGCCAGACATACTCGTGGGCCCCCGGGAACCGTGGACTGTTGGGAATGGCAAACGGGAGATTCTTGGGAAGGGTGAACTTCATAATCACCCGGGTAACTTCACCCGGATTCATTCGAACCGTCTCCTTCCAGCCGGCATAGTTCGGGTCTGGTGGCTGCAAGGGCGTGAGCGGTGTGAAGGTCAGCTGGCTTGGGTTGGAATTGTCGAAGGGCGCCCTTCCAAGGACCTGCACATTCACAAGGTGGAAGTGCATGGGGTGCGTGTCGCCGGTGGTGTTGTAAATATCCCACACGACAACCTGCCCGTCCTTGTAGACCTCGGTCGGGGCATCGACGTAGTTCAACCCGTAGCTGTCGGAGTATTTCGGCGTGTCGGTTCCGACCCTCTGGATGAGGCGTCCGTAATCGTCGTAGTCCTCATTCAGCGTCTTGTTTTCGAAGATGACTCCAGGCGCATTTGGATCGAGGTCCGGTTCACCAAATGGAATGTGCGAAGACTGGTAAGCCGCGGGCAGCGCAGTCTGCAAAGCGGCGTAGGTTGCGGCAAAGTCGAGCGGGTCTTTGGCGCCCACAAGGGACACCACGCGGATCTGCATCAGTGTACGTGTGTTGGGGCCCTTGCCGAGGACGGTCGAAGGAGTGCCGCCGATGGCTGTCTGGTCCGGGTTGCCGGTGTAATAGTCGTTGCGCGTATCTCCGCCCGGGAAGGGCGCAGGCGCGTCGTTGTAGAGGATGAGGTTGGAACCGGCGGGCACACTCGAGAAGTCGATGATGAGGTCAGCCCGCTCGGCCGGCGCCATCAAAAGATTGAACGGGCCGCCGAAGTTGACTTCGCCATTACAGTCGATTGGAATCTGCACCGGCGGGTTGTTGTGGACCACGGGAGCAGGCAGCAGACCCCCTTCACTTCCGATCTGGATGAAAGCCGGTCCTGGCTTGCCGAAGTCCGGCTCGCCCGGGTTCACCGCTGACTCGTAGTAAAGCTGCAGGTTGTAGAACCGCGCCTGTGAGCCGTTGAGCGCCAGGAGCCGGTACCGCCGCGGCTGTACCTCCGCATACGGATAGGCCATGCCGTTGATGACCGGCGTGTCCGCAAAGAACTCGGGGACACAGGAAGGCAGCGGCGGGGCTCCCGCATTGGCAAAGCCATCCGAGGGCGTACCCAAGTCCCAGCGGCCGGATGCACCGGCACTTTCGTAAATGTACGGATACCACAAATCGCCGGCGCGTCCCCATTGGTCAGCGGCCGATTTGAAGACTTTGTCCTGGATGACCAACGGTATAGTGTAAGCAAGCGACGGTACAGTAGGCGCGTCTCCACTGGTAAGAACGGTGTTGACGTCGTCGACCATCAAATAGGGCGCAGCCATGCCGGCATAAGCATTGAGACGCGTGATGCCCATGGAGTGGTCGTGATACCAGGCCAGCCGCATGCTCTGGTTGTTGGGGTAATAGTAGTCGGCCTGGCCGGGCGAGCCGGCAACGCCGTTCAGAAAGCTGATACCCGCGGAACCGTCGGTGGAGCCTAAGATCCCGGAGGGTGTGAACCAGGCAAAGGGGCCGCCATCGGAGGTCCACGGAACAAATCCGCCGTGCAGGTGAACGCAGCAGCGGTTTTCAGGCACGCCGACCTCGGAGCCCATGACGCTTTTGTCCACGGGAAGAATGTGCTGCGGCGGAAGATCGTTCCGCATGCGGATGACAACCGGCTTTCCGCGCGTGGCTACAATTGCAGGCCCAAGGTAGCCGGTGCCGTTTGTGGTCAGGTCGACATAGCCCCAGAGCCGGGTTGGATTGGGGAGGTCGGGGTGCATCTGCTGCTCAAATTGCTGCGCCGACAAGCGATAGAAATCAGCGCCGGGGTATTTGCTGTTTGTAGTGGCATTCGCGACCGGGATGCCGTTGGGGCCGAGTCCCGGTAACGGCGCAACGAACTTGCGCAGTGTTGGGCTCTGGGAAAATGCCCAGATCTTGCCTTCGCGGCCCTTGAACAGGGCGAGGGCGGTACCGGCAACTATAGTCGTTTTCAAAAACTCTCTGCGTGTTGGCATCCTAAATCTCCGTGGTTCAGTAAGGGTGAACGGGGGCCGCGACGAAGCGGCGACTACAGGCCAGTGGCCAGGTGTTTCAACTTTCGTCGCTGAGTCATTGGCTTGCCAGTCTTGGGCAGAACCGAGGTTTTGACTGTGCATCCGTTTGGCCCCTCAGCCACTGCCAGCACCGCCGTCTGGCTCGGACTTCCATTTGCACCCGTGCAGGAGAGTGTGTATGAGAGATTTGTTGAGCCCGATAAAACGACGTTCTGGGACCCGATGAACGGCTGTGAACCACTCCAAGCCCCGCTGGCAGTGCACGACGTGGCGTTGCCCGCGTTCCAAGTCAGAGTTGCTGACTGGCCTGGCTCAACTGAAGTGGGGTTGACTGAGATGGTTAGTGTGGTTGCGGGAGGAATTGGAGCTTGAACGACCGGGTTGGTTGATTTGCCTGAAGTGCAACCCGAGAGAACCAAGAGCACTGCAATTGCAGGGAAATACAGCTTGTCCATGATGCCCCTCCTGGGGAACCGATTGAATTGTGTTTCAACTCCGCTTGCATGTAAGAAGTTGTTCGGCCGTCTTTGATCGAGTCGGGAAGTCAGATTAACAGCAGAATTAGGTCAAGAGTGCATTGACTTTTGTTGGTGGGATGTGCGCATCGTCACACAACAAGCATGAATCCTATGATCCGAGTTACAATTTGCTCGGTTTTCAGAGGGTGAATGTGCTAAATGCCATGAGGCTCAGCGTTCAGACCCCGGCCAATGCAGGAGAAGCAGCAATTCCCCAATATGCCGGGTTGTCACGCTTTGACGGGAATCAGGCGCTGGCAGGGCCGGAACCCCGTGCGGCGCAAGCTCGAATCCGGATTCCTATTCCATAACATCGGCCATCTAAATAGCAGGAGATTCTGTAACTGGAATTGGGCTGCGCAAATCTAATTTACCCGGCCGGCTCCAGAGCCTCCAGTAAGGCCTCCGCGTCAGTAATCGGCGGCAGGCAGGTGCGGCCGCGGCATACTAATGCCCAGACATCTGCCCCGGGTGGCGGCGGAACCTGCAGGAGCATCGCTGCCAGCGCCTCGGGGATTCCACCAGGGACAAGCCGGAAAGGAGCGATGCGCATCACGGTCTTGTTGACGCCGAAGCGCGCCACGGCCATTGCCTCAAGCCGGGCCGCCTCAGGGCCTGAACCCACCACAACCACCTGTACCGGATCCAGCAGCAGCCTCTCCAGCGCCAGCCCATAACTGCCGGCGTAGAGCCCGAAGTGCTCTACGATCCCGGCGAACGAGGCCAGCGTGTCCTCGGCAATCTCGCGATATTCCATGCGCCCGCTGAGAGTCTCAAGACGCAGCAGCGCCGAGGTGGCGGTGGGGTTTCCGGCCGGGGTTGGCGTGTCCTGCAGCGGCTTGCGGCGGGCACCCAGCGCGCCCAGCGGCGCCGATCCTGCCACGACTATGGCGGTATCGTAAAAGGCTCCCGCTGTCCGGTCGTAGAAACGCGCAATCATGGCGTCGGCCAGTGTCACAGCCGCATGGTAAAAGTTCATCTTGCCGCTCGAGAACCAGGCGTCGATGCAGGCGTTGACGGTAAATGCGTAGTCGTCAAGCGTGCCAGGAACCTTGTCAGCAAGCGGCCCGCCCTCCGGGTAGGCGATGACGTGGTTTAGATTCTGAGATCCGTCCCAGGCCTCGTTGAGCAGCCGGTTCAACGTGCGCAGGGCAAAGTCGCGCGGCGCATCAAGGCGCAAGACACGCCCCGTCTCGAGATATGCGGTCACAGCCATCGCGTTCCAGCCGGTATAAAGCGTGCGGTCAATAAATGGCGTAGACCGCTTACTGCGGGCCTCGAGCAGCCGGCTTCGGGCGGATATGAAAAGAGGCCGCAGGCTTTCAACCGGCAGATGCATCTGCTCCGCAACCTCCTGCAGCGAAAGCTTTACGTGCAGCACATTCTTGGCTGGATTGTGGTGCATGTCGCCCAGTTCGCCGATGTCCCAGTACCGCGCCGCAAACTCCAACTCACCCGGCCGCAACGCTGCGCGCGCCTCGTCCAAGGTCCAGGTAAAGTAGTCGCCGTCGTCGTCCAGGTTGATGTCGGCATCCTGCGATGCATAAAAGCCGCCGCGATTGCGGTCGGTCATGGTAGCGTCGAGCCAGGCAACAATCTCCCTGGCGGTGGTTAGAAAATCCTCGCGAACCAGGCTCTGGAATCCGTGCACGTAGTTGCGCAGCAGTTCCGTGTTGTCGTAGAGCATCTTTTCAAAGTGCGGCACCACCCAGCGCTCGTCCACGCTGTAGCGGTGAAAGCCCCCGGCCAACTGATCGTAGACTCCGCCGCGGGACATCTTCTCAAGTGTGGTTTGGAAAGCTTCCAGGGCTTGTTCGTTGTCGCGGTTCATGGCCATCTCAAGCAGCAGGTCAAGCACCGCCGGGTGAGGAAACTTGGGCTGCGAACCGAATCCGCCGTTGCGCGGGTCAAACTGGCCCAGCGCAGAGCCCGCAATCTTGTCCACCAGGGCAAGGGTCATATTTCCGCCCCGGCCTGAGAAGCTCTCGTTGTGCTCGATGGCGGCCATTACGCTTGCGGCCGTCTCCAGCGCTTCGTCGCGCCGCTCGTGCCACACCTGGGCCAGCGCGAGAAGCACCTGCTTGATGCCCGGCCGGCCGTAGCGTTCGTCGCGAGGTATATACGTGCCGCCAAAGTAAGGCCGCCCGTCGGGAGTTAGAAACGCCGTCAAGGGCCAGCCGCCTTGTCCGCTGATGGCCGCAACCGCCGACTGGTAGCGTGCGTCCACGTCGGGCCGCTCGTCGCGGTCCACCTTCACTGCGACATAGTGCTGATTGATGAGGGCTGCAATCTCCGGGTCCTCGTAGGACTCGCGATCCATGACGTGGCACCAGTGGCACCACACCGCACCAATGTCCAGCAGGATGGGCTTGTCCAGCGCCTTGGCCAGGGCGAATGCCTCCTCGCCCCACGGATGCCACTTGACCGGCTGATGCCGCGCCGAGCGCAGGTAGGAAGACGCTGCGTTTTGCAGCTTGTTGGCGTCGGCGGGAGTTGGGGAAGCGGCGTCGTGCATGGGTTGAGGATATACGAGTTAACAGGCTGCGGAGTAATGTGTTGTTTTGAAAGGGCACGGCTTCAGCCGTGCCATAAGGCTTCCAAAATAGATTTCGGATTTAGCCGCCGAGGGAATGTATGTGGTCGAAGGGTAGATTCCCTCGGGGGCTAAAGCCCGACGTTCCTTCTCTCCATTTTGCGGCGCGGCTGAAGCCGCGCCCTTTCAAAGAAGTTGTGCCTCTTCGAACTAGCGTTCGATCACCACTCCCGCCGACCCCGGTGCTAACTCCAACTTCCCGGTCCACGGCTGTGGCTCGGGCTGTTCCGGTGAGACCCAACGCAGGCTCGACGTCTTTGGTTGATCGAGAACCACCTCGCAGGTCACGGTCTCCGTGTCGCTCATATTGGCGAAGATGACAGCACGCAGTCCGTCCTTGCGCCGGTAAACGGAATAGGTCTCGAACGGCGCGCCGTTTGCCTTCACCCGCGCGCCAAGCGTGTCGCGGAACTCTGCCTCCCAGATCCATTCCCGGTACTTGCGCCTGAGGTCGTCCACGGCGCGGCCGTAGATGAGCGATGCCGGAATTTCGTCGAGCTCTCCATGGAAATCGCGAGGCTCATAACTCATTGAGAAGCGGTAGAGCAGGCAGGCGTTGATCATTTGGCGGTCGTTCACTCCGGTAACTGCAACCGACATGGGCGCGAACGGATCGAGATAGCGGGCAAAGGGAACAAAGCCGTGAAGGATGCGGAAGTAAGACATGTCATAGGTGCGCAACTCGAGATCGTAGGGCGATTCGCCGGCAAAGAGAAACTGCTCGGGATCGACGAGGCCGCGGAATCCTTCGATGAGAGGCACGTCACCTGAGAAGACAGCACCGGGGATGCCGTGACCGTGGCTCTTCGAAAAGCAATAGGGGCTCATGTGCCACTGGCACTCGTCGAAGAGAATGCCGCTTGCGCCTAACTCGACGCTCTTGCGAAATTCCTGGAGCGCGCGCTTTCTCCACGCAGGACTGGCCTGGCACATGCCTGCGCCATGCCGCGCGTTGATGCCGCTGATCTGCGTGGGCGTGTCGTAGTTATAGCCGTTAAAGAGGTATGGGTTGCCGTACGGATCTTCGATCACATACTTTTTGAATTCGGATTCGTATGCCGGGGCGGTTACGTCGGCCCATGCGTACTTGTTGAATAGGATGATCTCGACGCCCATTTTCTTGCTTGACGCGATGGCGTTCTTGAATTCCTCGATTGTGCCCAGCCGTGGATCGATATCGTGCAGGGGAAAATCGCGGTCCTGGCCCCCGATCTGCCAGCCGGTCAGTTGAACCGCCTTCACTCCCCAACGCTTGCAGGCATCAGCAACCTTGACGAGATCTTTATAGGGAAACTCCAGCCTGTCTTCGGACGAGTTGATCTGGATCTGCTGCCACGAGTGAACGTCCTTGACCCACGCTGGCATCCTTGGCGCTTTCAGCCACGTGCTGCGCCAGGCTTTGTAAATGTCCGCGCCTGCGTGCCAGTCGCCGGTGAAAGGCTCGAGCACCATGGGCTCAGAGCGCTGCGTAGCGCCGGGCTGTATGAAGCAGAGGCAATTCGGATCGATGCCCACGGCGGAATCGGCGACCTTGCCTTGGGAGCCGATGGCAGTTGCATTATAGGAATCCACATAGGCTGGGGACAAAGAGAAGCAGACCTGCACAACCTGCTTCTGGCCTGAATCGTGATAGCCGATATAGAGTCCGCGCGTGTCGCTGAGGACCATGCAGAACTGGCTGTCAGTTCCGAGGTGCCGCAACTGGGCCGGGGTGTCGTAGCCGTAATAGCCAACTTCATTTCCAAATTGCGGCCACAGGCTGTTCGAGCCCATCGCGGAGTAGCTCCACGCCACTTGCCGCATCGTCTTGTCTCTGGCCGGCGGCTTGAGGCCCGCCAGGCGTGGATAAGTGTAGCTCTCGATGACCGCCGGGCTGCCGTTGCGAATCTCATAACTGAAGTGGACACCCGCGCCGATGAGTTGGACGGTCTGTTTAACTTCAATGTCGAGCTTGCCCATGCGGTCGCTCGCGAAGCCCGCCCAAGTGATGGTTGCCTGCTTGCCGTCCGATTCAATGCGCGGCGCGCCGGTGTGACTTTGCGTCAGGTAATGGAAACGATGATCCGGAGCCGGCACCTGCAGGCGCATTCCCGCGCCGCGCAGCTTCCATGCGCCGTCCTTCGACTCGATGCGATCTATGCATCCAGTCTTGCGGTCGATGGCGACCAGCAGGGAATCGCTTTCGAGGGTGAGTATGTCAGGTCCGGACGTCGCGGTTTGCGCGGCGGCGCGAGGAATGAGTCCCGAGGCGCCGGCGGTCAAAGCCGTGCCGAGAAATTTACGGCGCGAGAATGTCATGTTGGAATCACCTGCCCTGTGACGCTAATTCACAAGGCAGTTCGCGTCAAGCCGCCGAGGGGCGCTAGTGGTGTCCGCCGGAAATGAAGTCATTTGCAGATGGGTCCAAATTGACATGCATTCGCCGGGAGCCATCCCTCAGGGGCTTAAGCCCCACTCATTACCGGCCGTTTACGGCACGACTGAAGCCGTGCCCTTTCAAAGCATATAAACGACCATCTGTGTGGCGGACACCACTAGCTCTTTGCGAGTTCGGCCTCGATGGCCGCCACCAATGCGGGCGCATCGGGCGCCGTGTCGGAAGAGAAGCGCTGCACCACTTCGCCCGACCGGCTGACGAGGAATTTCTCGAAGTTCCACATCACTTCCGGCTCCGGATTGGGCGTGATGCCGTAGTTTTTCAGCGTTTCGCTGAACGGGACCTTGGCCGTGCTGACCGCCTTCGGTTTTGCCGCGGTCAATTCCGCATAGAGGGGATGCTTCTGGTCGCCTACCACTGTCACCTTGTCGTACAGCGGAAAATCCACGCCGTAGTTCTCTTTGGTAAATTCCTGAATCTCTTCGTTGGTTCCGGGCTCCTGGGCGCCAAAGTCATTGGCGGGGAAGCCGGCGATCACCAGGCCCTGGTCGCGGTAGTCCTTGTAGAGCTTTTCAAGGCCGCCATATTGAGGAGTGAATCCGCACTGCGAAGCGACGTTGACTACCAGAAGAACCTTGCCTTTGTACTCGGCAAGGGATGCATCCGCCCCGGTGATCTTGCGGACAGGAATGTCGTAAACCTGGTTGCTCATGCTGACCCCTCCTTGGGGCATCTGCATCGAATGGACGCAATTCCAATTATCTCAGTAGATGCGGTTCCGCTGCGGCGAATGCACACCGCCGATGAATTGAAAAACAAAAAGCGATGGGGCGGATGCAACCACCCCGGCAGGGTTATTTGGTATGAACCGGTGCACCTTTGCGGAGTTCCCGTTTCAAAATTTTGCCCGTGCCGGTCTTGGGCAGGATATCGAGAAACTCGACGTAAGCAGGGCACTTGTAGCGGGCCAGGCAGGAGCGGCACAAATCAATGAGTTCGGCTTCAGTGACGATTTGGCCCGGCTTCAAAACCACGCAGGCCTTCGGTACCTCACCCCACTTTTCATGCGGCACGGCGATCACGGCCACTTCGTAAACGCCCGGATGCCTGGTGATCACTTTCTCCACTTCAAGGGACGATACGTTCTCTCCGCCGCTGACAATAATGTCCTTCTCACGGTCAACGATGACGATGTAACGGTCTTTGTCCATGGTGGCCAGGTCGTCGGTATGAAACCAGCCGCCACGGAAGACGCGTTCCGTCTCCTCCGGCTGGCGCCAATAACCCTCCATGATGCCGTCGCCCCGGGCTACCACCTCACCGGCCGTCTCGCCGTCAGCAGGTACGTCGTGTCCTTCGCGATCGACCACGCGAATCTCCACGCCGGGAATTGCATATCCCGCCATCGATTGGCGGGCCTGGCGTTCATTTTTACTCGACTGGATGCCGGTTTTGATGGAAGAAACAGTCAGAACCGGCGATGTCTCCGTCAAACCGTAGCCGGAGATGCAGGTGCATCCAAGCTCCGCTTCGACCTCGCGAACCAGAACCGGGGAGGAAGCAGCGCCGCCGATCATCACTCTGCGCAGACTGCTCAAGTCGTACTTGTGCCGGTCAGGCCAATTGACAAGTGCGATGGCCATGGTAGGCACCAGGCAACAGCCCTGCACGTGCTCGCGTTCGATGAGCTTGAAAACCTCCGCCGGAATGAACTGGTGGATCATCACGTGCATGCCGCCGGTCATGGTGATGGTGTGCGCCTTGCCCCACCCGTTGGCATGGAACAGCGGGATGGTGTGGAGTTCCACGGCACCGGGTGGGACTTGCAGTTCGATGGCGGTATTGAGCGCATGGAGATAGATGTTGCGGTGGCTGAGCATCACCCCCTTGGGGTTGGCGGATGTGCCGCTGGTGTAGAAAAGTTCAGCCATCGAGTTCTCGTCCACCTGCATCACATCGCGCCGGTATGGGGCAGAGTCCTCTAATTGATCGTCGTAGTTCTGCGGCGCCATCCACTCCGCCTGCGGCATTGCATCGAGCAGGACAAAGGACTGTACGGTACGAACCGCCTTGCGAAAGGCTTCAACCACAGGGAGGAATTGGCTCTCGAAGAAGAGAACCTTGGCCTCTGAATCGTTGAGGATGTAGGCAAGTTCCTGCGGCGCGAGACGAACGTTCAACGGCAACAGAACCGCACTGGCTTCGAGCACTCCGTAATACGCTTCGAGCAGCCGGTGGCAGTTTGTGCTGAGGAACGCCACCCGGTCGCCGGACTCGATCCCCAGGTCGCGCAGGCTGCCGCCCAGGCGAGCGGCCCGCTCGGCAAACTGCTTGTAAGTGAATCGGCGGTCATTGCAAACAACAGCGGTGTTATCGGGAAACTGTTCTTCGGCGTAGCGGAGACACCGCAGCGGGGTCAGAGGGACGTTCATTTTGTCGTTCGCTCCTGCGGCCCGGGGCATTCTTTGCGAACTCCGGGCTTTGAATTGGGCACCCGTCCAAAGGCGTGTGCTGCTCAATAGGGAAGATGCAGGATGAATGCGAACTGAAATGCTGAGTCCGCGGCTGATGGGCCGCCAACCCGGGGAAGAATGCCTGAGTCTAACACACACTTATTGACGACTGACTTTGGTTCAGGTCAATAGCTGCTTCGCCACCTTGACGTACAAGTCGACGGCTTCCAGCAGTTCCTTTTTGGCGATCTTCTCAAAAGGCGTGTGCGCTACGTGGATGGAGCCGGGCCCGAGCAGCAGCGGTTCGCCCCAGTTCGAAAGCGCTGGGATGTCTGTCGAGAATTTGGCGACCATCGTCGGCAGGCCTTCGACAGCGCGGAGGCGGACGAAAGGAGTGTCGAGGGTGAACTCGACCGTGGCCTGGTCGCCGGCGATTTCGACCAACTGGGCGCGGACCGGTTTGGAGTCGGTGACGGTGCGGACCAGCACCTGGGCTTCGGCCTTGTCGGCAATCACGTTGGGTGCGTGGCCGCCGTGAATCTGACCGATGTTCAGCGTGCTGGGACCGATGTCTTCAAGCGTCGGCAGCGGCATTTGGAGCACTCTGCCCAGCACTTCGACGAGCTTGTGGACGGCACTCTCGCCCAGCTCGGGATAGGCCGAGTGGGCCATTTTGCCGGTGGACTTGAAGGCGGCACGCAAGGCGCCTTTTGAGGCCAGCGCGAGGCGATTGTCGGTTGGCTCGCCATTGATGAGGAAGCGGTTGCCCTTGGGGGCAAGGTTTGCTGCCTTGGCGCCGGCCGAGTCGCGTTCTTCCCCTGACAAGAACAACAACCCAATCCGAAAGCCCGCCGTGCGCAGCACCTCGGCGGCGGCTACCTGGGCGGCCAGGATGGCCTTGGCGTCGCAAACTCCGCGGCCGTACAGGAAATCGGCGTCCTCGCTGAAGGGGATGTAGGGCGGGACGGTGTCCATGTGGGTGGAGAAAACCAAGTCAGGTGTTTCGCCCGCTGTGCCGGCGTAGACATTCCATCGGGGGCCGGCGTCGGCACTCTCGGCCGGTTGTTCAACGGGCGTCTTCTCCACAGCCCAGCCCCGGCGGGTGAGGGAATCGGCCAAAAAGTCGCCCACTGCGCCTTCGTGGTAGGTAGTGGACTCGATTTCGCACAATTCCCGGGTAAACCGGATGGGATCAATAGGATTCGGCGAAAGTTTGTCGTTCATGCTAATGCCAGAATACCTTAGAACCTGTCCAGAAACTAAGGTGATCGTCGCAGGAGCAGGTGCGCGAATGCGATGTGGATCATGGTTTCGGCGGAGGTGTGGCGAAGTTCGTAGTCTTTGCTGAGACGGCGTGACCAGTTGAGCCAGGCGAAGGTGCGTTCGACGATCCAGCGCTTGGGCAGTACGCGAAACAGGTGTTGTTCGTTGCGTTTTACGATCTTGACGGAGTAGTCAAACATATCTTTTGCCCAGTCGATCAGCTTGCCTGTGTAGCCGCCATCGGCGAAGACAGTGGTGATCGAGTCGAAGCGGCAGAACAAGCGCATCAGCACGGCACGGGCCGCCACACGGTCCTGGATGCCTGCCGAATGCACGATCACCGCCAGCAGGTTGCCTTGCGTATCTACCGCGATGTGCCTCTTGCGGCCCTTGATCTTCTTGCCCGCGTCGTAGCCGCGCCGCCCCCTTTTAGCGCCGTCTTGGCCGACTGCGAATCGATAATCGCCACGGTGGGCGTGGCGTTTCGTCCGCCGGCCTTGCGGCCCTGTTCGCGTAGCGTCTGTCCTACGCGCTCCCACACGCCGCTGTCGCGCCAGGAGCGAAAATGCTCGTGAACTGTTTTCCAG
>OCZT010004138.1_pt1 | contig 14712 bp, 11 predicted proteins | sample 1539031 | NCBI WGS metagenome assembly OCZT01 (sample SAMEA3539308, study PRJEB22396) | soil metagenome | biome: tundra; feature: field; material: soil | place: USA | collected 2010-05 | depth 0.15 m
GTGGCCTGTTCCTGGGTATTGATTGGAGGGCTGGCCGGGCGGGGCGCGCTCGGCGGCTCCGGGGTGGCCGGAGTGTGACTACTGCGCTGCGGCTCGGGGCTAGGAGTGGGACTCGTGGAGGGAGAATTGGTAGGTTTCCACATAATCGGTAAAAGATTCCTTTCTGAAGTTGTACGTGCTTGGACAGGCACTTGTTTTGCCAACCCCGCGCTCCACCGCTCTTCTTCAGAACCTGATGGTTTGGTGCGGTTGGTTTGGGCTCATCGCTCAGTATGCGCCGACGCAGGCACTCTGTGCGATGTAATTATTGCTACCATACAGCGAGTTCTTGTATGAGGGAATACCCCTACGTAATTTTTCCTGCCTGCCCAGTATGCCGTTAGTAAATGGGTCGCGGGAAAGGGACTACGCAGATCGGAGAAAAAAATTAGCCGCGGATCGCGCGGATGAACGCGGATCGGGATCAATTTCTTGATTTCTTTAAGATAAAGGCTGGCGCATCTCGGCTGTGGCGAGGCTGCCAGACCGGAAGATTGCCAAAGGGGAGCAGGTCGCGCCCGCGAATCAGATGTAAGATCATCCGCGTCATCCGTGAAATCCGGGCTGCTTTTGCGACTAATCCATGCTGAGTGACCAAGCCATCCTAAGCCACATCGAACGCCAGCCGTACCGCTCGGCGGGGTTCAAGCAGCTCGTCCGCGAGATGGGCCTGCGCGGCAGCGAAAGGCAGCAGCTCGCCGAACGGTTGCAGGCTCTCGTGAAAAGCGCGCGCCTGATCGAAACCGGACGCGACCGTTACACGCTAGCGGAACATGCGGCCGCTAATCAGAACCTTCTCGCCGGACGCTTGACGATGCACCGCGACGGCTATGGTTTCGTTATCCCCAACCCCGGCCAGCGCAGCACTTTCAGTGGCGACATCTACATCAACCCGCAGGCCATCGGTTCGGCCATGCATGGCGACCAGGTGCTGGTGGAACTGGGACGCAAGCGCGATGACGGTCGTGCCGAGGGGCGCATCCTGCGCGTGCTCACACGCGGTAATCCTACCGTTGTCGGCACTTTTCACTACGGCTCGCGCCAGAACTACGTGACGCCCAGCGACGAGAAGGTCACCCGGGAGATCATCATTCCGCGCGGGATGGAGTGGCCGGCCAGCCACGGTGAAGCTCAATCCGAATCCGAAGCGCCACCTGTGCCCCATGGCCGGGCTGTAGCTGTGCGGGCAAAGCAATCTACGGCGCATCGCAGGCCGCAAGCGGATGCAGACCGCGTCCTGGGCGAAGAGGCGCGCCGCCGCGAGTGGGACGATCTCGAAGGCCTGGTCGTGGACGTGGAGATTACCGACTGGCCCTCCCCGGCCGAGAGCCCGCGCGGCCGCGTAGTCGAGATTCTCGGCTACGAAGACGACTTCGGCGTGGACGTTGAGATCATCATCCGCAAGTTCCACCTGCCTCATCGTTTTCCCGTCGAGGTGTTACAGGAGGCGCAACAGTTCGAGCCAGTCATCCCGTCGAGCGAGTTGCGCCATCGGCGAGACTATCGCGCGTTGCCTATCGTCACCATCGACGGTGAAACCGCGCGCGACTTCGACGATGCCGTTACCGTGAGCCGTATGGAGAACGGCCATTTCGAGCTGCAGGTCCACATCGCGGATGTCGCGCACTATGTCCACGAAGGCTCGACGATTGACCTGGAAGCGCGGCTGCGTGGGACTTCGGTCTATTTCCCCGACCGCGCCGTGCCCATGTTGCCCATGGAACTCTCCACTGACATGTGCAGTCTGCGCCCGCAGGTGGATCGGTTGGTGCTCTCCTGCGTGATGAAGATTGACCCTCAAGGCGAGATTGTTGGCTACACCCTGAACGAGGGTGTCATCCGCTCGGCGGAACGCATGACCTACACCAATGTGAATCTCATCCTCGAAGGAGACAGCGCGCAGCGCCAGCACTATCACAAGCTGGTAGATGTCTTTGAGCTCATGCGTGAGCTGGCAATGGTGTTGAATCGCAAGCGGGTGCGTCGCGGTTCTATTGATTTCGATTTGCCCGAGCCGATCATCGAATTTGACGAGCACGGATTGATGAAGGGCATCACCCGCTCCGAGCGCAATATTGCGAACCGCATCATCGAGGAGTTTATGCTGTCGGCGAATGAGTGCGTCGCCAGCTATCTCGAGAACAAGCGAGTTGGCTCGCTCTATCGGATCCACGAGAAGCCCGATCCCAAGCGCGTCTTCGATTTCGAGACCATCGCCGCCACCTTCGGCTACTCGCTCGGCGTGGGCGCTCTGCCCGTGAAGCGCATGACAATGCGAGCTGAGCGGCGCGATCGCCATGGCAGCGGCCGCACTCCCCACGTCGTCGAGGTCCCCGAGGAAGTGCACATTACCCCGCGCATGTACCAGAAGCTGACGCAGAAGATCGCGGGCAAACCGGAAGAGCGCATTTTGTCGTACCTGATGCTGCGCTCCCTGAAGCAGGCGCGCTACTCCGAGGTCAACGAGGGGCACTTCGCGCTGGCCGCGCCGGTTTACACGCATTTCACTTCGCCCATCCGGCGCTATCCCGATCTCATCGTGCACCGCATTCTGAAGGATGTGCTGCGCGAATCGGGGGAGCAGGAAGAGCACGGCGTTTCCGTCGGCGTGGGAGAGATCGCGCACAGCGAGTCACCTTCGCCGTGGTCGAAGCGGCAGCCGCCGGTTTCGCCAACCAAGAGAGGCACGCACGAGAAGGAACACCGTGCGCCTCTGGGCGGACCGATTCCCGAGGACACGCTGCACGAGATTGCAGAGGAGTCCAGCCAGTCCGAACGTCGCGCCGACGACGCCGAACGCGAGCTGATGGAATGGAAGAAGGTGAAGTTCATGGCAGACCGCGTGGGCGAAGAGTTCGCGGGGCTGATCGTCAGCGTCACCAAGTTTGGGCTGTTCGTGGAGCTGATCGACATGTTCATCGAAGGGCTGGTGCCGCTCACGTCGCTGAGCGACGACCGCTACCAGTATCACGAGAACACCCGGCAGATCATCGGGCAGCGCAGCCGCAAGACCTACTCGCTGGGCAATCCGGTACGCGTGCTGGTGGATCGCATCGACCGCATGCAGAAGCGCATTCAGTTCGCGTTGGTCGAGGAGCGGCCCGCGCACGGGAAACGGCACAAGAAATAATTCGCCGACAGGCTAAGCCGGCCGCAGGGGGGCCATTCCTCCCCATGCGAACCGCTGTTTTGTGCGCTTTACCGTAATATGGTGGGTGAAACCCTGACCCAAGAAATTGAGGGATGATGGACAAAGAGCGAAAAAAACCGTGGTTTCGCGATTACCTCCGAGAAGACGTTGAGAAACGACTCAAAATGAAGTTCGGAGATTTAGATCATACGGCCCAATCGAAGGAAATGACTTTGTACTACGTCTGGCACGTACTGTCGAAGATAATGCCTGGATTAGTGCCCGATGACGACCTTGAGCTTGCCTACGGTTTAGTCGATGGTCACGATGATCTTGGGGTGGACTTCATCAGTCGTTCCGACGGACGCGTCCTCATCATCCAATCCAAGCACCGAGGGCCGGACAGAACTGAGGACATGGATGCTGTAAGTCATTTTTGCGACGTTCTCAAGCGACTGTACTCAGCGTCACACGCGGGTCGTATGAAAATGAACCCTCGCCTCCAGGAGGCGGTAAGCGACATCGATTGGGAGAGTGATTATTTCTACCTGCAATTCCTCACACTTGGGAAGGTTGGTGCGAATATAAGAGGAAGAGTTGAAGAGGGAGTCAATCTGATTCCTCAATTACACGACTTACCTGAGCGTCTGGAATTTCAGTTTTCAGATGAGCAAGACTTGAACGAGAAGCTGAGAGAGGCCCTGTCCGCGGGTGAAACTCTCGAACAGGACATACCTATTCATTTTAGGCCCAGCGAGGACGACGAGCCTTGGATTGAGACCGGCGAGAGTTCGGGGCGCAAGATGTATGTCGGTCAGGTAAGTGGCTCCGAACTGGCCGAGTTGTATCGCACTTATAAGTACCGCCTTTTCTCGCTCAATATTCGGGATTACGTGGGCGACACTGCTACAAACAAGGGCATCATCAAGACTGCTCTGGAAGATCCCGACAACTTCCTATTCTTCAATAATGGCGTTTCAGCCGTGGCCTCCAGCATTGAGGAAGATCGGGAAAACAACACACTGCGGTGCAGGAGATTGTCAGTCATAAACGGCGCACAAACCGTCCGTTCCCTTAGGAAAGCCGAAGTGAAAGACAAAGAAGGGGTTTTGAAGAACACTCGAGTACTGTTGCGTATAAGTGAATTCTTGCTCGCGAAAGGCCACGATTTTCTGACGGATATCACTCGTTATAACAACACCCAAAACTCAGTCAAAATTTCGGATTTCAGGAGTAACGACCCGGTTCAGAAAGACCTGGCCCGCAAATTCCAAGGAGTTGTGAGGGGAGGTAAAACATACTGGTACAAGAACAAGCGGAGTCGCGAAACGCGAGATCGTGTAATCCCGATCGGTCTTGAAGAGCTGGCAAAGACGGTTCACGCGTTTCGTCTCGGTCCGGATGACGTCTGGGGTGGTACTAAGTATATGTTTGAGGTTGGGCCAAAGGGCGGTTACGAAAAGGTATTTGGCGAGCCTGTTTCTCGCTTGAGTGAGAATGACTTCAAGCTTTTGGCCGGTACGTATTTCGCATGCGAGGAGGTTCGCTCGCTTTGGGAAGAGGAAAAACGGAAATTGCAGGCCAATGACGAGCCGTTACACCCGGCGCTCGAACGTAGTGGATGGTCTATTACACAGTCGGCGAACTGCTGAGGTTGAGCTACAAGGCAAACGAGGAGGAACTAAACGAGGATCTGCGGAGGCTAAGCAGGCCTCAGTGGCTAGACGAGTCGGAAAACGAAAGTAAGGGCTGCCTTATTGAGCTATTCGGCATGGCCACCTCGGCTTTGCGACAGACTTATGATAACGACGCTAGGGCGACTGAAAACTTCCGTCACCGAAACTGGTTCAGGAGCGAGAGCACGCTGGCTCAAATCCGGAGTACATTGGCAACGATTCCGGCCTACCGAGGCGCGAAAAATCCTCTGCCTAAGCTCAGGTAAGAATTGCATCTATCGCACACCGGTCGCAGCGACCCGAAGCCCGCGTTTAGAATCGTCGTACTCATGCAAAACTGTGCATCACTGCTGCTAGTCCTTTTGTTAGCTGGGTCTTCTTTCGCCCAGGCGCCCGCTGCGTCTGCGCAGTCGATCCCTCCCGCCCCTCCCGCCGCATGGCCCACCGCCCACTTCGCTTCGACCAAAGACCCCAGTGTGCAGAAGGCGCTCCAGATTCTCAACGACATGATCAAGGCCCTGGGCGGCGATGCGTATCTCAACGTGCGCGACACGAAAACCGAAGGCCGCGCTTATGCGTTCTATCACGGACAACCGAGCGGGCAGGGGCTTGTATTCTGGCGGTTCTGGGAGTGGCCCGACAAAGAGCGCGTCGAGTTGACCAAGCAGCGGGACATAATCGAACTCAATGTTGGCGATAAGGGATACGAGATCACCTACAAGGGCACCGCAACACAGGACCCGCAACAGCTCCAGGATTATCTGCGCCACCGCGATCATTCATTGGAGTGGGTAATCCGCAAATGGCTGGGCGCATCGGACACCATGGTCCTCTACGACGGGACGGCAATCGTGGAGCAGAACCTCACCGACCAGGTGACCATCTTGAATTCCACGAACGATAGCGTGACCTTGTCCGTCGATCCCCGTTCGCACTTGCCAGTGAGGGAAACCTATAGCTACCGCGATCCGCTCGATCGGCAGCTCGATGACGAGTCGGAAGTTTTCAGCAACTATCGCCTGATCCAGGGTATCCAGACACCCTTCAGCATTGTGCGACACCGTAACGGTGAAATGACCGGTCAACGCTTCATCACGTCTGTGACCTACAACAATGGATTCCCGCCCACGATGTTTGAGACCGCAGGCCTCACCTACAACCAGCCCAAGAGTGGGGAGAAGAAGTAGCGAGCCACATGCCGGCAAGGTTCGACGCCCATGCCGCTGAACGCTTCGCCCATCTGGCGCTGGCATCTCTTCTCACTCGTATTTTAGGGACTCTACCGGATCTAATCTCGAAGCATTCTTGGCCGGTAGGGTACCGAAGGTGATACCGATGAGGCAGGAGACTAGCATTGCGATCAGCGCGGAAAGCCCGGACACCGGGAACCGGGCCTGAGTGAAGACCCAGAGTGAAAATGGGAGCGCCAGCCCGGCCAAGGTGCCGATGGTTCCGCCGATCAAAGAGATCATCACAGCTTCAGAGAGGAATTGCAGTTGGATTTCGCGGCGCGTCGCTCCAACCGCTTTGCGGATGCCAATTTCTCGAATACGGGCGCTCACGGTGGCAAGCATGATGTTCATGATCCCTACTCCACCGGCAACCAGGGTGATGGTTGCAAACAGCAGGAGAACGATCGTAAATGCGTTCGCGGTTTTCGCCACCAAGCCTAGTACTTGGGTGAGGTTACCGACGGTATAGACCGACTCGGCCCGATGCCGCGCCTTTAACACCGCGAGGATTCGTTGCGAGGCAAGAGGAACGCTGCCAGCATCCGACATCGAAAAATAAATCTGGTTGACTGCGTTCGTATCCGTCAAATAACGCGCCACCGAATATGGAATCAGGACCGTGTCGTCCTGTATCTCTGACTGGCCAAACGTCGCCACGCTCTCGCGAAAGGTGCCAATCACAACAAACGGCAATCCCTGGATATTAATTTCGTGTCCCGACGCAAACTCAATTCCGCCGTATTGCCGGATGGCGAAGTCTTCCGTGACCAGGGCGACTTTGTGGTGGGATTGCGAGTCTTGTTGATCGAAAAACCTGCCTGAACTCACGACCATGCGGCGCACGTTGACGTATTCCGGGTTTACACCGAGGATCAACATGTCCCGTTGCTTGCCGTTGCCAACCAGTATCGGCTCATGCAAGTTGAGCACCGGCGATGCTTCCTGCACGCCCGGCACCTGCTGTTCCACAGCCATCATGTCGTTCACGGTCAGATAGTCGGCCGTGCCGGTGGTCGCTCCCCCATTCGCCGGCCCCGCATATTCGGCCCAGATGAGATTGGCGCCAATCTTCTGGATTTCATTCAGAACGTACTGTTTCCCCGTTAGCGCAATAGTGACGACCAGAACCAGCGAGAAAGTGCCGATCACCATTCCCAGGGCAGTCATGGTGGCACGCACTTTGTCGGCGCGAAACGAGTCCACGGCGATTGCGAGAATCTCTCGCAAGACCAACGTGCTCTTGGGGGACACGGTCCATGAGATTGAGCGCACTTTCGCCGGTCGGGGCATAAACCGCTACCTCCTGCCGACGAGCACTAACGTTACGCCCGCGCAAACCAGAAGAATGCCGATCCAACGTTGCAAGCTGACACGTTCTCCCAGGAAAAATCTTCCTCCCAACGCGCCCACGACGTAGCTCAGGGCAGTCACGGGCACGACAAAGCTTACATTTTCAAAGGAAAACACCGCAAGCAGCGAGAAGAACCCAATGGCCATCATCCCCACACCCAACCACATCCACCTGACGCGTAAGGCGCGGAGGATTACCTCGATGAGCGCAACTGGCCGGAAGTTTTTCACTTCGCCCGTCTCCTTCATGGCGCGCGACATGAAGATCTCGCCCACTGTTCCGAAGACCACTATGAAGAAAAACAATATGAACTCAGACACCACTAGCTATTCTCCGTGGTACTAGGATGGGTATGGCCGACGAGAAACACCCCGATACATATGACCGCGATGCCAGCCCATCGTAAGGGAGGGACAACTTCGCCCAACCACGTCGAGGCCAACAGCGCAACTACAGCGTACGCAATAGCCGAGGCTGGCTGGACGTAGCTATAGTCGGCCCACGACAGAACGATCATATAGGCTGCGAAAAACACCAACAGGGAGCCGACTCCGAGCCATATCGTGCCAGAGGTAAAAACGCGAATGAAGACGTGCAGCAGTTCCGCGGGAGGCCAGGGTTTCATCGGCCCCATGTGCTTCATGCCTTTGCCGAGCAGAATGTTGCCCAAAGGGCCGGCAAGAACCATGATTAGAATCAAAATGAAGGTTTTGAAATGCAGTCGCCTGGGAGATTCCATTGGCCGTGGTCAGTCGCTCCAAACGTAAAAAAGCATACCCATATGGTATATCAGTGAACGCGCAGCCGGGAGGCAGCAAGCACATACGCATTTCAGAGCGGCCAGCCGAGGGGGCACTACTATTGGTCTGGGGACTGCTGCAGCCAATCGAGCGCGAGCGGCTGGCATCTTTGAGATCGTAAGATGCTATCCTAGAATTTCGGTTTTCTGGAAAACTCCCACGGCCCTGGGGAGATGAAATTGCTGAGTCGCATTGTCGGATCGCCGTCACCTTCGCTCAAGGCGGCGACTCGCGGTAGGCCGATTATTCGGTATCGAGGGACTGATCGATTTGTGCGGCATTGTCGGTTTTACTCATAAAGATTGGTCTCCACCTCCGGATCGCATTCGGAACGCCACCTCTACCCTGATCCATCGGGGACCAGATCAGCTTGGTGTTTACCAATCCCCAATATGCTCGGTGGGCGCGACGCGCCTGAAAATTATCGATCTCGAGCATGGCGATCAGCCTATCGCTACGGAAGATGGCAACACGGTCATCGTGTTCAACGGGGAAATCTACAACCACCTCGAAGTGCGCGCCGAACTGGAAAAGCTAGGTCATCGATTTCACACGCACTGCGATACGGAGACGGTCCTTCGCGCCTTCCTCGAATGGGACACGCAGTGTTTCCGCAGATTTCGCGGCATGTTTGCCGTGGCGCTTTGGACAAATTCCACGCGACGGCTGGTGTTGGCGCGCGATCGTGTGGGCATCAAGCCGCTCTACATCGCGCATCGCGGCGAGGAAATATTTTTTGGTTCGGAGCTGAAGGCCATTCTCGCACATCCAGAGATCGATCGCCGCTTGAGCACTGCCGGCCTGGATTGCTACTTGTCGTTGAACTATGTCCCTGCGCCCTGGACGCTGGTGGACGGAATCGAGAAGCTCCTGCCTGGACACTGGCTGGAGTGGCGAGACGGCAAAGTGTGTTGTGAAGCCTACTGGAGATTGCCTCACGAGATACCCAAGCAGCGCAGTTTGGCGTCTGCCCGTGAGGAACTCGACTCTCTTCTGCAGCAGGCAGTTCGTGAGCACCTCATTTCTGATGTCCCTTTGGGTGTGTGGCTGAGCGGCGGCATCGATTCATCTACGATCCTGCATTATGCCTCGCAAGCCTCAAGCTCCCGACTAAAGACTTTCTCGATTTCGTTTCGAGGACGCAGTTTCGACGAGACCAATTACATCCAGCAAGTGGTTGCGCAATACGGAACCGAGCACGAGCAACTTGACCTCAATCCCGAGCTGGATCTGCAAGGTGCCATCGAGGAATTCGCTTATTACTCGGATGAACCGAGCGCGGACGCCGGAGCGCTGCCGGTCTGGTTTCTCTCCAAACTCTGCAAAACCAGGACCACGGTCGCGCTGAGTGGCGAGGGCGCCGATGAACTGTTTGGGGGATATCTAACCTACAGAGCAAATACGTGGGCTCGCTATCTGCGCGAACTCCCGTCCAGCGCCGTTCAACTGGCCCTGGACGCGTTGCACTTGTGGCCGGTTTCGAACGAGAAAATAAGCTTTGAATACAAGCTCAAGCGGCTACTCGAAGGCAGCTTGATGTCGGCGGAGCGCGCCCACGTCTTTTGGAATGGCACATTTTCCGATGCGGAGAAGCGCTCCTTGCTTTCGGCGAAACTTCCACCCGCACTCGATCAAATCCTCGGCGAGTTACGGGATAGGCTGAACGACCAGAAAGAGAACTTAGGCGCTTACCTGTGGTTCGATCAAAAGTATTATTTGCCGGACGACATCCTGGTCAAATCGGACCGCATGAGCATGGCCCATGCCGTGGAGTTGCGTCCACCTTTCCTAGATAATCGTATCGTCGAATTTGCCGCGACCTTGCCCGCGTCGCTCAAGATTCGGGGCCCGCAGCAGAAGTTTCTGCTGAAGGAACTCATGCGGGATAAGTTGCCGCAGTCTATCCTGCGGAGAAAAAAAATTGGCTTCGACATTCCAGCGCACGAGTGGGTCCGGGGTCCTCTTCGATCCCTCGTAGTGGATACGTTGCATGCCGGGCTCTCCGATCATCCAGAAATTTTCAATTCCGGTGTCATCGAAAACTACCTACGCGATCATTTGGAGAAACGAATCAATGTCGGCTATCACTTATGGGGTTTAATGATCCTGTTTTTATGGATGAAAAAGTGGCGAATTCAGGCACCAGCCTCCTCGACGGCGACCCACCGGTTAGCAACCGCGGGCGTAAGTATGTCTATCTAGCCGTTCTGCTGATTGCAGGCATTGTGTATCTGAGCGGCGTCCTCTCTCCTCCGTCGCTGATGGACGACGTGGATGCTCTGCAGGCACAAATCTCGCGGAACATGATCACTTCCGGCGATTGGGTAACGGCTCGTCTGGATGGAGTCGCCTTCCTGGAAAAAGCGCCTCTGGTTTACTGGATGATGGCCGTTTCGTATAAGGTTTTCGGAGCGCATGATTGGGCCGCACGAATTCCGATTGCGCTCTCCTCCATTGGTCTCTGCTGGTTGACGGCCGCTTTTGGCGTTTGGGCATTCGGTAGACGAGCCGGCTTCTACGCCGGCCTGTGCATGGCGACCTGTATCGGGCTGTTTCTCTTCACGCGCATCTTGATTCCCGACGTCGTCCTGACATTCACGGTTGCTCTGGCAATGTGGGCGTTGCTTCGGGTCCTCGATGACGAAGAGGCGCATCCGCGCGCCTGGGCCTACGTTCTGGCCGCCAGTCTGGGAACTGGACTACTTCTGAAAAGCCTGATCGGAGTGCTGTTTCCGGTAGCTGCAGGGGTCATTTATCTGTTTCTGACCCATCAGCTATTTTCCGCCAGGACCTGGAAGCGGCTTCATCCGATTAGTGGGATAGCGATCATTCTTTTGGTTGCTGCACCGTGGCACATTCTGGCGACGCTGCGAAACCCTCCCTATTTCGCATTCACCCTGCGGAGTCTGCCGGGCGAATATCACGGGTTCCTGTGGTTCTTCTTCATCAACGAGCAGTTGCTCCGCTTTTTGAATCTGCGCTATCCGCACGATTACGACACGGTCCCTCGCCTCTACTTCTGGCTGTTCCACCTGATATGGCTGTTCCCCTGGAGCGTTTATCTTCCCGCAGTTGCAAAGCTGTCGTACAAACCCTTGGATCGCGCTGGAAAGGCGCGCTTGCTGGCACTTTGTTGGATTGGATTAGTGCTGGTCTTTTTTACCTTCTCCACCACGCAAGAGTATTACTCGATGCCTTGCTATCCTGCGTTCGCTTTGTTGCTGGGTTCGGCGATGGCCACGGGCGGGGATTGGGTACGAAGGGGAACGCGGGCGTTGTCGGTAATCGCGGGGTGCGCAGCCCTGGCGGCGCTAGCCATCCTGTTCCTCGTGCGGGGAGTGCCCACTCCGGGAGACATTTTCACGGCGCTCACCACGCATCCGGGGGCATATAAGCTCTCGATGGGCCACATGGAAGACCTCACGCTCGAGTCGTTTGCCTATCTTCGCCTGCCTCTCTTAGTCGCGGCGCTGGCCTTTTTGATCGGGGCGTTGGGAACTTTTCGAGCCGCCGGACAGCGTGCCTTCCTTGCGGCTGCGCTCATGATGGTATTGTTCTTTCAAGCCGCTCGCCTCGCCCTGGTGGTGTTTGACCCGTATTTGTCTTCCCGTCCGTTGGCAGAAGCGCTGCTGCGATCGCCTGAAGGCAAGTTGATCGTGGACAACAACTACTATGCGTTCTCATCTGTTTTCTTTTACACGAACCGGTCCGCACTGCTTCTGAATGGGCGTGTCGCAAACCTAGTATACGGTTCGTACGCTCCGGGTGCCCTCAACGTTTTCCTTGACGATCCGGAATTCAAGAATCTCTGGCTGACTCAGGAGCGGTGCTACCTGCTGGCGAGCCAGTCTCAGTTGCCGCGACTGGAGAGCCTGGTAGGACGTGCAAAGCTGAACGTCATTGCCCAAAGCGGCGGCAAGTTCTTGGTGACCAATCAGGCGTTTTGAAGCGTGAAGGTACCCGCACTTTCAAAGCGACAATTCCCTGGGTGTACCTTTCGAGCGTGTGTGAGAACCAAAACTTGGTATTTGCCAGTGGGCTGGATGGGCGAAAATCCAGCGCCGTAGGCGCGGCATAGTTTAGCCCAGCACGCAGCCGCAGGCGGAGTGCTGGGTAAAGCGGGAAATAGACCCGAGTCCCTTCAGGGACGGCACAGTTCCACACGCACTCTTTCGCCGGCAGGAAGCGACAAATCGCCGGTTTTTCCCGATCTTTGGTAGAGTTAATAGAGTTAACTCCGGCAAGTATCGGGTCGCAGGGTATACGCGATCATTCGGATTATTCCAGGTTTATGTCGAAGCAAATGCCGGCTGAGGAGAACGCATCATGAGAATTGCAGTGCTCGGGGGCGACGGTTATTGTGGTTGGGCAACCGCTCTCTATTTATCCAAGAAGGGGCACTCGGTTGCCATCTTCGACAGCTTCGCACGCAGACAATGGGACTACGAGCTTGGAGTGCAGACTCTGACGCCGATCCGTGCTTTGCCAGAACGGCTGAAGGTGTGGAAGCAACTCACCGGCAACACCATCGAGCTCTTCGTTGGCGACATGATCGACTACGAATCTCTGGCATTCGCCATCAAGGAATTTGAGCCAGAGGCGATCATCCATTTTGCCGAGCAGCGGTCGGCGCCCTACTCCATGATTGACCGCCGGCACGCCGTCTTCACCCAAGTCAACAATGTTGCCGGGACCCTGAATTTGCTGTTCGCTCTGCGCGAGCTTCGGCCCGATTGTCATCTGATCAAGTTGGGAACGATGGGGGAATACGGCACTCCCAATATCGACATTGAAGAGGGCTACATAACGATTGAACACAACGGGCGCCGCGACGTGCTTCCCTACCCGAAGCAGGCCGGCTCCTTCTATCATCTTTCGAAGGTGCACGACAGCCACAACATCATGTTCACGTGCAAGGCGTGGGGATTGCGGGCGACCGACCTGAATCAGGGTGTGGTTTACGGTACCGTGTCGGACGAAACCGCTCTCGATGAAGCTCTGATTAACCGCTTTGATTACGACGAGGTCTTCGGTACAGCGCTGAACCGGTTCTGCGCGGAAGCGGCGGTCGGCCACCCGCTGACCGTGTACGGCGCAGGAGGGCAGACACGCGGATTTCTGGATATTCGCGATACCATTCGTTGCGTCGAGATCGCCTGCATGCATCCCGCCGAGCGGGGCGAATTCCGTGTCTTCAACCAGTTCACTGAGCAATTCACCATTCTGGACCTCGCCCGGATGGTGCAAACGGCGGCAGAGAAACTTGGACTAAAGGTTGAGATCGATCATTTGCCCGATCCTCGGGTCGAAGCTGAGGCTCACTATTACAATGCGAAGAATTCCAGGCTGATCGATCTTGGTCTCCAGCCTCATTTTCTTTCCGACGCTCTCCTGGATTCGCTGATCAATATCGCAATCGAATACCGCGACCGGATCGATTCATCGTTGTTCATGCCGCAGGTGAACTGGAGGAATCCCACCAACGACCGTCGCCACCCGCTCGGCAAAGTTGCCGACGCGTCGCTCATGCCGTCGGAAGTCTAGGGAAAAAGGGGCTGCGGAGGGTCGGTCGTGGGGTTCGCCGTCCTGACGCAGTCTGTGTCCTAGTGCTTCAGCTAAGAGCGTTTCGAAGATTACGCCAGCACTGCTGTTATGAGGCCACTAGCGATACTGAAATGAGCATCATGGCAGAGCATCACCTGTTGCCAAGGGCTGATGTTTGCGGGCATCGAGAAGACTGGTAGGCCAAGCTGTTCTCGTTGCGAACGACAATACTGAAGCAAAGCACCTGCCGAAAACATTGCTTTTACCACCTCATGGAAAGTGCTGCTAATGCCAACTTGCCCCCCGTGTGCAACTCCGTTTCTGAGCTTGTAGAGCTCTAACGCCGTCTCGTGCCACTTGGGCGGGGCACCGTCAAAGGTGAAGCTTCCAATCGGATCGAGGCCAAGTTTCTCCGTCCACTCGCTAAACTTCCTACCAAACGGGTGACGATCCCCGTCCTTCCGTATGAAGCTGGCCTTCGCCGGGCTTGACGGTTGGGTGGTGCTGACGTCCACGAGCAGCCTCGTAAGCGCGACTTCCATCGCGACACCCGCCTCAAGAAGTGCTTTTAACACATCGCCTGCCACGATACTCAGCAGCGAGTCACAGTAGATCGAATCGGCCAGAGGCAGTTCTGCATCGGTTTCGAGTTCGAAGGCCATCGACGACCAGAGTTCCAAACTCAGCGGCTTGACAATGACATTGGGACCATACAGGGCTACGTTCTGGTACGAAATCTTCTTGCCATCCCTAACGAAGAGCGTGCCACGATATGCGGCGCCGAAGCCAGCTATCCCATGTAGAAGCCAATAGTGGCGACCACTACTGTCCGGTTAAAAGTCGAAGAGAATCAGTTGGTTGGCATTTTCGGCGAAATTGGCGTCCTGGTCGATGGCCTGAAGGGCGCATAAAATGGGCGTTTTCTCGAAAAGCGTGAGGC
>OCZT010004139.1_pt1 | contig 14705 bp, 14 predicted proteins | sample 1539031 | NCBI WGS metagenome assembly OCZT01 (sample SAMEA3539308, study PRJEB22396) | soil metagenome | biome: tundra; feature: field; material: soil | place: USA | collected 2010-05 | depth 0.15 m
CTGTTGGTTATCCTCCTTCAGGGAAACGATGTATCCAACTTTAAAGTGATAATTTGTTAATGGGAGTATTGAATTATTTCTACTGTTCTGACACGATCAGATTAAAAACATCAAATTTATTTTGGCAATCGACCATTTTCTTCTATCACAGCTAATCTGGCAGATCATTCTGAAGCCTGTAAAGGAATAAGATAAACCTCTTATGGAATAAGTTGCTTTTCTTTCAGTTTAAAATTCTAGTCTATATATGATGTTCAATTAACTAATTTGATTCTAATCTGTTTAGAATAGAAAGTTTAAATATTAAATTTAGAAAACCATGGACTTAAGTAAGAAGAAATGCATACCTTGTGAAGGCGGCATACCTCCGTTAACTGAGAAGGAAGTTAAAGAATATCAAAAACTTATTTCAGGTGACTGGAAAATTATTGAGAACAACAAAATTACGAAAGAGTTTTATTTTGTAAGTTATCGGCAGACGATTGATTTTGTAAACAGAGTGGCGGATATAGCTGAAGAGGAAGGACATCATCCTGTTTTACATATTTACTTTGGCAGGGCTGTAGCTGAATTGTGGACACACTCAATTAACGGGCTATCGGAGAATGATTTTATTCTTGCTTCTAAAATTGATAAACTTTAAGTTTTTTCAGGAGTTACTCACAACTTTTGTTCCTGTGTCGGAGTCATTTAGATTAACTCCAGGTAGCTGAATTCTTTCAAACTCAGAACCAAAAATCACATTATTTGTTAAACAATAAAACGAGGAATGCATGGAAGAGTATATTGTTAAGATACTTAATATAGAGGAGGTAACTCACGATGTGAAGAGATTTAAGATTGTTAAACCGGAAGGATACTCATTTATTCCTGGTCAGGCTACCGAAGTCTCTATTAATGTTCCTTCATTAAGGAATGTAAGAAGACCTTTTACCTTTACCAGCCTGAATTCTGCTGGTTATCTGGAATTAACGATAAAAATTTATTCGGATCATAATGGAATTACAAATGAACTTGGGAAACTTAAACCAGGTTCCGAACTGATTATCAGAGATGTGTGGGGAGATATTGCGTTTAAGGGGAAAGGCGTATTTATTGCAGGCGGAGCAGGAATTACACCTTTCCATTTTAAGAGAGCTTCAATACAGGAAGAAAATCGGCGGAAATATATTAGTATTTGCAAATAAAACAAAAGATGATATAATCCTTGAGAGTGAATTAAAATGCCTGTTGGGAGATTCATTTATTAATATATTATCGGATGAGAATACAGAAGGATATGCTCACGGATTTATAACGGAAGACTTTCTTAAAGCCAACGTTCCATTGCATTATAAAAACTACTATTTGTGTGGCCCCCCTCTTATGATGGAATCAATTATCAGTCAACTTTTGAATCTTGGTATCAGAAAAGATTTAATTACTATGGAAAAAATGTAAGAATATAGTAAGTTTATTAAGGAATTAAATTCTGAAAATGAAAACAATTCTAATTTTTGTCTCCACACTTGATGGGAAAATCACAAAATGGGGCGATCCTGAAATAAGATCATGGTCATCTAAAAATGACCAGGACTATTTCGATACGGTCTGGAATGAAACAAGGGTTGTAATTATGGGCAGCGGAACTTATAATCCTTATCCAGTAAAACCCAATTCAAAAAATCTATTCATTGTGATGACACGACACCCTGAAGAGTATAAAAGCAAGGCGGCACCAGGTCAGTTGGAATTTACAAATGAATCCCCTTTGCAGCTGGTAACACGATTTGTAAAAACTGGAGAGGAGAAAATGCTTATTGTCGGAGGAGCACAAATTGCTACTTCATTCCTGAGAGACGGATTGATTGACGAATTGTGGCTTACAATTGAACCAAAAATCTTTGGAAAAGGAGCAAATTTTGTCATCGAAGAAAAACTTGATATCGGTTTGGAACTGTTAAGTTGTACAAGAGCTAATAACCAGGGAACCCTGATAACAAAATATAAGGTGATACGGGCTTAAGAGAAAATGAACGAATGACTTTTAGTGGGTGTTATTTCTAATTATAATAAGAGGTATGGATAACAAAATAAAAAGCAGAACTATCGTTTTTATTCATGGATTTTTTATGAATCGTGTCAGCTGGACAAACTGGATAAAATTTTACGAAAAAAAGGTTATATCTGCTATTCACCGGCATGCCCGTTTCATGAGTGGATTGGGAGCTTGAGATAATTATAAAGTTCATAAAAATGGATTCAGAATCTACTCATCAAAATCAATATTCTTGAAATCAGCCAGTTTCAATGCCAGTTTTCGATACGTTTTCTCGTTATCCTTATCCCCATTAATCGCACTGATACGGCTAAGACCGAAATAGGCATAAGCTGCATATTCCTCTCCATAACTTCTGAAAACTGAAATATCTTTTATTCCCTTCAAATAAAATTCCTGGGCCTGTTTGAAGTCATGATACTTTTTTTCCTGTAAAATGCCATTGAATATTGTAACCTGTGCCTGAAAAAAGGAGTTCCTGAGATACGTATTTGATGATCCAATCTCCTTTTCAGCTTCATCGTATTGTTTTATAAGCAGCAGGTTTTTAATGTAAATTCCCAGATATTCCGGATTGTCAGGATATATCGCATGAAGGCTTTTACTGTAAAAAGTAGCCTGCTGATAATTATTTTCAAAGGATAAGAATATTTGAGTAAGGAACGAATAGGATTCCGCCTTTAGTATAATGGAATTATTGGCAACTGTCTTTAAATCCTTAAGTCCCTTAACCTTACTTCCTGTCGGAAACAGAAATGCAAGTGTCTTGTAAACAGGGTGGGCTTCAGGATAGGCCTCACGATAGTAATTATAGACTCCGGTGAAAAAATAAAAATCCGAATAATTTGAAGTAAAATCAAAAGATTTCCGGATACATTGATATGTACTAGTTGCAATCGGAAACACTTCAAAACTAAGATCATTATCGGTATAAAACAGCAGGAGAAATCCCCTCGCGCAGAGATTTGTCAACAGGATCTCTGCCTCAGCTGATGGATTTTTGTTTTTATCACATAATTCGATGCATTTGTGCATATCTTCTTCAAATGATTCGCGAGCTACGGATGTTGTTATGAGTGGATAATTTTCCCAATATATCTCCATTCCTTTGAAGAGGTAAATTAAAGGATGTCCCGGATACAATTTACTGAGTTCTGCACTCACCTTATCTGCATTATTGAACTGGAAGTTATATACATAGTCGATACCTTTTTTTATCAGCTTTATGGAAGTTGAATCATTTAGCAATTGTCCATGCAACGAAGATGTACTCAAAAGTAAAGCCAGACCAATAAAAAACATTGATTTTTTGAATCTTTCAGGGAGAGATGAAAGAAATATAAACAATTTGATAATTTTCTGAATTTTGTGAATTTTATTTAGGGGATTAAAATCGTCCATTAGAGGTAAAATAATGACCATTGTTCAATTTCTTTGTTTAAAACTTTTTAGTTATAAGATTGTTCAGTACATTGAAAGCTATATAAATAGATCTGTATAGATATAGAATTTAACAATTGATCAGAATGAATGTTCATAGAAAAACTGCTGGAATTTAGCCAGTTTATTCATGACTCTGAATCCATACGATCCATAGTTTTGAACTCATACATATTTTACAAAAAAGAAATTTCGAATTTTGGTTAGGGCATTACAATATTTCTGATAACTTGAAAATGATAAAAAAATCTGGATAACATAAACCGGTTAAAACTTAACATCCATAATGTTCAATTACACAGCTACATATACTGATAAGTATCAATTAACAATGTCTCAGGTTTATTTTCTGAAAGGACAAAAGGATACAAAAGCAGTTTTTGACTATTTCTTTCGTAAATTGCCTTTCAGCGGTGGATATGCAATTTTTGCAGGATTGGAGGACTTGCTTAACACATTGGATATCTTACGCTTTGATAAGCCTGATCTTGACTTTCTAAAGGAGTTGGGATACCACCCTGATTTTATCAGATATCTTGAAAACTTCAGATTTACGGGTAATATTTACAGTTCACTCGAAGGAGATTTGGTGTTTCCTGTCCGCCCGGTACTTCAGATAGAAGCAAATATAATTGAAGCTCAGATTATTGAAACTTTGGTTCTCAACATACTCAATTTTCAGACCCTGGTTGCTACAAAAGCAAGCCGTATGCGTCAGGCTGCTGAAAGCCGGAATCTGATTGATTTTGGTTTACGAAGAGCACAAGGTCCTGGCGGTTACTATGCAAGCAGGGCTGCTTTTATCGGAGGGTTTGATAGCACCAGTAATGTACTTGCAGGTCGTGACTATGGCATCCCGGTTTCAGGTACAATGGCTCATTCATTTATAGAGAGCTATGATGATGAATTGTCGGCATTTAACCATTTTGCTGAAGTACAGCCTGATGATTGTGTATTGGTTGTCGACACTTATGATACCCTCATAAGCGGTATACCAAACGCTATTAAAGTGGCAAAAACGATGGAGGAAAAAGGTCTGCGCCTGCATGGAATAAGGCTCGACAGCGGCGACCTGGCTTATCTTGCAAAAGAGACCCGTAGAAGATTAGATAATGCCGGTCTGGATTATGTGAAAATTGCTGTTTCAAACCAATTGGATGAGTACATCATAAAAAGTCTTCTGGAACAGCAGGCCCCGATTGATATATTTGGTGTCGGTACAACTCTAGTTACAGGTCAACCTGATGCTGCACTTGACGGAGTATATAAATTATCGTATTCAAATGGTAAACCTCGTATAAAATTATCGGAAAATATCAGTAAAATAACTCTTCCACACCGGAAACAAGTCTTCAGGATCCTTGACAGCAATGATAAGTTCATCGGTGCCGATGCTGTTACAATGGCTGATGAACAAGGTGTGGATATCATGCATCACCCTATGTATCCGCTTAAGTCGCTCTCGCTAATAAATTCGATAAAAGAACCATTGTTGCATAAAGTGACGGGAAACGGATTGAGGCTGATTAATGCCCGGTCGCTTCCGGAAATCGCACAATACAGCCGGCAGAGATTAGAAAAACTTCCTGAAGAATACAAACGATTTGATAACCCGCACATTTATAAAGTAGGAATCAGCACTAAACTGCAAGCTGAACGCGACAGGCTCATTGATGAATTTAAAAAATAGTTTTAAATGAAAACACTTATTCTCATTGATGTTCAGAATGATTTTATGCCAGGAGGACCGCTTCCGGTTCCGGAGGGTAATTTGATAGTGCCGGTTATTAACCAGATACAGGGATATTTTGATCTTGTAGTCGCTACACAGGACTGGCATCCGAAAAACCATAGGAGTTTTGCTTCGAACCACTTCAATAAAAAGACATACGACAGCATTGTTCTTCATGGAATGCAGCAAACCCTGTGGCCCGATCATTGTATCCAGGGTTCATCGGGAGCCGACCTGCATAAGGATATTGAACCCAACAGGATTGCTGCCATTTTCCGTAAGGGAATGGATCCTGAGATTGACAGTTACAGTGGATTTTTTGACAATAATCATCAGTTAAGCACCGGTCTCTCCGGTTATCTGAAAGAAAAGGGCATATCCGAAGTTCATTTTTGCGGGCTGGCTGCAGACATCTGTGTCTATTATTCAATACTCGATTCTATTTTGGAAGGATTTTCTGCAACGCTTATTGAAGATGCATCACGTCCTTTGTTCCCTGATAAGTTTGATGATATAAAATGCGAGCTTGCAAAATTGGGAGTACGTATTATCACCAGTAATGAACTACGGCAAAAATAGTTTATTGTGAAACGGATATTTTTCTAAAACTGATCATCCTCCGGTTCGCCTCATCCCACAAACCGAGTGTCAATTTGCTCTCCCTTTCCCAGGAAACATCATCGAACTGGTGCTGTATGTAAAACAACCAAAGCCCAATACTATATTACCTGAAGTGGCATGATGCTTCCAATGCTGAAAGTGCTTCTTTAAGCTTTAACAGATATTGGCGTGATACTGGCACTTGCTCATCAAATCCCTTAATGATCAGCCAACGATTATTTATTTACCCCTATTAAGCTGCTGCATTCAGAAGTCAATATTACCATTGAAATAGAGAGAATTAAGTGTACCCGTTCCACAAATATTAATAAATTTGTAAAAAGGGAAGATGAAACTAATAACAACACTCAGAATAGCTGCCATATCATTATTAATTTATATTCAGATAAGTGCAGTTACAGCACAGGGCGATAATGAATGGCATGCAAATATCAAAACGGTAGAAAAACTATCTGAAGAGGGACGCGGGTTTAATTATCGTGAAGATAGAGTCCCCGCCTTCACTTTACCTGATCTGTTTACCTCGAATGATGGTGTGAAGATTACATCAGGAGATCTCTGGACTAAGATCCGGAGACCAGAAATTCTTGAGATGTTCCGCAAAAATGTGTATGGCAGGGTTCCTGAAACAACTTATAAAGAAGAGTTTAAAGTTATTAATCTCGACACCCATGCAATGGGAGGAACAGCAACTCAAAAACAGGTGGAGATTATAATTGTGAAAAATAGTGAATCACTCACTATACACCTTACTCTTTTTACTCCAAATGATATCAGACAACCTGTTCCTGCATTTCTTCTTATCGACAACTGGACAACAGATGCTTCCGTTCCATCCTGGAAGATTAATGGCGAGTTCTGGCCTGTTAATGAGGCTCTTAAGCGGGGATATGGAATGGCTGTTTTCAGTAGCTCTGATTTGGATCCGGATAACTTTGACAATTTCAAAAATGGCATACATGGGCTTCTTGATAAGAATCCACGTCCTGATGATGCATGGGGGACTCTCGCTGCATGGGCATGGGGAGCAAGTCGTTGTATGGATTACCTGGCGGGTGATAAAAATATTGCGCCCGATAAAGTCGCAATCGTTGGCCACTCACGCGGTGGGAAGACAGCTTTATGGGCAGGAGCGGAGGATACACGATTCGCTATGGTGGTCTCAAATGAATCAGGAGCAGGAGGTGCCGCATTGGCAAGACGAAGGTTTGGAGAAACAGTTGAAAGGTTAAATGCAGTATTTCCTCACTGGTTTTGTTCGAATTATAAAAAATATAGCAATAAAGAAGATTCACTCCCTGTCGATATGCATATGCTTTTAGCGCTTATTGCACCGCGATCTCTGTATATTGATTGTGCTGATGAAGACCTGTGGGGCGATCCTCACGGATCGTATTTATCACTTTACAATGCTATACCAGTTTATAACCTGTTAGGAAGGAATTCAGAAATTCCGGAATCAATGCCGGCTCTTAATAAACAGGTAATAAGTGGGAGAGTAGGCTTTCATATCAGAGACGGAGCCCATAACCTGTTGATGAGAGACTGGAACCGGTTTATGGATTTTGCTGATACTGTTCTGAAATAATTTTTTAAACCGGAGATGTAGCGACGTGCAATTTGCGCGTCTCTACATTTTTTAAAATATAGGTTATGAACTACACTGAAAATACAATCCGTATACCCTACGATAAACTGAAATCTGAATTTTTCAGAATACTTATCAGCATTGGTTTCTCAGAATCGAAGGCTGAAAAATGTGCTGAAATTTTCACAATGAACAGTGCGGATGGTGTCAATTCTCACGGAATTAACAGGTTTCCCAGATTTGTAAAGAACATCGTTGAGGGTTATGTCAAACCAGATGCTGATCCCTCCCTGTTACACAATATTGGTTCACTTGAACAATGGGATGGCAATCTTGGTCCCGGACCACTGAATGCAGCTTTTGCAACTGACAGAGCCATCCTGCTTGCCACTGAGAATGGAATTGGAATGGTAGCACTGGCAAACACTAACCACTGGATGCGCGGAGGGACTTATGGCTGGCAGGCCGCCAAAAAAGGATTTGTAGGTATTTGCTGGACAAATACATGTCAGAATATGCCCGCATGGGGAGCTTCCGATCCACGTATCGGAAACAATCCTTTTGTAATTGCCGTACCTTATCAGAATGAGGCAATTGTCCTCGATTTTGCCATGTCGCAATATTCTTATGGTAAGCTGGAATCATTAAATAATGAGGGCAGGAAACTTCCATATCCGGGCGGATTCAATAAACAGGGCGAAATGACCTCTGATCCGGGCGAGATACTTGAATCATGGAGAGTTTTACCCATTGGTTACTGGAAGGGAGCAGGTTTGTCGTTGTTACTTGATATAATGGCAACTATTCTTTCTGGCGGTCTCTCTACTCATCAGATACAGAGCTGCACTTCAGAATATAGTGTATCCCAGGTATTTATTGCAATTAACCTCAAAGCTCTTCATAACTTTCCTGCCATTGACAACTCAATTCATCAGATAATTGAAGATTTGCACAAATCAAACCAGGTGGATGCTACTTCTAAGATCCGGTATCCGGGAGAAAATGTTGTTCATATAAGAAATGAAAATATTAAAAATGGAATACCGGTCAACACTGCCGCCTGGGAAAAGATAGTAAGCATGTGATATAGGAAAAAACGAAATCCTTTAACCATGGAGTTACTCAATGGTTAAGTGAAAATTACAACTTTTCTTCTACGATTTCAACATTAATAGAGTTTAGTTCGCCAAAACTGAGAATTTCGTCCTTGATCTTTTCGTTGGTTTCATAATATGTACTACTGAACCTGAGAAGTATTCTTTTACCAGTTTTTAAAAAGATGATAAGATTAAAAGGGAATATTTCGATTTTTTGAATTTCTCCCACAGGTATTTCAACAGCTGGAAATATTATAGTTTTCTTAAGCCATATTTTATCTGAGCTTATCTCAATGAATCTTGTTGCCCGGCCTAACCCGGCCCACACCTGGTAAAAACCAAATCCTGAAAGGAATATAATTGTAATCCAGAGTGTCCCATCGGCTTTCATTGACCTGATGTTAAAAAGCAACCAGAAGATTGCTACAACTAAGCAAACAATACCGAATGCAACCTGAATTAGTTTTACCAGTCTGTTGTTCTCTACTGGACTAAGAGAAAAATATTTTTTTTCCATTGCTCTTTTCCGGCAATTTATTCCTTTTTCACAGGATATCAAAATAGAGATTGTTGAATAGATAATTTGTATTTCAATCGCCGCTAAGGAAAATATTTCTATTTTTATATGCTGTTGTTTTTGTCATGAACAGAATTGAAAAATAAGTTAAAAGTTGGCCATGAAACGAAAATACTATATCGTCATCCTTATTTTTCTTATCTTCTTTGCCATCTCTTTTCTGACTAATATTCTGGGTTCAATTAATCCTAATGTTAGTGATAGTTTCACTTTGAATGGAACGATGACCGGGTTACTTCCGTTCTCATTTTTTATTGCATATGCTTTAATGTCAATTCCTTCGGGAATGATTGTTCAGAAATATGATGAAAAGAAAAGCCTTGTTTTTGCCTGGATTCTTGCTTTTTCTGGTGCACTGTTATTCTCTCTTTTTCCGGTATTCCCGGTTTTCTTAGGTTCTCTGTTTCTTATCGGTTGCGGTATGGCTCTTTTACAGGTTGCATTATTCCCGTTGCTTCGGGTAACCGGGGGAGAGGAACACTTTGCATTTAATAATCTCATTGTTCAGCTGGTATTCGGAATTGCCTCTTTCCTGAGCCCCTTTGTATATTCATATCTCGTTTCAAATCTTAATAATCAACATATTGGACAGGGCTTTTTTATAAATTTCATGTCGTTGCTCACTCCACATCGATTAGCTTGGGTATCAATATACTGGATTTTTGCTTTTATAAGTTTTCTTATGATAGCAATCATTCTCTTAGTGCGTTTTCCAAAGGTTATAAGAAAAGAAGATGAAATAGTCGGAGCCTGGGAAACACACGTTGAACTTTTCAAACAGAAAACTGTAATACTTTTTTTCCTGGGGATATTTGCCTATGTTGGTTTGGAACAGGGAATTGCAAATTGGATCTCAGAATTTTTACGAACATATCATGGTTTTAAACCAGAAACAGAAGGAGCTGCAACAGTTGGCTTATTCTGGGGTATGATGACTGTCGGTTGTGTTCTTGGATTGGTATTACTTAAAATTATTGACAGTAAAATTGTATTACGCATTTTTGCAGCTGCTTCGTTTGTTGTACTTACATTTACACTTTTTGGAAATGCAAAAATTGCTTTGTTTGGCTTTCCTGCTCTGGGATTTTGCCTGTCGGTAATGTACGGCATAATTTTTTCTCTCGCTCTTAACAGCGTTTCACGATTCCATGGTTCATTTGCAGGTATTTTATGCACTGCAATTGCAGGAGGCGCAATATTCTCATTACTTATCGGAAAGTTGAAAGATCTGATAGGATTGCAGGCAGGAATGATGATTTTGTATATACCTTTGGGGTATATTTTGAGTTTAAGCTTCTGGGCGAAGCCACTTGTTCAAAATGCAACAATAAGAAAAAAAAATACTAATTAATTTAAAAATTAAAAACTATGGAAAAAAAATTAAACGACAATCAAAGAACTCCTTCCGGAATCATCTCAGCTAAACCCATCTTAATGATTAGCATGATAGTTTGTATCCTGTTTGTTCTTACAAAAACCATATCAGCCGGTGTTGCTGATACAACTCAATGGAAGCAATTGTTCAATGGGAAAGATCTGACTGGCTGGAAACAGGCAGGACCTGGTTCTCACTATGTAGAAGATGGATTTATTAAGTCAAAAGGAGGGATGGGGTTACTATACTGGACAGGCGAGAAATTTGGAAATTGTGTTATCCGCGTTGTCTTCAGAATGCGTGATGAAAACAGTAACTCCGGAGTTTTTATCCGGATCCCTTCAGTACCAACTGAAGATAATATGATGCCGGTGAATACTGGTTACGAGGTTCAGATTGACAATAAACCGGAACTCTCAGGTGAAGATGATTATCATTACACAGGAATGTTATATTCACTAACTAAGCCTTTGGCTAAAACAGGAAAGCCAGGCCCTGAATGGAATACCATGGAGATTACTCTGGATGGTCCAAAAACAATCGTATATCTGAATGGAGTAAAAGTTGCCGATTTCAAAGAAGGTGATCCTGTACCTGCAAAGAAGTTTGACTTCGAACCTGAACGAGGACCTCGTCCGCTATCCGGCTACATGGGTATTCAGAATCACAGCGACAAGGATGTTGTATTTTTTAAAGAAGTTTCTGTAAAACCTTTGAAAAAGTAATTAAACAACATGGTTTAACTTTTTGACAAAAAATTAAGATGAGAACTATTAAAAATAAGTCAGGAGTATCCGGTATCTCTCGACGGAATTTTGTTAAAACGGCTGCCTCAGGGGCAGCCGCTTTAACCATTCTCCCGAATTTCACGGTAAGTGGTCTGGGACATGTTGCTCCAAGTGACAAACTGCTTATTGCCGCTGTTGGTTGTGGCGGTGAAGCTGCAGATGACATACGGCATTATGCAATTGCTCCAAAGAAAAATGCAGAAATTGCTTTTCTGTGCGATGTTGACGACAGGCCTGCGGCTCCGAGGATAAAACAGTTTCCTAAGGCGTCTTTCTATCACGACTGGCGTGAGATGTTCGACAAGGAAAGTAAAAACTTCGATGCTGTTACAGTAGCTATTCCTGACCACAATCATGCTATTGTAGGATTAGCCGCTATGCAGCTTAAAAAACATCTTTACCTTCAAAAACCTCTCACTCACGATATCTATGAAGCCCGTATCCTTACACAGGCCTCTGAAAAATATAAAGTAGTGACGCAGATGGGAGATCAGGGTGCATCATGCGACGGCATGCGAACCCTCAGGGAATGGATTGAGGCGGATCTATTGGGTCAGATTGAGAAAGTCTTTTGCTGGACTGACAGGCCAGTATGGCCACAGGGTATTCCATGGCCAACTGCTAAACCTCAGGTGCCAATGGAACTGAACTGGGATCTCTGGCTGGGTACCGCTCAGGACACGAATTACATTGACAATCTGGTTCCTTTTAACTGGCGGGGATGGTGGCGTTTCGGCACTGGCGCTCTGGGTGATATGGGTTGTCATATTATGGGACCCCCGTTTAAGTTGCTTAAACTGGGCTATCCTACTGACGTGTCCTGCAGTGCAAGTACTGTTTATAATGGAATTTTTACAGAGGGATTGTATCCTGATAGCGGGCCTGTTTCAAGTTCTGTGCGTTTTACATACACCCTTGATAATGGGAAAAAACTGGATCTTTACTGGATGGATGGGGGAATTACTCCTGAGCGTCCTCTGGAGATTGATCCCAGTGTTAATATGAATGAAATATTATGCGATTACCCACTGGGGCTGAACGATTATGAGGGTGGAACATTATTCATAGGAACGAAAGGAAAAGCAGCTTGTGGATGGGGTGGACGTAATCCTGTACTTTTGCCATTATCGAGAAATAAGGAGATTTCCGTGCCAAAAAAATATCCACGTGTCGAAGGCGATATGGATGGTCACTGGTGGCAATGGATTGATGCCTGTATAGCCGGTTATGGTAATGCAGAAGTTGATTCACCTTTTGTCGGATATGCTGGTCCGTTGACTGAAACTGTGCTGATGGGAAATTTGCTGTTAAGGAGTTTCAATATCCGTGAAAAAATTAGCAGGACAGACCCTGTTTACGGAAAGATGGAAGGATTTAATTTTCCAGGCAGGTATATCAATTACAAATGGGATGGGCCTAACATGAAAATAACAAATTTCGAACAAGCCAATCAGTTTGTAAAAAGAGAGTACAGAAAAGGCTGGGGAGAGATAAAACTCTGACCCAAGATAAAAGACAAAAGAAAGAAAGACAAAGCGAGTAGGAGATTCCTCGCTAACGCTCGGAATGACAAGGTTATAGGTGGAGAAAAGGTAGTGGCAGCAGTTCGTGGTGGAGAATCGCTGCCACTACCTTTCACCTCCCAAATTGACCTGTCATTCCGAATGAAGCGAAGCGTAATGAGGAATCTCCATCTCATTAAATAGTAACACAATTATTTTTTAAGTATTTTTTACTATGAAACAAATAATTTATTCTGACTATAACGAATTATCGTTGAAAACTGCAGAGCAGATTGCAGCCATAATTTCGAAGAAGCCTGATGCATTACTATGCTTCCCGGCAGGAGAAACATCAGTTGGGACTTTTAAACAACTGATAGAACTTAACAATAAAGGGAAAATCAGTTTTAAAAAGTGTAAAATAGTTGGTCTTGATGAATGGGCGAATATAGGAGAGATGAAAAGCGAAAATTGTTTTTCCTTTCTGAAAAAGCATCTTTTTGAACACATAGATTATTCTGAAGAGAATTTGTGTTTCTTCGACGGTGAATCATCCGATCTTATGAAGGAATGCATTAAGACTGATGAATTTATAAAAAAATATGGTCCCATTGATATGATTTTGCTTGGTGCCGGAATGAATGGCCATCTTGGATTAAACGAACCGGGAACCTCTTTTGATCTTTATTCACACATCGTTAATCTTGATGAAACCACCAAAATTGTGGGTCAGAAATACTTCTCAGGGAAAGTAAATCTTACAAAAGGTGTTACTCTGGGGATGAAGTATATTATGGAAGCTAAAACCGTGATTTTACAGTTGAACAGTGACAGAAAAGCTGAAGTTGTTAAACGATTGATTGATAGTGAAATATCTTCTGCTTTTCCTGCCTCAGCTATTAAGTCACATATAAATTCTTTTTTGCTGCTTGATAAAGAAGCTGCTAAGTATATTAAATGAGTGGGTGTGAGTAAACATAAAATTAATGCTATCCGGGAGGTAGTATCTCAGCTTAGTAAGATTAATGATGCTGACAGAAGTGCATTTCTGGGTTTTGACGCTTGTATTGATTATATTATCCGTATCGTAAAAGAGAAGAAGGATAATGAGATAACCGGATATTTTACTGACAGCAGCCAGTTTGGAGAGTTCCTTATAAATCTCGATAACAAGAGCTGTGGCGTTGAGCTGCAAACAAAACTTTCCAAGATAGGCGGTAATATGGTCATCACAGGAAATGCCCTTGGTAATCTTGGTGTTAAAGTAGAATGTGTTGGAACATTTGGCCTTCCGGAAATCCTGCCTGTATTTCGGACAATGTCTTCAAACTGCTTTCTGCATACAATTGGTGATACTATTTCAGCAACAGCGCTCGAATTTGATAATTCAAAAGTAATTATGTTCGATCCGGGTCCATATAATAATCTTACATGGGAAGGGATAAAAAACATTTTGGGTCTTGAAAAGATTAAATCGCTGATTTCAGGGAAAGAGCTAATCTCATTTCTGAACTGGAGCGAGATTGAGAATTCTTCTCAGATATGGGAGGGAGTTCTGGATGAGATATTACCTGCAACAGTACATGCAGGACCAAAACCATATTTTTTCACTGATTTTTCCGATTGTTCGCGAAGATCGAAGGGAGAGATACAATTTGCAATTGATCTTTTAGGCAGATTCAAAGATTATTTTAAAGTTATTTTAAGTCTGAACCAGAATGAAGCTGATCTGATTTCAAAAGCGTTGAATGTGCCGGAGCATAGGTCTGATGAAGAATTTGTTAAAGAGCTGTTTATTCTATGCAGCGCGGACGTGTTGGTTATTCACCGTACAAAAGATGCTATTGGATATGATGGCAAAGTTTATGAGAAATGTGATACCTTTTTTTGTAATGAACCAAAGATACTTACCGGAGGAGGGGACAATTTCAATGCAGGATTTTGTTA
>OCZT010004140.1_pt1 | contig 14699 bp, 12 predicted proteins | sample 1539031 | NCBI WGS metagenome assembly OCZT01 (sample SAMEA3539308, study PRJEB22396) | soil metagenome | biome: tundra; feature: field; material: soil | place: USA | collected 2010-05 | depth 0.15 m
CCAAGGCGGGCGGCGAGCTGCTCGGCTTTCTGCGCAAGGCTGTCGACGACCTCGGACAGACCATCGTGATGGTCACCCACGACGCCTTCGCCGCCTCCCACAGCGACCGGGTGGTCTTCCTGGCTGACGGCCGCGTGGTGCAGGACATGCGGTCCCCCACCACCGACGGGATCCTGGCGGTCGTGCGCCACCTGGGCGAGTGACGCCGGCACCGGCGCCCGGAGCCGCGATCTGATGTTCAAGGTCAGCCTGCGCAGCCTCCTGAGCCACAAGCTCCGGCTCGTCCTGATGGCGGTGGCCATCATCCTGGGCGTCACCTTCGTCTCCGGCACCCTGGTCCTCACCGACACCATCCGGAGCACCTTCGAGGGCGTCCTCAGCAACGTCGACAAGGGCGTGGCCGTCCAGGTGAAGGGCGCGGTGCCCGCTACCGCCACCGCGCGCCTCCTGGGCGCGTCGCTGCCGCTTCCCGAGTCCGTGCTCGGCAAGGTGCAGAAGGTGTCCGGGGTGGCGGACGCCGTGGGTGTCCTCGAGCGCTCGGGGGTCTCCCTGCTCAACAACGGGCAGGTGGTCGGCGGCACCGGCCAGCGGACGTTGCTCGGCATCAACTGGGTCTCCGACCCCCAGCTGACCACCTTTCAACTCACGTCCGGGACCGCTCCTCAGGCTCCCGACGAGGTGGTCATCAACGCCCGCACCGCAACCGACGGCCACCTGGTGGTCGGACAGCAGATCCAGGTGAGCTTCGAGGCCTCCGCCGCCCAGAACTTCGTGATCAGCGGCATCGCCACCCTCGGCGGCCAGAGCAGCATCGCCACTGAGGGCTTCGCCCTCTTCACCCTGCCCACCGCCGAGAGCCTCCTCGAAGCCAACGGCACCTTCGACGTCATCGACGTCAGCGCCCAGTCGGGGGTCACCGACCTCCAGCTCCGCGACCGGGTGGCCTCCGCCCTGAGCGGGACCTCCGTCCAGGTCCAGACCGGGGCGCAGGCGGCCTCGCAGACCGAGCAGAACGCGGTCACCGTGATCAATGAGTTCATCGGCACCCCGCTGCTCGTGTTCGCCTTCATCGCCGTCTTTGTCGGCAGCTTCCTGATCGCCAACACCTTCAGCATCCTGGTCGCCCAGAGGACCCAGGAGCTCGCCCTGCTGCGTGCCCTGGGGGCGACCCGCGGCCAGGTCTTCACCGAGGTCATCACCGAGGCGACGCTGACCGGCATCTTCGCCTCTCTGGCCGGCTTCCTCTTAGGCATCCTGGTCGCCGACGGGCTCATCCACCTGGTCGGATCGTCCGCCAAGCTGAGCATTCAGCTCAATGCCCTGATCGTGTCGCTCCTGGTCGGCACCATCATCACCGTGATCGCGGCGGCGCTCCCGGCCCGGCGGGCGACGCGGGTCGCTCCCGTCGCCGCCCTGAGCCAGGCCCAGCCCGAGATCCAGGGGCTGCCCCGGACCCGGGTCGGCGCCGGCCTCGTGCTGTTCCTGGGCGGGACGGCGGGGCTCCTGTGGAGCCTCTTCACGGCGAGCGCTGCCGCCGGCCCCAACCTCGAAGTGCTCGGGCTGGCGGTGCTGGCCATCTTCCTGGGGACGGCTCTGCTCGCGCCCATCCTGGTCCGGCCGGTGGCGACGGTTCTGGGGTGGCCCGCCCGGCTGAGAGGTGCGCCCGGCCGGCTGGCCGGCGAGAACGCCCGTCGCAACCCGCGCCGCACCGCCGTGACTGCGGCGGCACTGATGGTGGGGCTCGCGCTGGTCACGGCGGTGGCGGTCCTCGTCGACTCGTTCGAGGCGAGCATCGATCAGTCCATCGACGGCACGGTCAAGGCCCAGCTCGTCGTGCTCGACGAGGGCAGCGGCGGCTTCAGCCCGGAGGTCACCTCCACTCTGCGCGCCGACCCGAAGCTCGCCGACATCTCGGAGATCCGCGCCAGCGACGTGTTGGTCGGCGACATCTCCACGAGCATCAAGGCCTTCGACACCGGCACCGTCAGCCACGCCCTGAGCTTCAGTATGACCGCGGGCTCCGCCGCCAGCATCGACGCCACCGACACCACGCTCGTCGACTCCACCGAGGCGGCCAGCGAGAACATCCATGTCGGCAGCGCGGCGGTGATGACCTTCCCCAACGGGGATCAGGTGAAGATGCACGTCGGCGGCATCTACACGCCAGACGCCCTCATCAGTGGCTTCCTGGTCTCTCTCACCACGCTGGATCCGCACGTCGCCACGGTGCGCGACTCGTACATCCTTCTCAACCCCGCGCCGGGAGTCTCGGTGAGCGCTGCCGACGTCTCGCTGCTCCATGACCTGCGCTCATATCCGGAGCTGAGCGGCCTCACCAAAACCGAGTACAAGAACCTGATCAGCGCCGGGCTCAACACTTTCCTGAACCTGATCTACGTCATGCTCGGGCTGGCCATCATCATCGCGGTCGTCGGCATCGTCAACACCCTTGCGCTGAGCGTTCTGGAGCGCACCCGGGAGATCGGGCTGCTGCGGGCCGTTGGGATGACCCGCGGCCAGACCCGGGAGATGGTGGCCTGGGAGTCCGTCATCATCGCCCTGCTCGGCGCGGTCCTCGGCCTGGCGGTCGGCTCCGGGCTGGGCATCGCCCTGGTCAGCGCGCTCCACAGCGACGGGATCAGCCAGACCGCCGTCCCGGGCAACAACCTCGTCCTCTACGCGGTGGCCGCAGGCCTCTTCGGCATCGTCGCCGCCGTCTTCCCGGCGATCCGTGCGTCGCGGGTGGACGTCCTCCGCGCCGTCACCACCGAGTAGCCGGCGGTCGAGGTCCGGGCGGCCGTTCCGGGAGGCTCGGTCCGGGCACGCGGCTGCGCGGCTCAGCGCGGGAGGGTTAGGCAGCGGTCGGGGGAGGGGAGGCGGCGATCCCCCGGGGGGAGGCGCGCGGCACCTCCCAGGTCGGGGTCAGCGCGGTGTCGGGACCCTTCTCGGAACGCGCCGGAATGGTGAGGGCAAAGGTTGTCCCCGTGGCCCCGGTCTCGTCGACCCAGATCCGACCGCCCAGCCCCTCCACGATGCGGCGGCAGGTGGCAAGCCCCAGCCCGCTTCCCGGCGTCCCGGTCTCACCGCGGACAAAGGGCTCGAAGATCTGCTCGCGCAGGTCGGCGGGAATGCCCTCGCCGTTGTCGCGGCAGCGCACCGTCCACGCCCCGTCCTGGGGCTGGGCGTCGATGCGGATCCTGGGGGCGCGAGCGCCCCCGTGCTTGATGGCGTTCTCGACGAGGTTCTGGAGCACCAGCTCCAGCTCCGCGAAGTTGCCGAGGACCGTGGGAAGGTCGCCGGTCTCGACCACGGCCCCGTGCTCGACGATCGTCGATTCGAGGTTCGCCAGGGCACGCTCGACGGCCAGGTTGAGGTCGACAGGCTTGCTGGGGCCGGCTCCGCCGTCGAGCTCTGCATAGCGGAGCAGGTCGGAGACCAGCTCGCCGGCGTATGTGGACACCTCCCCTATCTGGTCCACGATCCGCAGCATCGCTTCGGCGACGTCGCCCGGGCCGGCCCTGGCACGGGCCACCGATGCCCACATCGATATGGTCGCCAGGGGATTGCGGAGGTCGTGGGCCATGGCGTGGCTGAAGGTGGCCAGGTCGGCATTGGAGCGGCGGAGCTTCTCGGTCATCTCCTCGCGCTCGACGGAGAGGCTCAGCAGAGCGCCGGTCTCAAAGAACCGATCGCGGATGGAGGAGTTGATGAGGTCGATCGAGGTGACCAGGGCGAGCAGGCCGAAGTCGGAGCTCGCGGTCCTGGCGGGGAGCACGATTGCCAGCTCCCCCGGGCCCCACTTCAGGTCCTCGAGCAGGGTGGTGGGCGGGAACTCCTCGCACCGGACCTGATCCGGGAGCCCAAGCCGTCCCCCGTCCCGGAGGTACGAGCCGGCGATGGTCAGCAGGCGCTCCTCTGTGGCGCACGTCTTTCCCCCGGTCGACCACATCCCGATGCACCCGGCCCGCGCCGGCGTGTGGGCGATCCAGCCGAGCGAGGTCAGGTCCTGGGCGGCACCTCGCACCAGGGACATGCTCAGGTCGTGGTCCTGGGCCATCGCCGTCTGCAACGCGTATCGGGAATTCGACTCCCGCTTGGCCAGGGAGCCGCCGAACTCCACCACCATCTCGACAATCCCCGAGTCGAGCTCCGCCGCGTCCCGGCGGGGGCCGGCAGTCTCCGCGAGCTCGGCCTGGTATTGGCGCAGGCAGGCGACGGCAGCGGTCGCGGTCGTCCACCTCGCGCTCACCGCCCAGAGCGCCCTGGCCACCTCTCGGAACGCCTCCCCTCGCGGCGAGCCGGAGTCGGTCTCCGCCTCCGCGAAGCCGGCGACGAGCTCCACGGCCCGGTCCAGGGCGGCGGTCTGCGGGGCGGTGAGAGGCTCCATCCCCACCAGCGCGCGCGCCAGGCGGGATCTCAACCTGTCCCGTGGTGCTGCGTCCAGGACCATCGCGGGCTCGCCTGGCTGGTCGAGCAGCGCGAGGACGCGGCAGCCGCAGGACTCCCGGGGCAGGAACACGCTCGGCACCCGGTGCCCGCCGTCCGCGACCTCCCCACCGCTGACCATCCCCAGCAGGAGATCGGCCGCGAGCCTGCCCATCTCCTCGAAGCGCTGACAGACGGTGGAGAGGGTGGGCCGGGCCGAGGCCGCCTCTTCGACGTCGTCGAAGCCGGTGATCGCCTGGCCCTCGGGCAGTGCCAGCCCCGCCTCGCTGAGCACCCTCATGATGTCGAGGGCGTTGTAATCGGTGGCCGCCACGACGGCGGTGGACGGCAGGCCCGCCGCCAGCATCTGCTGGGCCGCCAGCTCGCCGCCGCCGGCCGCGTTGTTCTCGGCCTCGAAGATCAGCCCGGGGTCCGGCTCGATGCCATGCATCAGGAGGGCCTCCCGGTAAGCCGCGAGCCGCTCCCTGATGTCCGATTGGACGAGGCTTCCCGCGAACGCGATGCGGCGGTGACCGTGCTCGACCAGGTGGGAGACCGCCTCGATGATGCCGCTCCGGTTGTCGGGGCGTACCACCGGGCAGCGGAACCCCTCGACCTCGCTGCTGACCAGGACCACCGGCTTTCCGGCCTCCTGCAGGGCGCGCAGATACCATGGTTCGACGGCGTTGAGGACCACGATGAAGCCGGCCACCTGGTCCCATGCGGCGGGCACGGCGAACCGGGGCACAGCCCCTTCTGCGGCCGCCCCGGCGCCCCCGTAGCCCAGGTCCAGGGTCTGGATGACGATCAGCCTGGCCCCTCGGGCCTCAGCGGAGGCGACGATGCCCCCGATCACCCCGCCGAAGTAGCCGCCAGCCGCGAGCGGGGTGAGGATGCCGATCCGCAGGTGGTCTCTCTGTCCCTCATTCGTCACGGGCTGTGCCTCGCATCTCGACGGTTGACCCACCATCCCCGGAGCAATGTGGCTCTGCCGGCGCGGAGGCGCGGCCACCGCCATCGCTCTGCCGCCGCCTCGTCACCCTTTGGGCACGGCCTTTCCCGGTGCTCGGACGTGTCCCGCGCCCGCTTCCTCGCCCCACGCTGGGGCGCGCAGGCAGTGGGGCGGAGCGCCGCGGCGCCGTGAGCGCCTGACATTCCCCCCCGCACGGCGAGAGGCTCGCGCAGCCGGGCGCCGCTGCCGCAGACTGTCCCCATGCCCGCCCCGGCCGATCGCCAGGCGTTCGCCGAGCGCATCCGGCTGCAGCTGCGGTCGCGCTATCGGGGGGTCGAGATCGTGATCGACGAGGCGGCCTTCGCCCTGCGCCTCAAGGGGGCCGGCGTGGACGTCCCGCTCCCTCTCGGACCGCTTCACCATGCCTGCGAGCGCGCACCGGAGCGTGCCGGGAGACTCATCACCGACTACGTCCGGCGGGCGGAGCGCCAGCTCAGCCCGAGGTCCCCTGCCGACGTCAGCCCGAGCCGGCTCCTCTGGTGCGTCCGCGGGGCCCGCTACCTCGACGGCCTGAGCCGGGCGGCTGAGCTGACCACCCGGCCCCTCGGCGCGGAGATGGTCGCCTTCATCGCCGAGACCATGCCGGGCTCGCTGATGCGCGGGGTCCCGGCAGCCGACCTGGCCGCCGGCGGGCTGGACGATGCATCGGCTCGTGCCCACGCCGATGCAAACACGCGGGATCGTTTCTCCGCTCTCTCGGAGCGGATTCGCGCTGCGGAGCGCATCCCCGCCGACGGCTGGAGGCTCGGCAGCGACATTCTCTTCCAGGGGAGCGTCCTCCTGGTCGCCGAGGTCCTCGCAGCGTTCGCGGAGCGGTCCGGGGGGGACGTGCTGCTGGCGGTGCCCGACCGCTCCGAGCTGCTCGCAATCCCTGCCGGGCTACCCAGCACGGACCGCTTCCGGATGCGCGTGGTGCGCTCCTGGCGCGAGGCGATGAACCCGGTCTCCCGCGGCATCCTGGTCACCGATGGCGCCTCCCTCAGCGAGTTGGACGTGGCGCCCCGCAAGGCCGGCTTTGAGCTCCTGGGCTGGCTGCGCCGCTGACCGGAGGACGGGTCAGTCGCTGACGGGGCGGTGGGGGTGGGAGGAAGTCGGGAGCGCGGCCACCGGCCGGGCCGCCAGCCGCCGCCGGTCCTGCTCTCGCTGCGCCGCCAGGGTGGAGGCTGCGGCGACCGCGGCCGCTCCGATCAGGGTGATGCCCACACCCGCGGCCGTTTTCCAGGGGGAGCGGGAGACGCCGGGCACCGGGAGCGAGGGCCCCTCGCCCAGCCACACCGTGATCGCCGTCTGGTCCGCCGACTCGCCACCACGCCGGGTGCTCGTCCTCTCCACCCGCACCGCGGCGGGGGTCAGCGGGTGGCGATCGCCGCGCGCGAGGCCGGCGCTCTTGACGACGGCCTTGACCAGCGGCGACGAGACGGCGCGGAGCTGGTCCAGCGTTGCCATGGCTCGACAGGATACCGTTCGGGCATGAGCGGCGACGAGGCGGCGCGGGAGACAGCCGCGCCCCCCGAGCTCCCCGACCACCAGGGGAGCGCCTACAGCGCCCGGATCGAGGCCGCGTTCCTCGGTGCGCTGGCGGGTGAGCGGGCTGCTCAGGCGCCGGCCGCGGCGGGCGACCTTCTCGAGGTCGCCGATTCGATCGCCACGGTCGGTGGTTTCGACGCCGACGACCTCCGCCGTCGTGGCCTCGCCGGCTCTTCTCAGGCGGGGCCCGCCGGCCTGCTGCTGCGGGCCGTCCCCTTTGGCCTGCTGGCACCCCTCGATCGCCCTCGGGTGCGCCGGGACGCCTACCGCGTGGCCTCGCTCGCCGGGGCCGACGAGGGGACGGCGGTCGCCGCCATGGCCGCAGCCCTGCTCACCGCGGATCTCACCCGCTTCGACATGGCCACCGCCGTGGTGCGGGTGTACCAGTCCCTCCTCGAGGACGCTCCCTTCGCCCTCCTCGAGCGTCTCCGCATCGGCGGCGACGTCCCCGGTGCGGAGGGCGACGACGATCCGGGTGCCGCCCTTCATCTGGCGATCACCGCCGTGCTCGGTGCCGAGCAGATCGAAGCCGCCATCCAGGCGGCTGCGGGGACGGGCCGGCGGGCCGCCGTCAGCCTGGCCGGAGCGCTCGCCGGCGCCCATCTCGGCGCCGCCGGTCTCGACGTGGCGTGGAGGGCCGGAGTTCCCCACGCTCACCGGGCCGTCACCCTGGCAGCGTCGGTGGCGGCCCGCGTGGCCGCGCTCGAGGAGGCCTCGGGCACCCCCGTCTCGTTCGCGGGGGACGCGGGACCGGCCTGACAGGTTAGAGTCCTGGCCTCGTGGCAGATCTGACTCTCACCGCGGTTACCCGTTCCGAGCGTGGACGCCACGTCCAGGCCGTGCGCCGCCACGGCCAGGTCCCGGCTGTCCTGTACGGGCACGACCTGCCGTCTCAGGCGATCTGCGCCGACACGGCGGAGATCGTCCGGGTGTGGCACCGTGCCGGACGCACCCATCTCATCGATCTCAGCGTCGACGGTGCCCGAGCCCGCAAGGTGCTCTTCCACGACTTCCAGATCGACCCCCGCACGGCGCGGCCGCTGCACGCCGACTTCTTCGCGGTAAACCTGCGTGAGCGGCTGGCGGTCGACGTCCCGGTCCGGACGATCGGGGAGGCTCCGGCGGTCACCGAGCTCAAGCTGGGAACCCTGCAGCAGGTCCTCGCCACCCTGCGCGTCGAGGCGCTGCCCGGCAGCCTGCCCGATCACCTGGCCGTGGACGTCAGTGGGCTGACCGAGGTGGACGCCGCCGTGCGCGTCCGGGACATCGTGCTTCCCGAGGGCGTGACCCTGGCAGGCCACCTCGACCCCGACGACGTGGTGGTCAAGGTGGCTCCGGTGCGGGCGGCCACGACCGAGGAGACCGCTGCCGAGGCCGCCGAGGCCGAGCCGGCCATCGCCGAGCCGGAGACGCCCGAGGCCGACTGACCGCGGCTGGTCACGACCCGGGCACGGCCGGGTCACGCATCTGCAGCCTCCGCAACAACATGGCGGGCAGGCCCCATGGAGCTTCACGGTGTCAAAACGCGTGATTCGCCACGTACACGTCACAGCTACCATCTGACGTGCCGGGGCGCCTCAGGCGGGGAGCATGAGAGTCTCGGCGCGACGCCCCTTGGGGGGGTGCCGGCGGTCAGTCAGGCCTGGAGTGGGGGGTGGCGCGACCCGCAGGGCGCGCCACCCCAAGGTCTCTCTCTCACCCGCCTCGGAGACGACGCCCGATCGTGGATGCAGGCCGCCGTCAGCGCCCCGGCCGGGTCAGGCTCACCCTCTCGCAGCTCCGCCGGCCCTCCCGGCGGATCCGCCCCAGATCCGCGAGAGCAGCTCGCCGCTCATCTTGTCGGGATCGTGGGCGCGGTAGTCGACCCAGAAGCTGACCACCACCACCCGCCGCCCATCCGGCTCCACCCGTGGCTGGACACTCGGCGGCGGATCGCTCGCGATGCCGGGGACCGCCGCCAGTGCGCCGTCCGCCGCCTTCATCAGTCGCGGCAGATCGGTCCCGGGTTCGACCGGGAGGGTCACGCTGTACCGCCGCTGGTCGAACGCCGTCGAGTTGAGGATGACGCTCGTGAAGACGGTCAGGTTGGGCATCACCGCGAGACGCCCGTCCCCGGTTCGGAGCGCCGTCGTCCGCAGGGCGATGGTCTGCACCGTTCCCTCGCAGTCCCCGATGGCCACGTGGTCGCCGATCCGGAAGGGCTTCTCCAGGAGGATGAAGATCCCGGCCAGGATGTTGCGGAGCAGGTCCTGGAAGGCGAGGCCGATGGCCAGGCTGAAGACGCCGCCGAAGGTCAGCACCCAGAGCACGTCCACGCCCCCCGCCACCAGGCCGCCGGCCGCGGCGAAGGCCCAGGTGAAGATGGTCATGACGTTGCGGGTCAGGGCGTGGACCTGCGGATCCGCCCTGCGCTCGGTGGCAGCGACCAACACCCGGCGCAGCAGCTGCCCCGCGATCAGGATGATCAGGAAGACGGTGATCCCGTCGAGCACGTCCTGGACCAGCGGAGCCAGGGCGTTGCCGCTGCCGAGGTGGTCCTGGATCTGCTGGCAGACCCAAATCAGCGGGTTCTTCAGGCACTGAGGCCCGCTCGGCGCCGCCGCCGCCGCCGTACTGGCCGCAAGGAGGTAGTGCATCAGCCCGGCATCCTACGCGGCCTGTGCCGGGCCGAGGGCACCCGGGCGTCGAGCGGTCTCACGGTCGCGACCGGTATGACTGGCGTCAGCGCGTCCGGCGCGGCGAGCCCGGTGCGGCGAGCCCGGCCTCCCACGTCGTACGGTTGCGGGGATGCCGGGACTGGTCGCCGTCGCCGCGCTGGTCGTCGTGGCCCTCGCCGTCTGGGCGGGGTTGCTCGCCGGCCACCACCTCCTCACCTGGCTCCTCATCGGGCTGATCGCGGGGGCCCTGGCGGGGCGCCTGGTGCGGGGCAGCGGGCTGGGCTGCCTGATGGACATCATCGTCGGCCTCGCCGGGGCGGTGATCGGGGGGCTGATCGTCCATCAGGTCGATCCCACCCTGATCGCCGGAGGCGGTCTTCTCGGGCTCATCCAGGACGTCGTCGTCGCCTTCGTGGGGGCGGTGATCCTGCTCTGCGCCGTCCTCCTCGTCTCCCCGAGGAAGCACCGCCGTGCGGGCGCGGGACGCAAGCACCTCACCAGCCGGTGATCGGACCCCAGCCGGGCCTCGCCGGCAGCCTGGGCACTGGAGCCCTCGCGCAACGGGTCGTGCTGGTGCGGCACGGCGAGACGGAATGGAGCCGGACCGGCCGCCACACCGGGCGCACGGACATCCCCCTCGATCCGGAGGGCGAGGTCCAGGCCCGCCTGCTCGGCCCGCGCCTGGCGCAGTGGAAGTTCGCCGAGGTGCTCTACAGCCCCCTCCAGCGGGCCCGCCGCACCTGCGAGCTGGCCGGGCTGATGGCCGGGGCGCGCCCCGACCCAGACATCCAGGAGTGGGCGTACGGAGCCTACGAGGGGCGGACCGCCGACGAGATCCGCGCCGACCGGCCGGGCTGGGTGATCTGGAAGGACGGGGTGTCCGGCGGGGAGACGCTCGCCGACGTCGGCCGCCGGGCCGACGCCGTGATCGAGCGGGTCCGCGGGGTGGCGGGGGACGTCGCCCTCTTTGCCCATGGGCATTTCCTGCGCATCCTGGCGTCGCGCTGGTGCGACCTCCCCGCTCTCGCCGGGGAGTCCCTGGCACTCTCTGCGGCGGCGGTCTCGGTGCTCGGGTACGAGCGGGAGGACCCCGTCATCTGGCTCTGGAACGACACCTCTCACCTCAGCGCTGGGAAGTCCTGAAGCTCCTTTCGCAATCGACGTCCAGGGTGGCCAGCAGCTCGCCCACGAAGTAGACGGGGCCCAGGGCGAGCACTCGCGGGCCGAGGGTGTCGAGGTCGACGTCCTCGAGGCGCATGACCGCGCCTCTACCGGGGCCTCCGGCGGAAGGCCCGCCCGGGACCCGGACCAGGGGCTGGCCGCGGAGGGTGGCGAGGAGCGGAGCCGGATCCCGGTGGGGGGGGATGAAGGTGAGCACCGCGGTGGGGGAACCGATCGTCGCCGCGGCGTGGGAGATGGCGGCGGTGACCGCGGCCGGGTTGGTGGCGCAGTCGATGATCCACTCCTGCTCGCCGCGCCGGTGGTGGCTCAGCCGGCCGGGAAGGCTGACGCTCCCCAGGGATGCGTCCAGCGCCTCGGGCGCCGGCTCCGGCCGGCCGGCCATCGCGAGCAGGCGCAGGGCGGCGACCACTCCCAGGCGGGCATTGAGGCCGCCGAGCCCGGGAGCGGGTGCCGGCCCGGGCCGGTCATCGCCGCCCACCGCCCGGTGACACCTGGATCCGTGGCGGTGCGCGGCGAGCAGCACCGCCGTCTCGGCTCCCGGGTCCTCCTGGGCGGCCGCCACCACGTCGCGGGTCGCTGCGGTGATGACGCCCGCTTTCTCGGCGGCGATCTCGGCCACCGAGTCACCCAGGACCCCGAGGTGCTCGGAGAGGATGGGGGTGACCACCACCACGCCGGGCGCGACCAGGGAGACCTCGTCGGACGCCCCGCCCATCCCAGCCTCGAGGACCACCGCGTCGCAGCCGCGGTCGGCGAAGTGGCGGAGGGCGCTGAGGGTGAAGAGGCCGCTCGGGGAGAGATAGCCGTCGTCGGGGAGGAGATCCGCTACCCGGGCGAGGGTCGCGGCCACCTTGCCGATCAGGGCCTCGTACTCGCGGCGCGGCACGGCCTGCCCGTCCACCCGGATCCGCTCCCGGTTGCTGCGCAGCCCCGGGCTGGTCAGGGTCCCCACCCGCAGCCCGGTGGCGGCGAGAGCCGCCGACGCGAAGGTGGCCGCGGTGCCCTTCCCCTTGGAGCCGACCACGCTGATGACAGCCTCGGGGTGAGCCCGCCACGCGTCGAGGTCGACACCCAGATGCGGCGCCAGGGCCCGGGCCCTGGACAGGCTGCGCCTCCCCCCCAAGACCCGCCTTTGCATCCGCTCGGCGAAGAATGCCTGATCTGTCTCGATCCGCTCCCGTCGCATCTCGGCTCGACCGTACACGGAACGGCCCCCCCCGGCCCCCCTCCCGGCTCACCGAGTTGCCACCGGCGGTCTCCACCGCCTTCCCGGTATCATCGCCCGGGTTGAGGTCCGCCCGGCGGGGAGCGGGACGGTCTCAGTCGATGGGCCCGTTCAGGTGGCCCGTGTCGCTGCATCCGGGGACAGTGCCGGCCGTGCCGGCGCCCCGAGACGGAGGTCCTACCGACCATGAGCCTGGGTCGCTCCCCCGAGGCCGCGCGGCGGCGCCGCGCCTCGCGCCGGCACTCTCGCATCCCGCGGGTGCGCAGCATCCTGCTGGTCCTGCTCGGCTTCGTGCTGTCGGGGGTCGCCGGCGCGCTGAGCTTCTTCTGGCCGACGATCACCACCGCGCTCGGAGCCACCGGGCACTCCATCCAGGTGACCGCGCCCACCGTCCTCCCGGGGAGCCCGACCGCCACGCCCGCAGCCGCGAATGGGTCCAGCGCGCCCTTCACCGTCCTGCTCCTGGGTTCCGACAACGACGGCAAGTTCACGACCGCCGGGAGCACCTCCGGTTTCTGCTGCACCCAGTCGATGATCCTGGTCCGGGTCGATCCCACCGCGGGCAGCGTCACCATGCTCTCCATCCCCCGCGACCTCTGGGTCGCCCTCTACTCGGCGAGTGGGAAACAGCTGACCGGCGGCAAGGTCTCCCAGGCGTTCGGCAACGCCGGTGGCGGCACCGCTGGGATCGATGCCGAGATCGCCACCGTCGAGCAGGACTTCCAGGTCCAGGTCGACCACTACGTCTGGATCGGGCTGCAGGGGCTGATCAATCTCATTGATGAGGTGGGCGGCATCGACATCGTGGCCAGCCACCCGGTGATGGACGACAACTACCCCTACGACGTCGCCGGCAGCACCAACCCGAACGCCGCCGACCGGGTGGCGGTCCTCCCCGGGGCGCAGCACATGGACGGCGTGGAGGCGCTGGAATACGTCCGCTCCCGGCACGACGACATCTCCTCCGACATCGGTCGCAACGTGCGCCAGCAGCAGGTGCTGGTCGCCCTGCGCCAGAAGCTCTCCCAGCTGAGTCTGGGCGACGTCAACAACCTCGCCTCCGCGCTGAGCGGCGAGGTGCTCACCGATATCCCGCTCACCCAGTTTCCCCTGCTGCTCGGGATCAGCAAGGACATCGGCTCGGGGAGCGTCCAGCACGTCTACCTGACCCAGTACAGCAACGGGACCGAGGCTGGCCAGTCCGTACTGGAACCGGACATGAGCGCCATCCTCCCGGTGGTCCACCAGTACTTCCCGGCCACATGAGCCGCTCCCGGAGGCTGCTGACCTGGATCGTGCTCCTCGTCCTGATGGCGGCATTCGGGGTCGGGGTCAACCGTTATCTGGCGAGCGGCGACGCCACCGTCTACAGTCCGCCCCAGAACCCCACCCAGACCGACGTCAGGCTCTCGCTCCCGGGAACGATCTACTTCGCCGACGACGGCGGTCTCTTCGCCCTGACGGGGACCCACATCACCCAGCTCCAGAAGGAGGGCCAGGGCTGGACGCAGCCGGTGCTCATCCCCGGCGGGGTGGGACTGCTCGCCGTCAAGGTCACCGCCAACTACTACTCCGACCTCTACGAGCTCGGCCTCACCGGGAAGGTCGAGTACCAGCTCAGCCACGACTCGGGGAAGGTCACCGCCACCGCGCTCGGTGCTGACGACTGGCTCTACTACCCGGCGGTGGGGCCCGGCAACACCCTCTATTTCAGCTACGACTGGCCCAAGGGGAACGTCGACGATCCCTCGCAGTGCTGCCTCCAGGTGGACCTCTCGATCTGGGAGACGACGCTCGGGACCAACATCACGCGCACCAACGTCCAGCAGGCCGACGGCATCACCCAGCAGAGCTGGGCCAACTACTTCACCGGCGGGGACGTCAGCCCCGTGCCGCTGGTCGGCGGCGGGCTGCTTTACGTCGACTACGAGCAGGGGGCTGGCCAGGGCATCGAGGTCAGCCAGATCCGCCTCGACCCCAAGCCCCTGTACAACGTCACGGGCTCCCACGGCTCGGCGCTGACCCTGCCGCAGGACGACTGCGCCCAGCCCGCCCTCAATCCCGACCAGAGCGAGATCGCCATGATCTGCACCCCGGTCGTGAACGGGGCGCCGAGCAGCACCGAGTCCGACCTGGTGGTGGCGAGCTTCGACGCCGCGACCGGCACCCTCGGGCCTCTCCACCGCATCGTCACCGGCACCATGGCGGCCTCCCCCACGTGGTCGCCTGATGGGACTGACCTGATCTACCTCGCCCCCGAGACCGGGGACGGCTACTTCGAGCTCTGGTCCGTCAAGGACGCCGCGACGTCGCTGGCGCCGCAACCGAAGCAGGTCACGACCGACCTGGACCTCGACGGCTCCGCTGCGGTGTGGACGCCGTGATGTCGGGACACTGACGCCTCTCCGAAGCGGAGGCCGGCACCACGTCGGAGCTGCGCCTGCGGGTCCCTTCCAAAAGGAGAGGCCCGACCCCCGAGGGGACGGGCCTCAGCGAAGGAGAAGGCGCCACCAGGGTTCAAGATGTAGTGGGTCGGACCGGTGGCTGACCCCATATCTTGATGATTCCTTAAGGCAGTGTCAAGCGCCGGTTGGGGGCGGCCTCGCCGCCGCGGGCGAGCTCCTACCCGGACAGCCCGCCGGGCCGCGGCCGCCCTCCGCGGGGCCCCGTC
>OCZT010004141.1_pt1 | contig 14698 bp, 11 predicted proteins | sample 1539031 | NCBI WGS metagenome assembly OCZT01 (sample SAMEA3539308, study PRJEB22396) | soil metagenome | biome: tundra; feature: field; material: soil | place: USA | collected 2010-05 | depth 0.15 m
CGCGGCGCGGGCCTCCCGCTGACGCCTCTCGAGGTGCGCGATCGGCTGCTCGGCATCGGCGCGGACCTCTCGGTGTATACGAACGATCTGTCCGCGATCCACACCGTCCTCAAGCGCCTCAACGAGGCCGGCGAGATCCGGTTCGTCACGAAGGCCGGCAAGCACGCCTTCATTTGGAACCAGCCGCCGCACACGGTCGTCGTCGGTCCAGAGGTCGCGAGATTTCTGAGGCACCCGCACGAAGCGGCACCACAGCCGGCGCCGACGCGGCGAAGGAGGAAGTGATGGACCCGGCGCTACGTCGGCGTTTCTACGCGGAGGAGCTGGAAGCGGTCTGCAGGCTGCGGTCGCCGGCGCTCGTCGCCGCCTTCGCCGCCGTACCGCGCGAGCATTTTCTGCGGCCCGGCCCGTGGGTGGTGCCGGCGGACGCCGATTTCGTGGCGGGCATCCGCACGCGCACGACGGTCGACGCCGATCCCGCCCGCGTGTGCCATAACATCGCCGTCGGCATCGATCCGGCGCGCCAGCTGTTCAACGGGCAGCCGGGCACGATCGGCGTGTGGATCGACGCGCTCGACTTGGCGCCGGGCGCGCGCGTCCTCCACGTCGGCTGCGGCCTCGGCTACTACACGGCGGTTATGGCGCACTGCGTGGGGCCGACCGGCCGCGTGGTGGCATTCGAAGTGGACGAGACGCTCGCGTCGGAGGCGCGCCAGAACCTCGCGTCGATGCCCTGGGTCTCCGTGCAACATGGCGACGCGTCGCAGGTGGCCGGCGAGATCTTCGACGCGATGCTGATCAACGCGGGGATGACGCATCCGCTCGATGCCTGGCTCGATGCGCTCGCCCCTGGCGGCCGGATGATTCTGCCGCTGACCGCGGCGCTGGCGGCGATGGGTCCCACGCTGGGCAAGGGGCTGGTGCTGGTGATCACCAAAGAGGACCAGGCCTCGCTCTCCGCGCGCGTTCTGAGCTTCGTGGCGATCTACTCCGCCGTCGGGCTGCGCGACGACGATCTGAACGATCGCCTGGGCAAAGCCATGCTGGGCGGGCCGCAGCAGTGGCAGACGATCGCGCGTCTTCGACGCGACAGGCACGAGGCGTCGGCGTCCTGCTGGCTGCACGCCGAGACGTTCTGTCTTGCGTCGGCCTGAGTAAGTACAATCGTCCTCGTGCCACATCTCTTCACGCCGCTTCCGCTCCGCTCGCTGACGCTTGCCAACCGGATCGTTGTCTCGCCGATGTGCGAGTACTCGAGCGTGGATGGCTTCGCCAATGAATGGCACCTCATCCATCTCGGCAGCCGCGCGGTCGGCGGCGCGGCGCTCGTGTTCACGGAGGCGACCGCGGTGACGCCCGAGGGGCGCATCAGCACGGAGGATCTCGGCATCTGGAGCGACGCGCACGTCCCGATGCTCGAGCGCATTGTGTCTTTTGTTCACGGGCAGCGCTGCTGTGCCGGCATGCAGCTCGCGCACGCGGGGCGGAAGGGCAGCACGGCGGCGCCGTGGAAGGGCCAGGGCGCCATCCCGATTTCGGCGGGCGGGTGGGTCCCCGTCGGCCCGACCGGCGATCCGTTTTCGACGACCTATCCGATGCCCCGCGCGCTCGACGCGGCGGAGATCCCCGCCGTCGTCGACGCGTTCAAGGAGGCGGCGCGCCGCGCTCTGGCCGCCGGCTTCGATCTCGTCGAGATCCACGCGGCGCATGGCTACTTGATTCATCAGTTCCTGTCGCCGTTGAGCAACTCGCGCACCGACCAGTACGGCGGATCGTTCGACAACCGCGTCAGGCTTTGTCTGGAGGTTGTCGACGGCGTCCGGAGCGTGTGGCCGGAGCGGCTGCCGCTGTTTGTGCGGATCTCGGCGACGGACTGGGTGGACGGTGGATGGGACGTCGAGCAGTCGATTGCCCTGTGCCGGCGGCTGCGCGATCGCGGCGTCGACGTGATCGACTGCTCGTCAGGCGGCAACGTGGCGAACGCGGACATGCCGATCGGGCCCGGCTATCAAACGGCGTTCGCCGGGCACATCAGGAAGGCCGCGGAGATCGCAACCGGGACGGTCGGGCTCATCACGTCGCCCGCGCAGGCCGACCACGTGATCCGTAGCGGACAAGCCGACTGTGTCTTCCTGGCGCGCGAGCTGCTGCGCGATCCGTATTGGCCGCTGCGCGCGGCACACGAGCTCGGGCATGTGGTCCCGTGGCCGGCGCAGTATCTGCGCGCGGCGCCGAAGGACACGCCGGCGCGCTAACCGCAGGTCGAAGATGCGCGTACTGTTGATCGAAGACGATCGCACGATTGCCGATTTCGTGATGCGCGGGCTGCGGGAGGCCGGCTTCGTCGTGGATCACGAAGCCGACGGCGAAGCGGGCCTCGAGGCCGCGCTGCAGCAGCCGTACGACGTCGCGATCGTCGATCTGATGCTGCCCAGGCGCGACGGTCTCAGCGTGATCGACGCGCTCCGCAAGCGGGGCGCGGCGACGCCGGTGCTCATTCTGAGCGCGCGGCGGTCGGTGGACGATCGGGTCAAAGGGCTGCAGGCGGGCGGCGACGACTATCTCACCAAGCCATTCGCCTTCGCCGAGCTGCTGGCACGCGTGCAGGCGCTCGTGCGGCGCGCCAGCCGCTCCCCGGAGCCGACGACGCTGACGGTTGAGGATCTGGTGCTCGAGCTGCTGTCGCGCCGCGTCACGCGTGGCGGCACGGCGCTCGATCTCCGGCCGCGGGAGTTTGCGCTGCTCGAGTATCTGATGCGCAACGCCGGCAAGGTCGTGTCGAAGACGATGATTCTGTCGCACGTCTGGGATTACCGCTTCGATCCGCAAACCAACATCGTCGACGTGCTGGTCAGCCGGCTGCGAGAGAAGATCGACCGTCCGTTCGAGAGGAAGCTGCTGCGCACCGTTCGCGGCGTCGGCTACGTGCTGCGCTGAACAGGGTGTCGGGAGCCTTTTTCAGTTTCTGCGCACCTCTCGCTGTTCAGAAACTGTGGATCGATGATGGCAGAAACTGAAAAAGGCTCCCGACCCCCTCGGACTTTCGCGCTGCGGCTCGCGGCGTGGTACGCGACACTCTTTGTCATCGGCTCGATCGCCATCGTCGTCCTGACGTATTTCCTGACCGCCGTGTCGCTCGAACAGCGCGATCAGCAGATCGTCCATGAAAAGCTGGGCGAGTACGCCGTCGCCTATGAGCGCGGCGGGATCGCCGCGCTGACCGACATCGTCCGCGCCGAGCAGAGCACCGCGCCCGAGCGGCTTTTCGTGCGCGTGCTCGATCGCGGCTCGGAGATGATCGTCCTCAGCGGGCCGGAAGGCTGGCGGCCCGAGGCGCTCGAGATGGCGTCGCTGCGACTCGGCGACGGCACGCTGGTCGACGTGGGGAAGAGCCCCGACGCGCGCGAGGCTCTGCTGGCGCGGTTCCGCGCCGTCCTCGGCCTGGTGACGCTGTCGATCGTCGTCATCGCGCTCGGCGGCGGGCTGCTGGCGACCCAGTCCGCGATGGCGCCGATCCGCCGGCTCATCGACGCCGTGACGCGCATCATTCGCACCGGCCGCACCGACGCGCGCGTGCCGCTCGCCGGCACCGGTGATGCGATTGACGATCTGACGGCGCTCTTCAACGCCATGCTCGACAAGATTGAAGGGCTCGTGCGGGCCATGCACGGCGCGCTCGACAACGTGTCGCACGATTTACGGACGCCGCTCACGCGGCTCCGCGGGACGGCGGAACTGGCGCTCGCCGGCGCCCCCGATGCCGAACGCTTCCGCGAGGCGCTGGCCGACTGCGTCGAGGAATCCGATCGTGTGCTCGTGATGCTCAACACGCTGATGGACATCTCCGAGGCCGAGAGCGGGGCGATGCCGCTGCAGCGCGAACCGGTCCGCCTGGCCGACGTCGTCGAGCGCGCCGTCGATCTGTACCACGACACGGCGGAAGCCAAGGGCGTGACGCTCACCATCGCGCCAGGCGAGGCCGTCATCGTGTCGGGCGACCGCACCCGGCTCGAGCAGGCCGCGGCCAATCTCATCGACAACGCGGTGAAATATACCCCGGCCGGCGGACGCGTGGACGTCGAGATCGCGCGAGACGGCAATCGCGCGCTCCTGCGCGTGCGCGACACAGGTCCCGGAATCCCCGCCGACGAGCTGCCGCGGATCTGGGATCGGCTCTTTCGCGGTGATACCAGCCGCACCGCGCGCGGCCTCGGCCTCGGCCTGAGTCTCGTCAAAGCCATCGTCGAGGCGCACGGCGGCTCGGTGGACGTCATCAGCGAGCCTGGGCAAGGCTCGACTTTTACTGCGGCGCTGCCGGACCTTTCACCGATGTAATGTTCCCGTAACCGGCCAGTAAGGCGTGGTCCCGTCTAATAGAGGTAGGGAAACTCCTTGAAAGGGACACGTCAATGAATGCATCACACCACCTCCGCCGGCGAGCCAGCCAGATCGGGCTCGTCGCCCTGGCGGCTGCCGTGCTCGTCACCGGAGCCGCCTGGCGCGGCGCCGCCGCCGGCCCCCAAGCCTCGGGCACACACGCGATGCCCGTCGTCACGTCGCCGATCGCGCACGCTGTCGCCGGCGGACGCGATTCCTACGCCGACGTCGTGAACGTCGTGGCGCCTGCCGTCGTCACCGTGCACGCGGACGGCAAAGCTCGAGTGTCGCAGACCGAGTTCCAGATGCCCGGCGGCCAGGGGCCGGGCGACGATCTGCTGCGCCGCTTCTTCGGCGAGCAGTTCGGGCAGGGGCAGCAGAGCCCGTTCGGCCGCGGCCAGCGCCGTCAGCAGCAGGCTCCGCGCCAGCACGCGCTCGGGTCGGGCGTGGTCGTCGCGGCGGACGGTTACATCCTCACCAACAACCACGTGATCGACGGCGCGGACGACATCAAGGTGGACCTCACCGACGGCCGCACGATATCGGCCAAACTGGTCGGCACCGACAAGGCGAGCGACCTCGCGCTGCTGAAGATCAGCGCGTCCGATCTGCATCCGATCGCGCTCGGCAACTCCGACGCGGTCCTGGTCGGCGACGTCGTCCTCGCGGTGGGCAACCCCCTCAATCTCGGACAGACGGTGACGATGGGCATCATCAGCGCGAAGGGCCGATCGACCAACGTCGGCGACGGCGGCTACGAAGACTTCCTGCAGACCGACGCGCCGATCAACCACGGCAACTCCGGCGGCGCGCTCGTGAACATGAAGGGCGAGCTCGTCGGCATCAACTCGCAGATTCTGTCGCCGTCGGACGGCAACATCGGGATCGGTTTCGCGATTCCGGCGAACATGGCGCGCCACGTCATGGACGAGCTGCGGACGAGCGGCAAGGTGACGCGCGCGCAGCTCGGCGTCACCGTGCAGAACGTGTCGTCGGACATGGCGCAGAGCCTCGGCCTGAAGACGGTCGGCGGCACGATCGTCGGGTCCGTCACGGCGGGCAGCGCGGCGGAGCGCGCGGGCATCAAGCAGGGCGACGTGATCCTGTCGTTCAACGGCCAGCCGGTGCACGACATGAACTCGCTGCGCAACCGCGTGGCGGACACGAAGCCGGGCTCGAGCGCCAACGTGACCGTCGTGCGCGACGGCAGCGAGAAGAGCCTGACGGTGAAGCTCGACGAAGCGCAGCCGGCAGAGAGCGCGCGGAACGATTCGGCGGGCGAGAGTGAAGACAAGACGGCGCTCGGCCTGTCGGTCGTGCCGCTCACGCCGGATCTGGCGTCGCGCATCGGCGCGCCGAAAGCCGCGCGCGGGCTGGTCGTCGAAGAGGTGAATCCGGACGGGCGGGCGGCCGACGCCGGCCTCCAGGCCGGCGACCTCATCGAACAGGTCAACCGTCAGCCGGTGCAGACGGTCGACGAGCTCAAGGCCGCGGTGCGCCGATCGGCCGACAAACCGGTGCTCCTGCTGATTAGTCGGCAGGGGACTGAGATCTTCGTGACGGTCCGGTCGTAGTTCATCGGGTCATCGTCCGAGCCGCTCGGCAATCGGCTTCATCGACTCAATGTGGTCGGCTGCTGCTTTCATCCCCACCATGACGGGGATGGCGAGCAGCAGCCCCCACGCGCCCCACATCCATCCCCCATGGCGTGAGCCGTGGACCTCAATTCGTGTACCATGTCGGCAGTCATGCCGTTTGGCGGTGTCTTTTCGGTCCTTCCGACTCCCTTCGACCCGGCCGGTGACGTCGATCGCGAGAGTCTCACACGCGTGATTGACCTGTTTCTTGCAGCCGGCGTCAACGGATTCACGGCGCTCGGGGTGACCAGCGAAGTCGCACGGCTCACGGAAGCCGAGCGCGATCTCGTGCTCGACACCGTGCTGGCGCACGTCAACGGTCGCGTGCCTGTGGTCGCGGGCACGACCGCGGAGGGCCTGCGGACCTGCATCGGGTACAGCGCGCGTGCCCGGCGGGCCGGCGCGGCCGCCGTGATGATCAGCCCGCCGCGGATGCCGAAGATCAATTCCGACGCCGTCGCGCGGCATTTTGCCGACGTCTCGGCCGCCGTCGACATCCCGATGATCGTCCAGGATTACCCGCCCATCTCGGGGTACGCGATGGAGCCGGCGCTCCTGGCGCGCATCGCGCGCGACGTACCGGCCGCACGCACGATCAAACTCGAGGATCCGCCGACGCCGTTCAAGACGTCGCGCATCCTCGAGCACACCAAGGATCTCGACGTCCGCATCTTCGGCGGGCTGGGCGGCGTCTTTCTGCTCGAGGAGCTGATGGCCGGCGCCGCGGGCGCGATGACCGGCTTCGCGTTCCCCGAGATCCTCGTCAAGATCGTGACGCTCTTTCGCGCGGGCCGCATCGATGAGGCCGCCGATGTCTTCTACGGCACGGTGGCGCTGATGCGCTTTGAGTTTCAGGACGGCATCGGGATGGCCATTCGCAAAGAAGTGCTCAAACGCCGCGGCGCGATCGCGCATGCCGGCATCCGGCCGCCAGGCGTCCAACTCGATCAGACGACGCGCGACGCCCTCGATCGCGTGCTCGCGTGGGCAGGACGGGAGACACCCGAGGCCGAGAGTCTACGCTCGAGGCCGAGGGACAGCGAAGCCGCGAGGGCGAGCGGGGGTGGGGCCCCGCGAGATTAAGAAGAAGAAGGACAGATGGACCTAGGACTCAGAAACAAGATCGCGATGGTGGGCGGCGCGAGCAAGGGGCTCGGCTTCGCGGTGGCCCGCGCGCTGGCGCTCGAAGGGGCGACCGTGTCGATCGCGTCGCGCGATCGGGCGGCGATTGACGCGGCGGCGGCGAAGATTCGCGAGGAGTCGGGCGGCACGGTGCTCGGACACGCGGCCGACTTGAGCAGCGCGGACGCGATCGCCGCCTGGCACGGCCAGACCGTCGAGCGCTTCGGCGGGATCGATCTGCTCTTCACCAACACCGGCGGACCGCCGGCCGGCGCCGTGCTGGCCTTCGACGATCAGGCGTGGCGCTCCGGGTTCGACCTGCTGGTCCTCAGCGTGATTCGCACCGTCCGCCTCGTCGTGCCGTCGATGCAGGCGCGCGGCGGCGGCGCCATTCTGATGGGCACATCGTCGTCGGTGAAAGAGCCGATCGCGAACCTCGCGCTCTCGAATGTGCTGCGGGCCTCGGTGGCGTCGCTGGCCAAGACGCTCGCGATCGAGCTCGCGTCGAGCAAGATTCGCGTGAACCACCTCATTCCAGGACGCATCGACACCGACCGCCTCCGGCAGCTCGACGAGATCAACGCGAAGCGCGCCGGCGTGACGGTGGAAGAGCAGCGTCAGCGCATGGCGGCGACGATTCCCCTCGGGCGCTACGGCCAGCCGGACGAGTTCGGACGCATGGCGGCGTTTCTGCTGTCCGATGCGGCGTCGTACATCACCGGGGCGACGATGCAGGTCGACGGCGGGCTCATACGCGGAACCCTGTAATCATGAATGCTGAAGTGAGAATCAAGAATGAGCATCGCCCGTAGGATCCTCCTCGCGGCGTCCACCAACGTCTGGATCCGCGAGCACGCGACGAAAGCGGCGTTCGTGCGCCGCTCGGTGTCGACCTTCATGCCGGGCGAGCGCATCGAGGACGCGATGGCGGCCGCGAGCCTGCAGCAGCCGAACGGCATCGGCACGATCTTCACGCGCCTCGGCGAAAACCTGACGCGTGTCGAAGACGCCGAAGAGGTGACGCGGCACTACCTCGACGTGCTCGACAAGATCAGCGCCGCCGGTCTCGACGCGCAGATCTCGGTGAAGCCGACGCAGCTCGGCCTCGATCTCGACAAGGAGATCTGTTTCCGCAATCTGCAGCGCCTGGTCGATCGCGCCGCCGAACGCCAGAATTTCGTCTGGATCGACATGGAGAGCTCGCCGTACGTCGACCCGACCCTCGACCTGTTCCGCCGCACGCGCATGCGGTCGCCGCTCATCGGGCTCGCGCTGCAGGCGTACTTGTTCCGGACCGCGCAGGACGTCGAGTCGCTGCTGCCGCTCGGCGCGGCGATTCGCCTCGTCAAGGGCGCGTATCTCGAGCCGGCCACGATCGCGTACCCGAGGAAGGCCGACGTCGACGAGAGCTTCTACAGGCTGTCGTGCCGCATGTTGAGCGAGGAGGCGCAGCGGATGGGCACGCTGCTTCACATCGCGACGCACGACCCGGTGCTCGTCGATCGGTTGAACACGTTCATCATCGAGCACGGCGTGCCGACGACCGCGTACGAATACTCGATGCTGTACGGCATCCAGCGCCCGCTGCAGTTGCGGCTCGCGAAGCAGGGACGCCGCATCCGCGTGCTCATCGCGTACGGCGAGTACTGGTTTGCCTGGTACATGCGTCGCCTCGCCGAACGTCCGGCCAATGTGTGGTTCGTCGTCAAGAACCTGTTTGCGAGATAGAGGTTAGGTCATGAAGATCATTCGCGTCATTGTCGGTGCGGGCGTCGCGGTCGTTGCGGCATGGGCCGGCACCCACCTGATCACCGCGCAGCAGCCGCCCGCTGGCTCCGCGCCGGGGCTGGCGTTCCGTTTCATGGGTCCTGCCGTCGGCAACCGCATCGCGTCGGTCGCCGGCGTGCCTGGCGATCCGACGACGTACTACATGGGCGCCGCGTCGGGCGGCATCTGGAAATCGACCGACAACGGCGCGACGTTCGCGCCGATCTTCGACAACCAGCCGGTCGCCGCGATCGGCGCGCTCGCCGTCGCGACCTCCGATCCGAAGATCGTGTGGGCCGGCACCGGCGAGGCCTGGGCGATCCGCGACAGCGACATGATGGGCGACGGCGTCTACAAGTCCGTTGACGCCGGCGCCAACTGGACGCATCTCGGCCTCGACGAGACCGGCCGGATCGGCCGCATCATCATTCATCCGACCGACCCCAACATCGTCTACGTCTGCGCCGAAGGACGGCTGACCGGGCCGCAGCAGGAAAAAGGCGTCTACAAGACGAGCGACGGCGGACAAACGTGGACGCGGTCGCTCTTCGCCGATCCGCTCACCGGCTGCTCGGGCCTGACGATGGATCCGAAAGATCCGAACGTGCTCTTCGCCGGCGTGTGGCAGGTGGAAATGCACACGTGGGGCGAGCTGAGCGGCGGACCCGGCAGCGCGATTTACGTCACGCGCGACGGCGGCGCGAAATGGACGAAGGTCGTCGACCCGGGCCTGCCGAAATCGCCCGTCGGCAAGATCGACGTCGCAATCGCGCCGACCGATTCGCACCGCGTCTACGCGCTGATCCAGACGGCCGACCAGGGATCGCTCTGGCGTTCGGACGACGGAGGGATGAAGTGGAAGATCGTCAGCTGGGATCGCGCGCTGATCGGCCGCGCGGGTTACTACATCCGCCTCGGCGTCTCGACGGCTGACGCGAACGAGCTGCTCATCGCCAACAGCAGCCTCCACAAGTCCACCGACGGCGGCGTCACGTTCTCGCCGACCGGCGGCTGCGGCGACTGCCACGACATCTGGTGGGATCCGAAAGATCCCGAACGCTACGTGCTGACGCACGACGGCGGGGCGACGATCACCACGGATCACGCGCGCACCTCGTCGCGCGTCGTGCTGCCGATCGGCCAGATGTACCACGTCGCCGTCGACAACCAGATGCCGTACTACATCTACAGCAACATGCAGGACGACGGGACGATGCGCGGGGCGAGCGACTCGCCGGAAACGGCGGCGAACAATGCCGCGGGGCGCGGAGGCCGTGGTGGACGCGGAGGTGGCGGCGGTGGCGGCGGGCGCGGCGGGCGAGGCGGTCCGGTTCAGTTGCCCGATTTCGGCATCGCGGCGGCCCTCGGCGGCGGTGGCGCCGGCAACTTCGGCGGCGGCAATTTTGGAGGCTTTGGGGGCGGACGAGGCGGCGGTCAGTGGGATCACAACCTCGGCGGCTGCGAATCGGGGTTCACCCTGCCGGACCTCACGGATCCGAACGTCGTGTGGGCGAGCTGCTACGGCAACAAGCTGACGCGCTTCGACGCGCGGACCAAGCAGCCGCGCTCGGTGGCGCCGTGGATGATCTCGCTCGACTCGCCGCCCAACGACGCGAAGTATCGCTGCCACTGGACGGCGCCCCTGGCGATCGATCCGTTCGATCACAACACGGTGTATTACGGATGCCAGGTGGTCTTCGCCACGTCGAACGCGGGGCAGTCGTGGAAAGTGATCAGCCCGGATCTCTCGACGCAGGATCCCAAGTACATCGTCGGCTCAGGCGGGATCGTCGGCGACAACCTCGGGCAATTCTACGGCGAGCTGGTGTTTGCGATCGCACCGTCTGACGTGCAGAAAGGGCTCATCTGGGCGGGTACCAACGACGGCAAGGTGTGGTACACGCGCGACGCGGGCGCAAAGTGGAACGACGTCACGAAGAACATCACCGGCATGCCGGCGTGGGGAACGATCAGCAAGATCGAGCCGTCGCACTTCGATGCCGGCACGGCGTACGTGGCCGTCGATCTGCATTTGATGGACAACCGCGCTCCGTTCCTCTACAGGACGACCGACTTCGGCCAGACGTGGACGAAGATCACCGGCGATCTGCCGTCGAGCCATCCGCTCGATTACGTCAAGGCGGTGGCCGAGAGCCCGAATCGGAAAGGCATGCTCTTCGCCGGCACCGGCCACGGCCTCTATTACTCGATGGACGAGGGCGGGCACTGGACGGCGCTGAAGTCGGGGCTGCCGCCCGCGCCGGTGAGCTGGATCGTCGTGCAGAAGCAGTATCACGATCTCGTGGTGTCGACGTACGGGCGCGGGCTGTACATCATGGACGACATCACGCCGCTCGAGCAGCAGCCGGCCGCGACCGCCGCGGTACAGCTGTTCGCGCCGCGATCGGGAATCCGCTTCGCGCGCAGCGGGCGCGCGCAGTTCAACTTCACGCTGTCCGGCGACACGTCGCCGGTGAAGATCGAGATTCTCGACGCGTCCAACGCCGTCATCCGTACGTTCGAGGGCCAGGGGCGCGCGGGGCTGAACCGCGCGGTGTGGGACATGCGCTACGACCAGCCGCACTACGTCGAGCTGCGATCGACGCCGGCGGAGAATCCGCACGTCTGGGAGGAGCCGCGGTTCAAGGGCATGGAGACGCGGCCCGTCACGCACTGGGGGCTCGCGCCCGCGCAAGTGGGGCCGCTCGCCGCGCCAGGGAAGTACTCGGTGCGTGTCACGGCGAACGGACAGTCGGCGACGACGCCGTTCGAGGTCGTGAAGGATCCGACCATCACCTCGGCGGACGCCGATCTGGTGGCGTCCACGCAGATGCAGATTCGGATCCGCGACGACATCGAGCAGACCTCGACGGCGATCAACGGGATCGAAGTGATGCGTAAGACGCTGGAGGACGCGCAGAAGGCGCATCCTGACAACAAGGAGGTGCTGAAGAGCCTGCGCGACATGGATCAGAAGCTCCAGTCGGTCGAATTCCGGTTCATCGAGCGCGCCGCGATGGCGAGCGACGACAAGTACTTCCAGCAGGCGTACAAGGCGTACTCGAATCTCATCTGGCTGAACGGCGCCGTCGGCACCGGCGCCAGCGACGAAGGCGGCGGCGCCGACTTCCGTCCGACCGACACGCAGATCGCGGTCCTCGCCGAAATCGAGAAGGACCTGAACGCGGCGAAGAGCGATTACAGCAGGGTGATGGAGACCGACGTGGAGCAGTTCAACAAGCTGGCGCCCGGCCGGAGCCTGAAGCCGCTCGTGCCGAAATAGATGAAGACGACGTGGATCGTCGCGTCGATCGCGCTGGCGGCGTTCAGCGGCGCGATGCAGTCGCCGTCCGCGCCGGCGCAGGCGGCGTCACCCGTGTCGGCCGACTATCGCGTCCGGCTCGACACGACCAAAGGGACGATTGTCGTCGACGTGCACCGCGACTGGGCGCCGCACGGCGCCGACCGGTTTCACGAGCTGGTCGCGGCCGGCTACTACGACGACAACCGATTCTTCCGCGTCGTGAAGGGACGCTGGGCGCAGTTCGGCATCAACGGGGATCCACACGTCGCCGCGGCGTGGCGCGAGCGGACGATCGCCGACGATCCGCCGAAGCAATCGAACGCCCGAGGGACGGTGACGTTCGCGTTCGCGGCGCCGAACGGCCGCGCGACCCAGGTCTACATCGCGCTGAGCGATCTGTCCGCGCAGCAGGACGCGCAAGGCTTCGTGCCGTTTGGGCGCGTCGTCGAGGGCATGGACGTCGCGGACGCGCTGAACTCGGAATACGGAGAGGCGGCGGGAGGCGGCATCCGCGCCGGCAAGCAGCAGCCGGTGTTCGACGGCGGGAACGCGTTTCTCGATCGCGAGTTCCCGCGGCTCGATCGTCTTAGTCGCGCGGCGATCCGCCCGTAATCGTCCTCACGCCGATCACTGCGCCGGCCGTCGACTGCGGCAGCGCCTGGAATGTCACCGTCACGTGCTCCTTGCCGCGCGTCAGCGGCTCTGGCAGCGCGTATTCACGATCGAGCTGCTCGGTCGGGTGGTACTCGAGCGATTCGGTGACGACCTTCTGGCCATCCACGAGCACGTCGAAGGAGCGGCGGCGCCCTTCGCTGCCTCGGTACGTGCACACCAGCGTCACGGGCCGATCCGGCGCGCCTTTCAACTCATAGCTGAACCAGCCGTCGCGCGCTTCGCGCGTGCGCAGGCCCTCGAAGTAGCCATCGGTGGCGTTGTCGCCCGCGTACGCGTGCTCGCGCTCGCTCTGCGCGTCGCCGGCGGCGACCGCGTCGATCGTGCGCGTGTCGAACTCCTTGCGGCGCGCGTCGGCGGCGGCCATCGCGGCCTTGCGCGTTTCCCATTCCGCCGGCGACACGACGGTCCAGTACACCGTGTAGCGCTGGTCGACGACCTGATAGAACGGGATGAGCGTCACCTCGTGCGGCTGCGCGAGCGCCTTCGTCGTGAAGTGCAGCCGCGAGCCGGCCACGGGCGCGATCTTCGACGTCACCGACGCGACGTCGCCGACCAGCACCGGAATGACCGGCGTCTTCACGCGGCCGACCTGTGGGGCGCTCGGCCCGTACCGCTTGATGGTCTCGAGCCCCTCCCGGCCGAGATCGCCGGCGAGAACAATCGGCCCGTACATCACGGCGATCATCGTCGGGTCATCCGGCATCGCTTCTGTGTGCAGGCTCATCGGCAGCTGGACATCGACGCGGTCGCCGCTCTTCCATTCGCGGTCGATCGTCACGTACGACCCGGGCGTCGCCTGGATCGGCGCGCGCTGACCGTTGACCGTGACGGTCACGCCCGACCGCGCCCAGCCCGGATACCGCACTTTCAGCGCGACCCGAACCGGCGGCTTCGCCGTCATTGTCAGATGGGTCGTATCTTCTTCAGGGAAGCGCGTCTCCTGGCGGACGGCGAGCCCCTTCTCGGCCCAAGTCACCTCGGACGGAATGAACAGGTTCACCAGCAGCGATCGATCGTCGTGGAAGTAGATCGTGTCCCCGTACTTGGTGTGGTTCTCCATCCCGGTGCCGACGCAGCACCAGAAGGAATCATCGGGCGTCGAAAACGATTTCCACGCGCCGGGCCTGAGCGGGCAGTAATACAGGACCATGCCCGTTTCCGGATCCTGGGACGGCAGAATGTGGTTGAACAGGCCGCGCTCGTAGAAGTCCATCGCGTCGGTTGACGGCGACCACTCGAAGACGTGGCGCGTCAGCTTGAGCATGTTGTAGGTGTTGCAGGTCTCGGCGCTCGACGTCCCGAGATGCTTCGAGAACTGATCTTCCGGGAAGAACGCCTCGCCGTCGCTGTTGCCGCCAATCACGTACGAACGATGGTGGACGACCCTGTCCCAGAAGAACGTGACGATGTCGCGGTACTTGGTGTCGCCGGTCAGCTCGTACTCGCGCGCGGCGCCGATGATCTTCGGAAACTGCGTGTTCGCGTGCAGTCCGTTGAGCGCGTCCTCCCTGCGCTCCAGCGGATCGAAGATGGCCTTATGGTCGAACGCGTGCGCGACGCGCAGATACTCAGGGTTGCCGGTCGCCGCGTAGATGTTCGCGAGCACTTCGTTCATGCCGCCGTGCTCGGTGCCGAGCGCCTTCTGCTGCGTCTCCTCGCTGATGCGATCGACGCGGAACTTCACCCAGTCGGCCATCTTCGTGACGACGGTGAGCGCCTGCGGGTTGTCGCACAACTGGCTGACGTCGAGCAGGCCCGCCATGATCTTGTGGATCGTATAGTAGGGCGCCCACACCTTCTCGCGCGCCTCGACGCG
>OCZT010004142.1_pt1 | contig 14698 bp, 11 predicted proteins | sample 1539031 | NCBI WGS metagenome assembly OCZT01 (sample SAMEA3539308, study PRJEB22396) | soil metagenome | biome: tundra; feature: field; material: soil | place: USA | collected 2010-05 | depth 0.15 m
TGAGCAAGGATGCAGAGGCCATTTCCGCGACCGGGCAAGCTCACCTCAACGGGCACGCGGATATTGCGTTCATCACGGTTTATTTTCCCGACAGCATGATCGCTCACGTCAACGTCAACTGGCTTTCACCCGTCAAGGTTCGTACAACGTTGATCGGCGGCGAGAAGAAGATGCTGGTCTGGAACGATCTTGAGGCCGACGAGAAGCTGAAGATCTATGACAAAGGCGTGGATGTGAAGAGCCAGGAAGGCGTGTACAACCTGCTGGTCAGCTATCGCTCCGGCGACATGTGGTCGCCTCAGGTGGAGCAGGTCGAGGCGTTGAGATTGGAACTGAATTACTTTCTGGAATGCATCCAACAGAACACCAAGCCATTCAACGATGGCGGTTCCGGTCTGAAGGTGGTTCGGATGCTCGAGGCGGCCAGCGAGTCCCTGGCGAAGAGGGGAGCACTGGTTTACCTATAGCAACTGGAGCAATCGGCAAGGCTGGCAGTATTTCCTCGCGGTCCCCCGTGGTCTATCGCTTCCAACAGAGTTAAGGAGTCAGTTGAGCAACGGTATGGATACCTATCTGAGCATCGCCCCGAGTGTGAAGCTCGGGCAAAACGTGAAGCTCTCGAAGTTCATCAACCTCTATGGTTGCGAGATCGGCGATGAAACCAAGATTGGCGCCTTCGTAGAGATTCAGAAGAATGCGAGAGTGGGCAAGAACTGCAAGATTTCGAGTCACACGTTCGTGTGTGAAGGCGTCGATATCGAAGACAACGTGTTCATCGGACACAGCGTGGCCTTTATCAATGACCTGTACCCACGTGCGACGACCGATGGCGGTCAGATGCAGACCGAAGCCGACTGGAAGGTCGAGCGCACGTTTGTAAAGAAAGGCGCCTCGATCGGATCCGGGTGCACCATTCTGGCCAACGTCACCATCGGCGAGAACGCGATCGTGGGTGCCGGCAGCGTGGTGACCCGGGATGTTCCACCCAACAGCATTGCGTTTGGAAATCCAGCTAAAGTTCGTCGCTATATCGACCAGACTAAGGAGGTCGCAAAGTGAGCTTGTCCAGCATTCCTTTTCTTGATCTTGTTACTCCGCACGTTGAGCTTGAGCAAGAATTAACAGCTGTTTTCCAGAAAGCCCTACACACGGCCGGATTTATTGGCGGCCCCATGGTGGAGAACTTTGAAAAGGCGTTTGCTACCTTCTGTACGACCGACCACGCCGTGGGAGTCGGAAGTGGCACAGACGCTCTGCGCTTTGCGCTGATGGCAGCCGGTGTTTGTCCTGGCGATGTGGTGGTGACGGTCCCGAACACGTTCATCGCAACGACCGAGGCGATTTCTCAGGCGGGTGCGCTGCCGGAATTCGTGGACATTGACGAACGCACGTACAACATGGATCCCGAGAAACTGCGCGAATACCTCGAGCAGAAGTGCACGAGAGACGCCTCGGGCAAACTCGGCAGCCGCCGCAGCGGGCGCCCGGTGACTGCCGTCGTTCCGGTGCACCTCTACGGGCAGATGGCCGATATGGATGCCATTCTTGAACTGGCGGACCGTTTCGTACTGATCGTGGTGGAGGATGCCTGCCAGGCGCATGGCGCGCAGTACTTCTCCCGCAAGCAGAATCGCTGGTTAACCGCGGGTTCGATTGGACGGGCCGCCGCATTCAGCTTTTACCCTGGGAAAAACCTGGGCGCGTGTGGCGAAGCCGGCGCCGTTACCACCAACGATCAAACACTGGCTGCACAAGTGCGCATGCTTCGCGATCACGGCCAAGCCAAGAAGTACTATCACGACGTGGAAGGCTATAACGGTCGGCTGGACGCCATCCAGGCCGGACTTCTTCAAGTTAAGCTACAGCACCTGGCCAGGTGGAACGACGAGCGGCGCAAACGTGCGGTCGAATACAAACGGTTATTCGAAGCCGCTGGCAACCCAGTGAACGCTCCGTACGAACCCTCCTGGTCCTGCGCCGTCTACCACCTTTACGTGGTGCGCACTGACGATCGCGAAGGGCTGATGACATTTCTGAAAAATGAAGGCGTCGGCACGGGCATTCATTACCCCATCCCGCTGCATATGCAGAAAGCCTACCGGCATCTCGACTACAAGGAAGACGACTTTCCAGCTTGCGAAAGGGTTGCGCGCGAGATCGTCTCCTTGCCGATGTTCCCGCAGTTGCGGCCTGAGCAGCAGCGCAAGGTTGTCGATGCGGTCGCGCAGTTTGTAGAGAGCAAGGTGGGTTCGGTCGCGCGATAGGTCGCTGCATTCCCGCATCCCAACCGTAGTATCACTAGTAGCGCCGCTGTTAAGGACAAGAAACCCGCAGCGGCGTTTGACCACAATGTTGTCACCTTTCTTTGAGGAGACCCAGAAGCCGTGAAAAACAATAACAAGATCGTTGTCGTCGGACTAGGAGAGGTGGGGAAACCGCTCTTCGAACTTTTCTCCAGGCACCATGACACGGTTGGTGTGGATATCTCGCCGGTCGGTCTGATCGAGCACGTCGACGTCTTACACGTCTGCTACCCGTTTGAAATCAAGGATTTTATCGGCGAGACTGCCCGTTACATCGAGCTCTTTAAGCCCGCACTGACAATCATCAACAGCACTGTGGGGATCGGGACAACCCGCGCCATAGGCGATCGCACGGGAGCTGCAGTGGTCAACAGCCCCGTGCGCGGCAAGCACGTTCGCATGCTCGAGGAACTCCGCCACTACACCAAGTTTGTGGGAGCGTCTAATCCCGATGCCGGCGAGCAGGCCGCGAAGCACTTTCAGTCCGCCGGTTTGAAAACGAAGGTCCTGTCATCCCCGGAAGCAAGCGAACTGGCGAAACTCACAGAAACGACCTACTTCGGCCTGATGATCGCGTGGGCGCAGGAGATCGAAAGATATTGCGATCAGACTGGTGCGGACTACAACGAAGTCATCTCGTTCTATGAGGAAATCAAGTTTTTTCCTCCGGTCAAGTACTTTCCGGGCGTCATCGGCGGTCACTGCGTGATGCCGAACATCAAGATCCTCAGCAAGTTCAACCGTTCGCTGATCCTTGAGGCGATTGAGGCATCGAACCAAATGAAGATCGACGGAGAGGCCAGCGGCAAGAGCGTTGAGGTTGCGGTCGCGCCGGTGAAGGCAGTGGATAAAGTCGCAGTCTAGTTGGCGGACATGGGTACGAATACAACTCCAATCGTCACTGATCGCCCCTCTTCCCGACCTGCCGCCGCTTCACCGGAATCTCTCTCGCAACCACTCCAGGGGCCGGGCACCTCAGCGGGATTAGGTCTTCGAGGAAAGCACGTCGGCATGGTTGTGTTTTCCTCATACCCTGCCGACCCACGCCCACGTCGCGCCGCGGAAGCCCTGCTGAAAGAGGGCATGACCGTCGACCTGATATGCCTGGGAGATGAGAAGTCCCCGAAGCGCGAATCATTCGACGGGTTGAATATCTCCCGCATTCCCATTCAACACCATCGTGGAGGCAAGCTCTCCTACGCATACCAGTATTCCGCGTTCATTCTCGCCTCCGCGACCCTGTTCGCTTTGCGCTCCTTCAAGCGCCGGTATGACCTAATCTACGTACACAACATGCCCGACATTCTTGTCCTGAGTTCGCTGATCCCGAAGGCACTGGGTGCGAAAGCGATCCTTGATCAGCATGACCCCATGCCCGAACTCATGATGACAATCTTCAACCTCGACCAGACCAGTTCGAGCGTCCGCCTGCTGAGTTGGCTGGAGAAGTGGAGCATTGCACGGGTCAATCTGGTGATCACGGTCAACATCGCATGCAAGCGGATCTTCGGTTCTCGCAGCTGTCCTCCGGAGAAGATTGGCGTGGTGATGAATGCTCCCGACGCGGAAATTTTCCCATTTCGCGCAGCTCGCTCAGACTCTTCCCCGAACCAGGATCCAACCAAACGCTTCGTCATGATGTACCACGGATCGCTAGTTGAGAGGAACGGTTTGGACCTGGCGGTGGACGCGCTCGCGCGAGTAAGACCCGCTGTTCCCACCGCGGAGCTCAGGATCTACGGTCGCAACACCGCTTTTCTTGAGCACGTGATGGACAGAGCTAACCAGAAGGGTCTGGGCGATTGTGTGCACTATCTCGGGCCGAAGAGCCTAGAGGAGTTGGTTCGAGAAATCGAACTGTGCGACGTGGGTGTCATTCCGAACCATCGAAATGCGTTTACCGATATCAACACGCCCACTCGAATTTTCGAGTATCTGGCCCTGGGGAAACCAGTGATTGCTCCTCGGACGCCGGGGATTCTGGACTACTTTACGGAAGATTCGCTTCTACTGTTCGAGTCCGGCAACCCATCTGATATTGCTCGGCAGATCGAATACGTAGCCCTCAATTATCAGGAGGCAACCCGCGTCGCCGAACGCGGCCAGCAGATTTATCTCAAGCATACGTGGCAGCAAGAGCGGCAAACCCTCGTGGAACTGGTGAGCGAACTATTGGCGGCGGGAGCGGCATAGATGTCTATCGATCGACCTGCTCTCGATGAACATCCCGCGGGCTTACAAGGCATCAACAAAGAGGCAATTCTGTGATGAATACCCAGTTAAATTACGTTTTGATTACCCCAGCTCGTAATGAGTCGGCTTTCATCGCGAAGACAATTGAGTCGATGATTCATCAGACCGTGCTGCCCTTGAAATGGGTGATCGTAGACGATGGATCGACAGATGAGACGCGCGAAATCGTAAGCCGGTATCTTGAGCAATGTCGTTGGATCGAGCTGGTCCAGATGCCGCAGCGGCGAGACCGCAGCTTTGCGGCCAAAGTGGGTGCCTTTAATGCCGGTTATGAAAGGGTGAAAGATCTTCACTACGACATCATCGGTAACTTGGATGCAGACATTTCCTTCGACAAGGACCATTTCGAGTTTCTTATCAGAAAATTCTCGGAAGACCCGACCCTCGGAGTGGCTGGAACGGTCTTCAGGGAAGATGGTGGCTACAGTTCGGAAAAAGACAGCTTCGAAGGGCACAAACATGTGTCGGGTCAGTGCCAGTTGTTCCGCAAACAATGCTGGGAGGAGATCGGCGGTTATATCCCACACCGCGCCGGGGGAATCGATTGGATGGCGGTTACGACCGCTCGGATGATGGGCTGGAAGACCGAGTCTTTCCGGGAGAAGTGGTTCTTTCATTATCGGCCTCTGGGTACGGCAGAACGCAGCGTCCTCTCCTCTTTATTTTCATACGGAGAGAAAGACTACTACCTTGGTGGCCATCCGGTCTGGGAGCTATTCCGAGTTGCCTACCGAGCTACGAAGCGGCCATACATACTCGGGGGCAGTGCTTTGGGACTTGGGTTTTGTTGGGCCTTTCTTCGCAGGACACCTCGGCCGGTAAGTAAGGATCTCATGGCTTTCCATCGTAAAGAGCAGATGCTCAAGCTGAAGGCCATTCTCAAGTCGTTCGTGACATTCAAACCGGTTGACAATTTCAGCGTGGAGCGCAGCCGGTAGCGGTGTTGGATCAGGGCGACACGAAGATGGTAGGCATTATTGCGGGTCCTTCCGACCATGATGTAGTCCACGAGTTTTTTGAGCTGTTTAAGACTCCGTGGGAATGGTATCGAGAGGATCGACAATACGAGGTTGTGCTTTGTGCTGGAGATAGTCCGTTCAATGGAACCGCGAAGCTCGTTCTGCTTTATGCCGGTAAGAAAATCTCCTTTGACGACGAACGTCGCATCCTGACGAAATGTGCAGGACGCCAAACCTGTGTCCTCTCACATAAAGGGAAAAGAATTCCGATCTACGGAGACATCCTCACGTTTCCCAAGGAAGAGAGCCGGCTCCTGACCGATGAGGATTCCCGGGAATCCGCAGTATATCTGGAACAATCCGGACAGGGAGCAGTGGTGCGAATTGGTTACGATCTGTTCAGTGAGATTCGGAGATTGCTCACGCAGGGTCAACCTCCTGCCAACGCGGACATGCCGGCGCTTGAACTGCATATCGCTCTCCTGCGGGAGTTGATCATTGGACACGGGCTTCGACTGATTGAGGTTCCTCCCATTCCCGCCGGTTATTCGTTCATAGCGTGCCTGACTCACGACGTTGACCATCCCTCGATCCGGCAACATCAATGGGATCACACAATGTTCGGTTTCTTGTACCGCGCCGTCTTCGGTTCTTTGCGCCACCTGATCGTTGGACGGATTACCCTTCGAGATCTACTCAAGAATTGGGCTGCAGTTCTAAAGCTGCCTTTTGTGTACGCCGGTTTTGCAAGTGACTTCTGGCGCGAGTTCGATGATCGCTACCTCGAGTTGGAAAAGGGCCTGCATTCAACTTTCTTTGTCATTCCTTTCAAGAACTCCCCAGGCCAGAACTCTCAAGGTCCGGCGCCCGCGTTTCGGTCTGCACGATATAGCGCCGCGGATCTCTCCGATACGATCCTAAAGTTGACAAGTGCCGGTTGCGAAGTTGGACTGCACGGAATTGACGCCTGGTGCGACAGCGCGCAGGGCCACGCAGAACTCGAAGAGATTCGTCGCCTGACGGGAGAGTCGAAAATCGGTGTGCGGATGCACTGGCTCTACTATGATCAACAATCGCCCGCAGCCCTGGAGCAGGCCGATGCGGCCTATGACTCCACGATTGGCTACAACGAGACGGTGGGGTATCGTGCGGGCACAACGCAAGTGTACAAGCCGCTCGAAGTGACTCGACTGCTCGAATTACCGCTGCATGTCATGGACACGGCAATGTTCTATCCCGCTCACCTCGGGTTCTCACCGCGGCAGGCGAAGACAGTCCTTGGCCGCATGGCGGACAACGTCGCCAGGTTTGGAGGCTGCCTAACGGTGAACTGGCATGATCGGAGCCTCGCTCCTGAAAGATTGTGGGACACCAGTTATCGTGATCTAGTTCAGGATCTGAAGAATCGAGGCGCCTGGTTTGCAACGGCCGGAGACGCTGTCTCCTGGTTTCAAAAACGTCGGTCGGTAGTGTTCGAAACGGATGGCACAGGGTCGGAGGGAGTGCGCGCCAAGGTCACGCTCAGCCATAACGACGGTCTGCCCGGATTGCGATTGCGAATCTATAAGGGGCGGGAGCAACGGGACGTCAGCACTCTGGGAACCGAAGACTGCCTCGAATTGGCGTTTGACGAAATGGTCGATACCAGGGTTTCCTGTGGAGTCAGCATATGAATACTCGATGAGACGAGATTTCAGGTCAAAAGAATGGGCTGCCAAGTTGAAGGATGTCAAACGCGGTGCAGGATTCCCTCATCGTCACTCCAAGGTGAACAAACCACAATAGATTTACACACAGCTGAGGCTAGAGAAAACCATGCAACAGACCGGACAGTTGTACGAAAAGTTTCTCGATGAATATGTCTCTGAGGACGCAGTGCGCAAGTACACCACGGAGACGGCTGGCTATGGGATCACTTATCTGCTGGGCAACGACTATGCGCGGATATACTTGGACACGATTGAATCCTACTTGCGCCCCTCGACGGCACGGCCGCTTCGTCTTCTAGAGTTCGGCTGCGGCGGAGGAATGAACATCACTCGCTTGGTTTCACTTTTGGAGTCAAGGAAAGTGCCTGTGGAATGCGCATACGGGACGGATTTTTCCCCGCGCCTTGTGCAAGCCGCACAGCAGGAAGCAAAAGCCTTTCTTTCGCGCAATTTGGCGGAAAAACTGAGCTTTCACGTTGCCCGCAATGAGAACCTGGTGCAGGATCTAGCTTCGGACCTTCAAGGGGCAAAGGATCTTCTCGGCTCCTTCGACCTCATCGTTGGTGTCAACACTTTCCGGTATTGCCATCGCCTCGGAAAAGGATTGGACTGCGCGGCAGATATCTATCGTTTGCTGAAGCCGGGGGGAGTATGCATCAACATCGACATGAACAACCGTTTCCCTGCCTTTCGAAGTCGCCTCAAAGGTCAGGAGGAGAATCAGGCTGAGTGCTATTTGCCCTCGCTCGATGAGTATGTATCTCCCTTTAAGACTGCGGGATTCGAGATCGTCAAAAAAGGAAATTTCTGCTGGATTCCGCACTCGGCCGGGCGTGCTCTCACTTTCTGCTGCCGGCTTGGGAGCCCCTTCTTGAATTTTGTAGCTCGCGGACGCGCCATGCGTTCTCTGGTGGTCGCTCGCAAACCTGTCTAAATCGTCGGGGAACGCTGAACAACAGAAATTGCCCATGGCTAAAATGGCACTTATCTTGTCCGATGGCAGCCCGACGGGCCCGCAACATAAGCTCGGCCGTGTTCTCGACTTCTTCGGCGTGCCTTGGGAAACGGTCGACGTCTCCAAGCTGTCGGACCTGAAGCAGGGCCAGGAGCATGTGGTATTCGGATCGGCCCAGACGGTCGCAATCGCGCTGAAGCAAACGCCGCCAGAAAACGACTCCTTTCCCCGACTCGCTGCGTGTTATGTCTATCCAAGCGACGATCGGAGCGCTAGCGAGCATGCGCTCCAACTTCTGTGCGGAGAAGCACATCTCTCCCTACAGGAGGCTCCTACAGGCAATCTTCCACTCAGAGTTTCCCGTGAGGAGATCGATGTGGCAGGCCCAATGGCCGGTCTCGAGATGTCCTCGCAACTGAGAAAGGAAGACGCAGTTGTGGTCAGCGGCGGAAGATCAAAATTTGCGACCGTCATCTCTGCCGGAGGCGATCCAGTATTCATTCGATTCCAGGAGAGAGGCGTACCCGTTTTCTTCTGCGCGAGCTCCCATATGGTCGATATCGACCAAGCCGTAGGCCCAGGCTTTTACGACGTGAAAGATCATTTTTGCTCGGTTGTGCCGCTCGTTATGTTTCTCAGGTTCATGTTCGGAGAGGTTGCCTGGCGGTCTCAAGAACTCGGCGCTTGCCTGATTGTTGATGATCCCCTGTTGAGACAACGGTACGGATCTTGTGATTTCGGGAAGTTGCGCGATCTGATGCTACAGCACGAGTTCACGACCAACATCGCGTTCATTCCGTGGAACTGGCATCGTACTTCTCCGGCTGCCGGCGAATTTTTCAAAAAAGAGGCAGCACATTATTCCATATCTGTTCACGGCTGCGACCATATCGGCGCTGAATTTGGCGCGACTTCGCCCGAGGTCATTAACAACAAAGCCAAGCTGGCTTGGTCCAGAATGCAAAATCACGAGGCACGAACGGGCATTCATCACGATCCCGTCATGATCTTCCCGCAGGGCGTTTTCTCGTCCGTGTGTCCGGAGATTCTCAAACGCAACGGTTTCCTTGCGGCAGTCAATACGGAAACGGTTCCCGTGGATTCCTCGAGTGCCCGGACAAAGATCAGGGATGTCTGGGACATTGCCATCATGACATACGGGAGCTTTCCAATTTTCACACGCAGATACGCCTTTCACGGATTGGAGAACTTTGCCTTCGACCTCCTTTTGGGCAAACCATGTTTGATCGTGTGTCACCATTACTTCTTCAAAGATGGCGGTGCCGGTCTGATCGAGTTGATTGAGAAACTTCGGTCCCTGAACTGTATTCTGCGCTGGCGCCCGCTAGGGGAGGTTATCCGAAGGGCTTGCCGCCGCCGCGTCAGCGACGCGGGCGTGGAAGAAGTGGAGATGTACGGCAATGAACTGCTGATTGACAACAATTCGGAGCAAGGAATCCAGATGTGGATTCGTAAAAGGGAAGCCCGGGCCGATGTTGTGGCTGAGATAGTGTGTGATGGCAAACCTGTCACGTGGACAAGCGACGTCGATCACCTTGTCTTTGGCGAAAAAATCTCGTCGCGTAGCCAACGACGTTTCCAAGTGGTCTACCGAGAGCAGGCCGGTGCTGCAAAAGTGGATAGGTCATTGCGCTTTGAATTGTCGGTTGCTGCGAGGCGGATGCTTTCCGAGTTTAGAGACGATTATCTTTCCAGAAGCAGCTTCCTAAGCACCACGGCGACTAGCTTGAAAAACGCACTGACGAGGGCTAATTAGGACTGGCAGGACGCAAACATTGAGCATGCAAAGGCTAAACGACATTTTCAGGTACCGAGTTTCGACGCTGGAGGTGCGTTGACAAGATGCCTCCTACCTTAGCGCTGGGTCTTTGGTTCATTTGTCTGGGGGCACTGTTGCGCTTCGATCCTGCCAAGTACTCGGGGACCTCGCTCGCTCTGTGGGTGCCTGTGATCTGGATGTTCATTCTTGGATCACGCCTGCCTTCGCAGTGGCTTGGCGGCCAGGTGGGACTCGGCGCAGAAAAAGCTGTGGAGGAAGGGAATCCGTTGGACCGCAGCATCTATTTCGTTTTGATCCTGCTGGCGATCGGCATCCTGATGTCGCGGTCATTCAAATGGCGCGGCTTCTTCGTGCGCAACTTGGCCCTGATGGCCTTCATTTGTTTTGCACTCGTGAGCGTCTGCTGGTCCGATTTTCCCTTCGTGGCCTTCAAGCGGTGGTTCCGGGACCTCGGCAACTATCTCGTGATCCTTGTTATTCTGTCCGATTCTCACCCGCTGGAGGCTGTCCGTGCGGTGCTTCGCCGCGTTAGCTACTTACTCGTTTCGCTCTCCGTCGTCTTAATCAAATACTATCCCCAAATAAGTAAACAATACTCGTATTGGACGGGTGGTGAGTCGTATATGGGAGTTACGACGGGCAAGAACTTGCTCGGCGTAGTGTGCGTGATCAGTGGGTTATTGTTTTTCTGGGATACGGTGACGCGCTGGCCTGAACACAAGGGACGGCGGACGAAACGGATCATCATTGTGAACGTCGCGTTCCTCGCGATGACGCTCTGGCTGCTAAATCTCGCCGACAGTGCGACTGCCCGCGTTTGCCTTGTGCTCGGGTGTCTGGTTATTGCAGCAGCTCAGTTGAGGTCGGTCAAACGTCATCCCTCATTACTAAAGGTGCTCATTCCGTCGTCCTTCTGTTTCTATCTTGTTCTAGCCGTCGGTTTCCACATGAGCGGAGAGATGGCTGGAGCCGTCGGTAAGGACCCAACGCTCACGGATAGAACTAAGATATGGGGACTCGTTCTCACCACGCATACGGATCCTCTCGTGGGCACAGGCTACGAGAGCTTCTGGCTAGGCCCGCGCCTCCAATGGTTCGAGCAGACCTCTGGCCTCAGAGGGATAAATGAGGCACACAACGGTTATCTGGAGGTCTACCTCAACTTGGGTCTAATCGGACTCTTCCTCCTTGTAGGAATCCTGATCGCCAGCTACAGAACAGTTTGCAGAAGGCTCAGACCCTTTTCCAGCCTCGCCTCGCTCACTTTGGCTCTATGGATCACTATGCTCTTCTACAGCGTCACCGAGGCAGGCTTTAGGAGCGGTCTGATGTGGCTCACGTTTTTGCTGGGGGGCATGGCTGTCCCCGGCCGCGTCGAGACTCGAGTGCACAGGGTCGCCGCCGTCGGCACTGGCGTGCAAGAAATCCCTGGACTTCCTTTACAGACAAGCAGTGTAGAGAAGTGATCACCGACTCGATGAATCAAGCGCCCACGAACGCCAGGACCCAAAGCCGCTTGCGGAAATGGCTCGGACGAACCGGTATTTACCAGCGTATGAAGACCTCATGGATTTATGACTTCTATTGGAGCCTTGCTGATAGGCGAATTGTCGAGGATAGGCAGAAAGAGGTCGATTTCTACCAGAATCTGCTGGAAGGCTTCAGACAAGGTGACTTGATCTTCGACATCGGTGCCAACCAGGGCTATAAGACCGGTATATTCCTGAGGCTTGGAGCCCGGGTCCTATCGGTTGAGCCTGACGAGGCAAGTCAGGAAATTGTGAAGCAAAGCTTTCTGAAGTACCGATTAACAAAGAAGCCGCTGGTCATTGTCCCAAAAGCAGTCAGCGACCGAAACTCGATCGAACGAATGTGGATCGATACGCCCGGTTCTGCAAAGAATACCCTGAGCCAGAAGTGGGCTGAAACGCTGCGCAACGATGACAGCCGGTTTGGGCAGAGGCTGAATTTTGGACAGTGGAAGGAGGTCGAGACAGTTTCGATGGAGAACCTGATTGCCGAACATGGGTTGCCGTTCTTTGTCAAAATCGACGTTGAAGGCTATGAAGTCAGCGTTTTGCGAGGAATGGAGCGCTCGGTCCCCTACCTTTCATTTGAAGTGAACCTACCCGAGTTTCGGCTCGAGGGGATCGAGTGTGTTCAGATCTTAAGCCGCCTCGAACGCCATGGCGTCTTCAACTATGCATCCGATTGTCGCTACGGTCTGTCGCTGAAACATTGGCTGGGCGCAGACGAGTTCTCGGCCGTGCTTAATTCGTGTAGCGACACGAGTATCGAAGTCTTTTGGAAAACGAGGCGATAGTGCATTTTACAAACAACGAAAGAGTCGGTGTGCCCCAATTGTCGCAAGGACTCATGAAGGTCGATCATATCGAGATCCACGTGAAAGGCAAGGTCGTATCTGTTCCATCGGTGCAGATTGACGGAAAGAGATTAATCGTTATCGGCAAGCGGCTTAAGATGGCATCCATTCGGGATGAGGATTTGTTAGAAGGTGAAGGAGTCGCCAACCCTCCGTCGTTTGTGCAGCAGCTGAGGGAATCGGATTTGAACGCCGACATCTTCACCTTCGCCCAGAAGTTGCCGGCTTCCGCTCCAAAGTATAACTACTCACTGGAATGGGACAATCTAGCCGTAATTCCAATAACAACTTTTTCTGATTGGTGGGAAAAGCGCGCCGAATCCAGCGTCAGACGGGCGGTCCGGAAGGCTGCCAAGGCTGGTGTTGTCACGAAGTTGGTGAGATTCGACGATGTATTTGTGAAAGGCATCCTCGCCATCTATAACGAGACCCGGATTAGACAGGGAAAGCCCTTTTGGCACTACGAGAAGAGCTTCGATGCTGCTAAGCGCGAAAACTTGACCTACCAGGAGAGAAATGCCTTCTTGGGTGCGTACTGGCAGGATGAACTGATTGGTTTCATCAGACTGACTTATGTCGACAGGGTTGCACACATTGTTCAGCTGCTCACAATGACAAAACACTTTGACAAAAGGCCGGCGAACGCTCTGGTAGCAAAGGCGGTTGAGGTTTGCGAAGCAAAGGGAGTCTCTCATCTGGTGTACTGCAACTATACATATAACGACCCACAGAGTTCGCTCACTGAGTTCAAGCGGCGCAATGGTTTTGAAAAAGCGCTGGTACCCAGATATTACATTCCATTGACGACCAGAGGAAAAATTGCTCTCAGCTTGGGACTCCACCGTGGTCTGGTGCAGCGGATTCCCAAGCCAATAATCAGGCAAGCCCTAAGAATAAGAAGCCTATGGTACGCACACAAAGTCAACAGGGAGACGGTTTAGAAGATCTGCAATGCCTGGAATCGTTGCACTTAGCACAAAGATGTCGCGGGAGCAGGCCTTTGAGCAGTTAGGGCAGATGGTCAACGCGCTTCGCCACGAATCTTTTTACACGACCGGGACCTGGATCGATGAGTCCGTGGGATTATACGTCGGGTGGGTCGCGCGAAGGGGTTCTTTCTCTGAAAAAATGCCCGTGCGAAACGAACAGGGAGATGTCGTGCTCGCATTTTCCGGAGAGGAGTTTCCGGAGCCGGGGACGGTTCAGCGTTTGAGACAGCAAGGGCATGAGCTCGACGTGGACGGGCCTTCCTATCTGGTTCATCTCTATGAGCAGGACCCGTCATTTCCAGCGGGATTGAACGGAAGATTTCACGGACTCTTGGCGGATCGGAGCCGAGGAACTGCGGTGCTTTTCAACGACCGCTATGGAATGCACCGCCTCTACTACCACGAGTCAAAGGACGCGTTCTATTTTGCAGCGGAAGCCAAGGCGATTCTGGCCGTGCGTCCGGAACTCCGGCGGATGGATCCCCGCGGTGTAGGAGAGTTCGTCGCCTGTGGAGCCGTTCTGGAAAACCGGACACTCTTCGGGGGCATTCAGGTTTTGCCGCCGGCTTCAGCGTGGGTTATTCGAAATGGATCAATTGAGCGCAGATCCAGCTATTTTCACCCGAGGGAGTGGGAAGAGCAGGAAACACTCAATCCGGAGTCCTATTACAGCGAACTTCGCGAGGTTTTGACCCGAAACCTTTCCCGGTATTTCAGTGGCCAGCAGCAGATCGCAATGTCGCTCACCGGCGGACTGGACACGCGAATGATCCTGGCTTGCCGAAAGCCTGCTGTCGGGTCGCTTCCTTGTTACACCTTCGGCAGTATGTTCCGTGAGAACGAGGATGTCCGCGTGGCGCGTCGCGTCGCGGAAATCTGCAACCAGTCTCATCAGATCATCACCGCCGGCCAGGAATTTCTATCCCAATTTCCCCGCTACGCCGAGAGGGCAGTGTATCTCACAGACGGATGCGTAGATGTGAGCCGTGCTCCCGACCTCTATGTAAACGAGAAGGCCCGCGAAATTGCCCCAGTGAGGATGACGGGAAACTATGGCGGGGAAATCCTGCGGGGGGTCCGCGCATTCAAACCCGTAGATCCAGTCACAGGCTTGTTCTCTCCGGAGATTGTCTCCTACGTTCACCAAGCCTCGGAGACCTATGCCGATGCGCTCGGTGGCCATCCGGTGTCTTTTGCCGCCTTCAGGCAAGGTCCGTGGTATCTCTCTGGGGTGGTCGCGCTTGAGCAGACGCAGCTTTCCATGCGGTCCCCATTCCTCGACAACGACTTTGTGCGAACTGTCTTCCGATCGCCGGGGCCGGCCCTAGCCAGCAACGAAGTTTCCT
>OCZT010004143.1_pt1 | contig 14697 bp, 7 predicted proteins | sample 1539031 | NCBI WGS metagenome assembly OCZT01 (sample SAMEA3539308, study PRJEB22396) | soil metagenome | biome: tundra; feature: field; material: soil | place: USA | collected 2010-05 | depth 0.15 m
TGGAATGCGGCTCGGATCGGTGGTCGGCCCGGCGCCAATCCACATAGACGTGGTAGGCGATGCCGTGCATCCACGAGGAGACCGACGACCGCCCCGCAAAGGTTGGCAGCGCCTGCCAGACACGGCCAAAGGTCCGCTGAGTGAGGTCGGCCGCATCCGCGTCATTGTCAGCCAACCGCCGCAGGAAGGCGTAAATGCGCTCATAGAAGAGCTCGATCAGGCCGACCGTCGCCGCCCGGTCGCCGCGCTGGGCCGTTTCCACCAGTTGATTAGCATCGGGTTTCATGTGTCGCCACCTGTTTAGTCGAGTCCGGGGGCTGGAGTGGACAAAAACATTTGCGGTTATTCCGGTTCATCCGCCACGGTCGGCGGGCGCCGATTGAGGAGGGAATCGGCGATATAGATGGCGAGGCCGAGCCAGCACAGGGCGAAGCTGGTCAACTTGGTGCGGTCGAGCGGCTCATGAAAGACCATGAGCGCGACCAGCAATTGACCCGTGGGGCCGACGTATTGGAGGAAGCCGATGGTGGAGAGTTGCAGGCGGCGCAGAGCCGCACCGAACATGAGCATCGGCACGGCAGTGAGGACGCCGGACAGCGACAAAATGCCCAGGGTGGCGGTCGGGATGGCGTGGAGAGGGACGACGGCGAGCTGCGCCACGGCAATGGGGAACAGAATGGTCGTTTCAATCAGCAGGCCGTGCAGGGAGTTAATATCGACCTTCTTGCGCACGAGCCCGTAGAATCCGAAGGTGCCGGCGAGGGACACGGCGATCCAGGGGAAGCCCGTGCCGCGCAGGGCCAGGTTTGCGACGGCAAGGGCGGCGATACCGACGGCCACCCACTGCCAGCGGCGGAGGCGTTCGCGGAGGAACACCATGCCCAGGGCGATGGAGAGCAGCGGGTTGATGAAGTAACCGAGGCTGGTTTCCAGCACCTGGTGGCTGCCGACGGCGTAGATGAAGATCAGCCAGTTAAGGGCAATGAGAACGCCGCCGAGGGACAGGAGTAGAACATTCCGGCGGCTGCGCAGGATGGGCCTTATGGCGATCCACTCGCCCCGAAGCGAAACCACGAGCGCCAGGAAGAGCACCGACCAGAAGATCCGATGGCAGAGCACAATCCAGGGGGCAACGGCGGAGAGCAGGTGGAAGTACAGCGGGAAGACGCCCCACATGCCATAGGCCGCCAAACCGTAGCACAGACCGGCCCGGGCACCGCACCCACGAGCCATCGCCTCCGGCTCACGCCGCGCCGCAGTCATGTCTGATCTTCCCGTCACGCCGCGCAGGCTAGCACACGGCTAATCCCCCGCAATCATTCGCCGGGCTCAAGTTCCCGGTGCGGTTTTCAACCGGCGATTGAATAGAATGGCGGCGGTTGCCGTCTCCATAATGGCAGTACTTGTTGAACTGCTTCAGGTGGGCGGCTAAGTGCAAAGCGCCGGCCTGGTTTTCATAGTGGTTGGTTCGGTTGGGGCGGCCCTTTCGGGGGATTGGGCCGCCCTTTTTGCGCTCCAAAGCGCAGCGGCGTTTGGGACGGAGCCGCGGCAGCGGGGACGTTTCCGGGATGGTGGTGTGATGCACCCTATGGCGACGGCGGGTGGCTAAGATCTTTGCCCTATGGGTCCTAGACCCAGCGGGAGCAACTCCCGCCACCTCCCAGTAAGCCACCCTGCCGCGCGCCAAAGGGTTTCCTTTATGTTGGACGCCCAAGGCACCCGAACACCCACACAACCCACCTGCCAAGGCACGAACAAAACACCTGGCGACCACTCGCCAGTAACGGACTTATCATTACCACGGCGGCGGAACGCTGTCTGTCAGGGAAGCCCCGCATCTAATTGTCGGGCGCAGCCCTACAAGCCGGAGAGCCCGGGGGACGGGGGGCGTATCAGCGATGCTGGCTCCAGGAAATCGCCAACTGCAGCAGTTCGCTGGAGTCTTTGAGTTTGAGCTTCTCCTTGATGCGGGCGCGGTAGGTTTCAACGGTCTTCACCGCAATGTGCAGCCGGTCGGCAATCTCGCTGATGTTCAAGCCGTGTCCGGTCAGGTCAAAGACCTTCAGTTCGCGATCGGAAAGCAGCTCCGAGGGGGCGGCGCCCACGGCCGGGGAATGGGACGTCAGCCGGCTGATGATGCGGCAGGCGATTTTCTCGTTGAGGTAAACCGCGCCGGCCAGGACACGCCGGATGGCCACCAGGATCTTGCGCGTGGCTTCCTGTTTGGTGATATAGCCCAGCGCGCCGGCCCGGATGACCCGCTCCGCATAAAGCGATTCGTCGTGCATCGAGACGACCAGTATCCGCAGACCCGGCCACCGGGGCCGAATATCCTTGATCAGTTCCAGGCCATCCGAGTTCTTGAGCGCGAGGTCAATGATCGCAAGGTCGGGCTGCTTGGCGGGGATCGCCGCGAGGGTCTCGTGGCGGTCCTCAGCTTCGCCGCAGACGATGAGGTCGGCTTCGCGATTGATGATTTCGGTCAAGCGTTCCCGCACCAGGGGATGGTCATCCACCAGCAAAATGCGCGCGCGTTTCTTGCCAGTGGAGGGAGCGGATGGTTTACGTCTCACAACCTCGATTTTCTAGCCGGTGCCGCGGGGGATGCAACAGGAAACTAGCGTGCCGCCGCGCGGGCCAGGGCCGAGGTGGAGGGTCCCGCCGATGGCACGGGCACGGTAAGCCATGATGTGCAGTCCCATGCCGGTCGCTTTCTTCCGCTTCGCGGCGGAAAGACCCGCGCCGTCATCCTCGACTGTCAATTCGAGTTGACTGGCCCCCCCCTTCAGGCGGATCGACACCTTGCTGCCCCGGCTGTGTTTGACCGCATTAGCCAAAGCCTCCTGGGCAATCCGGTAAAGGTGTGTGGCCATCACGACGTCTTTGACTGCGACCCGCCCCTGGCTGTCGAAGCGGCACTGGATCTGGAAACGGGCGGAGGCGGCTTTAGCCAGTTCCGCCATGGCCGACGGCAAACCGTCGGTTTCCAACCGCACCGGGAAGAGGCCCCGCGACAATTGACGGGCTTCGGTGATGGCCTGGTCCAGGCAGTCCGCGATTCGCCGCGCCTGTTTGGTTTCCGGCAGCCGTCGGCCGGAGAGTTCGCTTTGGAGTGAGTTGGCGTCAAAGGCCAGGCTTACCAACTGCTGGCAAAGTCCGTCGTGGATGTCCTGGCCGAGGCGGGCCTGCTCGCGGTCGCTGATCTCCAGGATATGTCGCTCCAGACGGCGGCGCTCGGTGACGTCGCGGGCGATGCCCACCGTGCCGATGACTTCGTCCCGTTCATTGAAGAGGGGGGATTTGATGCTTTCCCACCACCGCACCCGGCCCTGCGCGTCGGTGAAGGGCGCTTCAACCACGACGGAGCGTCGGGTCGTCATTACTTCCTGGTCCTCGCTAGTCGAGTGGGCGGCCTCCGCCGGTTTGCAGTCCAGAACCGTCTTACCCAGCAGGGCTTTGACCGGCTGGCCGTAGAAGGTGGCGATGGCCTGGTTGCAAGCCAGGAATCGGCCTTCGGCATCCTTGAGCCACGCGGGGTCGGGAATGTTGTCCAGAATAGCCCGTTGCAGCCGCTCCGCCTGTTGCAGCGCGATTTCGGCGCGTTTCCGTTCGGTAATGTCCTGCTGCACGCTGACATAATGGGGCCGGCCGCCGAGGTCGAGGATCCGGATGCGCGCCTCGGACGTAAAGATGCTGCCGTCCTTCCGACGATTCTGGTACTCGCCCGACCAAGCTTCGCCTCGCTCGGCCGCGCGAATGACTTCGGTGTTGAAACGCGCGGTTTCCTCGGTGTCCCAGGCGTTGAGGACAGCGACATTCTGGCCGATTAGCTCGCCTGGCTGGTAGCCGAAGGAAGCCTCCAAAGCATGGTTGGCGAACAAAATGGTCAGATTCGGTCCGATCAGCAGAACTCCCTCCGCCATGTTCTGCACCACCAGGGACTGCAGCTTGAGCGCCTCCTCCGCCCGTTTCTGTTCGGTGATGTCCAGGACCATGAGGAGTAGATGCGGTTGGCCGTTGCTCGAAAACGGCGCCAGGCGACAGTCCAGACGAATGGCCTTGTCAAAGCTGGTGCTGACACAAACCTCGGCTTGCCGGGCTTTTCCCTGGTTCAGCGCCTCTTCGGCGAGTGGCAGCAGCCCTAACTCCTGCCAGGCAGCGAGGCGCCGGAAATTGCCTTGCAGCAACTCGCTGACGCTTCCACCCGTGATGCGGGCCAGGGCCTCGTTGGCGAACACGCATTCCCCGGAGACCTTGTAAGCCGCGATGCCCGTGTTGGAGGCAGCGATCATTTTCTGGTTCAGATCGAGAGCCTCGGCCAGTTGCTGCTCGGCGCGCTTCCGTTCGGAGATATCACGGCAGACCCCCATGACGCAATTCACGCCGCCCTGTTCGCTATGCAACGGTACGAGACGAATCTCGATCCATTGCTCACCGGTGGGCAATGTGAGCGATTCGTCGCGGCGCACCGGCTGGCCTGTTTTGAGCACCTCCGCCGCCACCTGGCAGTGGTGGTGGGCGGTCTCCGGCGGGAATAGATCAGCCTGGGTCAAACCGATCAACTCCTCCGGCGGGCGTCGCCACCAAGAGGCCGCGGCCGAATTGACGTATTGAATCTTGATGTCCCGATCGAGGATGAAGATGGCGTCGGGGGATGATTCCGCCAAGGCCCGATAGCGCTCTTCGCTGGCGCGCAGCGCCTGCTGTGCGCGCTGGGCCTCGGTCTCATCCGTTACCATGACGAGCAGGTGCTGTTCGCCTCGGTTCACAAAGGGAGCGAAACGGGCGTTGATCGCCAGCTCCCGACCGAAGCTCGCTCGGCTCTTGCCCTCGAACTGCTGCGGCTGCCCGGTCTTCAATGCCGCCTCCGCTATGGCCAGCACGCCGTCGGCGCGCCAGGATTTCAGCCGGCGGAAATTCTGTTCGCGCAATTGATCGAGCGTGCCCCCGCTAATCCGCGCCAGCGCCTCGTTCGCCAGAATACACCGGCCGGAAGCATGATAGACCGCGATGCCCACAGTCGAAGCCGAGATAAGCGTGCGGTTCAGCTCCAACGCCTCGGCCAGGGTTTGCTCCGCCTTCTTGCGCTCGGTGATGTCCTCGATCACGCCGTCTATGTAGTCCATCTCTCCGTCCGGGCCGCGATGCACCGTGGCGCTGACCGAGCCATAGATGGGGGTGCCATCGCGCTGCTTGAGGCGGACTTCGTAATTGGCCAAAGACCCCTGGCGGAACAGGTCAGCCAAGAACACCTTCCGGTCTTCGGGCACCTGGTAAAGGTCCGCCACCTTCACCTTCTGGAATTCCTCCACCGACTCGTAGCCGTGCATGCGGGCCAAGGAGGGATTGGCGTGGAGAAACCGTCCGTCGGGACCCGGAGTGTCACGATAAACACCCACGTTCAAATTGGTCACCAAGGAACGATAGCGCTCCTCGCTCTCGGTCAACGCGGCGTTGGCAGCCTGCAATTCCGCCGTGCGCTCTTGGACGCGCGCTTCCAGCGTATCGCGCGCGTCGCGGAGCGCCTCCTCGGCCCGTTTGCGCGCGGTGATGTTAGCGCCGATGCCGATCAGACCAATGACCTTGCCGCTTTCATCGTGGTAGGGAGATTTGGTGAAGAGGCAATGCCATCGGCGATCGGCCTGATCAATCGATTCTTCCACGGTTTCCGAATATCCGGTTGTCATGATGCGGAGATCATTCTCCCTGATTCGCGCCGCCTGGCGCTGATCGGGAAGAGAATCCAGGTCATCCGTGCCGATGAGCTCAGATTCAGCTTTACCAAGGAAGCGGCACATGGCCGGGTTGGCCATGATGATCTTGCCCTGCGTGTCTTTGAGACAGATGATGTTGTCGGTCCCCTGGTTGATCGCCTGAAGGACGGCGTTTGTGCGGCGGAGCACCTCATTGGCGGCCCGCAGTTCCGCTGTGCGCTCCTCCACGCGCTGCTCAAGCAGGTCATGCGCCTCGTGCAGAGCCGCCTCGGCGCGGATGCGATCCAGCGCGCCGGCACAGTAGTCGGCCAAAGCTTGGAGTGCCCGCAAGTCTTCCTGGGTATAGGCGTTCGGCGTGTAGCTCTGGATAGAGAGGACACCGACGGGTTTCCCTTCGCGGCTCAGAGGAACGAACATTAGCGAGGCAGACGGGCGCGAAGCGTCGCCGAAGGGCACGGACTCGGTCGCTTGCATGTCAGACGGCTGGCGCAGAATTAACTCTGCTCCCTCCTGCATAATCCGCCGCATTCGGCCTGGGCTAGCACCCTCCGGGTGAGCCGGAGCAACTTCACGACGCTGCCCATCTATGACATCGCAAAACAGCAGCGGCTCCATCCAATCCCGCTCCGCGGAATAGAGGTCCAGGGTGGCGGCATCCCATTTCCAGAACTGGTCGGCGCCGGCAAACACAGCTCTGGCCGCCTCCACCGGGCTTGCCGCGGCGTTGAGCTTCGTCCCCAGGGACAACAAGACTTCTTTCATCAACTCCGCGCGCTTGCGTTCGGTGATGTCCCGGACGAAGCCAAACACACGCTCGCTGCTCCCCGTCAGCCTGGACACGCTGATCTCAACATGAATCTCCTGTCCGTGCTTCCGGCGGTGAAGGGTCTCGAAGCGATCGGCTCCGGCGGCCATGATTACTGCCTTGTGCCGGGCCACTTCTTCGGGGCTTTCCGCGGCCTCCAGGTCGGCTATCTTCATCTGGAGCAACTCCTCGCGGCTGTAGCCGACCAGGCGGCAATAGGCGTCGTTTACCTCGACAAGCACCCCGCCGGGGTCAGCGGCAAAATCGAGGGTAAAGAACCCGTCCATCGCCGTGGACAGGATGTTGCGATTGAACTCCTCGCGCTGCTGCAGGGCCTGCTCGATCCGGATGCGTTCCAGCGCGCCCGCGCAGTAGTCCGCCAACGCCTGGAGCGTCTGCAAATCGTCCTGGCTATAAGCATCCGGCAGGTAGCTCTGGATCGAGAGCACGCCGACCGCTTGACCCTCCCAGCGGAGCGGGACGAACATCTTCGTGGCTGAAGCTCGAGCTAGATCGCCAAATCGGGTGCAGTCACCGTCTGGCAAGCTGGTGCTGTTGCCGCATATCAGTTCGGCCCCTTGCCGAATAATCCGGCGCATTCTGGGAGAGGGTGTGCCCGCCTCGTTAGCGGCCGGGACATCGCAACGTTGACCGCCCACGATGTCGCAATTAAGCACGTTGTGTATCCGGTCTGACTCCGGGTAATAAAGGTCGAGGCAGGCGGCATCCCACGCCCAGAGGTGGTCAGCGGCGTCATAAACTGACCGGGCCGCCTCCACTGGGCTGGTGGCCGCGCTGAGCTTTGCCCCCAGTGACAGAAGGGCTTCCCGGGTCAGCTCCGCCCGCTTGCTCTGCGTGATGTCCCGCGCCACCACAAGGATGCCCTGGCGTCCGTTTGGCAGCGCCAGTGGCTTTTCGCTGAGCCGCATCAGGCACCGTTCGCCGCTTTTCCGAACGTTCCACACCTCGTGCTCCAGCGGTTGGCCGCTGCGCAGTGTGGCCAGATGCGTCTGCACCTCGGCCTGGTGTTCCGGCGGCACGAACCACCGGACATTCTGGTGCATTAGCGCCTCGCGGGGATAGCCGAAGGCGCGGCAGAAGGCCTGGTTGGCGTCGAGGATGTTGCCGTTCATATCCTCCAGCACGATGCCGTCCGGGCTGAGTTCGAACAGGGTGCGGTAGAGCGCCTCCTGTCTGGCCAGGGCCGCCTCCGCCTGCTTGCGCTCGGTGATATCCAGGGCAAACACCGCCACGCGCGCCACGTTGCCCGCCGGGTCGAGCACTGGGCTGTCAAAGTTCACGAAATGCCGACCTGCGCGCGTGTCCTCATAGTGGACCGGTTTACGGGTGCGGACTACCTCGTCAAACACCGCCCGCCTTCGCTCGGCAACCTCCGCCGGCAGGAGACTGAAGACCTCCTTGCCGGTCACGTCGCCCTCAGGCAGGCCGAGGCTGTGCACCAGGGCCTGATTATTCGCCTGGATCGTTGCCTTCCGGTCCAACAACAGCGCCGGTGCCGGGAGTGCATTAAGGAATACCCGCAGCGTCTCTTCGCTTTGCCGCAACGTCTGTTCGGCCTGCTTGCGTTGAGTAACATCCTGCCCGACGACGACCAAACAGGAACGGCCACCGACGCGGATGCCGCTGGCCCGGAGCTCAACCTCGATCAACGAGCCGTCTTTTCGCCGTGCCACGTGATCGCCGGCGGCGGAACCGCGCGCCTCGACTTGCTCCAGGCTCCGGTCGAGCACCTGGCGAAACTCCTCGGGCGCGTAACCCAACAGCGCAAGCATGGATTTGCCCACTAGCTCCCCGCGCTCATAGCCCAGCAAGGTGTCCGCGGCCGGGTTGGCCAGGAGAATGGTGCCGTCGTCGTCAAGCATCAGGACGGCCTCCGCCATGCTTTCGAGCACCCGCGCCTGCATCTGGAGTTGCTCCTGCGCGCGCAGGCGCTCGGTCACATCCTGCTCTACGGCGACCATCAACACCCGGCCTTGCACTTCCAGCCGGTTGATCACCGCCTCACAGGCGATGATGGCGCCATCTTTGCGCCGGTTCTTGAAAGTCCCGCGCCACGATCCCGTGTCGTGCAGCGCCTCCAGCGTCTCGTGCATGACTGCCGTGGCTTCGGGTTCGGGCAGCGCGCTGAACACGCTGAGCGGCCGGCCGAGCGCCTCGGCGCGTTCATAGCCCCAGATTCGCTCGCCCGCGGGGTTCATCTGCACGATGAGTCCCTGTTCATCGCTCACCACCACGCCCTCCGCCATGTTTTCCAGGATCGCCGCCTGCGTCTGGAGCATCTCGCGGGTCCGCTTCCGCTCGGTGATGTCTTCCGCGATGCCCGCAATCCGATAAACCTCTCCCTGCGGGTTGCGCACCGGGAAGGCCCGGTCGCGTATCCAACGCAGCTCCCCGTCCGGCCGGAGAATGCGGTATTCGACATCATAGGCGCCGCTGGCTTGCTCCGTGCGGGCGCGCCGCTTGACCCCCTCACGGTCCTCGGGATGAATGACGCTCAGCCAGGATTGCGGGTCGCGATGGAGTTCCTCGCATTGGCGGCCCCAGATGCGCTCGTAAGCGGGACTGATGTAGGCCATCTCGTTTTTGTGCACGTTGGTGAGCCAGAACACTTCGGCGATGTTATTGATGACCTGTTCGAAGCGTTCGACGGCTTCGCGCAGTTGGGCCGAGGTGGTCTTGTGCTGCTCGACTTCCGCCTTCCATTGCGCCGTGCGCGCCTCCACGAGGTCGCTCAGATGGCGGTTCAGCCGCGTCAGTTCCGCCGTCAGCCAACCCGCGATGCTGAGCGCCACCAAGCGCATACAACTATTCCAAACGACCACCCAGCCCAGCGGCAAAGGACCCTGATGAATGCGCCAGTGCACGGTCTCCATGGTGATTACCGCCACCCCCGAGACAGCCACCGCCGGCCATTTCCCCGCGCCCCACCCGACAAATACCACCACAAGCATGTGGAACAGGACGAAACTCATTGGGGCAGGGGTGAACCTGTCTGGTATGCCGAGCGCCAGCACAGAGCACACACCGATCACGGTAATCGTAAAGGGGGACAGCCGTTGGAGCTTGGTTGCCAGCTCTCGTATCATGGCCTTCATAGAGTTTCATGCTACCAAGGCCACCTCTAGGAGTTAAGCACAAATCCGACAGGCGAGTCTCAGTCGGTCAGGGCAGGGGAGAGCCGGTTTGCGAGGGGAAGCGCAACTCGGACCGGCTTGCTTACGCCGCCACCGCGCACTATTCTGCGCGCGTGATTGCACTGATTGATTACGGCTCCGGCAACCTGCGCAGCGTCCACAAGGCACTCCTCAAGGTCGGGGCAGAAGTGCGCATCGCGCGGCGACCGGACGAGATCGGCGACGCGCGGGCGGTGGTGCTGCCGGGCGTTGGCGCGTTTGATGATTGCATCCACGCCCTGCAAAAGCAGGAATTGCTGGAGGCGTCGCGCCAGTTCATGCGGACGGGCCGGCCCTTCCTCGGCATCTGCGTCGGCTACCAGGCGCTCTTCGAGAAGAGCGAGGAGTTTAATAGTTGCGCGGCGGGGATGGGGATTTTCCAGGGCAAGGTCGTGCGCTTCGCGCAGCAGAACGGACTTAAGATTCCACAGATTGGCTGGAACCAGCTTGAGATCGTGAAGCCCGAGTGCCCGCTTTTCCGCGGCATCGCGGGCGGCAGCTTCGTCTATTTCGTCCACAGCTTCTTCCCCAAGCCGGCCGATGCCTCCATTGTCGCCACTCGCACGACCTACGGCGAAAGCTTCGCTTCCTCGGTGTGGCGGGACAACGTCTTCGCCACACAATTCCACCCGGAGAAGAGTCAAAAGGTCGGCCTGCAACTGCTCAAGAACTTCGTCGAGTTAGCCCAAAGGTAGCCGCGGCTCCCGCTCTCCAAACGAGAGGGCAGGGTTGCGAGAGAACGAGCCATTCGTGCTCCCCAGCCTGGACTCCCTGCCAGCGCTATTCGGATTTCGGCTTTCGGATTTCCTTCGGGCTTCGGCCTTCGGGTCTCGGATTCCCCCCCACGTCCCTTGACTCTAGCAAAAACGTGCTATCTTGACCTGTAAACGTTACCCAGGATGAAAGAAAAGGCATCGGTTTAACACGGAATAACAACTAGATTAGGAATACCATGGCATACGAACTACCTCCGCTTCCTTATTCGAAGGACGCGCTCGAACCCTACATCGACGCGCAAACAATGGAAATTCATCACGATAAGCACCACGCCGCCTATGTCGCCAACGTCAACAAGGCCATCGCCGGCAAGCCGGACCTTGAACTCAAGTCCGTCGAGGACCTGATCCGCGATCTCGAGGCGGTGCCCGCCGACATCCGTGGCGCGGTGCGCAACAATGGCGGCGGCCACGCCAACCACTCCATGTTCTGGAAGTTGCTCAGCCCGAAAGCTGGCGGAGCGCCGTCAGGCAGGCTTGGCGATGACATCAAGGCCGCTTTCGGGAGCTTCGATGCTTTCAAAGAGAAGTTTGAGGTTGCGGGCATGGGCCGATTTGGCAGCGGCTGGGCCTGGCTCGTCCTGCATAACGGCAAGCTGGAAATAGTCTCCACCGCCAACCAGGACAGCCCCCTCATGGGCAAGGTGGTCTCGGGCGCTGAAGGCAAACCCGTGCTCGGCTGCGACGTTTGGGAGCACGCCTATTACCTTAAATACCAGAACCGCCGCGCCGACTACCTCAAGGCGTATTGGAGCGTGGTGAATTGGGCTGAGGCCGCGAAGTATTACGACGCCGCCAAGCGATAAGCGCTTGCGGTCAGGACGTTGAGCCCGGCGCTGGCTTCAGCCAGCCGGGCTCATTTCTTGGCCAGCGCTTTGGCGACTGCTTTGTCGAGGTCCTCGCCGCGCAGGTCTTTGCCGATGATCGTGCCCTGGCCGTCGAGGAGGAAGGTCGCCGGGATGCTGGTGATGCCATACTTGGCGGCCAGTTTGTTCTGCCAGACCAGCCCGTCGAAATACTGCACCCACGTCATGCTCTTCTCCTTGGTGAAGCTGGCGAGCTTCTCTTGGTCCTTGTCGAGGCTGATGCCAATGATTTCAAAGCCCTGCTTGTGATAGGCGTCATACGTCTTGATGACGTTGGGCAGTTCGTGGACGCACGGCCCGCACCAGGTCGCCCAGAAGTCCAGCAGCACCACCTTGCCCTTGTAGTTGGCAATGGATAGAGGCTTGCCAGCCGTGTCTTTCTCACTGAAATCGGGGAATTTGGAACCCTCCGCCAGCGCGGCTTGAATCTTCTTTGCCTCCTCTTGCTTCTTGACTGATTCAAGAATTTGATCGGCGTTCTGGGCGGCCTTGCTGTCAGGAAAGTCGGTCTTGAGCTGTTTGATCAGTTGGATGCCTTTGTCAGAGTTGTCGAGCACCCGCAGGTAGAGCATGGCCTCCATGAGCTGAATCTGGGCGACCTCGTCGGTCTTTTCCCCTTTGTGCTTGGTCAGCAGGGCATCGAACTCCTTTAGCTCAGGGGCAAGATCTTCCGCGGTCTTCTTGTCTGCCTCCAGCTTGGTGTTCACCCTGGCCACCAGGGCTTTGAGCTCGGCAGCAGCACCGTTTGTCTCGGCGGCGACTCCACTCGGCATGAATAATGAGAACGCCAGAAAGGCGACGGCGGCCGAAAGTATCTGTTTCATTGTCGCGACGGTAATTCATTAACCGTCCCACCGCAAGGCGAGTCGCACCGGCTCCGAGACAGAAGGCGTCTCCACGTCACAATCGCTGGACACGTCGTGGGCTGTCTCATAATCTGCTGGCCGCATTGTTGCAGAGAATTAGATTATGAACTCAGCACTCAGAGTCACCCGCCGTCAGTTTCTCCGTCAGACCACCATCGCTCTCGGCGCGGCAGTGGCCGCGCCGGCCATAGTTCCAGCCTCCGCGCTGGGCCGGGGCGGGGCCAGGGCGCCCAGCGAACGCATCACGATGGGATTTATTGGCGTCGGCGGGCAGGGCGGCGGCCACCTCCTGGGTGGCGCCTGGACGTATGTCGCCGGCGGCTATGCCGGACGCAAGGATGTGCAGGTGCTGGCCGTGTGCGACGTCTGGCGCGACCGCCGTGAAAATGCCACCCGGAAGGTCAATGACCACTACGCCGAGGCCTACGGCAAGGGCAAGTACAAGTCCTGCGAAGCCTACACCGACTTCCGCCAGGTGCTGGACCGCACGGACATCGACGCCGTGCTTATCGCAACCCCGGCCCACTGGCACGCGACCATGGCCGCCATGGCCGCCGCCGCGGGCAAGGACATCTACTGCGAGAAGCCGTCCGCCGTGACCGTGCGCGAGAGTCAGGCTATGCTGGCGGCAGTGCGGCGCTACGGCCGAGTCTATCAGGCCGGCACGCAGCAGCGCAGTGAATACGACGCCAAGTTCCGCCGCGCGTGCGAATTCGTCCGCAGCGGGCGCATTGGCAAGCTGCAAGCCATTTATGCCTACCGCGATGGCGGGGCTGTCTTCTGGCCGCAACGCTTTGGCCCGGCTAAACCGATCCCCGCCGGCCTGGACTGGGACCTCTACTTAGGACCCGCGCCGTGGCTTCCTTATGATGGCAATACCGGCGCGCACCGCTTCGACATCGGCGAGTTGAACTGGGGCCAGCACCACTACGACATCGTCCAATGGGCGGCGAATGCGGACGATACGGGACCGGTGGAGCTCTTCATGGAGAACGACCGCTCCTGCTACAGGTATGCCAGCGGCGTAGTCGTTTATGGCAAACCCTACCCCGGCGAACCCGTGGGCAGTGACGGCGGCGCTTGCTTCGTCGGCACTGGAGGCCGTATTGCGGTGGATCGCGATGCGCTGGTGTCCGACCCGCCAGACCTCGTGCGCGAACCGCTCCGCCCCGACGAGGTGCATCTCTACCGCAGCAACCGCCACGCAGACAACTTCCTGGAATGCATCCGCACCCGCAAGCAGCCCATCTGCGATGCGAACGTCGCCCACCGGGCGGCCAGCGCGCTGCTGCTGGGCGGCGTCGTCAAACAGTTGAAGCGCCCGCTCAAGTGGGATCCGCAAGCCGAGCAATTCGTCAAAGATGACGAGGCCAATCGGATGCTCTCCATCGCCAAACGTCCACCGTGGTGCATTTGATACTCAGAACGGATTAACCATGAAACAATTACTCTGCTTTGCTCTGGCTGCGTGTGTCTTCGTGCCGCAGCTTCTACTCTCCGCGCCAGCCGCCCCGGCCAACGAGGAACAACAGCTCATCAGCGTCCTCCAATCCAACCAGTCGCCGAGGGAAAAGGATGCCGCCTGCGCCCGGCTCAAACGTATCGGCACCGCGCGCTCGATTCCGGCACTCGCGGCGCTGCTTACGGATGAACAGCTTTCCCATTCCGCGCGCTACGCGCTCGAATCCATGCCCGATGCGCAAGCCGGCCAGGCTTTGACCGACGCCCTGGGCAAGACCTCCGAGCTGACCAGGGCCGGCATCATCTGCTCGCTTGGGTTCCGACATGAAACGCGGGCAGTGCCCGCTTTAGTAATGTTGCTGACGGATCATGATGCTAACGTGGCTGTGGCTGCGGCCACTGCGCTGGGGCAAATCGGCGGCTCTAATGCCCTCAAGGCCCTGCAGGCCGTCACCGCCAGTTCCGCCGGGCCGGTGCACGACGCGGTCGTGGACGCCTGCCTGCGCTGTGCCAATAGCCTCCTCGCAGCCGGCAGCCAATCGAAAGCGATGGCCGTCTTCCAACACCTGTATGACACCGAGACGAAGGATGGCATCCGCACTGCGGCCTATCGCGGGATGATCCAGGCCTCGACCAAACAGGCGTTGCCCCTGATGAACGCGGCCATCCTGGGGACTAACGGGGCCAGCCAGACCGCCGCCTTGCAGTTAGTGCGCGAGGTGAGTGCGCCCGGCGCAACCGAACTGTTTGCGAAGCTGCTGCAGAAGGTTAATCCGCCCGTGCAGGTGGCTTTGATTGGCGGCATGAGCCAGCGCGGGGATGTCGCGGCGGCGCCCGCCATTGCCGCGATGGTCAAGAGCGCCTCGCCGGAGGTGCGCGTGGCTGCCATCAACGCCCTGGGTATCCTGGGCGATGCCACGATGGTCCCCTTGCTGGGAGTATCCGCTGCTTCTGCGAGCGGTGAGGAACAAAAGGCAGCCCGGCTGGCGTTGGTCGATTTGCGGCGCGGGAATCC
>OCZT010004144.1_pt1 | contig 14691 bp, 15 predicted proteins | sample 1539031 | NCBI WGS metagenome assembly OCZT01 (sample SAMEA3539308, study PRJEB22396) | soil metagenome | biome: tundra; feature: field; material: soil | place: USA | collected 2010-05 | depth 0.15 m
GGAGACGTCGCCGCTGCCGCCGTGAACCCCGACAAGGTGGTTGACGTGGGCAGCGAGAGGATCAAAGTAAAGCCCGGCAGCATCGAGGATGTGAGCGCCGTGGGCAATCGTGACATCGGCGGCCGCGGCATGGGCAACTGGTACTCGACCGACACCGAGATCAAGATGGGCAAGTCCTACGCCTCCGAGATCGAGAAGAGCACCAAGTTCATTACTGACCCCACGGTGACGGAGTACGTGAACCGCATCGGCCAGAACCTCGTCAAGAACTCCGATTGCAAGGTGCCGTTCACCATCAGGGTGATCGATTCGGACGAAATCAACGCCATGGCGCTTCCAGGCGGCTTCTTTTACGTCAACTCGGGTTTGATTTTGAATGCGGACGAGGAAGCGGAACTGGCGGGCGTGATGGCCCATGAGATAGCCCACGTCTGCGCCCACCATGCAGTCCGCGAGCAGACCCGCATGAACTACGCGCAGTTAGGCACGATTCCGCTCATCATGATGACGGGCTATAGCTGGACCGGCTACGGAATCTACGAGGCCGCCCAGTTTGCTGTGCCGATCACGTTCCTCAAGTTCTCCCGTGATTTCGAGGGGCAGGCCGACTACCTGGGTGTGCAGTACATGTATCGCGCCGGCTACGATCCGCAGGCTTTCATCAGCTTCTTTGAAAAGATCCAGGCATTGGAGAAGCGCAAACCCGGCGCCGTGGCCAAGGTCTTCGCCGACCACCCACAGACTCCTGACCGCATCCTGCACTCGCAGGAGGAGATCGCACGCATCCTGCCGCCGCGGGACGAGTACACCGTGACCACATCGGAGTTCGACGACGTGAAGGCCCGCTTGGCGCGCATTGAGAACAAGCGCCGCCTGGTAGATTCCAAGGACACCAAGAAGCCGTCACTGCGACGTGCCAGCACGGGGTCGAACGACCCGAATGCGCAGACCGGGGACAGCAGCGCCGACGACAAGCCGACGTTGCATCGCCGCGAAGACCAGCAGAACTAGACCGAATCAGTCTGGGCCATGGAAAGCGAAACGCCGGGCAGGGGACCGATCTCCTCCCGGCGTTTTTTGCTTGTTTTGGAGGCACAGGCCCTTTACAGTAGCGATGGATAGCCCAATACATCCTAAGTGAGTTTGGCGGGGCGACAGGTTCCGTTGTGTCCTGCCTCGGATGAGCTAAGACGGCTTCCTGAGACTGTGTGTTCCCATGAAAAAGATTGCGATCCTTGCGGCCGCCTTTGTGTTCATCCTTCTGCTTACAAAGATCGCCAACCAGGTGCCTCCCGCGCCTCCACCGGGGACCGCGTTTTCCTTGAAGGCGCAAAAAGTGATTCAGTGCTCGGCCGATGAGATCACACTGGTCGATACGCACCAGAAGTCCACGCACCTTGAGAAGGACACCAGTTGGCCGGAATGCACTGCATTCCAAAAAGACCAGGTGATGGACTTTTACCTCTCCCGCGGGGACAAGACGCGTTTTCTGAGCGCAGAACAGACCGTCTGGTGGCGCAAAGCCCTTTAGACCCAACAGCAGGCTCTTCCAACTCTGAGGTTTCGCAGGCGGCTTGGGTGGGGAATCCAGGCAGGGCTGCGGTGGGGCTCCGCACCATTTGCCGCAACAACGCTACCTGTAGGGGCATCGAGCTTGCCAAAGCCCAAGATGCCGGGCTTTTGGGAAAGGGCTGCCCGGCCGCGTCGGTCATTCCCGACCCGTTCTCGTAGGAATTTCCGGAAATACCCCGAAATTCCTTGAACAAGCGGGTGAAACCGCGTTATACCTACAGGTCTACCGGCAGATATGCCGGAATCCTGCCCAGGGTCTCTTCCTTCCGGAGGAAAATCATGCGTAACGCGGCGGCGCGCTCCAATCTGCTTGTCCCCGAGGTCCGCGAGGTCATGGACATTCGCCAGGCCTCCGACTATCTCGGCATCTCTCCCGACACGCTCTACAAATATGCGTCGGAAGGCTTTGTGCCCGCGTTCAAGCTGGGCAATCGCTGGCGCTTCAAGCGTTCGCGGCTCGACGAATGGATGGACCGGCAGTCCGACCTCCAAGGCGGCGGGCGCCAGATCGATCCGGAGCAGAAGAAGCCGGTCCGACCGGCAATGTAAAGACAGTGGTCAGTGATCAGTTGTCAGTACAGCCCGGCGTGAGGTCAATAGCTGTGCCAGATTCGGGTCAGCGCGACCGCGATTTTGCAAAAGACATCGGTTTTGACGTGTTGCAAGTTCTGCGGAGCAATGTTTTTTTTGTACTCCTTGATCAGCGGCTCAGTCCCGCGGGAATACCGCATGAGCGTGAAGTTTGCAAAGGATCTTACGAGATAACCACGCGTATACTTCGTGATCTCGGGATGGACGCGGAAGAGATTCGAGACGTCACTGCGGTGTTGGCGCTGCAAGGCGCCTGCTGCGACTGTGAAGTGCTGTACAACGTCGCAGAGGAGAGTCGTCTGAAAACTGATTACTGGACCACTCGAGCAACTGACCACTGACCACTGACAACTGAGAACTGACAACTGCCTCACCGTGATATACCTGACCGGTGGACCACTTCCGCCGAATCGGACAACTGCGCCGCCGTTTGACTCGTGCCGGCCTTTCGGGGCTGCTGGTTACCCATCTTCCTGACATCCGCTATCTCTCCGGCTTCACCGGCTCAAGCGCGGCCCTGGCCGTGACGCGCCGGGCTGCCCGGCTGTTTACCGACGGGCGCTACGCCACGCAGGCAGCCGAGGAAGTGAGCGCCGCGCAGGTGGAGATTGTGTCGCGCTCGGCTGCGGTGGCTGCTGTGGAATGGCTGGCCGCGCAACCCGGCGTGGAGTTTGCAGGCTTTGATCCGGCATGGACCACCGTGGCTGAGCTTGCGCGCTGGAAGTCCGCCCTGCCCTCGGGGATGCGCCGCAGTTTTCTATCCTCCCTGTCCGCGCCCATGGTTGAACCGCTGCGCATGGTGAAGGACGAGGACGAACTGGCCCTGATTGCCCAGGCGGCGCTGGTCGGATGCCGGCTCTTCGATCACATCCTCGGCTTCCTGTGCCCGGGCATCCCGGAGATTGAAGTGGCGGCTGAACTGGAGCACCAGGCGCGGCTGATGGGCGCCGAGGGCATGTCGTTTGACACCATCGTGGCGTCGGGCGCCCGGTCGGCTCTGCCGCATGGACACGCAACGATGGCGCGGCTTCCGCGCCGGGGATTCCTGACCCTGGACTTCGGTGTTATCCTCAAGGGTTATTGCTCGGATATGACGCGTACCGTGTACTTTGGAACGCCGAAGACAAACGAGCGAAGTGCTTATCAGGCAGTGCTTGAGGCCCAGGAGGCCGGAGTGGCGGCGGTGGGCCCAGGTGAAAGCTGCGGTGAAGTGGATGAAGCCTGCCGCGGCGTGTTGCGCAGGGAAGGTTTAGCAGAGGCGTTTTCCCACTCCACCGGCCACGGTGTCGGGCTGGAGATTCATGAGTCGCCACGTATCGGAGCCGGACAGACAACCAGGCTGGTTGCTGGAATGGTTGTGACCATTGAGCCCGGGGTTTACCTGGCAGGTCGGTTCGGTATTCGCATTGAAGATATGGTGGCCGTAACCCGAACCGGAGGGCAGGTGCTGACGCCAGCGCCGAAGGCCCTCATTGAGCTTTGATTTGACTCCATCTCACCCGAGAGTGGGAAGGTTAAGGAACGAATGAAACCACAAGACATGCAGGATCTGAAACAACTGATCGAGTTCCTCAAGGAACATGGAGTTGCCGAATTCGATCTGGACCGGGGCGACCTGAAGATTCGGCTCAAGTTTAGCCAGCCGGCGGGTTCGGGGGCCGGGCTCTCCGACGTGGCGCGCATGTTTGCGAATGCTTCAACGGGGGCTCCGCAGGGTGGCGTTGCCGCTGCGCAGGCACCGTATGCTGCGCCTGCGGCACCTGCACCGGACCCGGACGCCGGTCTGCACATGATCAAGTCCCCCATCGTGGGCACCTATTATGGGTCTCCCTCACCGGGCGCCGGAGCGTTTGTCTCGCCGGGCGATCGCGTGGAAAAGGGCCAGGTGATCTGCATCATCGAGGCCATGAAGCTGATGAACGAGATCGAGGCCGACGCGTCCGGTGAAGTTGTGAAGTGCCTGGTTACCAACGGCCAGCCCATCGAGTTTGGGCAGCCCCTGTTTGCTATCCGCACAGCGTAATGGAGAGGCGGAGTTAGCGGGGTTCGCGGAGTTAACGCGGAGAGCCTGACTGACAAAGCCTTACTCACTAGCACCGCTAACTCCGCTAGCTCTGCTAACACCGCTCTAAAGGGTCATGAATGTTTCGTAAGGTACTGGTTGCCAATCGCGGCGAAATCGCGCTGCGCGTATTGAACGCATGCCGGGAACTCGGTATTCGCACGGTTGCCGTCTACAGCGAGGCGGACCGCAATTCACTCCACGTCCGCTTTGCCGACGAAGCCATCTGCATCGGCCCGCCGCGGCCTGCGGACAGCTATCTCAACGTGCCTGCGGTCATCTCCGCCGCCGAGATCGCCGACGTTGACGCGATCCACCCCGGCTACGGCCTGCTGAGCGAGAACGCCAACTTCGCCGAGGTTTGCCGCGCGTCAAATATCAAGTTCATTGGTCCGCCGCCTGAGGTCACCCGCCTGATGGGCGAAAAGGAAAAGGCGCGCCAGGCGATGAAGAAGGCCAAAGTGCCGATTCTGCCGGGGTCCGATGGCATTCTGCTCACTGCCGACGAGGCGGTGGAGTGCGCGAAGACGGTGGGCTATCCGGTCATCATGAAGGCGAAAGCCGGTGGCGGAGGACGCGGAATGCGCATTGTGCGCAACGCGGAAGACCTGCCCAACCTGTTTCATGCGGCGTCAAGCGAGGCGGCCAATGCCTTTGGCAACGGCGACCTCTACATGGAGAAGTTTATCGAGCGTCCGCGCCACATCGAGTTCCAGGTGCTGGCCGATGAGCATGGCCATGTGGCCACGCTGTTTGAGCGCGAGTGTTCCATCCAGCGTCGCCATCAAAAGCTGATTGAAGAGGCGCCCTCGCTGCAGGTGACGCCGAAGATGCGCGAGGAGATTGGCAAAACCCTGTGCCGCTGCCTCAGCGAGATTGGGTACCAGAACGCAGGCACGGTCGAGTTCCTGATGGACGAAGACCGCCAGCTCTACTTCATCGAAATGAACACGCGCATCCAGGTGGAGCACCCGATCACCGAGTTCATTACCGGCGTCGACCTGGTGAAGGCGCAACTGTTGATTGCGAGCGGCGAGAAGCTGAGCAATATTCTGCCGGCCAAGCTGGAGATGCGCGGCCACGCCATCGAGTGCCGCATCAATGCGGAGCATCCGCAGAAGTTCACGCCGAGCGCGGGGAAGATTACCGCCTTCAACGTGCCTGGGGGCAACGGCGTGCGCGTGGATACGGCACAGTACGCCGAGGGCGTGGTGCCGCCGTATTATGACTCGCTGATTGCCAAGCTGATTGTGCATGGTGCCGACCGCGCCGAGGCCATCGCCAAGATGGAGCGCGCGCTGAGCCAATTTGTGGTGCAGGGAATTGACACGTCGATTTCGCTGCACCAGGCGATCTTTCAAGATGAAGGATTTCGCAAAGGCGAGTTCGATACCAAGTTTATGGAGAGGTTTTTGGCGGCGAAGACTGAGTAGATATTGGCGAGGCTTTTTCTTGTCGGCGCGGTTGTACCAACATCGCGCGGGACAGTTCGCACGGACAAGTCGCCCACTCCGAATACAAGGCGTCCATCAGCTTCGCACAACTAATCGTGTCCCGCATGGAACCTATGGCGGCCCAAGAATTTCGACCTTGGGAAAGTAGGTTCGATAACGCGCGACGTCGCGTGTAAGCAATGCCAAGTGCTCGATCGAGGCATGCGCGCCGATGTAAAAGTCCGGCAGAGGTGTGTTGTGCAGACCGCCCCGCCGACGATAGGCCAGGAAACACTTCCCAGCCAGAAATCCTGCTTCCCAAGGCAGAGGTTCTCTCGCATAGGATGCGGTCGGCAAAGCAGCATTCAACGTTTCGATGCTCGTGAAGCCAACCGATACCTCGGCATAGATGATTGGATTGATGATGAGCGTAGTGTAGTCGGCGCTCTCGGCAAGCGCGCGTCCAGACCAGTCGCCCCATGTGGCATCGTTGGTTGCCACATCCAATAGAACGTTGCTGTCCACGAGGACGCCGCGGCAATTGCGCAGGCGGTTCGCCAGATTAGGAAGGGCTTGCTTCATTTTCCCTTTCTCTTACGGACTCCGCTAGTACGTGTCATTGCCATGATTTCTTCGGTGGACATTCGAGCATCCGCGGTCCCCCGGAGCGCTTTGATGGCGTTTTGGCCCCTGGCACTTAAGCCAGAGGTACGTCTGGCCTTGCGAATGCGGGCATGATCGCCAACCACTTCGAATTCGATCTCGGTGTGAGGCAGCAGGCCCAACCGGTTTCGCACATCCTGGGGAATGGTCACCTGACCTTTGGTAGTGATCTGCATTGGTATTACTCCTACTGGTAAGTGTAATGATGCACTGCAAGAGAGCGCAAGATGTCACCCCGTGATGGGTGCGTGGGTCAAGACAATGGTGGCGAACGAGCCTCGCTCGGGTCCAAGAAGAGTCCCCGGCAAATCCGCACGTTGACCTCCTGTTTGGGGCGGCCAGGTTCCTGCAGGGTAGTGGCGCCGTGTATCCTTGACCAGCCCTAGGCAGGGAGCCGCAGCAGAATGGTCCAACCAGCTTTGATTCGTTTCGTCCTACTCTTCTCGGTCGCAGGAAGCCTCTTGAGCGGCGCGATTTGCGCGGCGCAGACCGTCGATTGGCCGGCCTACAACGGCGGCTTTGACGGCGACCACTATTCCAAGTTGACGCAGATCAATCGCCGCAATGTACAGCGGCTGGCGGTGGCTTGGACGTTCGACACCGGCGAGAAGGGCGGCATTCAGGCCAATCCGCTGATTGTGGGGCGCACGCTCTACGCTTACACGCCGACGCAGAAGATTGTGGCGCTCGATGCGGCGACCGGCACGCTTAAATGGAAGTTTGATTCCGGCGTTGTGGGCACGCAGCCGGCGCGCGGCATGGCGTATTGGACCGATGGCAATGAGCGCCGCATCTTTGCCGGAGTGATGAACTTCCTCTACTGCCTCGATGCTGAGACCGGGAGGCCGATCGCGTCGTTTGGCGAGAACGGTCGCGTCGACCTTCGCAAGGATCTGCGCGGCGACTACGAAAAGCAATCGATCGTGCTGACCACGCCCGGCGTGATCTACAAGGACATGATCATCGTGGGCGGCCGCAACCCCGAAACGCATCCGGCGCCGCCGGGGGATATTCGCGCCTTCGATGTGCGCACCGGCAAGCTTCGCTGGGCTTTTCATACGATCCCGCGCCCCGGTGAGGCAGGTTACGAGACCTGGCCCGCGGAAGCGTGGAAGACCGCGGGCGCGGCCAACAACTGGGCGGGCATGTCGCTCGATGCGGAGCGCGGAATCGTGTATGCGCCGACCGGCTCCGCGGTGATGGACTTCTACGGCGGCGATCGGTTAGGCGACGACCTCTACGCCAACACGGAACTCGCGCTCGACGCGAATACGGGCAAGCGGCTGTGGCACTTTCAGGGCGTGCATCACGACATGTGGGACCGCGACTTTCCATCGCCGCCCGCTCTCTTCACCGTGAAGCGCGATGGCAAGACCGTGGAGGGCTTGGCGCAGACCACCAAGCAGGGCTATCTCTACCTGTTCAATCGCCTCACCGGCGAGCCGCTGTACCCCGTCCACGAGCACCCGTACCCGGCCAGCACGGTGCCCGGCGAGGTGGCTTCGAAGACGCAGCCCCTGCCCGATTGGCCGGAGCCGTTTGCCCGGCAGCGATTGACAGAAGACATGCTGACCACGCGCACTCCCGAGGCTCATGCATGGGCGGTGAAGACGTTCCGGGAGTTTCGCAGCGACGGGCAGTTTGTGCCCTTCGCGGTGGACAAACAGACGGTGGTGTTTCCCGGCTTTGACGGCGGCGCGGAGTGGGGTGGACCGGCCATCGATCCGGTGGCTGGAGTGCTCTACGTCAACGCGAATGAGATGGTGTGGACGGGCGGCCTGACGCCCGTCGAGCAGGGCGGCAGTCCCGGCGAGCGCGTGTACCGCAACCAGTGCGCCGTGTGCCATGGACTTGACCGCACCGGTTCGCCGCCAGCTTTTCCGTCGCTGGTGGAGATCAACAAGCGCCTGCCCGACGACAAGATCGTGGCCGCCATCCGGCAGGGCACGGGCCGGATGCCCTCCTTCCCCAACATCGATGAGCCGCAGCTTGCGGAACTGCTGAAATTTCTGCGTACGGGCGGCCCGGCAACGCCCACACCAGGACCAGGGAAGGAACTGGCGTCCATTCCAGAGCAGACAGGCTCTGAAACCACCTCTGACCCCGCCGGGATGGCGGTGTACCAGACTCGCTGCGCCATCTGCCATGGGGATCACAGGGAGGGGATTCCTCCATCGTTCCCGATGCTGATCGGTTTGAGCGGCCGGCTGTCAGTGGAGCAGACGACCGACCTCATCCACAAGGGCAAAGGCCGCATGCCGCCCATGCCCGGCCTGAAGGGCCCGGAGCTGGAATCGCTGCTGCGCTTCCTGGGAATGGGAGCGGAGTTCGCGAAGAAAGATGGGCCCAGGGAATTCAACTTTACCGGCTATCGCAAATTTCTTGCCCCGGACGGGTACCCGGCATTCGATCCGCCGTGGGGTACGCTCAGCGCCATCGACCTGAAGACCGGCAAGTACCTGTGGAAGGTGCCCCTGGGCGAATATCCCGATCTTGCCCGGCAGGGCTTGAAAGACACGGGATCGGAGAACTATGGCGGGCCGGTGGTCACGGCGGGCGGACTGCTGTTTATTGGGGCCACGGTGTACGATCGGCGATTCCGGGCCTTTGACAGCGCGACGGGAAAGCTGCTGTGGGAGACCGAGTTGCCCTTCGCGGGGGTGGCTACGCCCTCGACGTACATGATTGATGGGCGGCAATATGTGGTAATCGCCGCCAGCGGGGGCCGCGATCCGAAATCACCGGCGGGCGGGGTGTATGTGGCTTTCGCATTGCTGCACCGGAAGTGAGCGGGGGCCCGGAAAAGTGGCCCGCAACCGCAGCCGGCCGTCTCACAACAATTTATCGCTTTTTCTTCGCTTTTTCGCCTCGGGTTGCGTTATGCTGGCTTCGCAACATGGAGGTTGCCCGATGGACTTTCAAAAAGAACTAATTGCCGAGTACGACCGCGAGACGGCCACGACCCGCAAGATGTTTGAGGCGCTCCCGGCCGATGTGGATTTCACCTACAAACCTCACGCCAAATCGATGGCGCTGGGACGCCTTGCCGGCCACCTTTCTGAAACCGCAACCGAATGGGCCATCCACACCTGCAAGACAAACAAGCTTGAGTTCCCCGCGGACCACAAGTTTGAGCCGTACATCCCCGCATCCAAAGACGCACTCATCGAGAAGTTCGACAAGGGTGTGGCTGAAGCCAGGACAGAACTTGCCAAGATGACTCCCGAGAACTGGGATGAGAACTGGAAGTTTGTCGCCGGCGGCCAGGCCTGGATCGACGACACGAAGTATCACGTCTGGCGCACCTGGGTGATGAATCACATGATCCACCATCGCGCTCAGTTGGGCGGCGACCTGCGCCTGCTCGACCAGCGTATTCCCGGCAGCTATGGGCCTTCGGCGGACGAGATGTGAGGAGAGAAGTGAACAGGGAATAGGGAACAGAGACGGGCGCGGTGGGCGGGACGTGACACCGCGCCCGATGTTTTGGGCCCTGACGGTTGCGACTGAATGATGAGGTCGGAGTTGTTGTATGCACAAAGTGTACATATAATGAGGGTAGGATGGTCTTGGAATGGGACGTTCGCAAAGCCGAGAGCAATTTCAAGAAACACGGTGTCCGCTTTTCAGAGACCAGTCCGGTTTTTGAGGATGATTTCGCAATTACGATCACGGATGATGAATCCGACATCGAGGAGCAACGTTTCGTTTCGATGGGGACCGGAGCGAAAGGGCGGGTGCTGGTTGTGGTCTACAGTCATCGCGGAAAGAATATCCGGGTGATTTCAGCGCGGCAGGCCGAGCCGCATGAGCGCAAGCACTACGAGGACAACCGATGAAGAAGCAATACGATTTCAGCCAGGGAAAGCGTGGACGCATTGCAGCTTCTGAGCCTGAGGCGCGAGGCAAGACGCGCATCACGATCCGCATTGACGAAGACGTGCTTGATTTCTTCCTCAAAGAAGCGGAGGCATCGGGGGGAGCTGTGGGTTACCAGACGCTGATGAACGAAGCATTGCGTCGGCACGCAGAGAACAAGGCGCCCAAACTGGAAGATACACTTCGACGCATTTTGCGCGAGGAGATTCGCGCCGCAAGCTGAATACTCGCGGTGAAGATCGGAAGACGGGACAGTTATCGCGAAGATATTCTAAGCTGAAGTTCATGCTCACTTCATTTCCGAAGATCTACCCCATCCTCGATTCCTCTGTCATTCCAGCCGCCAATCGCGCGGAGTTTCTGCGCAGGCTGGGTGGTTCGCTTGCACAGGCGGGCGTCACGCTGCTGGAGTACCGCAATAAAAACGGGGCCGATGCCGAGTTGCTGGCTGACGCACGTGTTCTGCGCTTTGCCATGCCCGCGGGACAGGTGAAGCTGATTCTCGACGACCGCGCGGATTTAGTTGAAGCTGCGGGATTCGACGGCGTTCACGTAGATGCCGGCGACCTTTCGCCCAGCGAGGCACGGCGTCTGCTGGGCAAGCATCGCATCATCGGCACGTTTGGCGGCAGCGACTCCCTGCTGCCCGGAATCCTCAACGAACCGGCGGATTATTTCGCGATTGGCCCGGTATATCCCACGACTACCAAGCAAACCGACAAGTCTCCTATCGGCACTGAAGGCGTGCGCAAGCTCCGCGAGCAGGCTGGAGCGGACGCGGTGCTGGTGGCGGCGGCCGGCATCACGCTGAAAACGGCTCCGCTGGTGTTGGCGGCCGGAGCGAACAGCGTGGCCGTGTCCGCGGCAATCTTTCGGGCCAGCGACCCTGCTGACGAATTTCGGCGCTGGTTGGAGGAACTCGTTTGAGGCTTATGGGGCGCAAAAACACGGCGGAAATGCCGCATCATAAGATAACTAAAGACATCTGGCTCAGAATCGAGTAAAAATCTTGCAAGTGACGACGCAACCCAGCAGTCCCCGACACGAGGCCGCCGCACAGCTCGACCCTCTCTCCAACGCGACACGTTTGGTGCAGACGCTCGGCCTTTTCAGTTCCACCGCGCTGGTGATCGGATCCATGATCGGGTCCGGCATCTTTCTGGTGGACGCGGACATTGCGCGCGTCACCAATTCGCCGGCGCTCTACCTGGGCGCGTGGGTAGTCACCGGCATCCTCACCATCATTGCCGCGCTCAGCTACGGCGAACTGGCGGCCATGATGCCCAAGGCCGGCGGCCAGTACGTTTACCTGCGCGAAGCCCTGGGCCCGGTGTGGGGCTTTCTGTATGGATGGACGCTTTTCCTGGTGATCCAGACCGGCACCATCGCCGCGGTCTGCGTGGCGTTCGGCAAATTCCTCGGTGTCTTCTATCCCAGCATCTCCACGAGCCATTGGCTGTGGCACATCGCCCACGTGCCTGCGATCGCCGTCGGCCCAATGGTGCTGGGCAACATGGAGATCGGCGTCAACACGGCCAACCTCACGGGCATCGCGATCGTGTTTCTGCTGGCCTTTGTGAACATCTTCGGAGTCAAGCTGGGCGCGCTCATCCAGAATGTGTTCACGTCGGCCAAGGCGTTATCACTGGCGGCGCTTGTGGTGCTGGCCTTTACCGTGGGCCGCAACGCGACGGCCTGGCAGGCCAACTTCGGGCCGAACTTGAGCCGTCTCTGGGAGAATGCCGGCTGGCATTCGCTGCATCCAGTGCAGGTGGGCATGGGCGGACCCATCGTGCTGGTCAACGTGCTGGTGATTTTGGCGGTGGTGCAGGTGGGTTCGCTCTTCTCCGCCGATGCATGGAACAACATCACCTTCACCGCGGGAGAGGTGAAGAACCCCAAGCGCAACATTCCGCTTTCGCTGGTGCTGGGAACGGGGTTTGTTCTCGTCGTCTACTTCCTGGCCTCACTGGCCTACCTGGTGGTGCTGCCCATGCACGGCGATCCCAACGGCGCCACGGCGCTGGCGCGCGGCGTGCAGCACGCCACCGAGGATCGCGTGGGCACGGCGGCACTGGAACAGATCTTCCACTCCGGCGGTGCGCAGTTGATGGCCGCCGCCATTCTCATCTCCACGTTCGGGTGCGCCAACGGTATGACATTGGCGGGAGCGCGCGTCTACTATGCGATGAGCCGCGACGGTCTGTTCTTCAAAGCCGTGGGCAAGCTGCACCCGCGCTATCACACGCCGGTGGCCGGGCTGCTGGTGCAGGCGTGCTGGACGGCGGTGCTTTGCGTCTCCGGCTCATACAGCCAGTTGCTGGACTACATCATGTTCGCGGTGCTGGTGTTTTACATCCTCACCATCGTGGGCTTGTTTGTGTTGCGCTTCAAATGGCCGAATGCGCCGCGGCCCTACCGCGCGCTGGGCTATCCGGTGCTGCCCGCGCTCTATATTGCAATGGCTGGATGGATATGTGTCGTATTATTGCGATACAAGCCCCAGTACACATGGCCGGGCCTTGTGCTCGTTCTGCTTGGTATTCCTGTTTATTTTCTGTGGTCGCGTGGGTCAGCCAGCCGCGCGAACGGTTCAACCCAAATCTGATTCCAGCCGCTGAGGAGTTCCTCATCCATGTCAAGGTTGTTTCGTGTCAAACCCATGTCGATGCTGTCGCAAGAGGCGAGTGAAGAGGGCGAACATACGCTCAAGCGCTCGCTCGGCGCGCTAAACCTGATCACTCTCGGCATCGGTGCAATCATTGGCGCCGGAATCTTTGTGCTCACGGGGCAAGCCGCGGCCCTCTACGCCGGCCCTGCTGTGTCACTGAGCTTCGTGCTCGCGGGCATTGTGTGCGCCTTCGCGGGTTTGTGTTATGCGGAGTTTGCCTCCATCATCCCCATCGCGGGGTCGGCTTACACCTATGGGTACGCGACCTTGGGCGAACTGGTGGCCTGGATCATCGGTTGGGACCTTGGGCTCGAATATGGCTTTGGAGCGGCTACGGTCGCCTCCGGCTGGTCGGGATACTTCACCGCCCTGCTGGCGCAGATGCACCTCTACATCCCGCCACAATTGACGGCGACTCCCGGGACGCCCCTGGTGTTTTATCAGGACCAATGGATGCCGGTCGCGTCGCTGCCGATGGGAGTGACTGCTGCAGGATTGCAACATGCCACTGGGCTTTTCAACCTGGTGGCGATCCTGGTGGTTCTCGCCATTACGACGGTACTCGTGATCGGTATCAAGGAATCTGCCAACCTGAACTCGGTCATCGTGGTGGTGAAGCTGGGGATCGTTGGAATCTTTATCGTGATTGGCGGCTACTTTCTGCTCCGCCATCCGGAGCTTGCGTTTCGCAACTGGCATCCGTTCATCCCGCCGTCAGACGGACATGGGAACTTCGGGCTCAACGGCATTGCGCTTGGTGCTGCCTCGGTATTCTTCGCTTACATCGGGTTTGACGCCGTTTCCACCGCGGCCCAGGAGGCGAAGAATCCGCAGAAGGATATGCCGATCGGCATTCTCGGCTCGCTTGCGGTTTGCACCGTCCTCTACATCATCGTCTCCACCATTCTCACGGGCCTGAAAAACTACAAGGAACTCGACGTTGCCGCTCCGGTGGCGCTGGGCATCAAGGTCACCGGCATTGGCTGGGGAGAACTGCTGGTCAACATCGGCGCCGTATTCGGATTGGGAACCGTCATGCTGGTCATGCTGCTCGGCCAGTCACGCGTGTTCTTCTCCATGTCGAAGGATGGCCTGTTGCCCAAGTGGGCCTCAACCATTCATCCGAAGTTTCGCACGCCATGGATTTCGACCATCGCCGTGGGCGCGGTGGTGGCGATCATGCCGGGCTTTTTGCCGATCGATCAACTGTCAAAGCTGGTGAACATCGGCACGCTGCTGGCCTTTACGATTGTTTGCGCCGGAGTTTGGGTTCTGCGCGTGCGCCATCCTGACTTGCCGCGTCCGTTCAAGACTCCATTTGTGCCGTTTGTGCCCATTATGGGGATCATTACAGCGGTCTTCCTGATGACTCGTCTGCCCGCCATCACGTGGGAAGTGCTGATCGGGTGGTTGCTGGTGGGGCTGGTGATTTACTTTGGCTACTCGCGGAAGCACAGCAAGGTGCAGGCCATTCCGGTGGCGAAAGAAGCCGACTGAGCGGACGAAAACTCACTGCAATGCAAGAACGGCCTCCCGGGTGGGAGGCCGTTCTTGCAGGAAGCACAGTTAATTCAGCGTGCGTACGCCGAGTCATTTCCAGAGCATTTTCTGTTGTACTGTAGACCGTTAAGTGCGAGTCTAAACCAAGCCTGTGCATTGTCGGGAGTGATGCACGGCAGAGCCTCAGTGATGGCCTGATCGAGCGCGTCTTTGCTTCGCGCCTCGGCTCCGGCCCGCCACTTAGGCCCTGGTTGGTGCGCCACCTGCTCCGCCTGCCCATTGCGGTTCCGTTGCGCGGAAATCTTCTTCGCCCACCCCAC
>OCZT010004145.1_pt1 | contig 14687 bp, 12 predicted proteins | sample 1539031 | NCBI WGS metagenome assembly OCZT01 (sample SAMEA3539308, study PRJEB22396) | soil metagenome | biome: tundra; feature: field; material: soil | place: USA | collected 2010-05 | depth 0.15 m
CGGGCTGACGAGCCGGTTCCCGCCTCTGGTCCAGCGGTCGTCTAGCTGTGCTTAGTGTCGCCTCGCCGGGCTTGGGGCGCAAGGGCCGTGCGGACCGACGGGCTCGGAGCGCGTCAGTCGGGTCGAACCGTTGCTTCCAGGGCCACCTGGACTGCCATTCGACCGCCTGCGCCCGAATGCGAAGCGGCGAGCGCGATCGTGGCCACAGGCCCAAAACCGGACCGTGATAGGATCTCGCATGTGCCGTCGACGGTCGGGGCACACCAGCCCGGGTCCGTCAAGGTTCGGACGAGAGTCCACCCGACGTGCGCCGGATCGGACGAACCTCCGACCGGCTGAAACTCGTCCGCGATGAGGAACCTCCCGCCCGGTGCCAGGGCCCGGCGAATCCTTCGGAAGAGCGGCTCCGAATAAACGCTCACGTCGCATTCGAGGACCGCGTCGAAGCCCCCGGGAAGCTCGCCGTCGAGAAAGTCGAGTGCCTGGAAATCGATCCGTCCCGCCACGGACGGCGCGTCGGACCGGACGATCTCCCGACCCACGACGCTGACATTCGGGATGTCCAGGACCGTGACCGACAGTTCCGGCCAGCGCTTCGCCAGGGCAATCGCGACCACTCCCGAACCACCCCCGAGGTCGAGGAGGCGCCGCACGCCCCTGAGGTCCAATTTCGCTGCCAGTTGCGCGGCCATCGGCCCGTGGAGCTCGTAGAGCATCCGAGTGAATCGTCGGGCGCGGTCCGGGTCTTCCGCCATCTGCAGCAGATACGGTGCCCTACCGTTCGACTGCGGCTCGTGCCTTGCCCTCAGCTTGCGCGGCAGGTCCCGAACCGCTTCCAGGCGCTCGCGCGCCTCTTGCGCGAGGAAGCGCCATGTCTCGGCGCTGTACCTCGCCAGGATGCCCGACCGGGCTGTCGCGGTCGGCGCGTACATGCCGGCCTGCTCCTCGACCAAACCGGCCGTGGAGAGAACCTTGAGCCAGGCTCGGCAGCGCCCGACGGGGATCCCGAGCGCGCGCCCGACCTCCGCCGCGTCTCGGGATTCGGCCTGGAGGAGCCAGAAGAGACCGAGCTCCAGCGCAGCACCAACCGCGGCGCCGGTGAGGGGCTGGTCCAGGGTGTCGAGTACATCCGCAACTTCGGTCATCTCGGTTCTCCTGGCGTCATCGTAGCGCCGGACCGCGCAACCGTAGCGACGACGACGCCGTGGATCGCCGGCCGGGCGAAGGGCGCCTGAACCGCTAGAAGAGGAACTCGGCCATGCCGACGACGCCGCAGGCGAGCAGCCCGACAGTGAGGACGCAAAGCAGCGCGGTGTGGCGCCCCGAATTCGCCAGGTCGCCGAGCAGCCCGCGGTCGCTCGTGAGCCTCACCAGGAATGCGAGCGGCAGCGCCAGCACGATGACGTTGAAGACCATCGCGCCCACGGCCACCCTGACGAGGTCGTGAGAAGCAAGGACGACGACTGCCGCGGGCAACACCTCGGCCAGGTAGACCGCGTAGAAGCGTCGTGCTTCACTCGGCTTGAGGTTCAGGCTGTGCGGTCAGCCCAGCAGCTCACCGATTCCCCAGGCGGCCGACAGGGACACCACGACGAGTGCGAGCAAGCCCGAGCCGATGAGGCCGATGGCGATGAGCCAGCCGGCTCCGCCGTTGGCCAGGCGAGCCAGCCCCTCCGGCAACTCGGCCAGGTTTGCCGGCAGGGCCCGGGTCGAGGCAGCACCTTCCATGGCAACGGCCGCGGCGATGACGATCGCGGCCATCAGGGCCTGGCTCGCGAAGGCACCCAAGAGCGTTTCGACGCGAGAGCCGTGAAGATCCTCGCGCGTGAGCTTCTTGTCCACGCTGGCGGACTGCTGGTAGAAGATCATCCAGGGCATGATCGATGCGCCGACCATTGCCACGGCCAGCGAGAAGTAGCCGGCTGGGTGAGCGGAGAGCGGGTTGAGACCGTTCGCGATCCGTCCAGGATCCGGATGGCCCGCCAATGCCAGCACGACGAAGCTGAACAGAGCCAGGGAAAGCCCCAGTGCCAATCGCTCGAACCACGTGTAGCTGCGTGTCAACACCATCGAGGCGTGAACGGCGAGCGCTCCCACGATTGCCAGCGGCGCCGGGATTCCCACGATCGCCGCGCCCAGGGCGATGCCGGCGAACTCGGCCACGTAAGCCACGAAGTTGATGACGGCCATCCCCACCACCGCGACACCCGCCCACCCCGCGCCGTACCGCACGCGAATCAGTTCCGCGTGCCCCAGGCCGGTCACGAGCGCCAGCCTTGCGGTCATCTCCTGCACCAGGTACAGGATGGGAACAAGCGCGAATAGCGGGAGCAGCGGGGCGTAGCCGGACTCCGTTCCAGCCTTGCCGGCAGTTATGACGCTCGGCGCGTCCACGTCCGCGAGCATTACGACCCAGGCTGGTCCGACGACCCGGAGCCAGCGGCCGAGGGCGGGCCCATGCAGAGCCTCGGCCACAGTACGGACGCCCTGGACGACAGTCATGGCCGAACCCTAGTCGAGCCCCTGAGTTTTCCGGAGGGCCGACCTGCGCTCTCTGAGGTCCCTCCGGCCCCCCGACCATCGTCCGTCCCGCCCCCTTGGGCGTCTTTCCGGCTCCGACGGCATCGGACGACCGTGTGACCTGTCGCCTCCGATCCGCTCCCGACACGCCTAAAGCGACTCTGATCTCCTTGGAGTATGTTGCGCTCCACACCCTGCGGGGCATGTATTCCGAGCGATACGTTTCTAGAACACGTGACGGTGTCGAATTGGCGCACTACGGATTCAACTTCCAGTGGATGCTCGTAGGAGCAGGCCGGCGGCCACGGCCGACAGACGAACGGGCTCTCGATTTCATGAATGCTTATGGATTCGATTTCGTTCGCATTCCGACTGACTATCGAGTCTGGACTGACGGCTTCGACTATTTCCACCCGGACGAGTCGATACTGGAGGCCCTTGATCGTCACGTGGGCGCATGCGCTCAACGCGGTATACACGTTGCGCTCAACTTGCATCATGCCCCCGGCTATTGCATCACGCCCGACAAGACCGAAGTCCACAATCTATGGCTTGATCGCGAGGCTCAGGATGCGTTCGTATATCTTTGGCAGCTCTTCGCGACACGCTACCGCGACTTCTCCCCGGATCAGCTGAGCTTCGACCTCATCAACGAGCCGCCGGAGATCGGCCTGAATGGGTTCACCCGCGCCAATCATGAGGCCCTCGTCCGCCGCACCATAGCCGCCGTTCGAGCAATCGATCCGGCCAGGCCGATTACGATCGATGGTCTCGACGGCGGCAACCTTGCTATGCCCGAGCTCGCGGACCTGGACGTAACTCACTCGACACGCGGTTATGCGCCGTACCCGGTCTCACATTGGGGCGCCGAATGGTGGGACGGCTGGAAGCAAGGGGACGCCCCCAGATACCCGGGCGTTCTGTATCAGGGCAAGCGCTGGGACAAGGAAGACATACGGGATTTCTACCAACCCTGGCTCGAGGTGGAGCGGTTGGGCACTCGAATCCACGTCGGTGAGTTTGGCTGCTACAACAGAACTCCGAACGCCGACGCCCTGAGGTGGCTCCGAGACATCGTCGAGTTGTGGCGCGAGTTCGGGTGGGGCTGCGCGATGTGGAACTTCGCCGGACCGTTCGGGATCATCGGACACGGTCGTGACGGCGCGCGAATCGAGACGCGACGTGGCTACGACGTCGACATCGATCTCCTCGAACTGATGACCGGCTCGCGAGTGCCCTAAGGCCGAGCCCCGTTCCGTTCCGTTCCCCCGCCGACGGATACCGCCAAGCACCCTCGGCCGGGGTTGCAACGGCAGAGGGTGCTCAGGCGGGGTCGTGTACGCAGGTCAGCGCGTCGTGCCGCGGGTCAAACCGCTGTAGATGTACCGCTGGAGGCCGATGAATATCACCAGCGTCGGGATCATCGTGATGATGACACCAGCCGCGATGACCTCCCAGCGAGCCCCAAACGTGCCGTTGAACGAAAACAGAGACGTCGAGACCGTATGCAAATCGGCATTGGGCATGTACAGAAACGGAATGTAGAACTCGTTGTAAACCGCCACTCCCTTGATGATCATCACCGTAACGATCGCGGGCTTCATGAGCGGCAGCGCGATGTGGCGATAGATGAACCAATGAGAGGCGCCATCCAGTAACGCAACTTCGTCGAGAGAGACCGGGATCGTCCGCATGAACTGGACGAAGATGTAGATCGCAATGATGTCGGTACCGATGAACAGGGCGATCGCCGACAGCCTTGTGTTGTACAGGCCCAAGAAGTGGACGACCTGGAACGTCGCCACCTGTGACGTTACCGATGGCACGATCGCGGCAAGCAGGAAGAGAAAGACGATCAGTCTTCGTCCCCTGAAATTGAAGCGATCGATCGCGTATGCAGCCATCGTGCCGATGACTATGGTCCCTGTCAGGGACAGGGCCAGGATGACAATCGTATTGATGAAGCCCATAAACATGTGGCCGCTGTTCCAAGCCGTGACGAAGTTATCGAAGTTCAGCCAGTTACCAGGTGCGGTCATCGGCTGATTGTTGAAGAACTCCGCGTGAGTCTTGAAAGCGGTCATGAAGGTCGCTGTGATGGGCAGAACGATCGCGAAGCAGACGAGGAGGAGTGACCCGTACTTCAAAGTCGCGAACAAGACTCCCTTGACACCGGGCCGCCCCCTCTTCCCGCGGTACTTACCGGCCGGCTGCTTGGATGCACGTGAAGCCCGATTCTTTGACTCGGCCTCGTCCCGAAACACCGAGCCGGACGGTTGGTCGATGCCAGTCATCAGATCAGCTCCACTGGTTCATCTGAAATGAGTCGCCGCTGCAGCCAAGTGACTATCAGGATTATCACGAGCAACACCGCGGCCATCGCCGTGGCGAGGCCGTACTCGTGGAACTTGAATGCAGTGTGGACCGTCTGGATCACAAAGGTCGAACTCCCGTTTGCCCCATCCAACATGATGTACGGGATCTCAAAGACGGACAAAGAGCCGGCGATCGCCAGGATCAGGCTGAGAGCGAGGATCGGGCGGATGCCCGGGATGATGATGTATCGCAACTCTTGCCACTTGTTCGCTCCATCCATCTGCGCGGCCTCGAGCGTCTCCGGGGGTATGGACTGGATCGCTCCCAGGAACAGGATGAAGTTGAGTCCCATGTACCGCCAAACGGAGACGAACGTCAGGGAGATGTTGATGAGACTGCGATCACCCAGCCACAGCGGATTGTTTTGCGGATCCGCACCAAAGATGCTGAGGAACGAGTCGAGCACGCCGCCCGGCTGGAAGAAGTAAAAGAAGATGAAGCTGATGGCAACGCCGTTGAGCAGGTAGGGAAAGAAGATGATTCCCTTGAAGAGGTTTCTGAACCTCGTTCGGGAGCTGAGCAACGTCGCGAGGTAAAGCGCCAACGCAATCTGGACGAATGCTCCGGCCAGGTAGTAAAGGCTGACGAAGAAGACTCCAAAGAGCTCCGGCTTCGTGAAGAAGTCGATGTAGTTCTGGAGACCGACGAACGTGATCCCACTCTGGCTGAACCCGTCCCAGTTGTACGCGCTGAGGGCGAAGGTCTCCACCATGGGTACGTAGGTGAATACCGCCAGAAGCGCGACGGGGATCAGCAGGAACAGATACGGGGTCACGGAGCGAGCTCGCCTGGAGCGGCCTTTTCCCTCGACCTTCAACAAGTCACTCGAAGGGAGATCGATGATTACCGCTTCGCCGGCAGCTTTGGTACCGGGCTCAGTCCGCCGTGGCAACTTACCCATCCAATCACCTTGTAGATTACGGCCGGGCCGCGAGGCCCGGCCGTAATCCTATGGCTCAGCCCAGATGTCTAGGCGCTGGGGGCATTGACGGTCTTGCGTGCGGCCGCCCACTTCGTGTTCAGATCGGTGAAGATCTGGGCGAGAGTTTCATGGGTGGCGCCGCGAGCGGCGTCGATGATTCGCTGCGGCCAGGTGTTATCGAACAGCTGGATCTTGGAAGTGTCCTGGATCTGTCCGAGGAACGCCTGCTGGCCAGCCGGTGCAGGAGTCTGCTGGATGTACTGGACATCCGCGGCAGTGAAGTCAGCCAGCTGGGTGGGGTTCTTGCCGGTGAGGAGCGGCGAAACGCCGCCCTGATCGAAGGCGTAGTTCGAGCTGTTCTCGAACCAATCGAGCCATGCGCGCGCGGCGGCCTGGTTCGGGGAGTTCTTGTTGATCGCGTTCTTGTAGTCGCCGGCGATGTTCGAGTAGAACTTGCCATTGACCTGGGCCGGGAACGGCATGTAGGCGATGTCCTCGGCCTTGCCACCGGCCGTCACGGCCGCCTGCTGCATCTGGACGATCGACCAGGAACCGAGGGCCATGGCAGAGATCTTGCCGGAGCCGAGGAGGCCCTTTGAGGTCTCCCAGTCCGTAGTGGTCGGGTCACGCTCTACAAGGCCCTTGTTGACGACGTCGTAGAGGAGCTTGTAGATGGTGTACTCATCATTGCCAGTCGTCCAAGGCGCATCGGTCTTGTACAAGCTGTTGTCGTAATTGGCATTGGCGGAGATTTCGCCGCGGTTGGACTGCCACTGCGTGGTCGGCCAGCCGTCCTTGTAGTTGGTGTAGTACGGGGCGATGAACCCGTTCTTGCCGGCATCTGCGGTCTTGATCGTCTGGAGGTCGGTGAGGAACTCATCCGGGGTCTTCGGCAGGGTGGTGATACCCGCAGCGGTCCAGACCTTCTTGTTGTACACGATGCCGTTGGCGTTGACGGTGATCGGAAGCCCGTAAGTCGTTCCGTTGAACGACTGCTCGGTGACGAGCCGGTACGTCTTGCCAAGGTCGGCGACGGTGCCGAGAGGCGTGAAGTACGACGCCAGCTGGTCGGGCTTGATCGCGTTCGGGATCAGGAGAACGTCGCCGTAGTCGGTCGTGTTCATCCTGATCTTGACGTCACCCTCGTAGTCCTTGAGGGCCTGGAAGGTGACCTTGATGTTCGGATAGATCTTGTTGAACGCGGGGATGTACTGCGCAGTGAAGATCGAATCGACGATGTCGGTCCGGTTCGTCAGGACGGTGATGCTCCCGGAGATGTCCGAGGACGCGCTGGCCGAAGGCACGCTCGCCACGGAGCTTGCCGACGCGCTGGCCACGGAACTGGCCGACGCGCTGGCCGACGGGCTTGTAGTGCTGCCGGACGAGCAGGCCATTGCCGCGCCGCTCATGAGCAGGACCGCCAAGATCGCGGTTAGTCGCTTTCCCACTGTCCCTGTTCCTCCTCGTAACCTGTTTGGTTGCGAAGCCGCCACCGCCGCGGAGCAGTACCGCTCACATGGTTCGCTGCCGGGCACGATGGTACCTTCATCATTGGGCTTGACTTCAGGGTCTCTGCCGCAGAGAGCTACTCCTCCTACCGGGGGGAGCATTCCACCGCCGTGGAACCAAACCGCGAATGGTCGTCGTGCGCTTGACACCTCCCACGATCAGTCCCGGAGAGCCTGCTTCCAAACCTTGGGCCGGGAGCCTCGCCCTCGTCCGAGATTGGCCCGGAACCACTCCAGCGGGCGATCCGATGTCCAACAGCTCTCTCGCAGACCAAGGGAGTCCGTCGAGATGGGCGGATCACGGGTTGTCGATGATGCCGGTGCGTGCTCTGTAGCTGGGTTGTGTGACGGGACGCCGCCACCGCTGGACGACAGTAGACCACGTTTAGTAGCGTGTCAAGTGAAACGCTCGCATGTATTCTTAAGCAGCTAGCCAGGGCGACGCATGAGCTTTGGAGAACGGTTGCGGTCCCTGGAATCGCTCGACCGAACGAGGACGCTTACCACGGAAAGCTGATCTCTCACGAACTGATAAATTCCGCCCTTCAGAGCGTTGACCTTTACTTGAACCATCGATAGAATGCGCTTTACTTCAGTAGATTGGCGGGAGGAGCACTTGCGTTCGCGAACAGGCCGCCGGCTTGTAACGCTGGCAGACGTTGCCCAAGCTGTCGGTTGCTCGTCGGCTGCCGTTTCCCTTGCACTCCGTGGCGAGCGAGGGGTTTCGGATGCGACTCGCGAACGCGTAATCCAAGCTGCTCGCGATCTCGGCTACCGTCGCTCATCCGGCGTTTCGCGCAAGCGCCAGAAGCCTCTGACCATCGGCCTCGTGATCAAAGCCGTGCATGGCGACTCGCCGGAGGCGAACCGCTTCTACGCTCCCGTCATGGCTGCGATCGAGGAGAGTTGCCGGACCCACCATATGGACCTGATGCTCGCCACGATGCCGGTCGACCAGGACTACTACCCAATCGAGGTTCCGCGCCTGGTGACCGATCGGACCTGCGATGGCTTGATCGTCGTGGGCGCGCATCTGTCACAGGCAACGGCTGAGATTCTGCGTGGCGCTCCCCCGTCGTTGCTGGTCGACGCCTACTCCGAGGACGACGCGTTCGACTCGGTAGCCACCGACAACGTCGGCGGTGCCAGGATGGCCATCGACCATCTCGTGGCGCATGGGCATCGGGAGATTGCCATTCTCGGCACATCGCCACAGGCTTTCCCGAGTATCGTGCAGCGGCGCCGGGGCTACGAACAGATGATGGCCGAGTCGGGCCTGAAGCTACGTTCCATCGACACCCCTTACTGGCCGCCGGAGACAGCCGCGACGGTTGGAGTCGAATATCTGCTATCTCATCCCGAGGTCACGGCCGTCTTTTGTGCGAACGACGCAGTGGCTGTTGCCCTCCTCCAGGCAGCCAGGCAGGTGGGTATCTCGGTCCCCGACCAGGTCTCGGTCGTCGGCTTCGACGATATCGACCTCGCCGGTTTCGTCTCGCCCGCGCTGACCACTATGGCCGTGGACAAGGTCGGCATGGGCCGGATCGCTGTGACTCTCCTCGCCCATCGTCTGGAGTTCGAGAAGGAGTGCGTCACCCAGATTCTGGTACGGCCTCGGCTCGTCGAGCGCCACTCCGTCAGCCAGCTGGGGAGATTGTTTCTCGACAGCCAGGCCGCCAGCTTCCTCCAAGCGGAACCGGTTTGAACGAAAGGGCCCTGATGCAGTCCGTAAACGGAAACAGCCGAACCATCGTGGGCTCCGCCCTTGTCGGCGCACTCCCGAACATCCCATGGGAGGACCGGCCAGCGGCCAGTTCCTCGCCCCTATGGCGCTCGTCTCAGAATCCGATCATCAAGCGCGACCATCTGGAGCGATCGAACAGCATCTTCAACTCGGCAGTGGTGCCGTTCGGCGATGGCTTCGCGGGAGTCTTCCGTGTCGACGACACCACCCGGGAGATGAACCTGCACGCCGGCCACAGCCGCGACGGCGTGGACTGGGACATCGATCCCAAGACGATCGGCTGGATCGCGACCGACGGACGTATCGCGGAGATCCAGGACAGCTTCGAGCACGCCTACGACCCGCGGGTCACCTGGCTCGAGGACCGCTATTACGTGACCTGGTGCAACGGCTACTTCGGGCCGACTATCGGGGTCGGCTACACCCACGACTTCGAGTCGTTTCACCAGCTCGACAACGCCTTCCTGCCGTTCAACCGCAACGGCGTGCTGTTCCCCCGCCGGATCAACGGCAAATTCCAGATGCTCTCGCGGCCGAGCGACAACGGACACACGCCGTTCGGCGACATCTACGTCTCGGAGAGCCCCGACATGATCCATTGGGGCCGCCACCGCCACGTCATGGGCACCGTGCCTTGGACATGGCAGTCGACCAAGATCGGCGCCGGCCCAACTCCGATCGAGACGCCCGAGGGCTGGCTGCTGATCTACCACGGCGTGCTCACTTCGTGCAACGGCTTCGTCTACTCGATGGGAGCGGCCTTGCTCGACTTGGACGAGCCCTGGAAGGTGATCGCTCGAAGCCGCGACTACCTGCTCTCGCCACAGGTCGAATACGAGCAGGTCGGAGACGTGCCGAATGTCGTGTTTCCCTGCGCCGCCCTGCTCGACGGACCGACCGGACGCCTCACGATCTACTACGGCGGAGCCGACACGGTGGTCTGCCTGGCTCACGGCTACCTGCCCGAGGTCCTCGACTTCGTCAAGTCGCGCACCTAACAGGTCGCCGAGCCGGCGGCCAGTCGGGCGCCCGGCCCAGGTTTCGTGCGACCATGACGCGACACTCATGCCGGAGGACGGATGGATTCGCGGCTGCTCGCGTTCATCGGCGTTGCCGCGCTGCTAACGATCGCGCCCGGGCCGGATATGGCGCTTGTGCTCCGTAACGCGCTGCGCGGTGGCCGCCCGACGGTGGTGCCGACCGCGGCCGGGATTTGCAGCGGCCTAATCGTCTGGGGAGGGGTTTCGTCCCTCGGAGTGGCCGCACTTCTGGCGACCTCGGCGCAGCTGTACCAGGGTCTCAAGCTCGCCGGCGCTCTTTACCTCGTCGTCCTCGGCGGGGTCTTTTATGCCACGCTCCTGCCGCAGTTCATCCTGCCGGGCCAACCCGTTTTCGCGACGTCGGTCATGCTCGCCTGCATCCACGCCTCGCTGAGCCTGGCGTGGCTGACGATCTACGGCTACGGCGCGAGCAGGCTCGCGGACTTGCTGAGCAGCGGACGCGTGCGGCAGGCCCTGGAGGCGGCGACGGGAACGGTCCTGGTTGCGTTCGGTTTGCGCCTCGCCGCGGATCAGGTCTGACATCGACCTGCTCCCGGATCAGCGGGCGATCGGTTCCGGGTGCCCGAACAGGTAACCCTGCGCCAGCTCGACACCCAGACGCCGCAGCGTCGTCGCCTCGTCTTCCGACTCCACTCCCTCGGCGATGAGATGGCAGCCGCTCCTCATCGCGAAGTACACGAGACCGGCCACGAGTGCCTGGCGGAGCTCGTCGACGTCGATTGCCCGGACGAGGCTAGTGTCCAGCTTCGCGAAGGCCGGCCGCAACTCGAGGATGTGCCGCAGGCTCGAGTAGCCTGCGCCGGCGTCATCCACGGCTAGCAGTACATTCCCGAGCGCCTCGATAGCCTTGCGGAGCTCTGTGTAATCGTCGATCGGGACGTGTTCGGTCAACTCGAGGATGAGTCGTCGAGTCGTCGCCTGCATCATCTTTCGAAGCCGACGGCCGCTCTCGAGCACAAGGCCGGGGGACATGTTGAGGGTCAGGAACGCATCTTCGGTAAGGTGCGAGGCTGCCGCGAGGGCCGCCTCGATCGTCGCCAACTCGTATGCGTGCCCGAGCCCGACCGACGCGGCTTCCGTGAATCGCAAGTCCGGTCGGGTGCCATCGTGGAACCTGGTCAGAGCTTCATAGCCGACGATGGCAACGGATCCGAGGTCGACGATCGGCTGGAACACGGGATGGAACTCCCGCGCCGTGAGGATGCGCCTGAGCCGCGATTGAACCAACGCGATATCGCGCCGATCGGCGAGAGCCGGCCCTGCAACTGCGCTCAGGATGCTCGCGTAGTCGATCACAGCTGCCAGCAGACTCGACTTCCGAGCCAGCGTTGGCCGGTGCCCCTGACGGCCGATCCCCAGCCAGAGCAGGCCGACGAGCTCGTCGCCGGCGTAGATCGGCGCTCCCGCGCCGATGTCGATGTCGGCTGCCGCGAACGTCGCCCTGCGCACGCCGTCCTGCGTCGGCACGACATCCTCGGCCCAAGGGCCCTCACGCGCCCGGGACACGTAGCGATGCGACAGGTTCGGACCGAGGAGCGTCCCGCCACGACGAACCCCGGCGATACGGTTGTAAGTAGCAAGCTCGCGAAGGCGGCCGCCGCGAAGGAGCTGCGTCACGGCAATGAAATCGCAGTCGGTTCGTCGCGCCAGCTCATCGACCACGGTCTCGGCAGCCTCCTCGGGCGTCGGCGAGAGCGTCAGATGGCCGAGTGCCTCGACGACCGCCGAACGACCGCGGACCTCCTCTTCGACCGCGCTCGACCATGCCGCGTCGCTCCGGAGGTGCGCTCGGACGCGTGCGACGAGCTCGTCGAGCTGGACGGGCTTCGCAAGGTAGTCGTCGGCCCCGGCGCCGAGACCAGTAACGAGGTTGTATTCGACGCCGTTGCCGGTCAAGAGGATGACCGGCAAGGTTGCCGTCTGCGGTCGCTCGCGGAGCACGCGGACGACGTCTGTGCCGGACATGCCGGGCAGGCCCACGTCGAGGACTACGAGGCTGATGTCTTCGACGTCTATCACGGCGAGCGCGGCCTCGCCGCTGGAAACCGCGAGGACGGTGAAACCTGCGTGGCGGAGGCGCAGCGCCAAGAGCGTACAAATGCTGCTGTCGTCATCGACGACAAGGATCCGAGCTTCGGTGTCGGCCGAACCCACTCTAGTTTGGCGGCGATCGACCGCTGAGCTGGTCACTGGTCCGCGGCGCCCGGTTGCTCGGCCGCAAGATGGGCGTGCCGGACCGCAATGGTGAGCTGCGATGAGGTTACCGGCTTTGACACGAAGGTCGCTCCCCCGGCTGCCACGCGTTTGAGGTTGAGCGTCTCAGCCGTGTAGCCCGAGAGGAGAACGACACCGACACGCGGATACTGATCCATGGTCCATTCAGCCAGCTCGATGCCTGACATCATCGGCATGATGACGTCGGTGATCAGCACTTCGATCGGCTCTTCGCCTTCCGCCAACCTGGCCATCGCCTCGGCGCCGCCGGCAACCCCGATCACCTCGTACCCGGCTCGGGTGAGCAGCTGCGTCGTCATGTCGCGGACGACGCGATCGTCCTCCACGACGAGGACGCGGCCGGCTCCGTTGGCGGCCGTCGCGGCGGCAGTCGGCAGTCTGGTGGTTACCGCAGAGTCGATCCTCGGGAAGTAGAGCTTGAAGGATGACCCGATCCCCGGCTCCGAGTAGACCCAGATATGGCCGCCGGCCTGGCGGACGATCCCGTAAGTCGTGGCCAGCCCGAGGCCGGTCCCTTTGCCAGGCTTCTTCGTCGTGAAGAACGGCTCGAAGATACGTTCGCGCGTCGCGCGGTCCATTCCGACTCCGGTGTCGGTGACCGAAAGGAGGACGTAAGGACCGGCCCTCACATCGAGATGGGCGACCGCGTAAGGCTCATCTACCGACACGGTCTGGGTCTCGATCGTCACGGTTCCGCCGTCGGGCATCGCGTCGCGAGCGTTGACGACGAGATTGACGAGGATTTGGTCGAGTTGCCCGGCGTCGGCTCGGATGCAACAGGCCTGGTGGTCGAGCTTGACGACGAGCCGCATGTTTTCGCCGATCAGCTTGCTCACCATCGGCACGAGACCGTCGACGGCTGCATTGAGGTCGAGCACGCTCGGACTGATGACCTGCTGGTGACTGAACGCCAGCAGTTGCGCGGTGAGCATGGCGGCGCGTTCCGCTGCCTGGGTGATTGCGTTGACGCTGAGCAACGCGCTGTCGGGATCGAGCCGAGGCCGATTCCTCGGGGCAAGATCGCCGCTGAGTAGCTCGGCGTAGCCGTGGATCACGAAGAGCATATTGTTGAAGTCGTGGGCAATTCCGCCCGCAAGTCTCCCGATCGACTCGAGCTTCTGGGCCTGGAGCAGCTGGCCTTCGGCTTCTTTGCGCACACTGATGTTGCGGATGGCCGCGGTGACCAGGGTTCCTTCGGCGCTCTCGAGCGGGCTGAGCATGATCTCGATCGGAAACTCGGTGCCATCCTTGCGCCGCCCGACGAGCTCGATCCCGGTGCCGATCTGCTGTGCCAGAGCGTCGGCCGCCGAGCGCAGATCGTCGGCGATCAGCCGCTCCGCGAAGCCTTCGGGGATGATGTTCGTAACCTGCTGGCCTATGAGTTCGTGGCGCTGGTAGCCGAACTGCTTCTCGGCCTGAAGGTTCACCAGAACGATCCCGCCGGCCTGGTCCACCACCACCATCGCGTCGGGAGCCGCCTCGAGAAGGCCGCGATAGCGGGCTTCCGAAGCCCTGCTCAGCTCTCCCTCGCCCCGCCTCGACCGTTCCCACGCGTCCATGGCGTCCTGCCCGACGACTGCGCGGGCATAGCGCACGCGGCCTATCTCGCTACGCGCAATCGCGGGCGTCAGATCGGTAGGGTCCATCGGCGAAGGAACCTCGAACGTCGCCTGAGAGGGCCATGCTCTCCCCGGTTTCGCAACCTAAAGGTCGGCGACCCAGGCCGCGAGGATGGAAACCCTGCCTCCGGAGATCCTAGTCGGCGGTCGCCGCCACTTCGCGCAGCGGCAAAAGTTCGATATCGAGGCGCTCAAGCGCGCTCAAGACCGCTTTCATCGAGGCCGTGGTGATGTTCGGGTCCATGCCCACGCCCCAACGGACGTTGCCTTCGGAACGGATCTCGACGTAGGCCACGGCCGTTGCTTCCTCACCGGCCCCGAGGGCGTGCTCAGCGTAGTCCAGGACCTCGATCTCGATCCCGAGGTCGCGGCGCAGGGCGTGGACCAGCGCGGAGATCGGGCCGTTACCTTCACCGGAGATTTCCGTTTCCTTGCCTCGGGCGGTCAGGCGCGCCTGGACGACGACGCCTTCTGCGTCCGACGAGGTCTCGTAGCCGGCGAGCAGGATCCGCGGCGACGCAGGCAGGTACTCGGCCTCAAAGGCGTCCCACATCTCCTCGACGCTGATCTCGGTGCCGCTGCCTTCGGTGATGACTTTGATGCAGCGGCTGAACTCGATCTGGAGCCGGCGCGGCAGGTCCATGCCGTGCTCGGTCTTCATGATGTAGGCCACGCCGCCCTTGCCCGACTGGCTGTTGACCC
>OCZT010004146.1_pt1 | contig 14684 bp, 13 predicted proteins | sample 1539031 | NCBI WGS metagenome assembly OCZT01 (sample SAMEA3539308, study PRJEB22396) | soil metagenome | biome: tundra; feature: field; material: soil | place: USA | collected 2010-05 | depth 0.15 m
GACGGCATGGTCGAGATTCCCGATCGTCCGGGTCTGGGACTCACCATCAACGAAGTCTTCGTTAAACGCTATGCGGTGCCGCTGGACTGACGGCGCCCCTACACGGTAAGCATTGATGGGAGATCTGGCAATGCCACCCGCACTCCGCCGGCACAGGTTCGCGGCAGTCCTTCTTTTCGGGAGATGACCGGGGCGCTTTGACCTAGCGCACCGTTCCGGTCAGGCATTTAACGGCCGCTCTAGTAATACACAATGTTTGGAGGCAAACGAGAAGGTAATGTTCGCGCCTTCATCGAACATTTCGGTCGGTGAACGCCGTACCACTAGCTCACCGCCCACCCATTGAACAATATACTGAATGAAGTCTCCATGAAACATTTGCCGCCGGATCATGCCTCGAAACTGATTCTCGTGAACCGAACCAGCGTCGTCTGACAAATGGACATACGCGGTCCGGATGGCCACCTCAGTTTCTTTACCGGTAATAGGATATGGCGCAATGCCGTGTAGAAGCTGACCATCCGTGGTTTCAAATACGATTTTTCCGGCGGCATCAAACTGCCGTAGCGTTCCTTCTACAATATTGGCAGAACCGATAAAATCGGCCACGAATCGATTTCTCGGCCGATCATAAATATCCTCCGGCGCGCCAATTTGCTCAATCTTGCCGCCGTTCATAATAATTACACGATCCGAAATCGCTAGCGCCTCTTCCTGATCGTGCGTCACATATATCGACGTGAACTGCAATCGGGCCCGCAAATCACGAAGTTCCACCCGCATCTGACCGCGCAACTTGGCATCCAGGTTGGACAACGGTTCGTCGAACAGCACCACACTGGGAGAAAACGCAATCGCCCGCGCCAGCGCAACGCGCTGCTGTTGGCCTCCCGATAACATCGATGCCGGTCTCTGGGTCACACTGCTCATTTGCACCAGTTCAAGCGCGCGATTGACCGACTCGACTATTTTATGCTCGGCGAGACGACGCACGCGCAGACCATAGGCAACATTTTCGAAAACGGACATGTGCGGCCAGATGGCATAAGACTGAAAAACCATTGAAACACCACGCTTTTCCGTAGGCACGTTAACTCGACGGCTGAATGAAAACAAGGGCTGGCCAGCTAACACGATTTCTCCTGCGCTTGGTTGCTCAAGCCCGGCAATAGCGCGTAGCGTTGTCGTTTTACCGCAGCCCGACGGCCCCAGCAAAGTCAAGTGTTCGCCGGCCTCGGCCGTGAAACTGACTCCCTGCACTGCGGGAAAAGCCCCATAACGAATCACCAAATCGGATACCTGGATTAGCGATGTATCAGTTGACACCGTTTCCGTCATACAAAACTCCTACCATATTGGAACAGACTCGAGGTTGACAATATTGTATGCGCTCCGTATCCTAATTTACACAATAACATCGCATTTCATACAGTGAATTTAAACTGCCCTCAAACCCGAGGTGTTAGAGGCGACAACGTTATCTCTTAACTTGGAGACAATTCATGAAACACGTAATTATCGGTCTATGTGCGGCTGTTGGTCTGTTATTGGTAGGAACGGTTAGCGCACAGAACGAGGTGAGCCCGCTGTGTCCGAATCCTGTTTCGGTACAGGGATTCAAAACCTGCGCCAACGTAATAAAAGCGGAACAGGAAGGAGAGGTGGTGTTTTATTCGCCCGATGTGGAGCAGGGGACAGTCAAGGTTTTGCAGGCATTCAAAGTTTCTTTTCCGAAAATCAATACGAAATATATTCGATTGCAAACGGGAGCGCTATATTCCAAGCTGATGGCTGAACGGCAGGCCAGAAGCTATCTGGTAGACGTTGTCAATCTTTCCGACGTCGGGTTGGCCCTGGATTTCCAGAAGCGCGGAGGCTATCAGTACTATCGCTCGCCCGAAATGGCCGCATATGAATCGCGCTTCAAGAGCAAACCGGAAGGTTATTTCACCTGGGGCTGTGTGATCATGGCGGGTATCGCGTATAACCCGGCCACTACGTCAGCTGCAGATGCGCCCAAGGATTGGACCGATATCAACAATCCAAGATGGGCGGGCCGTGTCAACGTGAAATCGGCGAATTCCGGGTTACAGCACACTACTTGGTATTTGATGCGCAACCTGTTTGGTAAGGACTTTTGGACCCGCTTTACCGCGCAGAAGCCGCACGCCTTTGATTCCTATGTGCAGCAATACGACCGTCTCTCCAACGGCGAGGACAAACTGGCTGTGACGGCGCAGTATTCCGGTTTTCTCGAATTCAAGGCAAAAGGCGCTCCGATCGAATTCGTCGTGCCGACCAGCGGCCTGCCATCCGGCCCGGAGGTGGTGGGCGTGGTCAGCAACGCGCCTCATCCCGAAGCTGCACGATTGTTTCTGGATTGGTTCCTGTCGCCAATAGGCCAGAAGGTGAATGCTGACGCAATATTCAACTACTCAGCTCGTGCCGACGTGGAGCCACCCCCAGGAGGCATTCCGTTGAGCAAAATGAAGTTGCTAGTGCCGGACGACTGGGACGAGTATTTGAAAAGCCGGAAGGACTTCATTGAGTTGTGGGGCAAAATCAGCGGGCTGCGCTGATGGATACGGCTCGGCTCCCAACAATGGAGTCGAGCCACGTTGGAGACCGCCCGGAACTCGCGCAAAAATGGGTTGACTGCCTGTTCTTGCGTCCTGGCAAGAGTGTGCAAGTCCATTCGCCGTGAAATCGGGCCCGCTTCAAATTCACTGCGTCCAATTCTGCATCTGAGACTTCGATGCCCGCGGGGTACCGTTCCCGCAGCGACCAAAAAGGGAAAAGCAGATGGAATTCAGCGGAAAGGTCATAGCCGTGACGGGTGGGGCCAGCGGCATCGGCCTGGAAACCGCACGTCAGGTGCTGGAGTGCGGAGGTTCGGTCGCAATATTCGATCTGGATGCGCGGGAACTCGCGCAGCACAAGGTGCGTGTAAATGTCATATGCCCTGGCACGGTCAATACAGCCATGTTCCAGAAAGCGCTCGTGCAGGATGGCGAAAAAATCATGCATGACCGAGTCTATGGCTCGGCGACACGGTTTCGTTCGGGGATTCCATTACGCAGAATTGCAGAAGTGGACGACCCGGCCAGTTCGATCTTGTTTTTTCTTTCGGAGGCGGCGCGTCATATAACCGGCCAGACGCTGTTTGTCGACGGCGGTGAGTCGATCATTTGAATGGGTACCGGTTAGCGGTGACCAGATCTTGCACTGAATTGGCTCTGACAGATATATTGCGCATTGCTGGCATGCTGATTGCGAAGGAATAGCCAATGCAGATATCCACAAGTTCCAAGTGGGATCGTGCTCAGGAAAGGCCCGAGGATAGACGATACCCCGGCGTTCAGGGCGTAGTCATGTTCATCATCGTTGCGGCGTGCACGGCGCTGGTGCTGGTGCCATCCCTGTTCTTACTGGCCGAATCCTTCAATACAGGCGACCCGCAGGATTTCCCGGCTCAGCAGTTTGGTTTTGCGAACTATTCTGCGATGGCGTTAGACGCAAAAATTATCGGCAACACCTTGAGGGTTGCGGTCGTGGCAACGGTCGCGGCAGTAGTCATCGGGTTTCTTCTGGCCTGGGTGCTTACACGCACCAGCGTCCCGGGGCGAGATGTCCTGGAACGTTTGCTGGAAATACCATTTTATGTAACGCCGCTGGTGGGAGCGCTGGCGTGGAGTATTTTGGCTTCGCCGGAAAGTGGTTTTATCAATCAATTGTGGCGTGCGGTCGGCGGCAGCGGTGCGCTGGTCAATATTTACAGCGCCGAGGGAATTGCGTGGGTGATGGCCGTCTTCGAAGGCAGTGTTGCTTTTGTGATGATTTCTGCGGCGATGAAGGCAATGGACCCTGCGCTTGAGGAATCGTCACGCGTGCTCGGCGCAAGCAAGCTGCGCACGATGCTGAGGATTACTTTGCCGTTGGTCGTCCCGGGCGTCTTGGGTGCCGCGGTTTTTGTGTTTGCCGAGATGCTCGGTTCGTTCGCGGCCGCCTTGGTCCTTGGCATGCCCGCGCATTTCTACGTAATCACGACGGCTATCTGGGAAATGACCTTATCCTATCCACCTGATTACGGACGTGCCGCAGCGCTGGGCATTTCTTTGTTTGCCATCATGTTCGTCATGTTGGCGCTGTATCGGTGGATCGTCCGTCGCGGTAATTATGCGACCATTTCCGGTAAGGGTTTTCGTCCACGGACAATAGACATGGGGCGCGGTAACTACATTTTGGCCGGTTTATGCTGGTTTTACGTGGCCATTGCCGTGTTCCTGCCCATGGTGGCGCTGATATTGACTTCGTTTCAGCGCTTTGCTACCGCGCTGTTGCCACAGGCCGAGTTTACGCTTGCCAATTACATTACGGCGTTCAGCCTCGAGTCGGTCACGTCGGCTATTGGCAACAGCATTACGCTGGGTTTTGTCGTGGCGACGATTGGCGTTGTCGTCATGACGCTGCTGGTGTGGATCATCTATCGTTCTCGGGCCAAGGGCCGTGGCATTGTCGAGTATGTAGTGATGTTCCCGCAGTCCGTGCCGCGCATGGTGTTCGGTCTGGCGCTGTTATGGGCCTGGCTTCATATTCCAATCCCGCTGTATGGCACTTTATGGCTTCTGGGACTGGCCTATTTCACGGTGTTGCTTCCACTCGGGGTTCGCACCCTTGCGGGCGTGGTGCTGCAAGTCGACAAGAGCCTCGAGGAATGCGCGCGAGTCTGCGGCGCTACGTGGGCCTATCAGCTTCGGACTATCACGCTGCCATTACTCAAGCCAGGAATCCTGGCCGCCTGGCTGCTCCTATTCATCGCTAGCGTTCGCGAGCTGGGGGTTTCCATTTATCTGATGGGGCCCGATTCTAAGGTCATTGGCCCCGCGATTGTCAACTCGTGGTCGAGCGCGGGTACAGAGCTAACTTCGACCATTGCGGTGCTGCAAACCGGAACGGTATTTATCGCGGTAGTCGTTCTGCTTGCGGTCATGCGCAGGCTTTCGCACAAAAAAGCGGATGACATATACCTGAATCTGTGACATCAAACCCGGTGCTTTTGAGGGCCAATTCAAGTCTAGATTGCGACAACGTTCCGGGTTGAGTGCGGCCGCTTCATAGCGGCCTTTTTTTGATGATTGGAGGGCGACGCCCCTTCCTCAAGGAAAAGACGAATGCTCAAGGGTCTTAGAGTCGTCAGCCTGTGCCACTATCTACAGGGGCCGGCAGCAGTACAGTATCTCGCGGATATGGGTGCGGACGTTATTAAGGTCGAGCCGCTCAGCGGCGCGCACGAGCGGCATTGGTCGGGTGCCAATACCTATGTCGGAGGTGTCAGCGGATTTCTTCTCTGCACCAACCGGAATAATCGAAGTCTTGCGCTGGACTTAAAGACGGAGTCAGGCAAAAGAATATTTCTGCGTCTGGTTGAAACCGCGGACGTTGTCGTCGAGAACTTTCGAACCGGCGTGTTAGACCGATTGGGACTTGGCTATGACAAGCTGAAAGAACACAAGCCGGATCTGATATTGGCGTCCGCCAGCGGATTCGGTGCATCGGGACCCATGGCGAACCAACCGGGCCAAGACCTGCTGATCCAGGCAAGAAGTGGATTGATGTCCGTCACCGGACCGGACTCCCAGCCGACACCCACGGGATGCGCGGCCGTCGACCAGCACGGTGCATCCTTACTCGCGATGGGTATTCTCGGCGCCTACGTCAAGAAGTTAGTCAGCGGTGAAGGGACTCTTGTTGAAGCAAACCTGTTCAACGCGGGAATCGATCTGCAAATGGAGGGGCTGACTAATTACCTCAGCGGCGGTTTCAAGCGTGAGCGCCTCAAGCGCGACAGCCACCTAGCCACGTGGTTTCATCAAGCCCCATATGGCGTATATGAGGCGGCAGACGGTTTCATTGCCATTTCCAGCAGGATCGAGCCAAAGACATTCGCCGAAGTTCTGGACAGCGATGAGCTTCGTGAGATGGCGAGTCTGGATCGGTACAAGGAGCGAGATCGCTATGCCGTCGCGGTGGCTGCGGCACTGAAAAAGTTCCCGCGAGCAAGAATTGCCGACCTGATGAACGCTGCGGGCCTTTGGAATGCACCGGTTCAGGACTACGACCAATTGGCTGTGGATCCCCAAGCTTTGCACAACAAGGTATTTCGAACAGTCGATGTAAATGGCGAGTCAGCAACGCTGATTAACCATCCATTGCGCTACGACGGCGAAGTGCCACCGCTGCGTAAGCTTGCGGTATTACTCGGTGAACATACTGAGGAAATCCTGCAAGAGCTTGGCTTTACCAGCGACGACATAGAGCGCTTTGCTCATCAGCGGGCGATCGGGGTAGCGCCTCCTGTCGAGAAGGCGCCCAATCCTATTAGGCTGCCGGCAAAGCGCTGATGGCGCTATTCACGGTGAAGCATCAGAAAGCAAAAGATTCAGTCAGCGCTGGGCGGGTGAAAAACGTAATCGACCTGTGCCGCAGCCCAGATAAACCAGTCAGGAGGCAATATGCCCGGATTCGAGAACTTCGTGCCGCAAGGTGTAATTCCCGCCGTTCTGCTGCCATTCAAAGAGGACTACTCTATTGATGTGGACGCGTTCAGAAGCCACGTGCGTGATGTCGCGGCCGTGGATGGCGTCACGGCCCTTACGCTCAATGCGCATTCGACCGAAGTATCGTCTTGCTCTTTCGAAGAGCAACGGCGCGTGCTAGAGATCTCGCTCGATGCCGTGGGCGACAAGTTGCCCATCGTCAACGGCATATATGCCGACGGGAGCTTCGAGGCGCAGCGAATCGCCCGCATGGCTACGGAGGCGGGAGCTTCAGGCCTTCTGGTGTTCCCGCCCAACGTGTTTCGATGCGGCCAGAGGCCTGAAATGGCGGTCGAGCATTTCCGACGCATTGCGGAGGTCACCGACCTGCCATTGGTGCTGTTCCAGTATCCGCTTGCAAGCGGGCAGGGCTACCCGCTTCCGACGCTACTGAAGATTATGGAAGCCGTGCCGAGCGTGCGCGCGATCAAGGACGGCTGCACGAGCCCCGAACAGCATGAGCAGCACATCCGCGTCTTGCAGACTCTACCACGCGCCGTGAACGTGCTCTCGACACACAGTGCCTGGCTGTTCAGCTCGCTGGTGATGGGCTGCAATGGCCTGCTCTCGGGCAGCGGGAGTGTTATTGCCGATTTGCAGGTCCGCCTGTACCGCGCAATCAAAGCCGACGACCTAGTAAGCGCGCGCGAACTCAACACTCGCATCCGCGCCACCTCCACGGTGTTCTATGCCGATCCGCGCACCGATATGCATAACCGGATGAAGGAAGCGCTGCTGTTGCTGGGAAAGTTGCATTGTGCCGCGGTGCGCCCGCCGCTGGTGAAGCTATCCGGCGAAGAAATCCAGCGCATCAGACAAGCCCTCATAGCCGCGGGCTTGCTCGCGCCGGACGGCCGTGCGCGGAGCGTCGCCTAGCTATGTCCCTGGCAAAGGGGTTGGAATGAAAGCTATGGTGAAGTTCAGTTGAGTGCTGTCGTGGCTGACGCTTGGGCAGTCCCTTCCCAGCGACTCGTCGGCGCAGACTGCCTATCCCAACAATCGGTACACGGATTTGTCGATGAACTTCACTCGAGATTGTGGCTTCTACACTAAAGCGGATAGTCTGATAGCTGTTAGCCGATCCATTTGGCTTTCATGCATGATCAGCCTTCTAACATGGTCATTTCTAGGTCGGCGCTAGTGCTGCGGTACTCGAAAGAGCGCTGCCAATCGTGTTTGCAAGTTCCTTGAGCAGCGGGGCAACCGTGAGTTGGAGCTGCTTCGCGGAGATAGCGTTCGCCTGAGCGCTGCAGTTGATGGCGAGCACCTGCGAACTGGTGCTTGAGACGATAGGCACTGCTATCGCGACAATTCCATGGTGCGAGAGCCCCTTACGGAGCACGAATCCCTTGCGCTCATAATCGCGCAGCGCCAGGTGGAGCTGATCTTCAACCGCCGGCCAGTTCGCAGGATCTGATCGCCGGATTTCGCGCAGCACAGCGCTGCGTTCATTCTCCCCAAGTGCCGCGAGATACGCCCATCCCAGAGCGGTCTTTATGATGGGAATGCGAGATCCACGTTGAAGATTCATCCCTAGCATTGCTTGGGCGACACACCGCTGCAGATACACCATTTCCACACCGTCACGGCCGGCCACCGAGCAGGAGGAGTTAAAACGATCGGCGAGGTCCTGCATGCGCGGCCGCACGACTTCCAGAATGTCATATGCGGCAGATGCGGCAAGGCCGAGTGCCAGCACAGAGGCGCCCAGTTGCAATCGCTGGCTGCCGATTGATGTGTTCAGAAAGCCGGCACGCAACAGTGTTTGGCACAGGCGCCATGCCGTCGCCTGCGGCAATCCTGTGATGCGCGCGATCTCGGCGCTACCGAGCTGTTTACGCGTCGTCGTGAAGCATTGCAGAATCTGCAGTCCGCGCGCAAGTGCGATGACCTGCTTTCGTTCATTTGGTGATGCCGTCACGCTGTTCACTGAGGACGATGCCGCCGAATTTTGTCGTAAGGTCTTGTCCATTTTGTGTTTGACGAATATCTCCCTATCCGCGTTCGGGGAGTTGACAGAATTATACTACTTTAGTATCCTAATTCACAGTGCAATATGGCATTGCACCTAGTGAATAAGTCGTGCCGTGATACCCGAGGTGCGATAGGAGAACAATCCAATGCAGTACGACCCCCCTGAAGAGTTGACTCAGTTCCGCGACACACTGCGTCGGTTTGTAGCTGAGGAAATTGAGCCGCGCGCAAGCGTCATCGAGCAGACGAACGAGGTCCCACAGGAGCTGCTGGCGAAGGCGCGTGAGCTCGGACTGTTTGGGCTCTCGATCCCCGAAGAGTATGGTGGCAGCGGCGAAAGCGACGTCGCTTCGTGCGTGGCGCTCGAGGCGCTCAGCCACGGACCGGGTGGCGTCACGTTCTTTCTTGCGCCCAGCGCGCCGGCCGCCGCGATCCGTTTCGCGGGCACCGATGCGCAGCGGAAGCGGTATCTTCCAAAACTGGCCAGCGGCGAAATGTTCTCGGCCTTCTGTCTGACGGAAGCCGGTGCCGGGTCCGACGCAGCGGGCATCAAGACGCGCGCCGAACGGCGCGGTGATCGATGGATTATCAACGGCTCGAAAATGTGGATCAGCCGCGCGAGTCGCGCCGGCATCTTCCTTGTTTCAGCCGTCACCGATCCCGTCAAGCGCGGGAAAGGAGGCATCACGATCTTCGTCATGGAAAAGCGCCGTGGCATCAACGTCGGCAAACCTGATCGCCTCATGGGCCTCGCCGGATCCGGCAGCGCTGAAGTGTCGTTTGAGGATTGCGAAGCGACCGATGCAGATGTACTCGGCACGGTCGGCGGCGGGTTCGAAGTCCTGAAGTTCATTCTCGGGCGGGCGCGATTGTGGGCTGCCGCCCGCGCCGTGGGGGTTTGTTCGCGTGCGCTCGAGATTTCCCTCGCGCACGTGGAAACCCGTCAGCAGTTTGGCAAGAAACTCGGCGAGTTCCAGGCAATCAAGCTCAAGTTGGCAGATATGACGAGCGATATCTATATCGCGCGGCTCCTTTTGTATCGGGCCGCTGCGCTCTACGATGCTGGCCTCGATCCGGTGCAGGAAGTTTCGATCGCCAAGCTCTTCTGCACTGAGGCGGCGGGCCGCGCTGCGGACAACGCCGTTCAGATTCACGGCGCGATGGGTTTGTCGCAGGAGTTCTATGTCGAACGGCTTTACCGCGATTGCCGCGCGTACAGAATCCTCGATGGCACGTCGGACATTCAGCGCTTAATGATTGCGAGCAACGTGCAGCGCCGGGGCGCAGGAGAGACGATGGCGCCGGGTGGTTTGTGCTGACTCGAAGCGTAGCCGAAACGATCGAGGCGGATGTCGTCGTGGTCGGCGGAGGCGGTGCGGGACTACGCGCCGCCTACGATGCCGCCGCGGCGGGCGCGCGCACGATACTCGTGCTCAAGGGACGATTGACCGCGAGCGGCGCGACCGCATTCGGTGTCGCCGAACTCGCGGGCTTTTCGGTACCAGATGGTGCTGGTGATCCGCTCGATTCGCCGGACGTGCTTTTCGACGACATCATGCGCGTTGGCCAGGGCTGCAGCGATCCGCGATTGGTTCGCGTGCTGGCAGACGAAGCGGTGTCCGCGGCGTCCGACCTGGAGCGCTGGGGCGTCGAGTTCGTGCTTGATCCGAAAACCGGTAAGCCGCTTGCCGCGATGGGTGATTTCGCGTCCCGTCCGCGCAATCGTAAGATCTACCATCACGGTAAGCCGATCACGGTTGCACTCAAGAACCAGATTCAAAAGCTTGGTGTTACCGTCATACAGCGTACTGTCGTGCTCGGGCTCCTGCGCAGCGAGCGCGGCGTCGACGGGGTGCTCGGCCTTACCGCAGAGGGCAAGCTGCTGCGGATCAACGCCGGTGCGACGGTGCTCGCGACCGGCGGCGCCGGCCAGCTGTTCGAGCGCAGCCTCTCGCCGCCGGACGTTACTGGCGACGGCTACGCGTTCGGCTATCGTGCCGGCGCTGAACTCGCCAACATGGAATTCATGCAGGCGGGCTTCGGCACGATTAAGCCGGCGTTGAACATGATCATGACTTGGTTCTGGGCGTTCAATCCGAAATTCATCGACGGCGATGGCAAGCCGGTTTTGGACGACATGCTTCCGCCCGGCGTTACCTCGCAGCAGGTGATGAAAGCCAAGGTCAAGCACTATCCGTTTAGCGCCTCGGACGATTCGAAGTGGCTAGAGATCGGAGCAAAGAAAGCGATAGACGCCGGGCGCGTCACCGACCTCGGCGGCTTTCGCTTGGACCTGCGCGACGTCGATGAAAGCGTGCTTGCGCCCGGCAGCGATCTTGCCCTCATGTGGCCGATCACCAAGCAGTGGCTGCTCAAGAAGCGTGTCGACGTAACTCGGGAGGTGCTCGAAATCGGGCTGTTCGGGCATGCGGTCAACGGAGGCCTCGTTATCTCCGAGCACTGCGAGACGACGGTGCCGGGGTTGTTCGCTGTAGGCGAGACCGCCGGCGGACCATATGGTGCCGATCGGCTTGGGGGCAACATGCTGCTCAACACACAGGTGTTCGGCAAGAGAGCCGGCCGCCGGGCAGCCGAGGTGGGACGCGCGCGCAGGTCGCCCCGACCAGACGGCGCCACGCTGCCGGAGATCGACGTTTTGTTCCGCGCAAGCGGCAGCATTCCCGCCCGGGAGGCGCTGCAGCGCGTGAAGACGACGATGAGCCGTGGCGTGCTCGTGGTTCGTACCGAGAAGGGCCTGGCGCGTGCGAATGACGAGCTCGAAGCGTTGCGGGAGGAGATTACTGCGGATCGCTTTCAGGCCGATAATGTGATGCAACTCACCGACCTGTGCGAGGCAATCAACCTGCTCGACGTAGGCACGCTGATGATCGCGGCCGCACGCTTGCGCAAAGAAACGCGCGGCAGCCACTATCGCGAGGATTACCCGCATACCGACGCGCAGTGGGCGCAGCCGGTGATAATTCGCAAAACGCGGAGCGGCCCCGAAGCCAGGGCCGGAACATTTGCCGGCGTGATCGCATGAGCGCGCCCGTAACGCTCGAACGACGTGGCCGTGTGGCGCATCTGCGGCTCGATCGCCCGCGCGTGCTAAACGCGATCGACGGCGCAACCTGCGATGCGCTGGCTGCGGCGATCGACTCGCTCGAAATCGATCCCGAAGTCGGGGCCGTTGTTGTTTCAGGCGCCGGCGAAAAAGCGTTTTGCGCTGGTGCTGATCTAACGCACATGCGCGGGCTTGAGGGTGCTCTGTTGCGCCGCTTCGTCGAACAGACATGGATTGTGAACGAGCGTCTGGCGTCCTCCCGCTTGCCCAGCATCGCGGCGCTGCACGGCTACGTGTTGGGCGGCGGGCTGGAACTGGCGCTGGCGTGCGATCTGCGCATCGCAGACGAGACGGTGAAGTTGGGGCTTCCCGAAATGGGTCTGGGCAGTGTTCCGGGGTCTGGCGCATTGCAGCGCCTTCCAGCGTTGATTGGCTTGGCCCGAACCACCGAGATGATCTTACTCGGTCGACGCATCGATGCGACCGAAGCAGCGGCCATCGGACTCGTCAATCGCGCGGTAGCCAAGGGCGAAGCACTGGCGGCGGCGATGGCGTGGGCGGAGACTATGGCCAAGCTGCCGCCGGAAGCTGTGCGTTACGCCAAGGTAGCGCTGCGCCTGGGCCGCATGCCGGAGGTCGCGGCGAGCCTTCATGGCCTCATCTCCGATTCGTGCCATGCGGACAAGCGCTACCAGAATAACACCGACCAATTCAAGCGCTAGAAAGAATCAGGAGTCGAAACCCATGATTGCCGAAGTCAAGGCGCGCATCGCCAGCAAGCTAACGATCTCTGGCATTCTTTCGGTGCTGCTCCCGCCCGTGGTGGGCGTGATGCGCCACTGCAACGGCTGCGATCGCGTTAATCCAAGCGCTGAACACGACGCGGCTTCGGAGGAGCGCGCGTGAGCGGCAAAATCTGCAGCGCTCGTGATGCGGTTGCTGGAATCAAAGACGGCGCCACGGTAGCCGTCGGTGGCACTGGACCCGTGCTCGAACCCGATCTCGTACTCGATGCGCTGGAGCAGAGATTTCTCGCCGACGCTCATCCGCGCGAGCTGACGCTGGTATCGCCGATGGCGCCGGGCGACCGTGGCGGCAAAGGCGGTCTCAACGCATTTGCACATCAGGGCATGATCGCTCGGCTCATTGGCGCTTCGTTCAGTAACTACCGGCATCCGCGACTGATCGAACTCGTTCGATCAGGTGCGTGCGAAGGATATACGGTAGGCATGGGCACGATGGTGCAGTTGTTGACCGCGATCTCCGCGCGCAAGCCGGGAATACTCACGACCGTCGGCATCGGCAGCTTCCTTGATCCGCGAGTTGAGGGCGGTTGCATGAACGCAAGGTCTACACATCCGCCGGTTCGGGTCGAGCACGTCGACGGAAAGGAGTATCTGTACTACCGAACGTTTCCGATCGACGTCGCGATCATCCGCGCCACGACCGCCGACGAAAACGGCTACCTGAGCTTTGAGGAGGAGCCGAACACCCTCGGCATGCTCGAAATCGCGTCAGCGGCTAAGGCGGGCGGCGGGGTGGTCATCGCCCAGGTGAAGCGCGTCGCCCGCGCCGGAAGCCTCGATCCGCGGTTGGTCCGCGTGCCTGGCCCACTGGTGGACGCCATCGTCGTTCATCCGTCCCAGACGCAGCTATCAGCGGAGATGGCGGATCCGCTGCGCGGCTGGAATCCGTTTCTCGCGGGAGCGCTCAAGGCGCCGCTCGCAGGGTTACCGCGGCTCGAAGGTGTTGTCGAACGCGCGATGCTGCGGCGCGCTGCGCTCGAACTTCGCCGCGGCAACGTTATCAATCTCGGGGCGGGTGTGGCGACTCACCTGCCGCGCATCGCGCTGGAGGAGCGCATACTCGACGAGGTCGTATTCACCAACGAGCATGGCATCTTCGGCGGTTTGATGGCGACGGCGCTGGGTGGCTCGTTTGTGCCGGCACTCAACGCCGACGCGATTATGGACTCGGCGTTTCAATTCAATTTCTACGAAGGCGGCGGGCTCGACATCGCGTTCCTTGGAGTCGGACAGGTCGACGTCGAGGGCAATGTGAATGTGAGCAAGTTCGCCCGTGAGTGGAACGGTCCGGGCGGTTTCAACAGCATTACAGAGAACACGCCACAGATAGTGTTCTGCAGCACGCTCACGTCCGGCGGTTTGAAAATAGAAGTGACCGACGGCCGCATGAGCATTGTGCAGGAAGGACGAATCCGCAAGTTTGTGTCGCAAGTCGAGCAGATCACACTGAATGCGAAGCGCGCGTTTGCGCAGAGCCAGAGCGTTCTCTACGTGACAGAACGTGCGGTGTTCAGGCTTGGCGCGCACGGACTAGAGCTGGTAGAGATTGCGCCTGGAATCGACGTAGAGCGCGACGTGAGGGCACAGGTCGGGTTTCCGCTGCGTGTCGCCGAGTCGCTGCGCACGATGGATACGCGCGTCCTGAGCGAAGCTCCGCTCGGACTGGCTGCCGAATTCAATGGAGGAACGAAGTGATGGCCACAAAACCCGAAAGCGTTGTGCTCGGACTCTGGTTCGAGGATTTCAAAGTTGGCGAAGAACGGCTGTCGCCCGGTCGCACGATCACCGAATCCGATTTGGTAAGTTTCGCAGGACTGACCGGCGATTTCAGCCAGGTTCACACGGATGAAGAGTTCTGTAAGAAAACCGAGTTCGGCACACGTATCGCTCACGGCCTTTTTGGACTTGCCCTCGCGCAAGGGCTCTCGTGGCGTACGAATTATACTCAGGGTACCGGCGTCGCCTCGCTCGCCTGGGACAAATGGCGATTCATTCGCCCTATCAAGATTGGCGACACGCTGCGGGCGCGCTGGCATGCGATCAGCAAGCGCGAAAGTAAAAGCAAGTCCGGAATGGGCATAATTACCGAGTTCGTCGAGCTCGTAAACCAGCGCGGCGAAGTCGTGCAGGACGGGGAACACATCACGATGGTGAGGAAGCGCCCCAATGAATGATCCGGCGGCGTTCCAGTATCTGCAATACGCGGTCGACGACGGTGTCGCGCTCGTTACTTTGAATCGTCCC
>OCZT010004147.1_pt1 | contig 14683 bp, 14 predicted proteins | sample 1539031 | NCBI WGS metagenome assembly OCZT01 (sample SAMEA3539308, study PRJEB22396) | soil metagenome | biome: tundra; feature: field; material: soil | place: USA | collected 2010-05 | depth 0.15 m
GTGAGGCGGAACATTTGATTGAATCCCCGCCCTTACGGGCCGGGGTTATACCCGCGCGGCAACAAACTTGGCCAGACGGTCGAGGCCTTTCTCCAGTTCCTTCATCGACGTGGCGTAGGAGATTCGAACGTGCTCGTTGGTCCCGAAGGCTTCGCCTGGCACGACTGCGACGAACTGCTCGGCCAGCAGCTTTTCGGAGAACTGGAGGGAATTGGCGATTCCTCCGGTGTACGCCGCGCTGACGTTCGGATAGGCGTAAAACGCGCCCTGCGGAACCTGCGTCTTCACGCCGGACATGGCGCGCAGGCGCGAGATGACATAATCGCGGCGCTTCTTATATTCGGCCAGCATGATTGCGACGGATTCCTGCGGCCCTCTCAACGCTTCGACCGCGGCCTTCTGTGCGATCGAGGTCGGATTCGAGGTCGAGTGCGATTGCAGTTTGGTAATGCCGTTCGCGACGGCCGCGGGACCGAGAACGAACCCGATGCGCCATCCGGTCATAGCGTAGGTTTTCGACAACGACCCGGCTACGACGATGGTTTCCTTCACGCCCGGAATCGACGCCAGGGAGACCGGCGCGCTGTCGTACAGGAAGCGGTGATAGCACTCATCGGTAAGGATCCAGATGCCGCGATCCTTGGCCATGGCGACGATTTTTTCGAGCTCGTCCCAGGCAAACACCGCGCCGCTGGGATTGGACGGCGAGTTGAGGAGGATCATCTTGGTCTTCGGCGTGAGCGCGCGCTCGATCATGGACGCGCGGAGGTCGAAGCCTTCGCTCTCGTCGGTACTGACGAAGACACACTTCGCGCCGGAGTAATTGACGACGTCCTTATAGGTGACCCAGTAGGGAACGGGGATGACCACTTCGTCGCCGGGCTCGACCAGAGCCTGCATCAGATTGAAGATCGCGTGCTTGCCGCCCACGGTCACGACGCATTCATTTGCGGCGTAAGAGGTCCCGTAGTCGAGCTGGTGACGGTCGCACATGGCCTGCTTGAGTTCGAGAGTGCCGGCGACGTTGGTGTACTTCGTGAAATTGTGGTCAATGGCGTCGATGGCGGCGCGCTTGATGTTGTCGGGAGTCGGAAAATCCGGCTCGCCGGCTCCAAAGTCCACCACGTCGGCGCCTTCGCGGCGCAGTTTCTCCGCGTCGGCCGCGACCTTCATCGTCGAGGAGACGCTGATCGTCGAAATTCTCTCTGCTAAGGCCTGTAGTGTTTGCATAGTCTCAATTACCGTCCAAATCTAACTTTCAGCCGGGCCTCCACCGTGGGAGGCACCAGGCCCGAAACATCGCCGCCGAGCGAAACCACTTCCTTCACCAGGTGCGAACTGAGGAACGAGTACGCCTCGCCCGCCATCAGAAACACCGTCTCCAGTTCGGGCCGCAGGCGCCGGTTCATCAGCGCCATCTGCAACTCGTATTCATAATCCGAAATGGCGCGGATGCCGCGCAAAATCAGATTCGCACCGCGCGACGCCGCGTAATCCACCAACAGGCCGTCGAACGATCCTACTTCCACGTTGGCGTAGGGACCGACGACTTCCTGGACGATCTGGATTCGCTCCTCGACGGAGAAGAGCGCCTGCTTCGAATCGTTCTTCAGAACGGCCACAATCAACCGTTCGAATACCCGGCTGCCGCGTGCAATCAGATCCAGATGCCCGTTGGTAATGGGGTCGAACGATCCGGGATAGATAGCAATGATGTGCGACGGCGGCGCGGCCAGAGAGTCTCCTGTTAATCTTTTATGTTACCAGCCTACATGGATCTTTTACACGGCTCCTCCGCCTTCGCTTCGGCCTTCGCCGCGGGAGCGATTAATTCCGTCGCCGGAGGCGGTACGCTGCTGTCGTTTCCGACGCTGATCTGGCTGGGACTGGATTCGGTTTCCGCGAATGCAACCAGCACGGTGGCCATCTGGCCCGGTTCGCTGGGAGGGATGGCGGGATACCGGAAAGAACTCCGCACGGCCGACTCACGAATGCTCGCGCTGACAGCGCCGAGCCTGATCGGAGGCATCTCCGGCGCGCTGCTGTTGCGTTTCACTCCGCCCTCGATTTTCGACGCACTGGTGCCGTTCCTGATCCTGTTCGCGACCATCCTGTTTATGGTGCAGGAGACGGTGCAGAGGATGTTCAAGACGGGCGAGGGGCGTCATGCGACTCCTTACGAAACCAGGAAATGGCTGGCCGGGGCGATCCTGTTTCAGTTTTTTGTGGCGCTGTACGGGGGATATTTCGGCGCGGGGATCGGCATCCTGATGCTGGCGGCGCTGAGTATTCTCGGGCTCAGCGACATTCACCAGATGAACGGGCTCAAGAATTTCTTCGCGCTGTGCATCAACGGCGTGGCGGCATTGTATTTCATGTTCGAGCACATGGTGCAGTGGCCTTATGTGCTGATCATGGCGGCGGGGGCGATCGCGGGAGGATATGGCGGCGCGGGAATGGCGCGGCGGATCGGGCGGACCGCGGTGCGACGTGTCGTGGTCGGGATTGGATTCGCGATGGCGGTGTCGTTGTTCGTGAAATGGGCATTGAAACGGTAGTGGCAGTTATCCCCTCCATGACTGTCGGGGTTCTTTGGCCAACGCTCTCGCCGCGCGGACATTACTAAACCCGGTCCATGGCCAAAAATTCCTGGATGTGCGGATGGGGGCAATTTTCCAGCTCCGAGACTGGGCCGAAGTAGATCGCGTGGCCTTCGAACAGAAATACCACGCGGTCCGCGACCTTGCGCATCAGGTCCAGGTCGTGGGTGACCACCACGCTGGTCAGGCGTAAATGGGTCTTCAGGCGCAGCATGAGGTTGCCGACATGGTCGCTCATGATCGGATCGACCATGGTGGTCGGCTCGTCGTAAAGGATGCATTCGGGCTGCGCGGCGAGGGCCCGTGCGATGGCCACCGCGCGCTTGTGTCCGGTGGATAAATCGGCCGGATATTCGTCTTTATAGTCGAGCAGGTCTACCATTTGCAGCAGGCCTTTCACCACGTCCTCTTTGTTTTTTTCGTCGTAATCCTCACGCAATTCTAGCGAAAATAGAATATTTTCGCCAACGGTCAACGAGTCGAACAATGCGCCGGACTGAAAAACCATGGTGACTTTCTTGCGGATGCGGCGCCATTCGGCGTCGGTCTCCTCGGTCATATCGGTGTAAGCAACGTGAATGCGCCCGGAGTCCGGCTTGATAAATCCCATGATGTGGCCCAGGCTCACCGACTTGCCGACGCCGCTGCGGCCGATGACCGCCAGCGTCTCCCCGGCGTCGACATGAAAATTGATATCGACTAAAACGGGTCTATCAAACGTCTTATTAATGTGCTCGAATTCAATGTAGTGCGAATGCTGTGCCGGTGTCATTTCGCGCTCCATTCGGCGGGGGTATTGACGTTGTCGAGAGGCCGGGGATCGGGAACGGGCCAGCGGGAAGTCCGAAGGGTGGATATAAAATCGTGCATTTTGAACAGTTTATGATGAATCGCGGACTCCGCGGCACAGGCCACCCGGGCGTGGTAGACGGCGCACAGCGGGTCGAGTTTTCCGCCGGTTTCAGGAACCAGGCAGTCGGCGTCCGAGGCTTCGGCGGCGGCTTCCATGAGACGTTTCAGAAAAGCCTCGGTCACGTGCGGCATGTCGCAGGCAACAATCAAGTTCCACTCGGCTTTGGTGATGCAAAGGGCGGTATAAAGACCGCCCAAGGGGCCGCAATTTTCGATTTTATCGGGTACGACAGGAAAACCCAGGTGTGTGTACCGTTCGATGGGTCCAATGATGGTCACGTTTCCGGCCGCGTTTCGAACAGTAGCGGCGATTTGCTCGACCATGGTTCCAGCCCCGAGCGGCAGAAGGGCTTTGTCGCGCCCCATGCGCCGGCTGGCGCCGCCTGCCAAGACGAACCCTGCTCGCGTCATGAGATGATATTAGCAACGTCCGGGAGCGTGCGCCCGAAGGAGCCGCGTCGTATAGTGGAATTAAACAAAAAGGTGTATATTTGTTTGATAGTGGCAATTGCCATGCTGGCCGCCTCCCCCAGTCGCGCCGCAGATTCGAATTCCAGCGCGATCAGTGTGCCTGCACCCGCGGTGCACAAAACACAAGTGGTGCGGGCCGATTCGCGCACGGGGAAACTGGTGCGCAGCGTAGTGGTTTCGTCGAAACCGGTGCTTACCAGGATTACTCCGCCGCTCGAACGAACGAGCAGCGACCTGAACACGATTGTCGATAAAGCGGCCCGCGCACACGACGTCGATCCGCTGCTGGTTCATTCGATGATTAAAGTGGAGAGCAACTACAACATTCACGCCGTTTCCAACAAGGGCGCCGAGGGGCTGATGCAGTTGACGCCGTCGACCGCGCGCATGCTGGGCGTGAGCAACAGTTTCGATCCGCAGCAGAATATCGAAGCGGGCGTGAAGTATTTGAAGTATCTGAAGGATCTGTATAAGGACGACCGGCTGGCGCTGGCGGCCTATAACGCGGGTCCGGGCGCGGTGGACAAGTACAAGTGGATTCCACCATACGCGGAGACGGAGAATTACGTCTATCAAGTGGGCAAGCGTTACGGCGAAGCGCGCCGCGCGGCCGATGCGGCGAAGCCGGTGGAAGCGCCCGCCGCCGCAGTGAAGACGGTGGAAATGAGGCCGGTGGAAATCAAGCCGGCGGCGGTGGAACAGTTCATCGACGAAAATGGCAGGCTGCACCTTAAAACTGCGCAGTAGGTCGAGACTCGTTGCGAGTTTTCTGCTTGTGGCAGGGGTGTCTTTTGCCGCGGCATCCAAGGCCGCTACCAGCAAAACTCCAACGAATAAAGTGGGCGCCGTGCGGTTCTGGTCGCTGGGCGATCTGACGCGCGTTGCGATCGACGTGTCGGCCGGTTTCAAGTTCCACTCCGAACGGTTGACCAATCCCGACCGCCTGTTTTTCGACATCCAGGGCGCGAAGCCCGAGATGATTGCCAAGGGCCTGCGCACCATTGCCGTGGGCGATGGAGTTTTGAAGCAAATCCGTATCGCCGAGACGCAACCCGGCGTGACGCGCGTGGTGCTCGATCTGGAACAGCGGGTGGAGTTCACCGCATCGCAACTGAGCAGTCCCGACCGGTTGATGATTGAACTGCGCGCCAAGGATCGTCCCGCGCCGGTGGTGGGTAAAGTGACCGAAGTGGCTGCGCCAGCCCCGCTCGCGCCGCGTTCCGTCACGCATCCTATCGTCATTGTGGAGAAAAGTTCTGCGGCCATGTCCGCTCCGGCCGCGGTCGCAAAGAAACCGGAGCCGCGCAAATTCGAGCCGCCGCCGCACACCGAAATCGCGCGAGCAGAGACCGTGTCTGGCGTGCCGCCGGAACTGATTCCACCTTCGCCGATGTCCGTGATGGCGAAGCCGACGAAACCTCCGGGGCCGGCCATCTCTTCGATGAAGAGCGAACTACCGCCGCCTCCGGGCGCGGCGCCGGCGATCGCGCCGGAACTGAAGATCGAAAAAACCACCACGACATCCGGGACAACATCCGGCGTTGCCGCCGAGCCGGCCAAACGCAATGCGAACGGCGACCGTTCCCTGACGCGCGCGCTCGGGTTGAAGCTGGGCCGGGTGGTGATCGATCCCGGTCATGGGGGCAAGGATATCGGCACCCACGGACCTTCGGGGTTGTATGAAAAAGAGGTCGTGCTCGATGTCGCGCGGCGGTTGGGGGGACTGATCGAGGATCGGCTGGGGAGCGAGGTTATTTACACGCGCGCCGACGACATGTTCATTCCGCTCGAAGAGCGCACGCGCATCGCCAACGATCGCAAGGCGGATCTGTTCCTCTCGATTCATGCCAATTCGTCGCCGATCCGAACGGCGGCGGGCGTCGAGATGTACTATCTCAACTTCACCACGTCCAAAGCCGCGCTGGACGTCGCGGCGCGGGAGAACGCGGGCTCCGGCAGTTCCATTTACGATCTGAAGGATCTGCTGCAGAAGATCGCGTTGAAAGACAAGATCGACGAATCGCGCGAATTCGCCGCCCGCCTTCAGATGTCGCTTAGCACGCTGGAAACCAAGGGCAACGCGGCGGCGAAGAATCGCGGCCTGAAGAAGGCGCCGTTCATCGTGCTGATCGGCGCGTCCATGCCGAGCGTGCTGGCCGAGATCGGCTTCCTGACCAATGCGGGCGACGAAGCGCTGCTCAGAAAGCCGGAGTACCGGCAAAAGATCGCCGACGCGCTCTACAAAGGCATCGCCAACTACGCAGACACGCTGAGCCACTTTCAGGTGGCGCAAAAGCACGACTAGCCGTGGCTCAAATTCGACTCGTTTGCTGGAATGAGGATCTCGCCGCGGAACGGGCGCGCGGGTTGAAAAAGGCCGGTTTCGACGTTGATGCGTCGCCATTTAATCCGGCCGGCATGATTACGCGGCTGCGTGAGAATCCTCCCGCGGCGATGCTGATCGACCTGGACCGTTTGCCGTCGCACGGGCGTGCCCTCGGCGTGATGCTACGGACCAGCAAGTCGATGCGACATATTCCGATTGTGTTTGCGGGAGGCGCTGAAGAGAAAATCGCGCGCGCGCGCGTCGATTTGCCTGACGCGATCTTCACGGATTGGGCCAAGGCTGCGGCGGTCGTGTCGCGAGCTGTGAAGAATCCGCCTGCGGCGTTCGTGCATCCGGCGCCTTACATGCAGCAGTTCGCGGGCTCGCCCCTGGCCAAGAAACTCGACTTGAAAGCCGGAGTCAGGGCCGCGCTGATCGGCGCAGAAGAAGGATTCCTAGAACTTCTCGGCGATCTGCCGGAGAGCGTCGAGTTGCAGACACGGATCGCTCGAAACACGAAACTGGTGCTGTGGTTTGTGCGCGCGAGCCATGAACTGGCAGACGCATTCGAGCTCGCGGCGGCGCGTATGCCCGAGGGATGCTCGCTTTGGATCATTTATCCCAAGAAGGCGGGTCGGTACAAAGTCGACTTCAATCAGAATGACGTACGCGCGATGGGACTGGGCGTCGGGATGGTCGACTACAAAATTTGCGCGGTGGATACGGATTGGTCGGGCATGAAGTTCGCGCGGCGGAGGGCATAACTAGCGCAGAGGCGGAGTCGTCGACGGCGCGTGGCGATGATGCGTCGCCTGTTCGTACGCGTAGGCGAGCTTGATCAGAAGCGGTTCGGACCACGCACGGCCGAAAATCGTCATGCCGGCGGGGAGTGTGCCGCCGCGCGAAAATCCCATCGGGACATTGATGGCCGGGAAGCCGGTGGTGGGCGAATAAAACTGGCTGTTGTCGCCCGCAGGCGTGTTCAAATCGCCGATGAGTCGCGGGGGGTTGCTCCAGGTGGGATAAACAAACGCGTCGAGCTTGAGCTTGTCCATCGTTTTGTTCACCGCTTCGCGCACCTGGTCGCGATAGGCCGCATCGGCCTTACAGGCGGGTGAATCGGGGCCGTTCTCCGGACCCTGTTCGGCCTGTTCCAGGCGGCGCTGCGCGGAAGGATGAAAGCCTCCAGACTTGATGATTTCGGAGAGAATTTTCACGGGTACGCGGTCGCCTCGCGCGGCGAGAAAATGATTGAGGTCGTACTTGAACCCCATGCAGGGGCCTGCGCCGCGCTCGCGGCGGACGGCCTCGACAGTGGCGGGGTCGACGATGGTGGCTCCGGCGCGGCGCAAGTCTTCCACCGCGGTCATGAAAATACTGACGATCTCCGGGTCGGTGGATTCGCGCTCATAGGCCTGGCGAAGAATCCCGATGGCCGCGCCGCGAAGGCCGTTGCGATCGAGAGAGGCCGCGTAGTTTTGCGCGTCGTTATTGAGGAGATGCGCGGGTGCGGCGGCAGTGACGGCATCGTCCGGATCGGCGCCCACGATGACTTGAAAAACCTTCTCCGCATCTTCTACGGTGCGCGAGATGGGACCGGCGATATCAGCAAGAAGACTGAGCGGAAAGATGCCTGCACGGCTGGTCAGCCCCATGGTGGAGCGAATGCCGGCCAGCGACTGGTGCGAGGACGGTCCGCGGATGGAGTTGCCGGTGTCACTGCCGAGCCCCACCAGGCCGAGGCTGGCGGCGATGGCGGCCGCAGTCCCTCCGCTGGAACCTGCGGTGACGCGATTCAGCGCGTACGGATTCCGGGTGTAGCCGGGAAGGATGGAACTGACGGTCTCATAAGGACTGAAGGCCCACTCCGCCATGTTGGATTTGGCGAGAACGAGCGCTCCGGCGTCTTTCACGCGCTTGACCAAGAACGCGTCCTTGTCAGGAATGTATTTCTCGAAAGCGAGCGCGCCATTGCTGGTTCGAAGGCCCTTGGTCTCGAAGTTGTCCTTGACGATCATCGGTACGCAGTGCAGCGGTCCGGTCAAGCCGGACTGCGAAAAACGCCTGTCCAGATCGTCGGCTTCTTTCCCGACATCGGGATTCACCAGCACGATGGAATTGATCGCGGGACCGTTCTTGTCGTAAGCTTCGATGCGTTTCAGGTATTGATCGACCAGCGCGCGGCAGGTGAGGCGGCCGGCTTTCATCGCGTCGTGCACCTGGGCGATGGTGGCTTCCTCAACTTCAAACGTCGATTGAGCCAAGACCGGAACGGCGAGCAGCAGAAAAGTGAAAGGGCGGATCACTGAATCAGGATACGAAATCCAAGATCCGCCCAAGATATTTAGAACATGGTCTGGAAGAACAGGTACGGAGCCGTGTAGCTCAGGCCCGGCGTTGCCATTTTCAGGAACGTTCCGGGGAAAATGTGTGAGACTCCGCCGCCGATCGTCGTAATCTTCGACACTTGTATTGCACTTATCACGTCAAGCCCCTGGCCGACCCATCGTCCGGCCGATCCGTTGGCCATCTGCGCCACGACGGCGTTGGAGGTGTTGTAGAGCGCGTCGTGGGCGTTGGCCAGCCAGTAATCGCTGTAGCGCACGGACATGGACCAGCGCGGACGGAATTTCCACTCCGGACCAACGCGGATGTGTTCGATGTTCTTCCACCCTACCTGATCGCTGAGCCCGTACTTGTCGTGCGCGGTCGCATAGAGCTGGTCGAAAGTATGGCGCTGGCCGAGTTTCGAACTGGCCGAACCGGTGGCGTAGTTAAATTCGGCGAAGAAACGCGGCGAAAAGGGGAGCGCGGGTGCGTTGTATCCGAGCACCCAGTGTCCGGCCCACGCATCGATGCTATCTTTCAGCACGCTGCCGCGCTCGAATGCGATATCGGTGTTGTAATCGAAATTCCGCGGCAGCGTTCCCAACCATCGCACGCCGGGAACCTTCATGTCGTAAGTGCCGACGCCGCCCAGCTGCGCCTTCACGTCCGACTGCGACCGCCAGAGCAGATAGGGCTCAATGGTGGAGTTGGGAATCACGTTGTCCAACCCGCCGTAAAGGCCGTAAATATTGCTGCCAGGCGCGACTGCGCCTACCTGTCCGACTGTCACGACGACCACCGACGCTGCAAAAATATCCAGCCGGAGTTTCTTATGGTGAAGCCGCAGGCGGGCCGCATCGAAGGTGCGCGCGTTGTTGGTCCAGTTCGAACTCCCCATCAGCCGCTCTTCGCCCAGGTTGATCTCCTGCCGGCCGACGCGGAGGTCGACAAATCCTCTCTCCATGTCGCCGATTTCGGCGTAAGCCTGCCGCAGATCCCAGGTGTCCTGATACGGCGGAGCGGGCGTCCCGCCCTTGAAGAACTCCCGTGAATCCTGCGACTGCACGATGATCTTCAGCCACCGGGCGGGCTGGATTTTCATGTTCAATCGCAGACGCTGGAGCAGGTAGTAATCGGCATTGTTCGGCTTAAACCCGCCGTTATCGTAGCCCTCCGTGCGCATCCGTTCTTCACCGGAAAAGCGCAGCCATGAAGGTAGTTCGTTGTTAATCACGTCCGTGGGCCAGGAGAAAAACGACCCGGCGTCCTGCGCGCACATCGGCAGGGCGCACAGCAAAATGGCGGACATTCGAAAATGCTTCATATTTAGCTCATCGGCCTCCCGCCGGAGAGCTTAGGCAAGTTCAAGAAGGCGGCGCCCCGACGATGAGATTATCGGATGACTCTACGCGGAAGAATAGCACTGTTGAGCGCGACGCTGGTCGTGCTGGGTGCAGCCGAAGGCATACTCGCGGTGCTCGCGATGCGCGCGATGAATGCCGGCTCGCAGAATGTTTCGCTGAATTCGTTGCCCGCGATCTATGTGTTGGGGCAAGCCGATTCGATTGCAAAGGACGCACGCGGAAAGATGCGATCGCATTGCGTCTCCACCGATCGCAAAGAGATGGCACAGACTCAGGCGGACGCGCTGAAGCTCAGCGCGAGCTTCGAAAGTGAAATGGCATCGTACGAAAAACTTGCCGGATCCGAGGAAGACCGGAGGCTTCTTCATGTGGCGATTCAGGCGAAGCGGGAGTTCTTCCGGCGGTGGGCGCGGATTGAGCCGGTCAGTTCGTCCGGCAGAAAAAAAGATGCCATGGAACAATTTCTGGCGGAAGCGATGCCCGGATTCCAGTGACTGCAGACTAGCATTGCGGCGCTCGGCACATATAAGAAGAACGAGGCCGACCGCAAGATCGCCGACGCGGCGATGGTGGCGCGTCGCGGCGAGTTCGGGGTAGAGGGGATGGTCGGATTGGAGCTCTTAAGCGGCGCCTCGTTCTCCTGGCTGTTGGTGCGCTGGGTGAAGCGCAAAGTAGGTGGCGTCGCGACTCAACTGGGCCGAACTTCCGCGCAGGTCACGCGCGCGGCCGACGATGTAACGGCATCGAGCAGCCAGGTGCTGGATTCGACCGTGTCTCAGGCGGCTTCGCTTGAGCAGACGTCAGCCGCCGGCGCGGAAGTGAGCGCGACGGCACACGCCAACGTCGACGCCTGCACGACTCTCACCCAATGCCTGAAGCGGGTGGAAGGGGAGATGGACGAGGGCGGAAAGGCAATGGACGCTCTGAGCCAAAGCATCGCTGCGATTGTCCAGTCCAGCCAGAAGATCTCGAAAGTGTTTCTCACGATCGACAGCATCGCGTTTCAGACCAATATTCTGGCGTTAAACGCGGCCGTGGAAGCGGCGCGCGCGGGGCAGGCCGGTCTTGGTTTCGCCGTGGTTGCCGATGAGGTCCGCAACTTATCGTTGCGATGCGCCGAAGCAGCGCGCCAGATGGGCGAATTGATTGAGGAATCCGTCCGCAACGCCCGTGAAGGAGAAACGCGCGTCGCTCACGCTGCTCGGGTAATCCGATCGGTGACCGAAGATGCGACGCGCGCCAGCGAATTGAGCGGCAATGTCAACGCCGGGAGCAGAGAGCAGGCCACCGGGGTGGCGCAGATCGCCTCCGCGCTGAGCGAAGTAGCGCCGCCAGCCGGGAGTTGGATGAGGAGGCGAAAAGCCTGCAATCCCTGGTCGGCGAATTGCAGGCGATCGCGGGTTAGTTCGGCTGCGGCGTTAAGGTCACGATAGAGGGCACCGTTTCCACGTGACCCAAAATGACCAGCGTGCGCCCACTGACGGTGTCGAGCATTTCCAGCGTCGGGATCAGCTTGCATGAAGGTGCCGATACGATTGCCGTTGGAGTAACAATCACCGGAATCGCGATCGTGGCACGGATTTCGCGGCGATCGCCCGCAACGAGGTTAAGATCGGTGTCGCTTCTCAACGAAAACGACATGCTCTTGCCGGGAGCGACCACAAGCGTCGCCGACTTCAGGACCGCTCCGCTCGCATCCACGAACGAAACAGCGGCCGTGCAGATCTCTCCTACGGCTGGAGCCAGCACGCCGGGATTCAACAGGTTCAACTGCGCCGTCTGCGCGTCGGCGATCCCGATCATGCCGGAGGTCTGAACGGCTTCGGAAACAGGAATGGCCTGAGCACTGAGAGCGAAAGCGCTCAGCGTCAGTAGACACGTCAAGTGAAGGTATTTGAGCATACATCTCTCCAAATGATTTCTTGATTTAACCGGCCTCGGTTGTACGCGGCGGCCTGACTTCTGAAACCCGCATCATTAGGAAGAGTTTTGCCGGTTAACAAGATTTAAGTCAGTCGTTCTGGTCTTTCCAGGAAAAGACGCGGTCCACATCCTCGACCGGTTTCCCGTCGGCTTCCGCGTAGGGATAAATAAAATAGTTCAGCGGGTCTCCGGCCTGGAGCGGCGTGAGGTTCAAATCACGTCCGCGTGTTAACTCGACTCGATTCTCATCGTGAGTGCCAAAAAATATTCGCGCTTGGACGGATCCTTCGCTGCTTCCGAGGCGTCGATAGGAATCCAGCCAATCCCCTTTGCGTAAAACTCCGTCCAGCAATGGTAGCCGGGAAGCCGATCGAGAACCGCGCCGGAATCCCCATCGCACGAATATGAATATTGAGTAAACACGCCATCCCGACATCAACCGATGAGACTCGCGCACAGCCGCCATTGACAACAGCCTGTTTCTGGGGTACGCTCATCGAGGCTTGAGTCGTTTCAAGCCCCCAAAACCACGTGTAGTTGAAGGGAGTCGGCGTGAACGTTCCAAAAGCTCTTCTCATCAGTCCGGTCGTGTTTTCAGCGGCCTCGCTTTTCTTTTTTTACGGGGTACCGGCCCGGTCGCAGCAACCTCCCGCCGGCGCGACGGCAACTCCAGGGCCTGGCCGCGGCAGAGGTGGCGGCGGATTCCGCCAGCCAGATCCCATCGATTTTAACGATCATCCAGGCTGGATCTCCATGTTCGACGGGTCGACCCTGAACGGCTGGGATGGCGACAAGAATTACTGGCACATCGTCGATGGAGCCATTGAGTCGGAGTCGACCTGCGAGAAACCGACCGGCACCATCTACTTGGTCTGGCAAGGCGGCGAAGCGGCCGACTTCGAGATGAAGCTCGAAATGAAGGGCGAAGGCGCACACGTCAACAGCGGCGTCCAGTACCGCGGAGCGATTCAGCAACCCCGTCCCTCCGGAGGCGGCAGAGGTCCCGGCGGTGGACGCGGACCACAAGGCCCCTGTCCCAGCGGACAGCCCCGTGGCACACCACCCGATCAAGCCGGGCAGGCAAAGTGGAACATGCTGGGCGCGCAATTCGATTTCGACGGCCAGAATCGCTACAGCGGCCAGTATTACGAACAGGCCACTGGCCGCGGCATCATTGCCTGGAGAGGACAGGTCGTCAGAACCGAAGAGGGCAAAAGCCCGCGCCTCCTGGCCACGCTCGGCGATAAGGACGAACTCGGCGGCTACGTGAAAGTCGACGACTGGAATCAGCTACACATCATTGCCCGCGGCACCACCATGACCCACATCATCAACGGCCACGTGATGTCGATCCTGATCGACGACGATCCCACCAAGTTCCGCAAAAGCGGGCTGATCGGATTCGAGATCGAAGGCACCGGCAAAATCTTCATCCGCAATATCTGGCTGAAGAAGCTGTAGCGGACCCCCATCCCCTCCATTACTGTCGGGGTTCCGTTGGAGTGCCGACGCCGCTCCAGGTCCGAAACGGAACCCCGACTGTAAAGGAGGGGATTGGCTAGCGAGCTACTCGTATCGCAGCGCGATCATCGGGTCCACCTTCAGCGCGCGCCGCGCCGGAATCGCGCTGGCGACGGCCGCCACGACAACTAAAAATACCGACAATCCCAGGAACGTCGCCGGATCGTAAAAAGGGACGCCATAGAAAAAGTCGGCCGAGCCGGGAAGCGCGAGCGTCGCGTGTAGAAGCGCCGACAACCCCGCCGCCCCGGCCACCCCCAGCGCCAGTCCGCAGAAGACGGGCCGCAATCCGCGCACCACCACCGAGAACAGAACATCGCCCGCCTTCGCGCCGAGCGCCACGCGGACGCCGATCTCCTTCACCCTCTGGCTCACCAGGTACGACATCACTCCGTAAATGCCGACGCCCGCCAGCGCCAGGGCCAGAGCCGCCAGGATGGCCGCGAACGTCGCGCTGATCTGCGCAAACGACCGCTGCAACTGCACCGGACCGGCTTCCAGGTTCATGGTCGACAAGCCCGCCTGGAGCCTCGGATCGATGGTGCCCGCCGCCGCCCGCATCGCCGCGACCGCGCGCCGGGAATCGCCTACGGTTCGCACCAGCAATCCCGTAGTCCAGCGGGCGGACTTCGGCGCCAGATACACCCGCGCGACGTCGACCCGCGAAAGACTCGCAAATCTCACGTCTTTGGCCACGCCGATAATCTCAAAATCGGTGTAAATCCCGCGCCAGTTCAGGTCCAGTTTGAAATGCCTGCCCATCGGGTCTTCTCCGGGCCAGAACTTGCGCGCCGTCGCTTCGCTCACCACCGCGAGATTTGCGTCTTGTTCGGATTCGAGCCGCGTGAGATGCCGTCCGCGGACAAGCGGGATTCCGAACAGGTCGAAATAAGTGTCCGACGCGGAACTGGCGAGCGTTCTCCCGCTCCCGGTTCCGGCCATGATCTGTACTGTCCAGGTTCCCACGAGAGGCGTCGTTCCCAGCGCGACATTCCTGACCTCAGGCAAATTCTGAAAGCGGTCCATCAACCTCCGCTCCAGAGCCGCCGCCTTCACCGGATCGGGGCCAAAATCACCATAGACCGAGTAAACGCTCTGTGTTTCGTATCCAGGTTCCGCCACCTGCGCACGACTGAGTCCGCGCATCAGCAGCCCCGCGCTGATCAGCAGCACCATCGATACAATGACCTGCGTCGCAACCAATAGACTGCGCAACCGCGACCTGCTCCATCCTCCTC
>OCZT010004148.1_pt1 | contig 14682 bp, 9 predicted proteins | sample 1539031 | NCBI WGS metagenome assembly OCZT01 (sample SAMEA3539308, study PRJEB22396) | soil metagenome | biome: tundra; feature: field; material: soil | place: USA | collected 2010-05 | depth 0.15 m
CCTGTGCGCCGTGTTCAACGCCTGTGAATCCGCCGACCGCGAATCGGTGCAGCGCCTGCAGCGGCTCGCGGTCGCGAGCTTTTCGGTGACGAACGACTGGACGGACAACCCGACGAACCCCACGCACGGCACCGTGCTGCGCTTTGAGTTTCGCACGGCCGGGGCGTACACGGGCTCGGATCCCTCGCTGCATTTCCACAAGGTGTTGATCGACGGCGCCGGGTACATGCCTGTGGGCCGCGACGTCGTTCTCGCCGCGCGCCTGCGGTTCGGCGCGGTGCTCGGATCGAGCTTCGGGTTCAACAATTCCGCGCCGTTCATTCCGCAACAGGAGCGGCTGTTCGCCGGCGGCCAGACCACCGTGCGCGGCTTCCAGCAGAACGAGCTTGGGCCGGCCGTCTACATCCCGACGGCGTTCGACACCGTGCACACCGACGGCACGCGCTTCCCGCACGGAACGCCTCTGAATCCGGGGGACGTGGCGTACTTCCGCGCGAACGCCGACAGCGTCGGCGGCCAGCGCACGATTCCCACGGGCGGCAACGCGCTCGCGGTCGGCATGCTCGAGGCGCGCATTCGCAGTCCGATCCTTCCGGACATTCTCACGTGGGCGCTGTTCGTCGACGCCGGAGCGGTGTGGAACGCCGGCACGACCGGCGAGAGCATCGGCCTGAGCTCGCTGCGCTGGACGCCGGGATTCGGCGCGCGCTTTCGCACACAGGTCGGCGTGCTGCGCATGGATCTGGCGTACAACCCGTATCAGCACCCGTCCGGCGCCGCGTACTACGATACGCCCGTTGCCGCGGGCGGGGCGCTCTACTGCGTGAGCCCGAACAACACCCTGCGCGTGACGTCGGTGAACGGCGTCGTGCAGCAGGCCGCCGGCGCCTGCCCCGGCACGTACCAGCCGCCGCTGCAGACATCCTGGTTCCGGCGCCTCACGTTCGTCCTTACGCTCGGCGAGGCGTTCTAGGCCATGGGACGCCGCCGGCTCGTCGTGTTGCTGAGCGCGATCACGATGATGCTGATCGGCGCGGGAATCATCGGCGCCCTCGTGGCGGCCACGCAGAGTGACGGCGGGCGCGAGTGGATCCGCACGCAGCTGGTGCGGCAGGTCGCGCGCGGCGTGCACGGGCGGCTCTTCGTCGGGAAGCTGTCGGGTTCGTTTCTCACGGATTTCGAAGTCGACTCGCTCGCGCTCATCGGGCCCGACGACTCGGTGTTCATCGCGACGGGATCGACGCACATCACGTACGATCCGCGCGACCTGATCGACGGGCGGATCATCGTGCGCTCGGTGGAGCTGCAGCACCCGTTCTTCGTGATCCGAAAGGAGAACGACGGCGTCTGGAATTACGACAAGGTCTTTCCGCCGACGGGCGCGCAGCCGAAAGGTCCGCCGCCGTCGCGCAGCGCGTTCGGCGCGATCGTGCAGCTCCGAAACGTTCGCATCCGGGGGCTGCATTTTCAGCTGACCCTGCCGTGGGCGCCGGATGACTCGCTCAAGGGTGCGCGGCGCGACAGCGCGATCGTCCGCAATCTCGCCGCGAAGGATCAGGAGATTCGTGCTGTGGTGGTGAAGGGAAAGCGCGGCTACCAGCGCACGTTGCGCTGGACCGAAGGGAATTTCACCTTCAACCGCATCCGGTTGCGCCAACCCGACAAGCCGGGCATGCAGTTCGACATCGCACGCCTTGACGTCAACGAGCATTCGCCGCCGTTCGACGTGCGCAACATGCGCGGAATCGTGCTCTTGCGCGGGGACTCGCTCCGGATGGACATCCGGCACCTCGAGCTGCCCGGCTCGGTCGCGCGCGGGTCGGGTTGGCTCGAGTGGGCCGGCAAGCGCGGCGTGCAGTTCGACCTGCGCATCCTGAGCGATTCGGTTTCTCTCAGGGACGTGTCGTGGATCGCACCGGTGATTCCGAAGACCGGCGGCGGCTCGATGGAACTGCGGATCAAGTCGGATCGCGACCCGCGCCTGCTCAACTACGTCATCTCGAAGATGGACCTGCGAACGAACGCCTCGCACCTGAAAGGCGCGATGACGTTCGCCGTCGGCGGGCCGGTGCTGATTCTGAAGGACATGGACGTCGAGGCGATGCCGTTCGACTTTGCCCTGATCGAGACGATGAATGGCGGCAAGTTTCCGCAGCCGTGGAACGGCACATTCACCGGCACCGTGCGCGCGCGCGGCGGACCAGTGAACCACTTCGCCGTGGACGATCTTCAGCTCACGTACGCGGACCGCAACGTGGCCGGCGCCACCTCGGTGTTCGCCGGCCGCGGAGAGCTCGACATCCTCAATCCGGCCAACGCGACGTTCCACGGATTCCGCCTCGAACTCACGCGATTCGATCTGCGCACCGCGCAATTCCTGAGCGAAGGATTTCCGCGCCTCAACGGAGTGATCTCCGGCGAGGCGACGCTCGACTCGATCTGGACCGACGTGCGATTCCGGGATGCCGACATCACGCACCGCGACGGCGACAGCACGCCGCCGTCGCACTTCAAGGGCGACGGACGCCTCTCGACCGGCGGCGCGAACGTCGGATTCGAAGTCGCCGTCGCGGCGCTGCCGATCTCGTTCAGCACGATCGCGCGCTCGTATCCGGGCCTGCCGATCCGCGGCGAGTACACCGGCCCGCTCCGCCTGCAGGGCGACATCTCGGACTTCAGTGCGACCGCGGATCTCGTCGGCGAGGCGGGCCGCCTGCAGCTCGAGGGGCAGTTCGACGCCGCGTCGCCCGGATATCGCGTATCATCGCGCGGATCGGTCGGGGCGCTCGACCTGCAGCGAGCGCTCGCCAGTCCGGGCGCGCCGTCGACGAGCATCAACGGCCGCTTCGTGACGTCGCTGGAATTCGATTCGCTGCCGAACATGATGGGCGAGGCGCAGTTCTTCGTCGACCGGTCGCTGATCGGCGGCGTGCGCGTGTACGATGGCCTGGCGTCGCTGCGCTTCGCCGGCGGCGCGCTGCAGGTGGATACGCTCCGTGTCGAATCGTCGGGCGGCACCCTCACGGCGCACGGCGGCCTCGGGCTCGCCGCGACCAGAAGCGACTCGCTGCTCTTTCGCGTCGATCTCGACTCGCTCGGCGGACTGCGGCAGTATCTCGTGAAGGCGCGCGCCGCCGGCGATTCGGCGGCCCGCCCTGATACCGGCGCCACGGCGCTCGCCGATTCGCTCGCTGGTTCGATCAGCGCCATGGGGGCGGTCACCGGCAGAGTGTCGAAGTTCGCCGTGCGGGCCACGGCGAACGGCGCACAGCTGCGCATCGGCACATTCACCGCGAGGCAGGCGACGCTGACCGCGAACGTCGGCGCGCTTCCGGATTCTGCGACCGGTGTCTTCACGTTCGCCTTCGATACGTTGCGCGTCGGGACTCTCGCCTACTCCCGTCTGTCAGGGCGCGACAGCCTGATGTCGCGCGACCGTCAGCGGGTGACGCTCTCCGCGAAGTCCGCGCTCGACTCGGCTCACGCGAGCGCGGAACTCTCCTTTCGCGGTGACACCATCGCCGCTCGCGTGGACAGTCTCTCGATACAGACGTCGACCGACTCGTGGTTCCTGCGGCGCCGGTCGCAGATCGAGTTCGTGAAGGGCGCGCTCATCGTGGACTCGATCGCGCTGAGCTCACGGACCGGCGGCTCGATCGCGCTGAGCGGCAAAACGACGGCGGACTCCGCGGTGTCGCTCGCTATCCGCACCGACTCCGTCCCGCTGGCCGACATCGGCGAGATGATGCAGATACAGAGTCCGTTCGAGGGAACGGCATCGCTGAGCGCCGACCTCTCCGGGACGCGCGAGAATCCCGTGCTGAAGTTCGACGGCACGCTGCGCCATGGCGTGCTGCTCGGGCTGCGGCTTGACGAGTTCCGCGCGACGGGCGACTACGCCGGCCGGCGCCTCTCGACTTCGCTCCTGTACTCGCGCCTTGGACTGCCGGCGATGCACGGCACCGCCAAGCTTCCCATAAATCTCGCGCTCAGCGCCACCGGATCGCGGCTGGTCGAGGAGCCGATCGTCGCCAGCATCCACACCGACAGCGGGGGCATGGCGATCGTCGCCGCGCTCTCGAAATCGGTGACGAAAGCGAGCGGATCGCTCGCGCTCGACCTCGACGTGACCGGCACCTGGAAACATCCGCTCCTCAACGGTGCGCTCGTCGTGCACGAAGGCGAACTCTCGGTCGAGCCGCTCGGTGCCGTGCACCTCACGGCGCTCGAGGCCGACATCGGGTTTCACGGCGACAGCATCGTGGGGCGCGTCACGGCGCACAGCGGAAAGACCAAGCCCGCGACCGGCGAGCTCTCGGGCTCCGTCGGGATTCGCGACATCCAGAAGCCGACGTACGATCTCAAGCTGTCGGCTCAGAGCTTCAACGTGATCGACAAGGCGAAATTCGCCACGCTCGATCTCACCGGAAACCTGGGCCTCACGGGGAGCAGCGATGCGGCGACGCTCACCGGCGCGCTCACCGTCGACCGCGGCAGCATCGCGATCCCCGACCTTCAGAGCAAGCACCTGATCTCGCTCGACGATCCCGAGTTCTACAAAGTCGTGGACACGTCGGCGTTCGAGGACCGCCACCTGCTGCCCGCGCCGCCGGCATCGATCATCACCAGCTTCACGAGCGTCGACCTGACCGTCCAGATGGGGAAGTCCGTCTTTCTGAAATCCTCGGAGGCGAACATCAACCTCGGCGGCGAGGTGACGATCACGAGCAAACGTTCGCAGACGGGGCGAACCGCCGGACGGGTGCAGCTCGCGCTCGATGGCACGCTGCAGACCGTGCGGGGCACGTATCGCCTGAGCCTCGCGCCGGGCGTCTCGCGCGCGTTCAACGTCGAGAACGGCGAAGTGCGCTTCTTTGGCGACCAGGACCTCAACGCCGAACTCAACGTCAACGCGCTGTACACCGTGCGGCAGTCGAGCCAGCAAGGCGCGCGCCAGGACGTGCGTGTGCGCGTGCACCTCGGCGGCACGCTCAACGCGCCGATCGTTTCCCTCTCGAGCCCGGATTCACAGCGCGTCTCGAGCGCGGACCTCGTGAGCTATCTCGCGACGGGCCAGCCCAGCAATCAGATCGGCGGAGCGAGCGGCGACTATACCTCGACCGCCATCAATGTCTTCCTGAATTCCGGATTTCAGATCAACACGGGTTTTTGCGACGACGCGCAGTTCAGCGCGGGCGGCTTCGACCCCTCGGGACGCATCCGCGATGTCAGCGGCGGCATTCTCTCCGGCGCGCGAATCAACTGCGCGCGGCAGTTCGGCGACAAGGTGGTCGTCCGTCTCGACTACGGTTTGTGTCACGTGGGCCAGCTCGTCGGCGGCGGCACGGGAACGAGCGATCCGCTCATGTTTGCCGACGCGATCGGTGTCAAGATCGATTACCAGCTCACCTCCGTGCTGACGCTGTCCGGCGGCATCGAACCGCCCACCAGCGCGGTGCTCTGCACGCCCAACGCCAGCGCACGCGGCTTCGCGCCGACCCCGCGGCAATTCGGCGTGGACCTGTTCCGGGTCTGGCGATTCTGAGCATGCGCGACGCGATGCCCTCCAGCGCCCTCGAGCGGCTGCAGCAACTCCAGGAAGTCAGCGCGGCGCTGTCCCGCTCGCTCGACCGCGACGACGTCGAGCGCGAGCTTGCGCGTCACGTCGCCCGCATGATCGCGTGTACGGGCGTCGTGGTCGCGCGCTCGGCCGATCCCGGCGGCGCGACGTCCGTCGTGCTGCACTGGCGCGAGGGCGCCGAGCAGGACGTCGAAAGCGCGGCGTTCGTGCTCGACGCCGTCGCCGAAGCCTCGCGCACCGGCCTCGTGGCGCGGACGACACCCGAGAATCCGCCGCCGGGCACGCGCACCGGCAGCGGGCCGCGCGCGGCACCGTCGGTCCTCGCGGTCCCGCTGCGGGTGGGCTACAAGCTCGCCGGCGTGCTCGCGGTGTACGGCGACGAGGCGTCCGCGTTCGGCAGCGAGGAAGAGGAACTCCTGGGTACCCTGGGCACGACAGCCGCCACGGCGCTGGTGAACGCGAGCCTCTTCGCGGAGAGCCTGCGCGACAAGCGGCAGAGCGAGGCGCTCGCCGCGCTGGCGGCGTCTCTCGGCCTTTCGCTCAAGCCGGCGGAGGTCCTTCGCCTTTCGCTGCGGCATGCCAGGGCGATCCTCGGTGCCGAGGGCGCGGTCGTCGCGCTGCGTCGCGGCGAGTTCCTGCACATCGTCGCGGCCGAGGGGACGGGTTCGGCGGTACAGGGGCTCTACGTTCCGATCGCCGACAGCCATACGGGACGCGCGATGCTGGAAGGGCGGACGCTCGTCATGAACAACGTCATGACCGACGGCGTGACGTACGAGCGGACGCGCGCGCTCGGGCCGGTCGAGAAGGTCGTCGCGGCGCCGCTGCTCACACCCGACGGCCCGATCGGCGTGCTGAGCGTGGCGAACCGCAAGGCCGACTTCACCGACGACGACGCCCGCGTGCTCGAGCGCCTCGCGGCGCAGCTCGCGCTCGCCGTGGTGAATGCCCGGCTGTACGAGGAGGCGAGCGACGCGACCCGCGAGCTGAGCGCCGCGTTCGACGCGATCGCCGGCGGCATGGCCGTGCTCGACGGCGAGGGGTTCATCACGCGGCACAATGCGCGCCTGGCCGGGTTCTCGGGACTCGAGGATGGCGCGCCGCTCATCGGGCGCGCGCTCTACGCCGTGCTGCTCCGCGAGGCGCGCGAGATCGACGAGAACGATCCGCTCGGGGCCGCGATCATCCGCCGCGAGGTGGGCCGCGGCACCATCCGCCAGCCGTGGACGGGAAAGGTGTTCGACATCGTCGCCTCGCCGCATCCGGCCGGCGGCGCGGTGGTGACGGTCGACGACGTGACGGGATTCCACGCGCTCGCCGAACGCTACCGCCTCGTGGTGGAGTCCACGACGGACGCGATTCTGATCACCGCGCGAGACGGCTCGATCGAATACGCGAACGACGCGGCGACCGCGCTGTTCGCGTCTCCGGGTGCGCTGGCCGGCGTGCCGCTCGCGTCGTTCGTGCCGCCGTCGATGATGAAGGAATTCGAGGGTCATGTTTCGCGGGCCCTCCTCGGCGAAGCCATGCGCTTCAACGGCTCCGTGATGCGGGGCGACGGCGAGGAGCGGCGCGTGTCCATGAGCCTTGCGCCGATTCGAGGCGGGGGACCCGTGACGGGACTGGTCGCGTCGCTCCGCGACGTGAGCGACGAGACCCGCGCGCGCGACGAGGCGGCGGCCGCCAACGCGCGCTACCGGAATCTCGTCGAGGTCGCCTCGGACGCGATCTACACGCTCGACGGCAAGGGCATCTTCACCGCGGCGAACCTGGCGACCGAAACGCTGCTCGGGGTCGCGCGCGACGCCCTGCTGGGGCGGAGCATCGTGCCGTTCATCGAGCCCGCGGAGACGGCCGGGCTCCGCGCGTTCTTCACCGCGGCGCTCGTCGGCGAGTCGCAGCGCTATGAGTGCCACGTGGTGCGGCCCGACGGCACGCGACGGCTCGTGTCGGTCTCGAATACGCCGATCCGGTGCGGGACGCGCGTCATCGGGGTGCTCGGCGTGGCGCGCGACGTCACGGACGACCGGGCGCGGGCCGCCGCGCTCGAGCGCGCGGAGGCGCGCTACACCCGGCTCGTCGAGTCCGCCGAAGACGCGATCTGCACCGCCGACGAAGAGGGGAACTTCACTTCGGTCAATCGCGCGCTCGAACACGTGATGGGCCGCAATCGCGAGGCGCTGCTCGGCACGCACTTCACGGAGCTGGTCCACGCCGACGAGCGCGGCGAGCTCTGGCTGATGTTCGTCGCCTCGCTCGAGGGACAGCGCCAGCGCCGCGAGATGCACTTCACGCGGGCGGACGGCGTCGAGCGTGTGGCGACGATCATCACCGCGCCCATCTATGAACACGGTCAGGTGAGCGCCGTGTTGGCCATTCTCCGCGATGTGACCGACGAGCGCATGCTGCTCGAGCAAGTCGTGCGGAGCGAGAAGCTCGCGGCGCTCGGCGAGCTCGTCGGAGGCGTGGCGCACGAGGTGAACTCGCCGCTCACCGGGATTCTCGCGTTCGGCCAGATCCTCCAGCTGGAGTCCACGGCCAGCGAAGAATCGCGGCGGGCCGCGGACACCATCGTGAGCGAAGCCAAGCGGGCCGCCCGCATCGTCGGAAAGCTGCTGACCTTCGCCCGGCAGAATCCGCCGGAGAAGATGCGCACCGAGCTGAACCAGGTGCTGCAGGATACCATTGAACTGCGGCGTTATCCGCTGAAGATGCAACAGATTGCGCTCGTGGTAGAATTCGCCGAGGACCTTCCGGCCACGTGGGCGGATCCGTTCCAGCTCCAGCAAGTCTTCATCAACCTTCTGTCAAATGCCGAGCAGGCGCTGGCCTCCAGTTCGGGGGAGCGTCGCATCACGGTTCGCACCGAGCTGCGCGCCGAGTCGCTGGTGACGACCATCGCCGATACCGGCCCAGGCATTGCGCCTGAGCATCTGCCACACATTTTCAATCCGTTCTACACGACGAAGCCCCGGGGCGTCGGCACCGGGCTCGGCCTCTCGATCAGCTTCGGCATCGTGCGCGAGCACGGTGGCACGCTGCAGCTGAAATCGGAAGCCGGAAAGGGTGCCGCGTTCGAAGTTACGTTGCCGGTCATGACGCCCCCTTCTCAAAGCGGCGAGTAGCAAATGGCGAGCATTCTCATCATTGACGACGAAGTCGCGATCGCCTCGGCGTTCGCCATGTTCTTCCGCCACGACGGCGCGCACGTCGTCACGGAGGCGCATACGGGGACGGAAGGGATCGAGGCCTACAAGCGCGTGCGGCCCGACCTGGTGCTGCTCGACGTGCGACTGCCCGACATGACGGGTTTCGACGTGCTCTCGAAGATTCGCGATGACAACCCGGTCGTCATCATGGTCACGGCGTACGGCGACGTGCCAATGGCCGTGGACGCGCTGCACCGCGGCGCCGAGAATTTCCTCACGAAGCCGGTGGACTTGAGCCACCTGGCCGCGGCCGCCGAGCGCGCGCTCGAGAAGGCGTCGCTCCGCCGCATGAACCGGTATCTCTCGGATCGGCGTGGCAGCGGAGCGGACCTGCTTCTCGGGTCGTCCGTGGCGATGCGCGAGCTTTCCGCGCAGATCTCGCTGCTCGCCGCGAGCGACCGCACCACGGCGCTCATCGCCGGCGAGAGCGGATCGGGAAAGGGCCGCGTGGCGGAGCTCGTGCACGCGCAGAGCCCGCGCTCGGCGAAGCCGTTCGTGCAGGTGAACTGTGCCGCGCTCACGGCCGAGTCGCTCGATTCGGAATTGTTCGGCGTCGAGTCGTCGACCGACGGAACGGGCGGGCCCACCAAGCGCGGCCTCTTCGAGATCGCCGACGGCGGCACGCTATTCCTCGACGAGATCGGCGATCTCGGCTCGCACCTGCAGCCGAAGCTGCTGCGCGTGCTCGAGGGCAAGGGATTCCGCCGCCACGGCGGCACGACGGAGATCACGCCGAACGTCCGCGTGATCGCAGCCACGAGCAAGGACCTCGTGAACGAGGTGACCACGGGGCGGTTCCGCGAGGACCTGTACTACCGGCTGTCGGTCATGCCGATCAACCTGCCGCCGCTCCGGGCGCGCTCGCGCGAGGATCTCGTGGAACTCGCCGCCCACCTGCTCGACGAACTCTCGCCCTCGGTATCCGGCGCGCCGACGATGATCGGCGACGACGCGCTCGACGCGATCCTGCGCTATGCGTGGCCGGGAAACATCCGCGAGCTGCGCAACGTGCTCGAGCGCGCGATGCTGATGGCGCGCGGTCAGCCGACGATCGAGCTGACCCACCTCCCGCGCGAGGTGCAGGGCGCGAGCGGCGCGGATGTCGCGCACCACGTGCCGCGCTCGCTCGCCGAAGTGGAGAAGGCGCACATCGATCGCACGCTGAAGGCCAACGCCCACAACAGGACGCACGCGGCGAAGGAACTCGGCATCTCGCGTGCGACGCTCATCAAGAAGATCAAGGAATACAACCTTCTCGAGAAGCCACGTTCGTAATGCTCCAGACCAGAGGCGCCAGTGACTGAAACGGACGCGATGCAGTGCAGGGCCTGCGGCCGCATCGAGCGGGCGTCGGAGGGCTATCCCTGCCGCGGCTGCGGCACGTTCATCTGCGTGATCTGCAACCTGCGCGGCGTGGTGTTCTGCAGGGAGTGCGCGGCACAGGGACTCGCGGCCGATCCGCCCCCCGCGTGAATCCGAACGCGCAACTCGACAGCTACGGATTCGGCATCGCGGTCGGACACGCGACCGATGCCGCCGGCGGAACGGGCCTCACGGTGGTGCGCGGCGTCGATGCGCCGCTGAGGGCGTCCGCGCACGTGCTGGGACGCGCCACCGGTTCACGCGAGCTCGCGCTGCTGGATCCGTCGGCGCACGTCGATCGCGTCGATGCCATCATGCTCACGGGCGGCTCCGCGTACGGACTCGATGCGGCCGCGGGCGTGATGCGCTGGATGGAAGAGCGCGGACGCGGCTACCCGGTGCCGGGCGGCGTCGTGCCCATCGTGGCCGCCGCGGTGCTCTTCGATCTCGCGCCGCTCGGCCGGTTCGACGCGCGGCCGACGCCGGAAATGGCGTACCGCGCCTGCGACGACGCGAAGACCGACCGGATCGAGGAGGGAAGCGTGGGCGCCGGGACGGGGTGCACGGTCGGAAAGGCCGCGGGCGCCGCGCGTGCGATGAAGGGCGGGATCGGCGTCGGCGTCGCCGGAATCGGAGGACCGAACGGGGTCATGGCGGCGGCGTTGGTTGCCGTGAACGCGTTCGGGCACGTGCGCGACACGGACGGCACGATCATCGCCGGCCCGCGCAACGCGAACGGCGTGCCGTCGGACACCGAACGTGCGATCACTACCGGCGTGTCGAGCGGAGGATTCGAGGCGGGCGCGAACACGACGCTCGCCGTCGTGGCGCTCAACATCGCGCTGAGCAAGCTCGAGTTGCAGCAGGTCGCGCGCGCGGCGGGCGCCGCATGCTACCGGCGCATCGGACCCGCGGGAACGAGTTTCGACGGCGACGTGATCTTCGCGGTGTCGCCGATGGAAGGCCGCCAGGGACGGCTCCTGCAGGCGGAAGTTGCGGCGGTGTCGGCGCTCGAAGAGGCGATCGTGCGGGCGGTGCGGATGGCTCGGGGGCGGGATGGCATTCCCGGGCTCTTGGACGCTGAACGGCAGATGTGAGTGGCGAGACCGGCGATGCGCGACGCGTGAGGGGCGACTTGGCGAAGCGCGACGGGTGCGCGGCGAGGAGACGGTCTCCTCACCTCTCACCCGTCGCGCTTCGCTCAATTGCCCCTCACCCGTCGCGCGTCCCTCTGCTCTCCGCTCCAGTCTCGCGTCTGTAGCAAAGCGCTCTAGCTGACCAGCCCGCTCAGGGGCGCGACCGGCGCTCCCACTCTCACGTGCAGGAAGATCTCCGCCCGCAGCTCGCCGTCGAGCTCCACGCGCATCGTGTGCGCGCCGGCATGCTGCAGCGGCAGGTCGATCGCCGCGATCACCGGAATGTCGAGTTCGTACGATCCCGGCGGCGGCGTGCCCACCTCGATCTCGCCCGACGACGACCAGATCTCCTCGCCGCCCGGTCCCATCCAGCCGAATGCGAGCGTGTGCATTCCCTCGTCGCCCTCCCCGGCCTTGAGCCGGACCACGAGCGTGGCGCGAGGATGCACCGCGGGAAGGGCGCTGATCTGGAGCGCGTCGAACACGCCCAGGATGTTGAGCTTCCCTTCCTGGGAGATATTGGCGGCGTCGGCGAAGAGCGCGAAGGAAACATGCATCCTCAATAGTACAGACGGCGGACGGCGGACGGCAGACGGCGGCGAACGGCTTTCTGTCGTCTGCCGTCTGCCCGCTGTCGTCTGTAGTTACTTTTACGGGATGCCTGCCGCCGCGCGCCGCAACGTCCTCATCACCGAAGGCCTGTTGGTGCTCATGTCCATCATCTGGGGCATGAACTTCGCCGTGATGAAGTACGGCACGGATGTCCTCGAGCCGCTTGCATACAACGGCGTGCGGCTGGCTATCGGTTCCGTCGTGATGATGGCGATCCTGTACGCGCGCCGGATGCCGCTGCTTCCATGGCGCGACATCCGCGCCCTCATGCTGCTCGGTTGCCTCGGCACCGGACTCTACCAGGCGTTCTTCATCAACGGGCTCGCGATGACGCGTGCGGGAACCGCGTCGCTCGTGGTCGCGTCGAGTCCGGCGATCATCGCGATCGTCGGTCGCATGATGGGCGTCGAAAAGGTGAGTGTCCGCGCCGTGTGGGGAATCGCGCTCTCGATCGCGGGCATCGCGTTCGTGATTCTCAGCTCCGCGGACTCGGGCGCGGGACAGTCGTCCGTGCTCGGCAACCTCCTCATCCTCGCCTCGGTCGTGTGCTGGTCGTTCTACACGCATCTCATGCGCCCGTACACGCATCGCATCGACGGAATCCAGATCGCGACGTGGGCGCTCGTGGGCGGGACGATACCGGTGCTCGTCCTTGCGACGCCCGCGATCCTGCGCGCGAACTGGCCCGCGGTCGTGCCGCTCACCTGGGGCGCCATTCTCTACAGCGGCATCGGCAGCATGGGGATCGCGTACCTGTTCTGGTACCGCGGCGTGAAAGTCATCGGGTCCACACGCACCGCGATGTTCTCGAACCTGCAGCCGATCGTCGCGCTGGCCGTCTCGTGGCCGCTGCTCGGCGAGAAGCCGACGCTCGTGCAGGGCCTCGGCGCGGCCGCAGTACTGGGCGGGCTGCTGCTCACGCGGCAGCCGTCGGCGCCCGAACCGGCGCACGGCGAATGAAGGTCGCGCTGTTCGACATCGACGGAACCCTGCTCTGGACGAAGGGCGCCGGCCGCCGCGCGATGGAACGCGCGCTCGCGGCGAACATCGGCACGAGCGGACCGGCCGACCACCGCTACGACGGCAAGACCGACCGGCAGATCGTCCGCGAGGCGATGCGCCACGAAGGGTTCGCCGACGCCGAGGTGGACGCGCGCATGGAACGCGTGATGGCGAACTATGTCGCCGAATTGATGGTCGAGCTCGAACGCGACGACCACGGCGTGGAACTGCTCCCGGGCGTGCTCGAACTGCTCGACGCGCTGGAGAAACGGGACGACGTCGTGCTCGGCCTGCTCACCGGCAACGTGGTTCACGGAGCCGAGCGCAAGCTGCGGTGCGTGGGCATAGAGTTCGCGCGCTTTCCGGTCGGCGCGTTCGGCAGCGACGGCGAGCACAGGCATGACCTTCCCGCGATCGCCCGCGACCGGGCGAGCGCGCACATCGGCCGCCCGGTGCGCGGCGACGCGTGCGTCATCATCGGCGACACGCCGAGTGACGTCGCCTGCGGCCGTGGCATCGGCGCGCGCGCAATCGCCGTGGCGACCGGCCACTACGATGTTGCGTCGCTCGAAGCGTGCAACCCGCACGCGGTGTTTCCCGACCTCACGGACACCATGGCCATCGTGCGGGCGATCGTCGATGCGTGAGGTGGAACTCAAGAGCCTCGTCGCCGATCCGGACCGCACCATCGCGGTGCTGCGCGCGGCGGGCGCCGTGCCCGGCCTCGAGGGGCGGCTCAGCGACACGCGCTACGACACGCCGGATCGCGCGCTCCTGGCGCGCGACCACGTGTTGCGGCTGCGCGTGTTCGTCGGCAGCGCCGGCTCTCACGCGAGTCTCGACTGGAAGGGGCCCACATCCTGCACCGACGGGTACAAGGTTCGTGAAGAACTCAGCACCAGCATCGGCGACGCGGGCGTCCTTGCGCGGCTCCTCGACGGGCTCGGCTACATCGTGATCCGCGAAATCCACAGGCAGGTTTCGCAATTCGAATTCCGCGGTGCGAGCGTGCGCGTGGAACGATATCCCCGGATGGACGCGCTCGTCGAGGTCGAGGGCGAGCCCGCCGCGATCGAAGCGGCGATCGCCGGCACGGGCTTGTCCCGTGCGGGATTCACGTCGGAACGGCTCCAGGATTTCGCGATGCGCTTCGAGTCGCGCACCGGCCAGCGCGCCGCACTCTGCGACTGCGAACTCGCGGGCGACTATCGCTACGCCGCCAATGCCTGAACGCCTGCGCGGCGATTCGCCGGACTACGCGATGCCCGAGTTCACCCGCGCATCGCGCGCGCTCGCCTCCGCGAGCGGGCTGGGCCGTGTCGAACACACGAGCGTCTTCGGTCCGCTGCTCGCGGCGCGCAAGCTGGCGGAGCAGGCGGGGAGCGTGCGCGCCCGCGTCGCCGCGTTCGATGCCGCGCGGCTGAAGCGCGCATGGCTCGAGTCGGTCGAGTCGATCGCGGCTGCGCGTGTTCCGAAGGCCGGGCCCGATCGGCGCGCGCTCACCGCCCGTCTGACGGAACAGGCCGGGCCCGTGCTCTCCGCAATTCCGGCGCTGGAGCTCGCCGCCGAGCGCGTGCGCTCATCGGGTGATACTCCCGATGCGGATTCCTGGAGTGCGTGGATCGCGGCCGTGCAGGCGCTCTTCGACGCCGCCGACCGGTTCTGGTTTACGATCGAGCCGGAGCTCGGGCCGCGTCCTCTGGTCAAACGGAAGGGGCGCGGCGCCGCGGCGCGCGCGATCGCGGCGGCGGCGATCGGCGTCTCCGTGCTCGCCGGCGCC
>OCZT010004150.1_pt1 | contig 14681 bp, 9 predicted proteins | sample 1539031 | NCBI WGS metagenome assembly OCZT01 (sample SAMEA3539308, study PRJEB22396) | soil metagenome | biome: tundra; feature: field; material: soil | place: USA | collected 2010-05 | depth 0.15 m
GTTCTGTACGTGTCATTGTCCCTGCCTCCGATTCGATCTGCCGATTCCCCGCTCGGGCCTTGCGGACCTACTGTTTGTCTAGCGAGCCTGTGCTGACCATTTGGAATGCCTTGCTGGAATCTCCTACAAGGCGGACGTAGCACTGTCCCATCGTGTTAGCTGGCGGGCAGCCGTGGATGTTGACAACTTTAACCAGGTCGCCGGGCTTCAGCTCGCCACGTGCGTCAAACCTGTCCCATCCGTTTGGATTGAATCGGTATATCGAATTAACTCTTACTTTCATGTTGGAATCTCCAGTCGGTGACGTGCGCCGCATAGAGCCTGTCGTATTCGGCCTTTTCTTCGGCAGACAGAGCCGCTTCCGAAACGAGAAGCCCGAGGTTGCTTTCCACTTCTTCGGCCGAACCGATGAAAGCCCCGCCGCCGTCAGATGCCGTGCTCTGCGCGGTAACGTAGCCGTCAGAGGTGATGCTGAGATGCCCCAGCTTCCCGCCCTTCCGATCCCGGACACCGTAGTCGTGGCCGATAACTGCCCCGACAATGGCGGCCATCTTGGGACTGAAACCGAGTCTTGCCGCGTCCAGCTTCTCAAAGAGTTCCATGCCGTGCCTCCATTAAACTTGTAATTGTAAGTGGTTGGCTTACGTGACAAAGATACACCCGTCGCCTGTAGGGTGTCAAGGGGAAAAGGCAGGTAGGGCTTGGTAAGGGTAGTACTGGGACTTAGGGGCCTAACTACTGCGCTGTCGAGGTCAAACCGGACGGAGGTTCTGGCGGTGATTGCTTCGGTATTCCAGAGATCAATCCAGACTTGGAATCTAAAGTTAATCCTAGCGGAAGAGTCCCTTGCGTGATTCTCCAAATGTACGGAGGACTACCACCTGTGGCTACCAATTGACACGTGTAAGGAATCCCGTAATAAGCTGGAGAGCAGGAAGCGGTAACAGTTAGTTGCTGACCGAGTGCTGTCCCGGACAGCAAAATAGCAGCCACGAGAAGGCATCCCTTAAACATCGCGATGTTCCCCTGGAAACTTTAGTTGCCGTGGAGACGCGGTACGTTTCCGAGATGCCCGAGATATCCCCAGAATCCGACGACATTCAAAAGCCAAAGTACGAGGATGACCGGCACGGCGATGTTCAAAATCCACTTAATCGTAGCCTGCATTGGAATGAATCGGTTGACCAGCCAAAGCAGAACTCCGACCACCACGATAATGATCATTACTTGAAGAATCGGCATTGAGACCTCCAAGATGGCTTCAAGTGTAACCGCTAAAGTCTGTAGCTAAAAGAACATACGCTAGATTTCCTCAAGAGTGCAATACCTGTGGATAATTGTCACCCATGGAGAGATCGTGACGGACGAGATTTCCGCCAGCGTCGACGCCCCAAGCTTCTCGGTACGCCAAGCCTCCGGTCAAGTCGCGGTAGTTGACGTTCAGATTCTGACCGGAAAACTCTAACTCAGCATGCCCGTTGTAGCCAACGTCCAGCCCGGCCGCGTTAGGATAGCGCCTGTTATCGTAGATCAGCCAAGGCACGTCTTTATTGATCGGTCCTTTTCTTTCGACCGGCATACCGCCGTGACCGATGCAGCGTCCGTAAGCCGCAATGCCTTTCTTGGGATAGAAAAGTTCGTAGGCTACCATCCTATGCTCATGGCCCCAGAACCAGAGCACGGGTTTCTTGATGAAGCACGCAAGTTGCTGCGCCGCGCGCGGATAAATAGCGCGCTCGAAAGACGACCATGGTTGATGGTGGCTCAGCAAAATGATTCCCTGATTGCTGCCTGCAAATGTGCTGAAGGCAGTTGTTAATAGCCACTTCATCAGGGCATCTGGAAGATTGTGCTTCGCGAACATGCCCGTCGAGTTGTACCCGGTATCCAGGCCGATAATCTTCCAGAATTCGTTCTCGATGCAGAAGAAACTAGCCTTCTGATCCAACCCTGGAAGTAGGACGTCGAAATATCCGTCTCCGCTCGAATACATATCGTGGTTTCCACTCAATGAGAATGACCGGATATGTGCGGTCGGCCACTTCACTGGATCGAAACTACTGTTGCCGGGAACTCCAAGAAAATTCTGCTTGACCTCGTCAGCGTCTCCTACGAAATAAACATCGCCTAAGTGGATCGCGTAATCGGGACCGAACTCCTGCATTCTCTGGCCGACCAGGGCTGCTTCATTTGTCCCAGTTCCCCAGTCTCCCGCCAGTGCAATCTTCGCCTGCACTGGAAGGGCATAGACACCGATTTCTCCGGGAGCATATTCCACGAACGGATGTTTTTTCTTGAATGCGTACTTCAGGTAGGTTTCAATCCAACCGATTGCAAAACTCGCTGGAAGATACGATGACTCTCCCCTCTTTGCCGCCAAGAGGTTTGTAGTCCTTTTCTTTTCTGTCGACGCACGGAAGTGCGACTGCACTACTATCCGGGACAGATCGTACATATCGTCGAGAGGTCGCCTCACGTTCGTTAGCCCGTAGTCACGTCAGATACAGCCAAGACGTCGTCGAGTAATTGCGCCTTATTGAATCCTGGAGGCGAATTCCCTTGCGCCGTCAGCCACTGTGGCGAGAAGATCGCGAACGCTTCCGAGAAATATGCTTCCCAGAAACGCCAGGTCACGTGCAGGATACCGCCCCACGTGATAACCCACGGCCCTATGGAGTCGCAGTCGACGAAGTAGACGCAATGACCGCCCCAAGAACCTGGCTGGCCATCCACACCAGAGTTGTCTCTGACTTCCCAAACCAGTTGGCCTTGTGCTGTGTTGGGAAGCTCTACGCCGCAGAATAGACCACCCAGGAGCCACGCGGCGGCTGTGACGTGAGAGCGTCTAAGTGGATCGACGGCCGCGTACGCGCCGATCTTGTTTCCGCCGATGCCCGTATCCTTCCAGAATTTTACGACTGTGAGCATATCTTCGCCCTGGTCAGTCGTTGGATCGTTCGGGTCGTAGCCGAGAGATTCGTATGCCGCTAGCGCTTGAGCATCGGTCGGAACGAAGAGTCCACCGGCGTTGGCGGACCATGCTTGCTGTTGGTGTAGTGCACCGGCCAGCGTGCAGTTTCCTATCTTGTTGTTCAGGAGCATCGGCCAGGATGCTACCTTCGAAGACCAGATGACCGGATCGGGAGGCGTCGGCAACATCACCATGTTCATGTACGTCTTCATCTTCAACGTACGTGAATCAATGACTGGAGCGAGCTTCCCCAGCTTCACATCGCGGTAATCGAAGTGGAGCGCGGTTGCGGCCATGCCTTAGCCTCCGTTAAACGATCTGGCGTGCGGGCCAGGTCGCTACTTCAGTTGCAGAGCTTTCAGCTTCGCGGCGAGCGCAGCGCGCGGAGCATCTAGTGCCGTATTCGTCGGAAGTGAAAGCTCATTCACCAAATTCTGTCGGCACGCCTTGGCGTCAGGACCGTACATCTTCATCTTGCCGTTGGCGGCCTTGGCGAGAGATGCTTTCGTTCCGCCCAGACTTCCGATGTGCGCGATGGCCTTGATTAGTGCAGCGATTTCTCCGGTGAGTGCTCCGAAGATAGCGCCGATTTCCGCTGCGGCTGTGGCGTTCTTCACTTGCGCCGCTGCAATCAATTTCGCTGCGTCGGCCTGGAGCGCCTGAGTTGCCGCGAGAGCCTGCGCCAGAATTCCTGGCTGTGCCGCTGCGGATGCCTTCGACCAGTCGCCAAGGAACTGTTCTACTGCCGTCACGGCAGGATCGTAGATGGCTACGGCAGCTGCCACCAGGGGAGCGATGGGCGGGTCGGCAATCTCCACAATGGCCGCGACTCCGTCTCCAAGTGGCGCAATGAACATCAGGATATTGTCAGCTTCTGCGAGCGCAGAGGCTGTACCGCAATTGGATTCGAAAAGAGTTGCTGCTCCAACGGAAGACAATACGAGAATGTTGTTAAACGTCCTTCGGCTTACTTTCATCATTTGCTGCCTCCGATACTTTCGTCAATTCTCTTTCTTCTTTGTAGAGCGTTTTCTTGTCTACCGCTTTTTTAGTTTCCCCTGACGTGAGAAGGCCCAAAGCTCCCGCGAACTGCGGAAAGAACGTGATCAGTAGTCGCGTGAGATTCGTAAAAGAGTGCAGTAAAGCAAACGCCCACTCATACACCACCGTCCCTCTCAGCCCGACACCGTTAGGAATCGGAGTAGGCATCGTCGTGACGATGTTGCAAAAGAACCACGCATAGAGCACTGATTTGTATGGGTGGTTCGTTATGAAATCAAAAGGATGCCAGATCGTTCCGAAATCAGGGGGACTCCAGATCATTGAATCTCCATTACCATTCAACGCCGGATTTCAAAACCACAGAATATGCCACACGCATTTCGCCCTGTAGGTCAGTCCATGTGGACGGATGCGCCAGCTTCGTGTACGGAGCGAATAACATGAACATGAAATCTACGTGTAGCAGCGTCTCTTTGTAGACGCGATGTCCTACGCGCGGCTGCGGCAACCCTAACTTCGTGGCTGCGTCGCGAAACGCTTTTCGTAGAGCCGTGTTCGCCTGAATCTGCGTACCGTCGAATGTCCCAGGAGCGACGCGGAAATCTCCCGCTGATCCAAGTTCGTGAGGACTAACGAAGTTCGCCGTATGTAGCCCCTTGTCGGTGAGAACATCTTCGTGAGCTTTCGTCCGATACCAGGCGTCCACAAAGATGGGTTTCCCCCAGGCTTCTCTGACTTCTTCAAAAAGCTGAATGGGCTGCGGGAGCGAAGTGAATTCCTGCGTATCTGGAGACCAGAGCACGTCTGGACCGACATGCAAATGCGGAGATATTGTCTCGCCATACTTGACGACACGCGGCATCGGAACATCGCCAGCCGTAAAGACTCGCGCAATGAATTCATCTGCCGTCAACGTCGTCAAGTCGCATCCCTCCGCTTCTTTGTGGCGAATTCTATAGCGAAATCTACCAAGCTACTAGCTATTTCTAGGCGCTCAAGATTGGCGCGGCGTAGTACCAAACGTAGTTAAACACCAAGGTGCTTGGGGCACCAACCGCTGGCGGAGTCGATGGCCCAGGATTGAGAGCTAGCGGCTCCCATCCTGGTTGAAATGTCACTACGTTACCGGCAACGATGAACTTAATCGTGCCTGGAGGATTGTTAGCGACAACCTTAGAATTCAAGATCGGCACGACACTTCCAGGCACAGGGGTGTTTACTAGCGTGAAAACAGCATTCGTGCCGTCGATTGCGCCAGCCGCGACTTCCCCAGTGACTTCTACTCCGAGCGTCATAATAATTCCCTGCCTTACCACCACCAACGGAGATAGCTCAGGATTGTCCGTCGTCATCATCCTGGACGGAATGAACGCACTGTCTGTAATTACGTCGCCCGCACCGTTGCCGCTTGCGGAATTCCCTTCTATCGTGCAGTTTCCGCATCCGAGCGTGTGTATCGGAGAAATCACGTTGTCATTGCAGACATTCGCCGTCGCTGAGCATCCAGTGGCATCTGCGAAGTAGATGCCGTTACCGTAGAAATCAGGGTCGTCCGTTGCTGGCCCTCCGCCACGATCAGCAGGATAGTTCGGGACGCGACCAATCCCGTTCCCAGAACAGTTATTACCGAAAACTTTGACGCCACTGATCCCGGCCATAGCTCCGCCAAAGGTTGCCGTCAGGTCAGTCTCTCCATCCACAAGAATTCCGACCCATTGAGAATTCGTGACGTGATTGTTGGAAATAGTGGTATGGACATTCATCGTTGCAGTTCCAGTAAGAACGGTTATCGCTCCACCTGGAATACTGTCGCGCGATGAAGCCCCGCCGTTCGTGAGTCGACAGCTATCTATGAGAACATGCTGAGAAATCTGGACTGCTATTAAACAGCCCGGACGAGAGTCGACAAGCTGTAAAATATTCGTGCGAAGGCAGCCCCACACAAACGCTCCAGCCTGTGAGTTTTTAATAACGGAATCGACACACCAAAAAATGCTAACAATCCCGAAAATTTGTTCGGGCGGAGCGGTGGGTGCGGGGCCACCGACACACGAAGTCGGACCATCATAGGTAAAACGGACAACGCTTATCATGGCGGCAGCGCCTTGATACGGAGGGCCACCAGAGACTCCGTAAAGAACGCCTTTACCAATGATGCTTATATCGTGATCGACAAACTCTAAATCTTCCGACTGCCCTCTTGGAACATTGGCAACAAGCGTGCCCGGAGAGCCTGGAGTAGATATCGTATAACTCGATCCAAACCCCACTCCACTGGTAAACTTCGAATAGACATAGCCACCCCACAAATTTACTGTCGTTACGCTCGAAGAAGGTGGGATAGTAACGATTTCGCTTAACTGTGCAAATCCACCAGGATCGAGACCGAGACCGAAAATTTCTAAGGAAATCTGATTGGAAGGATCGGAATTTGTGACAACCAGAGCCGTGCCAGGCAAAGCACTGAAGAAAGTAAATGCCGATAGCCCTAACGCCCTAGATTTGAAGTTCACGACGGCCGGTTGGCCTCCGACCGTTTGAATCAGTGCACCGTCTACTGATAACGTCACGCCAGACTGAATCAGCACAGGTGGACTTCCGAATTGATTAAGCGTCGCTCCAACAGCGCAGTACACACCGCTCGGGATACAGACTTTTACAGGACCGAGAGCGCCGGGACTTCCACTGCCCCCATCGAAAATAAATGCTAGGTAGTTCTGGTAATTCGTAGAAGCTTGGTCGAGTGCCGCTTGAACAGCTAACGTGTCGTCGGTGACTCCGTCTCCCACGGCTCCGAAGTTCCGTACGTCGAGACACTCACCATTCCCTGCGAAGTTTATGAAGTTTGGTGCGTGCGTGGCTGGGCCAGAAAGCTCGTCGAGTAAGTTATAGAAGTGAACGTAAAACGTGTGTGATGTTTCGAGTAGAGCATTGTCCCAAATGAACGTGAGCGCTGGGTCGCTGGCAGAACTGCCAAAAGACAAATCTTCATAGCGGTACAGGATAGTGTTTGCCAGCCACTCCAAAGCTCCTGCGGCCAAAATCCCTATCGTTCCACCACCGCCCGCACTAATCGTGACATTGGCGGTTGTGATCAATTCATAGAGGTAACTTACCTGGATTTCAGAACCCGTTATCGGTGGCTCCGTTGGCACGAAGTTGATCTGATTCCCTGAACCCGTGTAGTCGATTCCGAGTGCTTCTGGAGCGGCGTCGAGCCATACCTGCACAGAGCCTGGCACGGGAGATTTCCTCACCGTGAAGGCGAGCGTCGCACCGTCAGTGGGTGGCGTCGGAACTTCGTTCAGCACTGTTCCAAAGAATGAGTTCACCCACAGGATGTATGCGAAAGTCTTGACAGTGCTCACTGGCGTGGTGCCATTCAGCGTGACGATCTCTTCGATGTAATCGTCTTTGGCATCCTGGCCGCAAACCTTCATTCCGCGCGTGTCGCCGACCGTATCGGAGACGAGCGTCACTGTGCTGCCAATGAACGTGCGCTTATCCTGCACGATGATTCCGAACAGGTCGCGGGTGTCTGGCGGCAATTCGAACGTGAGGCGTGGCGCTCTGAAGTTCGATGAGTCAACAGCAACGCCAGACGGTCCTGGAGGAATCAGCGGATATTCAATCCTGAGCATCGCCGGATACCGTGACGTCGTATAGACTCCCGGTGATCCCGAGGGAGTAACGATCTTCACGTACAGCGCCATGTCCCGCTTCTTGCGCTTCACAGAGAACTGTCGGTTAGAGAATCTTCCTACAAGATTCGCGCCGCCAGGAGTGCCCCATGATGCGTCTGAGTACCGCACCTCGACCTGCTCTCCAGCGAGTAAGTCCTGGCCAAGATCGAAATAGTAATTCGCGTAGTCTCTGTCATAGAACGCTACTGCGGGAGCGTCTTCAATGAACTGGACGTTTACCAGCGACGTGTCGATAGGCGGAACGCTCGATATCTGGCGGAGGACGGCGACGGCAGGCGGGTCCGGTGGAATGAATTGCGCGAGAACTTTTTGCATCTGGCGCGACACTACGAATCCGAAGGCGATGGCAGTCTCGAATTGTTCTTGCGTGCCATCGTCGGATTCCGCTGTGCAGGTAATCGTCACGGCCTTGATCAACTCAGAGAACGATCCCGTCTCAGGAGTCCTCGTCGGACAGTTGACGTTGATGAACCTTCCAGGAATAGGCTCTTGCGGCAATGCAGGACTGCCAGCAGTGGTGAAAGTAACAGGTGGCGTTAGAGCGATCCACGTCCCTTCGAATTGCTGGGTCGCGTTGTCAGCGAGGTATGCCTGAAGTGCCCACGCGAGCTGCTCGGAAGTAGCAGGCAATGGCGTGATATTCGTCAGCAGCGTTCTACGCAGACCGCTATCCCCATAGCGTGAGGCTTCCAGGGCAATCGACGCAGCATCTTGCACCCTGGCCACTGCTGGGCCTGCTGAGCGATACCTGAGTTCATTTCTCTGCCGTAGGACAGGCTTCGTCTGCTTGAAAAATGAGAGGACTTCGGAATTCCCGCTGACGCCGATTGTCGCGTCGGCTTCCGGTTGGCCAACGAATCCAAGTCTTCGGACGTCTTGGGTCGCGTCGCTTACGAGTTGCGTCAGCAGTGCCCCTTGAATCGGGGTTGTGATCGTAAAATAGTTCACTGCAAAGTTGGCGTCGTTGATAGCCGCTTCACACACGAACAAAAACGCCGGGACTCCAGTCTGAGTGACGCTAATCAGCGCGAAGCGATTTGGGTCTTTGACAGCCAACTGGGAATATTCTTCGACGACAAACGATGCTGTCACAGGAGCGGACTTCGATCCTCCACCAAAAGCACTATCGAGTGAGTACCAGGGGGGAAGATTCGTCTGTTGGGCTGGTGTCGAAATCTGCAATCGCAGCGCGTATGTGAAGCCAGGCTTCGTCGTAATTATGTCGCCTACCAATGCGCCATCGACGATGGACTGAATATCTGTCTGCGGGCCGATCTCGTAATCGTATGCAGCGTTAATCGTTGCCAAGGATGGCGGTGGTGTGATGAACGTAATCGAGTTTATCGAGAGCGTGAATTGCGTGCCGTAAGACTGCGTGGCACCATTGACCTTCAAAACTAGCGTCGCGAGAATCGGATTTTCTGAAGTGAAGTAGTTTACGTTGGTTCCGTTGATGCTGCCTTCTGGGGTTTCCGAAACGTGTCCCGTTGTCGCTGAGCCTGTATTTTTCGAGAACTTGAAACCGTACTTCACTTGGTCTAGAGCCGCTACGTCGGTGAGCATTGCCGCTCCAACGATTGCGTCAGATGCGTCGACAAATTGAAACTCACCTGCGTCGATCTCGATCTGTCCCTTGACTTCAATTCCCTGCGCGAGCAACAGATTCGTGGTGGCGTATCCCAATCCACCGATGACGTTGAGGCTCGAACCGCTCAGTAGGAATGTCCCATCAGGGTCAGATGAATTTCCAGGTTCGATACCGAACGCTGCCCAGATCGTAGGGTCGAGCGCGCCCGAAGTGAAATCATCTTCCACGATTGGTTTCCCAAGCGTCCCGAACACAGGGAGCTTGAGCGCGTAGTTCGTCGTGATCCCGTCACCTAGCGTGTACTCGCGGCAGTAGTCTTGCGGCTCTACGTCTCCGATTCCTGTCACGTCGTTGACAATCGCCGACGCAATCGGCTTAATCGTCAAGTCGAACGGATTGTACAAATCGCTTGTTTCGGCAACCGTTAGCTCGACGGTCGGGTCGCCTTCGTCGTAGTGGGCGATGAAAACTTTCCCGCGCTTGAACCATAGCTTCGTAGCCATGTTCGCCGTTAGAGCAGAAACAATCTTGCTGAAGACAGACTGCGGTGGAATCGGAAATACTGGCACAACGTCGCCAAATCCAACTACTCCAGACCAATCGAATCTGCCTGGGAGAAGCATCTCTCCGAGAGCTGCGATGATGTCGCCAACTGTCTTGTTCACGAACGGCTGGACGAATCCAGTTAGTTGCATGTCTAGAACAATTTCTTCGCCCTGGCACGCGCAGACATAGCCTTGAAGATTTGATGGCGTGTCGGTCGGAAGGATTATTCCGTCTTCTCCAATCGGGATGACTTCCGGCTCACTCGTGATGTAGCCGGTGAAGAATTCCGGGAATGTGGTGGAGTCAATCCAAACAAGGGTGCCCGTTACTGGCGGAACAAACGATGCAAGATCACCGAGAGTTCCCCCAACGAAAAACGTACACTTCGGCGGAGAGCCGAGGTCATGCGTTTTGATCAGGGTGGCCTGCTGAGAAGTCTGGCCGCTGCCACCACCGGCGACAGCCTGGCCGCCGCCAGACACAGCCGAGGGCAGGAACACAAATTCCGTGTAGTCCACGAAGGACGAGCTGCCGGGGAACTTTAATAGTACGCTATGTGCCAAACCATCTCCGTCCTACTACGCGAAAAACCGTCAAAAAGACGTCCGTTGCCCTACTTTTCCGTCCAAAACAGCCACTTTTAGAGAGAAACTGCTATTTGTGACCTTTGGTTCGATAAACGATTAGGGTGTCACGCAATCTAGCCGCCAATCACTGCCCCGCGTCGTGCGAGAAGCTCCAGGTACGAAGCGTTGAGTCCTTCTGTCACTGCCTGCTGAACCTGCGCCGATGTCATATTCGTGGAACCTTGGATCGTGACTGAGACTGTTCCGACCGTAAGCCCGCCGCCGCTGCCCGCAGAAGATGATGGCGTCGCTGGAACTTGTCCGCTCTTGAGAATCTGATTCGCTAGATCGCTGATCTGACTGCTTTGCGCCGTCGTAGCGGATGACGCCTGTGCTACAGAGGTTGCCGTGGGTGACAAGACGGTTCCGGTTCCGACTGAGACAGGTGGAACAACGGGGGCAGTCACGGGCGGCGGCGTTGCTACCGGCAGCGCTGAAGAAGGCGTAGCTGCCGCTATCTGCTGCTGTAGCGCCGTGATTTCCTGCCCGATGGTGAGAAGTGCAGTGGATTCTGCCGATCCTGCACCTGTGTATCCGGCGATAGCAGGCACAGATTGTAGTTGCGACTGCGCCGCTTGCAGCTGTTGCAGCTCAAGCTCCATGGATGACAGCGAAGAAGTTCCAGGCGTCGGAGTTGGTGTCGGCGTCGACGTCACTGGCGCTGGCCCTGTCGGCGCAAGCGTGAGTCCCGGTGGAGGAAGATGCACAACCGGGGCAGCTGTATTGCTAGACCCGGCTCCATTCGGCCCAATCAGCGGATTTGTAGGCGGCGGCGTTACTGGCGGTGGATGTGATCCAGGTGCACCTTCAGAAACAAGACTCGGGCACACTTCTACGAGTGGTATTCCGGGAGCTGAGAAAACCTCGCCCTGCGTCGGAATTGTCGGTGTAGGAGTCTGCGATGGAGATGTCGTCCCGGAAGTTCCACCACCAACCGGTATAGTCTGTCCGGCAGTCGGACCAGTTCCACCTTGCGTGATCGAAGTTATTCCACTGCTGGTCGTTCCGACCGGCGTTGAAGCGAAGTTCAAAACTGGAGGCGGCCCTGGCGAGCTTAGACTAGCTCCCAGCAAAGGCACTCCACCAACGGAAAGCGACAGCCCGATGTTAGAGTCTAAAGGATTCGCTGTTTGCGAAACGTCCGCGACGCCGGTCTGGTAATCGACCATTCCTGTGGCCTTCCACAGATAGTTGACCGCCTGGTTGACGCCAGAGTTGCTGGCCATAAGCGCCTTCCCAGGACCGGTCGCCCAGTCATGGACGTTGTTCTCGAAAGCGCCCCAACTCACCTGCCACGCCTGCAGCAGTAGGCTGGTACTCAAATTCCCACCCGTCGAAGCGAATTGGCCGCTCTGCGCGTTGTACTGCGAGACAAGTTGGTTGTACGTCGCCACCCAGCCGTTGAAGACGGAAACAAAGTCAGCAGGCAAGCCCTGTGTCGGTGAGGCAGCCGGATTCAATTGTGTCAGTGTCGTCGAGAGAGGCGTGCCGGTCGGAATGTTCGAATAGCCGTTTGCCGACTGCCAAGCCATCTTGTTGATCGCGTTCAGCAGTCCTTGTAGGGAAGCCTGAAGCGAAGCCGGGCCACTATAGGCCACTCCAGACGTATTCAGTTGCCCAGCGGTCGCCTTCTGAGCGCTCAGAAGATTCTGTGCGTAGGTCTGAGCCGTCCCAGGCGACAACGGAATGGCCGATCCCTGCTGGATCGCGGTCGTTAGACCAGCAAGTGAGGTATCGAAGCCAGGCGTCGCAGCTGGCGGAGCCGTGCCCATCACGCTTCCTGGCGTTATTACCGCGCCAGTAGGCACCGTGGGCGTCTCTCCCGGAGTGTAGGCTCCCATCGGAGTAGCAGTCTGTCCCGCGTATTTTCCAACCCCTGTCGGACTTACCCCAGTCGTTCCGTAGGACGATGGGAGAACCGCAGTAGAAAGCCCCTGAATCATACCTGTCGACGAATACGGAGTCGCGTTTGCAGTTAATGCGGAAATCTGCTGAGCAATCGCGTAATCGACGCAGTAGCTTGCGTTTCCGCCAGCCGCGACCACAGCTGAAAGAGACGCCCCTGCGGCGCTCGTGATCCCGTCGAACGCAGCATTGTACCGCGCGTTGTTGTCCGATTTCGGATCGTATTTCCCGCTCTTGATGTCGGCCAGAACCGCGTTCAGTGTGGCGATTGCGGCTGCCATTCCTGGGCCGGGAACCAACACCCCTCCAGACGCAGTGCCAGTTCCTGGAGGTGTGACGAAATTAGCAGGCGTTGCTAGAAGCGAAGCCGTCGCACTCAAATCTGCGCTTCCAAGTGGGGCCGCTGGCGCAGCGGCGCTGGCCACCGGAGATGTATTTGCAAGAGATAGCGCGGAGGCGGGAGCTACCGATGCAGCCGAGCGCACCACTGATGGAGCTGTCTGTAATGGCGAAGTTACTGGCGTCGGCGCTGGGACTGCGACAGACGGTGGGTTAGCCGCCGCATTCAAAGAATCCAGCATTGGCTGCAATTGCGCAATTAGTCTTTTGCCGTTTTGGTCAGTTGCCAATTTAGTTATGATTATTTGTTGCTGCGCTGCTGTTAATTCCCCACTGAAAGTTTGCGAACCAGTCGCCAATTTCAAAGCGTCTAATCCACCGATACCGTTACCTTGCCCAGTTACAATTTTCAAAAAGGCAGCAGATTCTGCTGCTGCATCGAATGGTGGAGTTGGCGCGGGCGTCGGCGCGGGCGCGACAGTAACTGGAGGCACGCCGCTGCTGGGCGGAGTAACTGAAACTGGCGGCGTCGAAATCACTGACGGAGGTGTCGGGAATGTAGGTGTTGGCGCTACAGCGGTGCCCACGCTCGCGGCAGCCGCCGTTCCACTTGGGGTTGCGCCAGAAGAAACAAGCGGGTTCACTTGCTCTGAAGGCGACAACGGTTCTCCCTGAGAACCATATAGCCGTCCGGTTTGCGGATTGATGTAGACCGCTGCACCGTTCGCATCCGTACCAAAGAGAACCAAGCCCTCGGCCTGCGGCAGCGCCTGCCCGGTTACCGTGCCTGCTGGAGCTGACCTGTTAAGACTTAGATTTACTTGTCCAGAACCGGACGTGGTGTCGATGGTCGCCGTTCCGGGAGGTCCAGGAGTTACTGCTGGAGGCGTGCCGCCGCCAGTATCGAAAACTGTGGTCCCTGTTCCAGTCGTGCCGCCGCCAGTCGTACCGCCGCCAGTTGTGCCACCGCCGCCAGACGTGCCCCCTTGCTGAACTGCCGCAGTGAGCATACTTATTGCTGATGTAAACTGTCCCGACATCTCACTTAGAAATTTCAGACCGGTAGATGTGTAGCTCAATTCAGAGACGGCCTGCGCCTGCAGTGCCGTCATTTGATCCAAGGCGTCTGTGATGCTGATGTTCCCTTGCTGCAAGTCGGTGGAGATAGCATCGAAGCTGGATATTATCTCCTTGACGTTGGCTTGGGCTTCAGCTGCACCGACTGCCCAAAGTTGCGGCCCTGGTATTAGGGCGGGAATCCCCGAGAGTGGCGGGATTACAGGCGGAGCGCTCGATTGCGTCGCAGCTGCCGGTGACACAGCAGCAGACGATGCGGCAGAGACGCTGGCATTCGACGTTGGGAAGGATGCAGAAGGAGTTGCTGCCGCTGTCCCAGCAGGGATCGCAGCACTTGCATTTGCGAGAGTGAAACCTGCTCCCTGTCCTATCGTAACGAGCTGCGCGTTGGCGACCTGTATTTGCTGAACCTGTTGCGTCAGAGACGACGCGGCCGTTCCTGTCCCGAAGGACGCAGTAGATGTCGCGCTTGGCGTCGTCGTCGAGAGTAGATTTCCAGACGCGTCATACAGATTCCCGCTCTGCGTATTGATGTAGATCGGCTTCCCGCTAGAGTCTGTGCCGTACAGCACCGTATTTGCTGACAGAGTAGGAGCACTGGACGCAGTCGAACTAGGAATTGCCGTGGACTGTGAAGTAGGAGTAGTGGCAGTGCCCAGTCCAGAACCTCCGCCAGGCAACTGCGACTGCTGGACTGTCAGGCTCTGAACTTCTTGCTGCATAATATTCTGCAGCGTAGGAACGATCCCAGAATATGTCGGCCAACTTTTTTGTATGTAGGCTATGAGCGCTTGCTCTTGCGCTTGAGACAGCGTGGCAGGAATATTCTGATCGCCCTTGAAGTACTTTTGTAGCATTGTCACGCCATCGTGAAGGCTACTGATCTCCACCAAGAAAGCAGAACTGTCGGTTTGGACGCCAGG
>OCZT010004151.1_pt1 | contig 14680 bp, 26 predicted proteins | sample 1539031 | NCBI WGS metagenome assembly OCZT01 (sample SAMEA3539308, study PRJEB22396) | soil metagenome | biome: tundra; feature: field; material: soil | place: USA | collected 2010-05 | depth 0.15 m
TGTACTATACGAATTTAAAGGGAGAATTGTTACACTTCAAAAAAATTTTTCTTTGTTAAATCAAATAAGAATCCAGTAAAATCCTTCATGTCTCCCCTTGAACATTTGTCAACAGTATCATTTATTGAATGGCATAGTCTCCAGGTATTCCTTTCTTTAACATCGTCTTCTTTAAGAGTTCCGATACACAAAGTTGGATAGTTGTTTCTCCTGAAGGCTATCACATCGCTTGGTGGAGTATGAACTTTTATAATCTCTCCCCCAAATACTTTTTCTAAATAATCATGTAATTCAATATCTTTTATATTTTTTTCACAATCTGACCAGATAACTTTTCCAACTCCAGATAATTCTAAGTTAATGACTCCAGAAATTTCTCCATAGATGTTATGTAGGATTTTGGGATTACCAGAGCTTCTATCAAGTTTTGAGTTATCAGCAAATCTATAAGCTCCTTTTGCCGAAAATTCCTCGCAATCTGAAAATAAAAGTATAACTCTTTTTAAGTCTTCTTTTGAATTCTTGATTAGATTGGCTAAGGTTAACAGATGAGACACGGACGCCTTATTGTCTTGAGCATTCTCTGAACGTGTATTAGCGACGTCGTGGTGAGCTACAAAAAGCAATGCCGCACCTTCAGCTTGAGGATTTGGTTCTGCGATGATATTAACGAGTTTATGGTCGTTAATTTCATGTTCCCAGTTACTAATTGAGCTACCGTGATATTTAAAGATGTCTATGGAGGATTTTACATTAGCTTTATTTAAAGTGTCTATAATAAACATTACGTTAGTAGAAAATGGGTTTGGTTGGCTTACATTTGCTGAATAGTGGTTAAACACCTTGCCATAGCTTTCAAGGAAATCAAACGCCTCATTCTCTTTTTTAACGAAAGAATTAGTCCTCTCTTTATGGTTGGGTCCATATTTTACCCACTTATCATATGCACTAAATCTTTCTTCGTTGTTCATGTTTGTTATTTAAAATGTGTGTCTCATAATGTACTATACGGAAAATCCTAGATAGTTGTTACACAAATATAGGGAGAATTTACTGTTTTAACAAAAAAGCCCGGATAATTCCGAGCTTTCTTAGTTTATTTTTGCACTCAATGTAGCACCCGCCTCAGCATTTCTGCCGTTTTCCTGTTGTAGCAGCAACAGTTCACTTTACGCCACCTACATATTACAGGGTCGGTTTTGTGTTGTATTTTAATTATTTCGCTTTCGCTGCTTTTGATTTTGCTTCTTCTGCTTTGTCGTAAGCCGCATATATCTCTATTATTGTTTTGATTTCGTTTTTATCTTTTGAGATACCATCGAGAGGAATTTCTCCAAGTTTTGCACAAGGGAAATAAGAATTTTCACGTTTATCTCCCTTAACTCCAAACCTGTTTCCTTTTTGGGGAGAGTTTTAAAATCCAACATACAGTTCCAACACCATTTTGTCGAAGTCAATGAGATAGGCGTATTCAGACGCACAAATAATATAAAACAATAAAATACAATCAAACTAATCTGACGATATTTGTTTTTACACTATCCATTCTAAAACAAAAGTAGTTTTTTTCACCTTGCTTTTGCCCAACATTATCTGAGTATGTTGTTTAATATTGTTGAGTTTTTATTTTAGTCTTTAAAAATCTGAGCATCTCTCGGCTTTAATTGAGAAGGTTTTTGCTCCTCAAATAGCTTTCTCATAGTGTCAGATATTGTACCTAAAATATTTTATAAAACCAACAATATCATTTGTAAATATAAAGAAAAAAATCTAATTAAACAATGTTATTTTTTATTGTTTTTGGTTCACAAAAAAGAGAATATTTAACTAAATCAGCACCGTTACCAATCATGTGTTCCATACGACAAAATTTAAACAAGTGTTACAGTTTGTGTTTTATTTAATTTTTGGTGCTACTTCTTTAAAAGCTTTTTTATAGAACTTTTTAGCTTCTGCCCAATCTTTAGCTTGTCCATCTGAGCTAATTTTTGATTCAGGAAAATGATGTTTTAATCTCAACAAAGATATACATACCATTAAATCATAAGGTTTACGATTGGTCTTACAAAACTCAAAACTTTCATTACCTTTTTGACGGATAGCAAATGTTTCGTGAGATTCATCATTTTCGTTTCTGCCATTAAAACAGATTAGGTCTTTTGTGAAAACTGGTTCACCTTCTCCATCTCCTCCAACTATAAAAATCATGCCTTCATGCTCATTTTGAGCTGATTTTGATTTGGTTGGTAACATACTTACTACAAATTCTAATTCTTCTGCGAGAGTCGCGAATTTTTCTTTGTCTAAGTCTTTTTGGATTTTCCAGTATGATGTGTATCCCATGTGATTTTATTTTAATTGATTATTGTTTTATACTGTATCTTTGTTAATGTACTATACGATAAAATTTAAACAAGTGTTACAGTTTGCATTTTATTTAATCAATTCCAAGTGTTTCACATAATTGTTTAACTGTCAATGTAAATTCTAAGGGTTGCCACATTGTAAGCGTTTCCATTCTCACTTCATTATCATTACCAGCATCAAACTCAACTTCATCTGCCATCATGTCAGGATTTTTCTTTAATGCTTTTTTAAGAGCCTTAATGATTTTTGGGTAATGTTCAGAATCTTCTGAAACATATTCGCCCAGTTTATCTTCAATGCTTTCGACACTTTTCTCATTAAAGAAACGTACCGACGAATCAATTACCCACTTAGGTACATCATTCCAATCGCTTTGCAATTTTTTAGCTTCTGTTTTGAGGAATTTTTTTAATTCTGCTACTGTTATTTTCATATTGTTTTTTATTTTATAGATTGGTTTTTTTAAAAAAAAGAATTGTTACGGGTAAATTGTAGCTTCGCAAAATACACGCTCAAATGTGAACAGGCTTGCTTTATGTTTCTTTTGCATAATATTTATAAATGGGTGCAGTCCAATATAATCATCGTTGTTATTTAGATTGTTGTAATACTTTTTCCATTCCTTCTCAACCTTGTTAAGTGGAAGATTTGTTTTTAATAAACCCATTGCTTCACCATCTGAATCCATCATTTCATAGATGAAGGTTTCAGGTATTTTTACTGTGGCTGTTTTAGCCTTTTTGATTTTTGTTTCCATGTTCGGTTGTTTTTGTTTTATAATGTACTATACGATAAAATTTAAACAAGTGTTACACTTTTTCTGCTTTAACGATTTTATATTTTTTACCTTCAATTTTCTTTGATATAGAAGAAAGTTTGAACATATAATCCAAATCCGCTTTATCCATTTCATCAATAGGATAACCGCCACTACTTCCACGAGTTTTCACCAATATTTCTCCACCTATTTTGAAGAAGCCATATAATTTATCACTTCCATCCAAATCACCAATAAGAAATGTATCATTTTCAAGTGCAATTCCTTCGCCATCTTTGAGGTAGGACAGCATTTTTGCTAATTTCTTTTTCATGTTGTTTTTGTTTTATAATGTACTATACGAATTTTAATATTAAGGCGTTACACTTCGTGGAGATAAATCTCACAGTTATTTTATATAATTCGTATAAAAGAATTTTCAAGTCCCAACAAATCGCTATTTATATTTGCTTGAAATTCTGCAAGTGTTAGAACTTCTCCATGTTCTTCACAATATTCAATTACCTCTTTATTAGATAATTCTCGGAAGTTTTCAATATCATCAGCACAGACAATATAAACATTTACTTCGTTGCGAGCTTGTTCTCTTTGCTTTTTTGTTAATTGCTTTTCCATTTTTTTTGTTTGTTTATAATGTACTATACGATAAATTTCAGATAAGCGTTACAGTTATGTTGTGTATTTTTGTTAATTACTTGTTTCATATTGTTTTTGTTTTATACTGTATCTTTGTTCTGTACTATACGGAAAATCCTATTTAAGCGTTACAGTTATGTTATATATTTTTGTTAAATATAAAATCCTGAAAATTATCCCAGGTGGGTTTCCTCCTGGTAAAACCCGGTTAAAAAGCGTGTTTTTTTACATATTAAGATATACGTTTATTCCAAATAAGTTTCTGCTAAACGTCATCTAACAGAAAGTTATCCGGAATCGTCGTATATCTCAATGACAAATAATTGACGATTTTTGCACGGCGATTTACCGGCGTCCCAGTTTAAACAAAAAATCCCCAGTTATTAACTGAGGATTTAAAGGTTTGACGGCGTTAAAGGATTTTACTTCTTTGTTGTTGTAACTGTAACCACCGAAGGAATTGCTACTACCGTTACGGTTGCTGTTGAAGTTGCTACTACTGTCGGAGTTATAGCTAAAGTTTCAGTCATAACTTTTGTTGTGTCAAATTTTACTTTAATTGCACAAGAATCTGTGATTAGTGCAGTTGCTTCATTGTTAGTTGGGCTTCCACAAGAAGTAAAAGCCGCCATTAATGTCAATACCGTTAAGACGGCTAAGGTTGATTTTTTCATTGTTGTTTGTTTTGTTTATTTTTTAAAAGGTTAAACATAATTAGATGCAAAAAAACAGAAAATAAACTTAAATGTCAAGTTTTATACTGAAAAAGCCAGAAAATAATTTCCTGGCTTTTAACATGAGTAGTATAAAAAATAAAAAACAGAACAGCAACCAGAACAGAAAATTATAAAACGGTTAAAAAAATATTTGTTTCGTCATTAGAAAGGTCTGATGTTGGAAATCTAGTACCATGTTCGTTTTCAACTTCGATTTCGGTTTTACTTCCTTCTTTAAGAATGAGAATAGCTTGGTCAAAATTATCTAATGTGATAGATTCGGATTTCCCATCTTCCGAGATATTGTCGCTTTCAAAAAATGCTTTAGTTAGTTTCTGGGAGTTGTTCATTTTGACTTTTTGAGTTATAATGTACTATACGAATTTAAAGGGAGAAGTGTTACATTTTTAAGAATAAACCTTAACATTTTCTTTTCCAATCTCGGCGTTCTCCCTTTTCTTAAAATATAATGTTTCCATTTCTTCTGTCAATATGTTCTCCATTTTAATAATAAAAGCCTTTTCTCCCATTTCGATTGCTTTTCCTGAATCTTTGTATTCAAACATTCCAGCTTCACCTCTTGATATAATTGCTTCTATAACTTTATTCTTTCTAATTAACATATATTTATTTTTAATTCGTTATTAATTTTCAATTTCTTCTTCATCTTCATGTTTATACACAAAATCCCAAGAATCTTCATTTTCAACCTCTCCCGCTATTATTTCTAATTCTCCCGCAAAGCCCATTCCTCCTTCTTCATATTCTAAGTGAAAATCCAACAAAGGAAATTTCGGTGCGATTTCTCTTATAAATTCTTTATTTGGTTGCCAGGGAGTATCATAATAGTATATAATTTCATTTTCGTTTTCACTAATACCGCAACGCCAAACGTCTGATTTACACCCCCAGTTATTACATCTCCAAGAATACCAATCTTTTGCATCATATAGCTTAAGATGTCTTGTAACTCTTTCTTTAAATTGTGCTTCATTTTCTCCATTTTCAGCTCTTACTGGAGAAGTAACTTTAAGTAGTTCTGCTGGACAAGGAAGTAAATTTTGCATTGAAAACTTTGATTCGTTACGAACAAAATATTTATCCTTGCCTTTTTCAATTGATTTAAAACGGCAGACTTCTGTCATAAATTTGTCGGTACTCATTTTTGAGTGAGAAACAAACCTTTTCGCATCATCACGATATTTATTTTCAAAGTTTTCTTCCATAAATTTGGTTTTGAATTCTTTGGCGTCTTTGGATTTTACGATTTCACCATCGTCTTTGATTTGAGATATAAACTCTAAGAGCTGCTTTTTGGCTGCTTTGGTTTTATTGGTTGGTTTAACCGTTAATGTATTGCTGCAATTATTTGCCATTTTTATTGTTTGTTTTATACTGTACTATACGATTAAATTTGTTATGACGTTACACTTCCATAAGAGTTTTGCGATATTCATTAGAAGCTTCTTCACTTCTCATAAATGGTTTAACCCAATTTTCAGAGTATTGCTCTAAAGTTAAATCCAGTTGATAAATGTTTTTCCTGTAATTTCCTTTTTCAAGTTCTGTACGGCGATTTTGAGCCAATTCTTTAGTGGCAAATCCTTCAATGTGCTTGCCGCTTTTTGGAGATACAGAATGTACTTCAAAAAGAGTTTTAAAGTTAGAAATTAACATAACGTGTTGAATATGGCAAAACCATTCATCTTTTGTATCCATTACGGTAAAATCCTTACAGTTAAGTAAATGAACAATGGAGATGGGTTTTAAATTTTTTGCAGAAACTTCTTTTGCATAGTTTTCAGCATCAATGTATTTTTTAAAGCTTTTCATACGATTGTTTGTTTTATACTGTACTATACGGATTTCTTTTTAAGTGCGTTACACTTCTTGTCAAAATCTTCTGTGTTCTTTTTAAGTTCATTCTCAATTGCACTCGTTTTATCAACTGCTTCCATAAACTCTTCTCTTTTTAAATCACACAATTCTGATTGTGCTTGTATTTTTCTCGGCAAAACATATTTAATTAATGCCTTTTGTGCTACCTCAACTTCTGTAAAAACCAAATAACATTTCTTCGAGTTCCATATTTTTGTGTTTTCATGAGAATATTCTTTTGAAGTCGGATTAATATGAACATAACAAGGGTGAGTTTTAAGACTACCAGTAAATGTTACTAATTCAGATTTGCCATCCGTACAAGGTGGGATAATTTCAATGATTTTGCGTTTAGTTATTTTGCAAAGGTTAATGTCTACAAATTGACATCCTCCCACGAATAAATTCGTGGGATTCCCACTTCCAAAGATTTAATTTTATTTAAACCTTTGTGTGAGTTGGTTCCTCGGCTGGATTGCTATTGCATTCCATGTCTCCAATGTGTTTCAAGGTATCGAAAACATGTCCTGTCTCCGTTAAATTTTTTATCCCTTTGTTGAGGATATTTATTGATGCGTTTATGTCTCTGTCATGAACCGTATTGCACTCAGGGCATGTCCATTCTCTGTCTTTTAAGGTCAGCTCCGAATTGCGATATCCGCATACATTACAGTCTTGACTTGTATAATGTGCCGCAACTTGTATGAAAGTCCTGCCAGCCCATTTGGATTTATATTCCAACATAGAAACGAGCATTCCCCAACCCGCATCAGATATGCTTTTTGCGAGCTTGTGGTTTTTTAACATGCCCTGGATATTCAATTTTTCACAAACGATAACTTGATTCTCGTTTACTATTTGTGAACTTGTTTTATGCAAATAATCTTTCCTTATTGCAGAAATCTTTGCATATAATTTCTGTAATTCAATTATGTTTTTCTTCCTATTTTTGCTTCCTTTTTTCTTTCTTGATAAATTTCTATGGCAGGTTTCTAATCGTTTTTCCCATATCTTTAGTGTTTTGGGGTTATAAAAAAATTCTCCGTCAGAAGTGATAACCAATTCTTTTAAGCCCAAATCCAAGCCAATTTCTTTATTTAAAATTTCTTTTGGTTGGATATTTACTTCACAACAAATAACAACATACCACCCATCGTACTCTTTTTTTATTGAGGTGGTTCTTATATCTCCGATTATGTCTTGGCTTTTTATAAATTTTATCTTGCCAATTTTCGGAAGGGAAATTTTATTCGTATTCTCAAGAACACGGACTCCTTGCTTAAATTTAAACGACGACCATTTATTTTTCTTCGCGAACTTCGGAAACCCAACTTCTTCAACACCTTGTTTTACTCTTCTGAAAAAGTTGTCGTATGAAACAAAAAGTCTATCTGTTACGTCCTGAATGACTTGAGAGTGAACGTTTTTCATCCAAGAAGTCTCGTTTTTTATTTCTTTGAGTTCTTTCTGAATATCGTTTTTTGATATGTTGGTCTTGTTCGCTGTATAAACATTTGTTTTATAATCCAAACAAAGATTGTACATAAATCTGGTTGCACCGAGCCAAGAATTAAGAATCACCCATTGCTCTTTGGTTGGTTTAAGTTTAAATTTATATGACTTTATTTGGGCTGGCATTATTTGTTGCTTTTCTTCAGTTCTTTAATAATTATTTGTCTTATTTTAACTGACATTCCAATTAATTCTTCACTACATTGTTTAGAAAATTGTTTTTTTATTTCTTTTGGCAGTCTAATTATTATTTCCGAGTCGTTTCTCATTGTATGTTTTTTGTTAATATAAATATGCAGGAATTTTCTAAAAATGTAAATAATTAAAAAAAATATTTTATTATTACCAAAATTTTCTTAAATTTGCTATATTAAACCAATTCATCTCACGAATAAATTCGTGAGCCTTCTTGGTTAAGAATTGTAAAATATATCTCCCTCTTTCATGTGATTCGGCTGTTTTTAATTGTTTTATAATGTACTATACGAAAAATCCCAAATAAGCGTTACACTTCTTTTATAGAAACAAGTTCGCCCTTAACCTCTTGTTTTATAATACTTTCTAAGATATTGAGTGCTTCTTCTTCGTTAGGAGATTTAATTTGTATTTGAATAGGTGGGCTTTTAACCAAAGAACCTTTTTCTCCTTTATGGTGTACGCTTGGTTGATTGTAAAATTCTATTCTAAACTTTATTTCATAAGTTTTATATTTACGTTCCAAGAAATCTGAAAATTGTTTTCTTATGTATTTGGACAATATTGGTCTTATTATTAAACCAATAGTGAAAAATACAATGACCAATAATAAAGTTATCATGCGGCTGTTTGTTTTTTAAATAAAAAAGCCCGGATTTCTCTGAGGCTCTTTTGATTGTTACGTTTTAGGATTTTACTTTATCTCTATGGGATAATTTGTCCACCGTTCTTCAGGGAGAGCTTGTATAAGGTTCTTTGATGGAACCATTTTTAAGAGTTCATAAAGAACTTCATAATCGCCATTTAAAGCATCATCTTTAATTTGTTCAAGAACATCATCAGCAAGTTTTTCTTTACGTTCTTCTTGTATAATTCTTGCTTCTTTTATTGCCTCTATTACAAGAGGACATAGGAGGTCAACTTCTGTGATTTCAGGATTTGTTCCAAGAATAGTTTTCCCATCAGGGGTAACTTCTGCCACAACTCTACCATTTTCAGAATCGGGGTTGGTATCAGGAAAAGCATCAATTGTAATGTTTCCTTCTGGGGTTGTGTAGTCAGTTAAGACTTCTGCGAAAATTTGTTTCGCTTTTATTTTTTTCTTTGCCATGTTGTTTTTTATTTTATAATGTATCTTTGTTCTGTACTATACGATTAAATTTATAATTGCGTTACAGTTTTTTTTGTGAATCATTGCTCCAATGAATAGCAACTTTATAAGTACCGTTTTCATAGAAACCATCTTCAAGACAAGTATCAAGTTCCTCTTTGTCCATTCCGTTTACTAATGCAATTTCAATAAACAATTTCTCAGCAAGGTTAACAATTTCTTTTTCCTCTTTTGAGTACGGTTTTATCTTAATAGGTATAATAAATGTGTCAATACTTAATATTGTATTATCTTCCATTTCGATAACATTTATAATGCGAGGATTCTTTTTCATGATGTTTGTTTATTAATGTACTATACGAATTTTAATATTAAAGCGTTACAGTTCTTTTAATTTTGTTTCTAAATCATTCAATTTATCCACTCCTTCCATATATTCTTCCCGTAATTTATTTGTCTTTACTGTTTTTTCTTTTATTAATTTAGGTAAAATAAATTTTTTAAGAGCAAGGTTTGCTTTTTCTAAAGAAGTAAAAATTAAGAATATTCCATATCCTTCCGAGTGAGTGTTGTCAGTACGCCCATCAATATAATATCTGTATCCATTTTCTGAATCATAATGTAAGCTTCCTAATTTTGCTGAATGAACTTTATCAATATTATAAAAAAATCGTTCATGTACGCAAAGTAAAATCCAATCAATTTCTTCTTTTTTATCAACATCAAATTTTCTTTCATCGGTCATACCTCTTGATTCTCTTCCTTTCAGTTTTTCTTTTTTAAAAGAACCTGATAAAATTTCCCCAGTTTTAGCGTCCAGCATAAAAAGAGGGACTCCTGTTATAGTTTTACGTGTGTATTTTATTGATTGTGTTTTCATACTGTACTATACGAAAAAAGAGATAAATGCGTTACACTTATCTCTTATATTTTACCATTTCTTTTTCCTCGCTTACCTTTTGGAGATGGAAAAGGATTGCTTTCTATGCTAAAGTCAATAAACGGTTCAAGTTTTGGTAGTTTTGGTAATGCTTTATAACATATTGGAAGATTTTTAAAAGGATTTTCCTTCATATCATCAATAACAACAGTCGGCATTTTATCAAGTTCAAGGTCAAGTCCAGTAAGGTCTTTCGCTTTATCAATAGAATCAACAAATATGATTTCGTGTTTTTCTTTTAGATTCGCAATATACAAAGCGATTTTACCAGCTCCCATCATATTCTCTTGACTTGCTCCAATGATTATAAGTTGTGGTTTTTTGTTTTCTTTGTTTTCCATTCATCTATCTTATATTGTACTATACGATTTTTAAAACATAAATGTTACACTTATATTGACTTTTTTGTTAAAATATATATATTTATAAACATGATACAATATATAAAAAAATATGTTTTAATAGAGAAATACAGAACAAAAAAATGTAGTAAATGCGAAGAAATCCATCCTGCTACTCTGGATTATTTTGAAAGTAATAAAAGTAATAAATACAAACTTTCTTCTCGATGTAAAATATGTATTAAAACTTTTAAAATAAGAAAATTAAAAAGAAAAGTTCTTGTAGAGAAAATAAAGATTAAAACGAATAATAGATACGTTTTATTTGAGAAAACTATCAAAAAACAATGTGTTAAATGTAATGAAATTAAAATTTTAGAATTATATCCGATAGATAAAAATTTAATATCTGGGTTTAAAAAAATATGTAAAAAATGTACAAACTTAATTCAAAAAGAAAATGGTTCCACAAAAAGGTGGTATGAAGCGCATAAAGAAACAGAATCAGAGAAAAGAAAATTAAGACATATCAACAATAAAGAACACGAAAATAAAGTAAATAATGCTTGGTATGCAAGAAATAAAAACAACAGAAAAGAAACAATAAAAGAATATAGGGAGAATAATCCTGAAAAAGTCGAACAATGGATTAAAGATTATAAGCCAACATTAAACAAAAAAAGAAGGGAGAGACGAAAAGTTGATATTATTTTTAAACTGAAAATAAGTGTCTCAAATTTAATAAGAGGTTCATTTAAAAGAACTGGTTTTACAAAGCGATTAAGAGCTGAAATTATATTAGGATGCACAGTCGAAGAATTCAGATTACATTTAGAAAAACAATTTGAACCTTGGATGAATTGGAATAATTACGGAATGTATAATAAAAATGGAGATAGAACTTGGTGTATTGACCACTTTAGACCATTAGCGTCGGCTTTAACAGAGGGAGATGTAATTAAATTAAATCATTATAAAAATTTAAGACCACTATGTTCTTTAGAAAATGCAATAAAATACAGCAAAATTATAGATTATCAGGATATATCATAGGATAATTTGCTTTGTAAATTCCTTTTTCAATATCAGATAATTTATCAGCCACTTGTTCACGTCCTACTTTAGTTAAAAGGTCTGTAAACAGAATGCCGTTTAGGTGCATATTTTCATGTAGGGCTATGCAACTATTGAAATTACGTAAACGCATTTTCTGTTCTTTGAAATTTCTATCATAAGAAACAATGTCAACAATATCAGGTCTATCAACTACCTCATAGACTGAGGGTATTGAAAGACATCCTTCATTTGATTTCTGTGAACCTCTATGCTTCTTTATTACAGGATTATTATGAACTGTCAACTTCCCATCTAAAACGGCTAAAAACAAAGCTAAATTAGAATTAACCTGTGTTGAAGCAAGTCCACAACCTGTTGGTATTTGAGCAAGCGTAACAATCATATCGTCTATTAATTGTTGAACTTCTGGTTTGTTTTCCACCTGAATACACACTTCTCTAAGTATAGGTGAGCCGTAACCAACAATGGGAAGGATTTTGCCTATTTTAGTTTTTTCTTCCATAATCTATAAAATTGCGTAATTGTGTTCTTTCATTGGGAGTCAAAAAACTATAACCAGTTACTCCGTTTAAGTTCCTATCTAAATAGATTTTTTGTTTTAAATCATCAACGAACCATTTAAAGCCATTTATTTTAACTTCAATAAGGCGTGATTTTATTTGTGTTTCTTCTTTCATACGGCTGTTTTATATTGTACTATACGATTAAACCTGCAACTAAGTTACACTTTATATAATTGTTTTATAGAATTATTTCTCCAGACTTAAACTGGAACTGGAGAATCTAAGAGCTGATCTGGTAATATCTGGGAATTCATCTGATTTTTTAAGCATTAAGGTATACGAAAGTTCCGGACATCTTTCTGTTAGACGACTTTAAACGTTGGTTATCAATAAGTTAGCGTTTAACAGAAAAATAACTGAAATCGTCGTATATCTCTATATAAATTTTTAAGGGCTTTTCCACCAGAAGACCAGATAGAAAAGCGAACTGGGATTCCCAGTCTGGTAGTTTCATAGTTAAACATCTGGATTAAGCCAGGTCAAAACAAAAAAGCCAATGTGCGTAGGAGTACAAATATCAAAAAAAATGAGTAAACTTTTAAATTTACTCATTTTCGACATTAGGGGAGGAGTTTATTTCAACCAATAAGATTCACGAATTTATTGCCCATCTTTACAAACCTTTATATAGCGTTCGTATTCTTCATCAACATTAATTTCAATATTTGTATAAGGGAATTTAGATATAATGTATTTCAAAAAACCTATAAGGTATTTGTTTTTATCTGAAACTTCTTGTCTGTTATATTGTGCATGAGTTGAAAAACCAACAAGCTCGCCTCTCTGTTTAGAAAAAAGCATTTGTTTTAAGTCTGAAAGTTTACTCATCAATAAAGCCTTGACTGTTGTTTTCATTGTGTTTTAATTGTTTGTTTTATATTTTGGGACACAGTGTACTATACGAAAAATCCTATAAAGGTGTTACAGTTTTTAGTTTATTTTTTATAAAACATAAAAAAGGCATTGATATATTTTACCAATGCCTTTTAATTTTTTAAGCAGCTATCTTAACAGAGTATTCATAGCTTTTACCGCCAATGGGTTTTCTTTCGAGGATTCCTTCTTTGTTAAGGTTGGATATACTGGAATAAACTAATTGCATAAAACCTTTTTTGTTCACAGATAGCTTTTTAAAGTACGGATTTGTTTTTCTTAGTCTGGAAGCAATTTCAGATGCAGTAACAGGATGCCCAATTTTCGTCATAACTTCTAAAAAGTAATCAGTATTTGTTTTTTTATGAGGTTCACGACTTTCTGTTTGTGGTACAGAATGTATAATTTTTGCTTGTGGTACAGATACCCATTCTTTCAGTGCGTATTCAGAATTACCTCCTGCTAAAGGAACTCTTTTAATCATGTTTTCTTTTGTCAGAAAAGATGCACTTGAATAAACGACCTGCATAAAAGATTTTTTGTTTTTGGATAGCTTTTTAAAATGTGTATTCATGTTTTTTAACACTTTAGAAATTTCCCAACTTGTAGCCGGATGTCCAATTTTCCTAAGAGCTTCCAAAAACAGATCGCTGTTTGAATTTCTCTTAGTTTTTTTATCAGTAGAAACTTTTACCGGTGTTTCAACTTGTTTGTGTTTATGTTTTGTGTATGCTCTTTTTACATACTCAACCGCTTTTGTTCCTTTTTCTCCAATTACGCTTAGCAAATTAGAGATTGTTTCTTCTTGCACTTTGCAGGCATTTAATAAAATCTCCAACGGAGAAATTGTTTTACTTTTTGTTGTTTTCATTTTAATTGTTTTTAAATTGTTTATAATGTCATAGGTTTGCAAAAACCAAGCCAAAAGATTAAAAGTATAAATTATAAGATTTTGTTTATGACTGCAACCCTTACAGCAGTAAGTAAGAACCTATTTTAACAAAAAATTCCAAACATTAAAATTATTGCCCGATATGATAAATTCGTTGCCCGAAGTGAGTAGTTTGTTGCCCGATATGATAAGTTTGTTGCCCGAAGTGAGTAATGTACTGCGGGCAATATTATTCTTAAAACAAGATAAATCTCTGTAAAATTGTTTTTATTTAAGTATTGTTCTTATTTGATAATGATACTCTTTCATTTTATTTACAAAGAATAGATTAGGCTCTCCTGATGCGTTGTGATAGAACGGTTGCTCTTTAGCTGGTAAATCAAACCATTCTTTTCTCCATTTACTGAAATATTGATAGATTGTTTTCATTAAGTTAATTTTCTGTTCCATCTATGTTATCTCCACAAGCTTCCCAATAGGGAGATTTGTTATCTTCGCTGAATCTAATGTCTTCCGATTCAATTAATTTTTCTGTTAGTTCAACTAAGATTTCTTTAGCTTTTTCTTTTGATAAAGAATCTGCCCATATTTGCAATCTATTTTTCGGCATTATGTTTTGTTTTATGTTTTGAGATACACTGAATCTCTGTTCTGTACTATACGATTAAACAGGGAGAAGTGTTACAGTTTGTACTTATTTTAAATGTAAAAATCCTTCTATTCCAATTGAGGAACCGAAGGATTTACAATGTGTTTGTCTTTAGTGGTGGAGAGAGCAGGATTTGAACACTGCCACACACA
>OCZT010004152.1_pt1 | contig 14679 bp, 13 predicted proteins | sample 1539031 | NCBI WGS metagenome assembly OCZT01 (sample SAMEA3539308, study PRJEB22396) | soil metagenome | biome: tundra; feature: field; material: soil | place: USA | collected 2010-05 | depth 0.15 m
CATCGGGTGGAATGGCGTTTCGGTTCTGCCCTTCCCAATCGTAGGTGCGCCCACGGGGCGGCCGCGAGTAGTTCGACGGCACGGTCTTCTGCGTGTAATCCGTCGTGTACGCGGCCATCGACCAATTGTGACCGTCGGGGCTCACCTCGGCGTTCACCAGGAAACGGTCGAAGAGGCCGAAGCGCTCGGCAAGTGCATGATGATTCGGCGAGACCGGTCTCGGGAAGAACACGAGCGACGTGTCACCGTCGGCCTGCGGCAGGTCACCGAAGAGCTGGTCGTACGTGCGATTCTCCTTGACGATGTAGATGACATGCTCGAATGGCGGCAACTTCGCCACCGGCGCGGCTTCGCCCCAGAGATTGGCGCGAGCGACACGAGCCGTGAGGGCGGCGAGCTCGGGACCCGTGGCGCGCGCCGACAGGGAGGTGACCAGCGAACCCGACGTTTGCCCGAGCGTGTACTGTCGTACGTCGAAGTTGACATCCGCGCGTTCTCGCCCTGGGTGCTGGCCATTCGGGTTCGGTCCCGTGCCTCGCCCCTTGCCCGTGAGGGCGAGCAGCGTATCCCCTCGCGCGATCACTGCCGTAGGATACCATAGCGTCGGCACGCGGCCCGCAATCCGGTCCTCGCCCGTAGCCGTCGCGATCCCCGACGTGACCGGAGCGAGGTCGATCACCGCGATCGCGTTGTTGTCGGACTCCGCCACCAGCAGGCGAGTGCCGTCACCCGACAGCGCGAGCGCACTCGGCGTGCTTCCCTCGCCGGGACCGCCCGGCGGCGAATCGAAGATCTCCGTGAGCACGCGCCGTTGTTTCGTGTCGACGACGGCAATGCGATCGGTGCTCGCCGAGGCGACGAAGAGGCGTGAGTCACCCGCGCCGAGCAGCATTGCCGACGGATGCCGGCCCACGCGAATCCGTGCGGCGGGAGCGAGTGGGCCGGATCCCGCGGACGTGAACACCGAGACGGTAGTGCCGCCCCACGACGACACGTACACCGTGCCGTCTTTCGCCACCACGACGCCGTACGGCCAGCGTTCGGTCGCGAGCCGCTGCACGACGCGTGCGTTGGCGAGATCGACCACCGCGAGCGAATCGGCGAGGTTTTCGGTCACGTAGAGCAACCGTCCATCGGGAGACGGCGCGACCCCGCCCGGGTAGCGCGTGCCGTTGGGTCCGCGCTTCACCGCGAGCACGAGGCTGTCCGCGAGCGTTGCGCGGTCATCGCGCCACGCGTAGCGATACACGACGTCCTGATTGCCTCCCGACGCGTAGAGCGTGCCGCCGTCGGGCGAGAACGCAATCCCGAGAAACGCCGCCGTTTGTACCAGCGTCTGGTCAATCCGGCCGGTCTGGCGATCCACCACCTGGACACCCTGCTCCCGATACCCGTTCAGCAATACCAACACCTTGCGACCGTCGGGTGACAGCGTCATCGCGAGTGGCATGGATCCGAGGTCCGCCGACGTGCCGGCCGGGTCGAGCATGCGCCCCGTGGGAAGCCGTCGCGGCGAATCCAGCGAGGCGGAGCCGGGCGGAGATCCGGGACCGGCGCGCTGGCAGCCGGAGATCAGGACGAGCGATGCGACGGCGGCTGCGTACGAACGGGGCGAAAGGTGCATGCGAACCTCGAACGAAGAGCAGGGACGGGGAGCGCACGAGAACGGAACGCCTACAATGTATTGTCGCGCGCGACTCACGACGATCGTGCGCGCGGGAGCCGACGGACCCTTGCGCGTTCCGAACGAAGGACGCATCGTGGCCGGTCGTCGCAGCGTCAGACAGGCCTGGCTGGAGGATCGAACAATCGCAGTCGTCAGAGTGCGCGATGCCATCGCGTCCGATCACCCGGCGGTACTGGCGCTCAACAACGCCGCCGCGCCGCACGTCAACGACCTCTCCGTGCACGAGTTCGCGTGGATCGTGTCGCACGCCGACTACTTTCGAGTTGCGGAGGACGATGCAGGGCTCGCGGCGTTCGTCATTGCGCTGAGACCGGGGCTCGAATATTGGAGCCTGAACTATCGGTGGTTCATGGAGCGCGGCGGCGACTTCCTCTACCTCGACCGGATCGTCGTCGCCGAGCGAGTGCGCCGCACCGGCGTCGGACGCGTGTTGTACGACGACATCGATCGATTCGCGAGCGGACGGTGGCCGCGCATCACGCTCGAGGTGAATCTGCTGCCGCCTAACCCCGGATCACTCCTGTTTCACGAATGTCAGGGATTCCGACGGCTCGGCGTTCGGGAGGAGGATGGGGGTACGAAGGCGGTCGTGTTGATGGAACGCGCTACTTCCCCTTCTTCTTGGTCGCGGGGTACAGGCGATCCTTCGTGATGACCCAATCCTTCGGCGGCGGCACAACTTGCCAGACGGTCGCGTACGTTCCCCGCGTGACCGTCGAGTCGGCACCAATCCGCTTTCTCACGAACGTGTAGATGCCCGAGTCTACGACCGTCGAGTCGACGACCTTCAGCACTTGTGACTGGCGGTTGAACGCCTTCACCGAGCCGTCCATGCCGAAGCCGCGGTATTCCTTCACGATGGCCTCGGGGCCGGTGAACGTGCCGTTGGGCGTCGTGAGCACCGCCGTTGGTGCATACGACGAGACAAGCAGTTTCGGGTCGGCGAAGGTTAGCGCCGCGCTGAGTACTGCGTAGTCGCGACTCACCGTCGCCCGGGCCTCGTCCCACGAGACCACGGTCTTCGTTTCCTTCGGCTTCCCGGCGGTGTCGCTCGGAAGCACCGGCGGCGGAACCCGCACGACCGCCGGGGTGTTCGGGTCTGCGGCGCTTGCGCGCGGGTCCGGCTTGCTGCACGCGGTGATGCCGATGAGTGCGACAACGGAAAGAGCCATCCCACGCCAGTGGGCGGATCGCATCATGACTCGTCTCGGTTGGAGTGGTCGGACTGCGTGGACGACGATGAAAAATAGTCGAGCGCGCACCACGGTACAGGGTTCAAATCGTCCCCGGCGTTCCGCGGTCCACCGCCATTCCCATCGTGTGGTAGCCTTTGTCGACGTAGATCGTGGTGCCGGTGATCCCGCTCGCGAGTGGCGACGAGAGGAACACGGCGGCGTGTCCGACTTCGATAGAGGTCACCGCCTCGGGAAGCGGCGAGTTCGCAGCGCAGTAGTCGACCATCGAGTCGATGATGCCGATTGCGCTCGCGGCGCGCGACGCGAGCGGACCCGCGCTGATGGTGTTGACGCGTAATCCATGCCGACGGCCGGCCTCGTATGCGAGCGTCCTGGTATCGCTCTCGAGCGCGGCCTTGGCCGATGACATTCCGCCACCGTAGCCGGGAATCACGCGCTCGCCCGCCATGTACGTGAGCGACAGGAACGATCCCTTTGGACGCATCACCGGCGCGAGCCGGTGCACCATGCTCACAAGCGAATACGAACTGACGCTGAGGGCGGCGAGGTATCCCTCCCGGCTCGTGTCGAGCAGTGGCTTCTTCACCTCGGGCCCGTTGGCGAGCGAGTGGACGACGATGTCCAGCGACGGCGAGCCGAAGTCGGCGGTGAGCGATCGGACGAGTCCGTCGATCGAGATGTCGCCGAGGCCCTTGTAGCGCTTGCTCTCCAGGAGGTCGTCCGGCACGTCCGCGAGTGTGTCGAACGCGACATCGAGTGGGTAGATCCTTTCGAAGGTGAGCAGCGAGCCGTCCGGCATCTTGCGCGACTCATCCATCTTTCCGCGCTCGAGCAGGTTATGAAAGATGTTCAGCGCCGGCGGCCAGGTGGCCACACACACGGAAGCACCCGCTTCGGCAAGCACCTTGGCGATCGCAAATCCGAAGCCGCCATGGTCCGCCACACCCGCGACTAGGGCGCGCCGGCCTGAGAAATCGATGTTCAGCATACTACGATATGCCCGAGCGCTACGGGCAAAACAAGTGGCCAACGTCACGGACCCTTCCGTCGGTCGCGTACATGGGGCAATGTCCGTGGATGAGCGGTCGCACCGTTCGCGCAAAACCGCATCCAGCGGCGGCCGTTCCACCGCCTCCACCACCACCGGTGCTTCCACCCGGCGGCGGACCGTCGTTCTCGCGCGCGCTCTGGCGAATGACGTCCGCGGACGTCTCCGAAGGGAACGACGTGATGTTGTTTTCGGACGGCGCCGCCACGTTCGACGCGATGATCGAGCTGATCGAGAACGCGAAGGAATCCGTGGCCCTCGAGAGCTACATCCTCAGGTCGGACGCGGTCGGCGCACGCTTCGCGGATGCGCTCACACGCGCCGCCGGGCGCGGCGTGCATACGCAGCTGCTCGCAGACTGGTTCGGCATTCGCGGCATCGGCTCCTCGTACCTGCGCGCCCTGCGCGCCCACGGCGTGCACGTCAGGGTGTTCAGTCCTCCCGGGTTCCGGCGGTGGCTCGGCCTTGTCCCCCGCGACCACCGAAAACTGCTCGTGGTGGATTCGGCCGCGGGGATCACCGGGGGCATAGGCATCGGAAACGAATGGCAAGGCGGAATCCTCAGAAAGCGGCGGCTCGCGTGGCGCGACACGTGCGTGCGCATCACCGGCCCCGCGGCGAGGGATTTCATGGCGGCGTTCGGCCGCATGTGGCAGCGAGCGGGCGGCGAACGGCCGCCCCGCTCGGAGCGGAAGCTCACGCGCGCGTCGCGCGGAGCCGATCTCGATCCGGCAGAAAGCGTGCCGTCGGTCGTCGGCATCGTCGAAGGCGAACCGGGGCGCCTACGGGTAGGACGTGCGCTGCACCTGCAGGCGGCAGCCGCGCAACGGTCAATCTGGGTCGCGAGCGCCTATTTCGTGCCCTCGTTCGCCGAGGTCGAATCGCTCAACGGCGCGGCGCGCGATGGCGTGGACGTACGTCTGCTGTTGCCCTCACGGTACGACCATCCATGGGTTCACGGGCTCGCCATGCGGAGCTACAGCAGGCTCCTGCGGAACGGAGTCCGAATCTGGGAATGGCGCGGTGAGATGATGCACGCCAAGACGGCAGTGATAGACGGGCGCTGGACGCGCGTCGGGTCCACGGATTTCAACCCGCTCGGCGTCGGGATCAACTTCGAGCTCGACGCGATCATCGAGGATCCGCGGATCGGCGCGGCGGCCGAGGAGATGTTCGAGGACGACCTCAGCCGCTCGAAGGAGGTCCGGCTTCGCGGGCGCACTGCGCGAGCACGGCAGCGCCAATGAACAGGGAATCCTCGGCGGGATAAAATCGCGGCGTGTGCGCCGCGCGATGCTCGCCGCCGGGCTCGCGCGCGCCGATGCGAAGGAAACAGCCGGGCATCTTCTCGAGATAGAACGCGAAATCCTCGCCGCCCATGTTGGTTGTGCCGAGCGGAACGAGTGCGTGTTCACCGAGCACCTTACGAACAGCCCGTGCCGCCCATGCCACGCCCTCCGGCGGATTCACGACCGGCGGCGTGCCCTCGGTGATCTGCACGTCCGCCGTGAGGCGGTGAGTGAGCGCCACCGCCCGCGAAATTCGCTCGAGCTCGCCGACGAGGAGCGTGCGCGCCGCGGCCGTTGTGGCGCGAATCGTGCCCTCGAGCTCCGCGCTCTCCGGAATCACGTTCGCCGCGCGGCCCGCGTGCACGGTGCCGACAGTCACCACGCCTGGAAGTGAAGGATCGAGCCGGCGCGATACGATCGTCTGCAACGCGCCGATCAGCTCCGCCGCGCCGACGATCGGATCGCGCGCCTCCTGCGGCCGTGCACCGTGGGCGCCTTCGCCGCGCAGCACGATGCGGAACGTGTCGGTGGACGCCGCGAGTGGCCCCTCCTGGGCGACCGCCCGGCCGACTGCGAACCGGCGGTCGACGTGCGCGCCGAAGATCGCGTGGACGCCGTCGAGCGCCCCGCTCGCAAGCATCTCACGCGCGCCCTCGCCGACTTCCTCCGCCGGCTGCAGCACGACGAGCACGTCGCCGGCCGCCGGTGCGCGGGAGAGCAGCAACGCGGCGCCCACGGCCCACGCCGCGTGCACGTCGTGGCCGCAGGCATGCATGACGCCGTCGTTCACGGAGGCGAACTCGAGACCGGTCGCCTCCGCGATGGGCAGCGCGTCGATATCGCCGCGCAGGGCAATCACCGGGGCACCGGCGATGCGGCCGCGCACGCGAGCGAGCAGGCCCGTGCGCGCGATGCGGCGCACGTCGGCGAGGCCCGCGTCGAGCAGCACGCGTTCGAGTGTTTCCTGCGTGCGCGTTTCGTGCCAGGAGAGTTCGGGATGCCGGTGCAGGTCGCGGCGCAGCTCGGTGAGCAGGCGACGATCGCCAGCCGTGAATCCCAGACTCTCGCTCACGGCCTGAGTTGTTCCGTGCGCACCGTGAGCGCGGCGATGCGCTCCGCGTCCACGTCGACGCCGATCCCGGGCCGGTCGAGCGGGACGCGCACCATCCCGCGATCCATCGTCCACTCCGGAGATACGATGTCGCGCGCCCAGTACCGCGCGCTCGGGCTCACGTCACCCGGAAGCGTGAAGTTCGGCAGCGAGGCGATAGCCACGTTGTACGCCCTGCCCACGCCGCTCTCGAGCATTCCGCCGCACCAGACGGGGACGCCGCTTTCCTGGCAGAAATCATGAATCGCGATGGACGGCGTGTATCCGCCGACGCGGCCGGCCTTGATGTTCACGATGCGCCCGCTGCCGAGCGTCACCATGTCCTGCGCTTTGTCGAGCCCGGTGATCGATTCGTCGAGACAGATCGGCGTGTTGAGCCGTTGCTGCAACTCCGCATGCCGCACGATGTCGTCGTAGGCCAGCGGCTGTTCGATCATCATCAGGCCGAAGCCGTCGAGCGCGACGAGCCGGTCGATGTCGGCAAGCGAGTAGGCGTTGTTGGCGTCGGCCATCAGGTGCGCGTCCGGCCCGAGGGCGTCGCGGACGGCGCCGATCCACTCGACGTCGCGGCCGGGCTCGATCTTGATCTTCACCTTGCGGTAGCCGGCCGCCAGCGCGGCGCGGGCCTTCTCGATCAGGGCCGCCGGGCTCGACTGGATGCCGAGCGAGATGCCGGTCGCGATCTCCGCGCGGGTGCCGCCGATGAAGCGCGCCAACGGCTCTCCAGCCATCGTGGCGGCGAGCGCCCACAGTCCCATCTCGACTGCGGCCTTCGCCATGTTGTGCCCGCGAAAGTCACGCGCGAGAAGATCGTGGACCTCGCCCGGCTGCTCGATGTTCGCGCCGAGTACCCGCGGCGCGACCCACTGCGCGATGGCGATCCACGCCGTGTCGACCGTCTCGCTCGAATAATTCGGCGTCTCGCCGGCGACACATTCACTCCATACGCTGGCGCCCGACGCGTCGTGCAGCTCCAGCAGGAGGATCCTGCGCTCGCGCACTTCGCCGGAGGAGATGCGAAACGGCTCCTTCAATTCGAGCCGTATTTCGCGCAGGACGATCCGGTCGACGAGCATCGAGCTCACGCGGAGCGGGTGAGAAGGTACGCGGCGTCGCGCTCACCGTCCGCGGCGAACGCGACGACGCGATATCCGAGTGGGAAATAATGCAGGAAAGCGCGGCGGGCCGACATCCGCCAGGCGCGGGCGATCTCGAGATCGCCGTCGAGCAGCGCGAGGTAGTCGGCGGGGACGCGCACGACGACACTCGGCGCGTTCGGCAGCGGCGCGTTCGGCAGCGGCGTGTTCGCCGCCGGCGAATCGCCCGCGCGGCCCGCGACGACCACCGCGCCGCGGAGCCGGTTCGCGCCCGACGGCAGCGGCACCGGCTCCCGGCGGACCGGCCATGACGCGATGAAGCGGTCGGTGCCGAGCGCGCCATGCATACGGCTATTCGTGTTCGTGCCGTACATGTCCGGCACGAACTCGTCCACACGGGCGCCGAGTCGGCAGAGGTTGAGTTTTGCGTTCCGCGCGACGAAAGGATCGAACGTCCAGTACATCGTTTCGACGCCGATGGCGATGCATCGCTCGCGTTGATAGTGCTTCAACGCCTGGCCGAGGTGTCTTCCTTGCGCGTCCCGCCGTACCGCCAGCATGTCGGACCAGTGGACGAGCTGTCCGTCCTTCGTTCCGGTGAGGCCGAACACGAAGCCGAGCAGCGTCCCGTCCCGTGCGAATGCGCCCGCCGACACACCGCCAAGTTTCTGTCCCACGAGCAGGATCGCCGCCGGCACGCGCTCGGTGAACCCGGCGCCCCACGTCTCCTCCTGCAGGCGCACGGCGCTCGCGCGCTCGTCGTGTGTCGCGAGCTCGCGGATGACGATTCCGTCGGCGGGGGTTACGTTCTTCATTCGGGCAGGGATGTGTCGTATGTATCGAGCTACAATACCGCCAGGGGTGTGCGTCATGCGCAAGCTCGCAGCCGTCGTTGCCGTCCTTGCCGCGATCTTAGTCACGGCGTGCCGCTCGCCGGTCGCGACCGGTTTCCCGCCGTCGGGCGGCCCGTACGACATGGTGATCACGAACGGCCGGATCGTGGACGGCAGCGGGAATGCCTGGTTCTGGGGCGACGTCGGGATCCGCGGCGACCGGATCGCGCGAATAGCACCACGCGGCGCGCTGGCGTCCGCTTCGGCGGCGAAACGCATCGACGCGCACGGACTCGCCGTCACGCCCGGATTCATCGACATCCAGGCGCAGTCGTACGAGAACTTCATGGTCGGCGACGGACGCGCGCTCTCGATGGTCACGCAGGGCATCACGACGGCGATCCTCGGCGAAGGCGATACGCCCGCGCCGGTGAACGAGAAGATGCTCGCGGCCACCACCGACACGTCCGCTCGCCGGCTCGAGCAGCGGTTCACGGGGCCGCACGGCTTCGGCCAATGGCTCGACTTCATGCAACGCCGCGGCCTGGCAGAAAACGTCGGTTCATTCGTCGGCGCCGGCACGGTACGCGTCTACGCGAAGGGCGAAGCGGTCGGCACTCCGACCGCCGCGGAGCTCGACACCATGCGCGCGATGGTGCGCCGCGCGATGACCGACGGCGCGTTCGGCGTGGGAAGCGCGCTCATCTATCCACCGGGCGCGTACGCGTCGACCGCTGAACTGATCGAGGCCGCACGAGCGATGTCGCCCCTCGGGGGCGTGTACATCACGCACATGCGGAACGAAGGAAACGAGCTGCTCGAGGCGGTGGACGAAGCGATCCGCATCGGGCACGATGGCGGAGTGCCGGTGGAGATCTACCACCTGAAGGCGGCGGGCCCCGCGAACTGGCCGAAGATGGCGTACGTGATCGCGAAGATCGACTCGGCGCGGACCGCCGGGCAGGACGTGCAGGCCGACATGTACATCTACCTCGCCGGCGCCAACGGGTTTGCGGCGTGCATCCTGCCGAAGTACGCGGCCGACGGGAAGTTGCTCGCGAACCTGAAGGATCCGGCGACTCGCGCGCTCGTGAAGGCCGACCTGCTCCGCGAGATTCCCGGCTTCGACAACCTCTGCCTCGTCGGAACGCCAGCGAACGTGATGGTCACCGGCTTCTCCCGTCCCGAGCTCAAGCAGTACGAAGGCAAGCGCCTCACCGAGATCGCGCAGGCGATGGGCAGGGACTGGGCCGACGCACTCATCGACCTGAACATCGCCGAGGAGGCGCGGCTTGGGGAAATCCTGTTCCTGATGAGCGAGGACAACCTGCGGGCGCAACTGAAGCTCCCGTGGATCAAATGGGGCACCGACGCGGAGGCGACCGATCCCGCGACGACGAAGGGAATGGTCCATCCCCGCACGTACGGGAACTACACGCGCCTGCTCGGCCGGTACGTGCGCGAGGAGCACGTGATCACGCTCGAAGACGCGGTGCGCAAGGCCACGTCGGCCGTCGCGACGCGGCTCTCGATCGCGGATCGCGGCCTCATCAAGGAAGGGATGAAGGCGGACATTCTCGTCTTCGATCCCGCGACGATCGCGGACAAGGCGACCTTCGAGAAGCCGCACCAGCTCTCGACCGGCGTGATGAACGTGCTGGTCAACGGCGTCGAGGTGATTCACGACGGCGCGCATACGGGCGCGAAGCCCGGACAGGTCGTGCGCGGCCCGGGCTGGAACGGATGGACCGCCCCGCGGTGACCCGGACGTGAACAACCTCGCGTACGAGGCCGACCGCGCGATCGCGACGGCGTTGCAGGCGGCGGCGCTGCAGCACAACCAGACGCTGCACGCGATCGCCGCCGCGTTCAACTCGTGGGGTGGGCCGGGCGTCATCTGGTTCGCAGCGATTCTCTGGCTCGGCGGCCGGGCGATGAAGCACGCGCGGATCTCGCTTCTCGGGCTTCGCGGCGCCGAGGCGATTGCCATCGCGAGCGCGATCAGCGCAATCGCGAAGGGGTTTGTCGGTCGCGCGCGTCCGTCCGTCACGCCCGGTGAACCGTGGCATTGGAAGTTCTTCTTTCACGGCTGGACCGACGCGCCGTATTACTCGATGCCCTCCGGGCACACGACCGCGACCGTTGCGTTCGCTGCCGCGGCCAGTGTCGCGTGCGTGCGCTGGGCGCCGCGCGAGCGAGTCGCGGTGATTGCCGTCACCTGTTCCGCCGCGCTCCTCGTGGGGTTCGCCCGCCTGTACTCGAACCAGCACTGGTTCAGCGATGTACTCGCGGGCGCCGCACTCGGAAGCGCAACGGGCTACTTGCTTTCGCGCTGGCACGAACGTCACCCGCGCACGCCCTTCGATCGCGCGCTTCTCGGCCCTGCAGCCGAACAGGGAGCCGCGTGAGAGGCCGTGCATTCCTTCTGCTGGTGCTCGCCGCCGCGCCTGCCTGGGCGCAGACGGAGGCGGGCGCCGCGCCGTCGCAGGAGCCGATCTTCCGCAGGTCCGACCTGGCGATTCTCGGGGCGGCGCTCGCCAGCTCCGCCGTGATCATGAAGTACGACGTCAGGATCACGGCCTGGAAGGGATATCCTCCGTTCCAGAACAGCGCCCGCGTTCGCAAGGCCTTCGAGAGGTTCGCCTATCTTGGCGGTCCGGGCTCCCTCATCATCGATGCGGCGCTTTGGGGCGGTGGCCGCATCGCGAAGAACAAGGACCTCGCGACGGACGGCGAGACCGCGCTCGAAGCGGCGGCGATCAGCGGCGCGGTGACGTTCCTGATCAAGGGGATCGTCGGCCGCGCGCGGCCGCTCGTCGACTCGACGCGCGCCGACAACTTCAAGCTCGGTCGTGGATTCACCGACGGATTCAACTATCAGTCGTTTCCGTCGGGACACACAACCGCCGCATTTGCGCTGGCCACCGCGATCACGTCACGTCTCGGGGAACGGAAGAACACCTCGGTCCGATGGGCGGCACCCGTCCTGTTCAGCGTCGCGACGCTCACGGACATCGCGCGGGTGTACACGCACGATCACTGGGCGACCGACTGCCTCGTGGGCGCTGCGATCGGGACCGTGGGCGGTCTCGTCGCGGCGCGCTGGCACGAGCGGCATCCTTGAGCGGAATTTTCGTCATCGCCGAGCTCGACGGGGCGATCGGCGAGCGCATCCACGCGATCCAGGAACGGTTCGATCCGAAGCTGGCCGCCGAATCACCGCCGCACGTGACGCTCGTCGGTTCGTCGGGCGCCGGCCCGATTCCAGTGGACACGCCGATCGAACTGCTGAGAAAGGCGATCGAGCCGGTCGCCGCCGCAACCCCGCCGCTCGCGCTCCGGTTCGGCCCTCCCATGCGATTCCTGCAGCGGGAGATCGTGGTCCTGCCGCTCGACCCGCACGGGCCGCTGCGCGCGCTGCATCAGAGTCTGAGGGAATCGGGCATTCCGTATGCACCGGCCCGCTGGCCGTTCACGCCGCACTGCACGCTCAGCTTCTATCCGACGCTCACGCCGGAATCGCTGCGACCGCTGCTGGCGCTGCGCGAGATCGAAACGTGGACACTGCGCGCCTTGCGCGTCTATCACACGCACGAACCACAGCCTCCGACGCTCCTCTTCGACGCGCCGCTGCTGGGGTGATGCGACGCTGGACCGTCAGAGGGCCTTGCGAATGGCGGCCTCGAGATCCTGTGTGCCGCCGAGCCCCGTGTATACCACCTTACCGGCCTTGTTGATGACGACGACGAAACTCGTCGCCGGCACGGCGTACGCGTCGATCGCCGTGCCCTTGCGATCGTAGAACTGCGCGCCGGCGAGCCCGTGCTTCTCGACGTATCGCCGCACCAGCTCGGGGGACTCGTTCACGCTGACCGCGACGCCGACGAACTGCACCTTGCCGGCGTACTTCTTTTGCACCGCCAGCATGGCGGGCTCGAGCTCCTTGCAGTTCGGGCACCACGTCGCCCAGAACTCCATCACGACCGGCTTCTTGCCGAGGTACTGCGCGAGCTCCTCGACTTTCCCGTCGAGCGTCTCGAGTTTCGCGCCCGGCGCCGTATTCCCGACCGGAATTCCGCTCTCCTGCGAACGAAGCGGAACGGCGAGCGTGCAGGTCAAGATCAGCGCCGCGACCCATGTCCGCCACGCCGTTCTATCTCCCCTCTCCCACCTCCCATCTCCCCTCTGCTTTCTCATATCCACGCCTGCCCCGCTTTCAGTAGGTAGTACTCGGCCACGCCGATCATGGTGATCGCAAAGGCCCGCTTGACCCACACCATCCAGATACCCGCGCGCGGCAATTTCGACAGGGCACCGCTCGACACGCCCACGACCACGAGCAGCGCCGACATGCCGAGCGAGAAGGAAAAGAGGTACGCGAACCCCAGGACGGCCGACTTGGTGTTGGTCACCCACGTGAGGACTGCCGCCATTACCGGAGCGGAACAGGGTGCCGCGACGAGGCCGCTCATCGCTCCCATCACGAACACTCCCGCGAGCCGCCCGCCTCCGCCCGTGGTTGCGGCACGCTGGAGCAGCCATGGTGGCAACGTGATCGGGATCACGTCGAGCATGCCGAGCGCGGCGAGGATGAGCAGGTTCGCCATCGCGAAGTAGAGCCATGGATTGCTGCTGACCGTTCCGAAGATCGTTCCGCTGAGGCCGGCAAACAGGCCGAGCGTCGAGTAGACGAGCGCGAGGCCGAGCACGTACGTGAGCGTGAGCGCCAACGCGCGAGCGCGTGTCGGCGTGCCGCCGATCGTGCTGCCGCCGACGATCGCCGCCGTGATGGGGATCATCGGATAGATGCAGGGCGTGAAGCTCGTGAGGACGCCGGCGATGAACAACAACGGCAGCGCCGTGGCCGGGCTGCCGGAGAAGCGCTGCGCGAGATGGGTGAAATCCACGGGCTGAAGTATACCCCGCTCCTACCGCGTCCGAGCGCGCGCACGATACCACGCACACGACGCCGTGAGGGGACACTCCTCGTACCGCGGCACCGTGTACTTGCAGGTCTCCTTTCCGTGCTCCCGCAGCAGGAGTGACGCTTCCGCCATCGACGCGGCCTTCTTGGGCAGTTCGGCGGATGCGGCATCGCGAGCGGGTCGTGTCCGGCCGCCGGAGGCAACGGTTTCCCGTGTCGCTTCCGCAGCGTCGCCAGGACTCGCTGGAGTGGAGTCTGCGGCATGCGTGTTAGCTTTCTCGGCTCGGGAAATCCCATTCCATAAGGGCATCCGCAACGTGGCACCGCAATTCATTTATGTAATGAAGGCGCTGCGCAAGGTGATTCCGCCTTCGCGCATCATCCTCGATGACATCTGGCTGTCGTTCTACCCGGGCGCGAAGATCGGCGTGCTCGGCCCGAACGGCGCGGGCAAGTCTTCGCTCCTTCGCATCATGGCGGGTGTCGACAACGAGTTCCAGGGCGAGGCATGGGCGCACAAGGGCACGCGCGTCGGGTTTCTGCCGCAGGAGCCCGTGCTCGATCCGAAAAAGGACGTGAAGGGGAACGTGGACGAGGCGGTGAAGGAGCAGCGCGCCAAGCTCGACCGCTTCAACGAGGTCTCGATGAAGTTCGCGGAGCCGATGAGCGACGACGAGATGAACGCGCTGCTCGAGGAGCAGGGCAAGCTCCAGGAATACATCGACGCGCACAACCTCTGGGAACTCGACCGCAAGGTGGAGATTGCCATGGACGCGCTGCGGCTCCCTCCTGCCGACGCGGACGTCACGACGCTGTCCGGCGGCGAGAAACGGCGCGTGGCGCTCTGCAAGGTGCTGCTCGAGGAGCCGGACATGCTGTTGCTCGACGAGCCGACCAACCATCTCGACGCCGAAAGTGTCGCGTGGCTCGAGCGTTTCCTCGCCGATTTCCCCGGCACGGTGGTCGCGATCACCCACGACCGGTACTTCCTCGACAACGTCGCGAAGTGGATCCTCGAGCTCGACCGCGGGAAGGGGATCCCGTGGGAGGGGAACTACACGAGCTGGCTCGAGCAGAAGCGGAACCGGATGGCGCTCGAGGAGAAGACGGCGAGCGCCCGCCAGCGCACGCTCGCGCGTGAGCTCGAGTGGGTGCGCATGGCGCCGCGCGCGCGGCAGGCCAAGAGCAAGGCGCGCATCCAGGCGTTCGAGGAGCTGCAGAGCGAGGAACAGCAAGCCAAGGTTGCGACGAACGAAATCGTGATTCCCCCACCGGCCCGGCTGGGAAACGACGTCGTGATCGCGAAGAACCTGAAGAAGGCGTTCGGCCACCGGCTGCTGTTCGAAAACATGAATTTCTCCCTTCCGCGCGGCGGGATCGTCGGCATCATCGGCCCGAACGGCGCGGGAAAGACGACGCTGTTCAAGATGATCACCGGCAAGGAGAAGTCGGACGGCGGCGAGCTGAAGATCGGCGAAACGGTGCAGATCGCCT
>OCZT010004155.1_pt1 | contig 14675 bp, 9 predicted proteins | sample 1539031 | NCBI WGS metagenome assembly OCZT01 (sample SAMEA3539308, study PRJEB22396) | soil metagenome | biome: tundra; feature: field; material: soil | place: USA | collected 2010-05 | depth 0.15 m
CCCGCCGGTGCCGCTGCTCGAGGCGTGGGTGCCACTCGAACGCGCGGACACGCTTGCGCTCGCCGGTGCCGCGCAATTCTGGATCGACGGGCGCGGGGTTGCCGCGGAATTCGCCGCGCTCGATCGCCGGCTCGGCGTGCAGGCGGGTTTCGCGTGGCTCGCGGGCGCGGCGGTGATCGCGCTGACGCTCACCTGGTCGTTTCGCCGGCTGGCGGCCGCCAACGATCAACTCAGCGCCCGCACCGAGGATCTGCAGCGCGCCAACCGCGAACTCATGCTCGCCGCCAAGACCTCCGCGCTCGGCGCGGTCACGGCCCACCTCATTCACGAAATCAAGAACCCGGTGGCCGGCCTCGAGGTGTTTGTCGCGAACCAGTCCGAGCCGGGCACGCGCGACGATTCCGGCGCGGAACTTGCCGCGGCCACCGAACTCACGCGCCGGTTGCGCACCATGATCAACGACGTGGTCGCCGTTTTGCGCGACGAGCAGCACGAGACGCGTTTCGAACTCACCGGCGCGGAAATCGTCGAGCTCGCATTGGCGCACGCTCGGGCCATCGCCGCCGCCCGCGGTGTGACGCTCGTGACCGGCGACGTTGTCGCGACGCCACTCGCCGGCCGGCGCGCGAATCTCGCGGGCCTCGTCCTGCGCAACCTGCTGCAAAACGCGATCGAGGCCGTGCCGACGGGCGGGAGCGTCCGGCTCACAAGCCGCGCAGAGGGAGCGGAGGCGATCGCTTTTCTCGTCGAAGATTCGGGGCCGGGACTGCCGGACGCAGTGCGCACGCGGCTGTTTCAACCGTGCCCGAGCAGCAAGTTGGGTGGCAGCGGGCTCGGGCTCGCGTTGAGCCAGCAACTCGCGCAGCAAGCCGGCGGCCGGCTCGAACTCGTGCGCAGCGATCCGCGAGGCACTTGTTTCCGGCTCGTGCTGTCGATGACGGCATGACGATCGCGCCGCAAAATTTGCGACAAATATTTTTGCCATCCCCCGTCCAAACTTTAGAGGGATGGGTATGACGGCACTTCGCATCGCCCGCTGGATCACTGGCATCGCGCTCCTAGGTGCGGTGCTCGCGGCGCAGACCGACGGAAAACTGCGCTGGGGCTCGCAGGCCGACTTCAGCGGCCACGGCTTGATCGACTCATCGCCGGCCATCCTCTTCGACGGCACCGACACCACAATCTTCGTTGGCGTGGAACGGGAGACCACCCCGCTCGGAGGGGCGCTGATCGCCTTCGATAGCAGTGGAGGAATCAAATGGAGTTTCGACACGCTGCGCGATGCGGCCACGCCAGTGGATTCGGCCGTCAATTCTTCGCCCGCGATCTCGGCGGACGGCTCCACCGTCTATTTCGGCAGCAAGAACGGCAAGCTCTACGCCTTCAACATCGCCGACCACACCAAGAAGTGGGAGTTCAACGCCCACGCCGATGTCTACACCTCGCCGACCCTCGGGCCCGACGGCACCATCTACATTGTGACGGGCGATTTCATCCTGCACGCCCTGTCCAAGGACGACGGTGCGGAGAAATGGCACCACGCCGCGGGCTACGGCTTGGATCCTTCGCCCGCCGTCGCGCCCGATGGCACGCTCTACTTCGGCACGCTCGACGGCAACCTCGTCGCGCTCAATCCCGATGATGGTTCCGAAAAATGGACGACGCCCGCCGGCGCGCTGGTCTATGCGTGCCCCGCCATCGCGAGCGATGGCACGATCTATTTCACGAGCTACAGCGACGGGCGGCTCCTGGCCGTGTCGCCGGATGGCGTCGTGAAATGGACGTTCAACGCCAGCGGCGTGATCGCGGCGTCGCCCAGCCTCGGCGCCGACGGCACGATCTATTTTGGCGACGGCAACGGCAATTTCTATGCGCTCAATCCCGACCGCACCCTGAAATGGCCCAAGCCCGCAAGCATCGGCGCCCCGATCGTCTCGACCGCCGCGGTGCGCGCCGACGGCACGATCGTTTTCGGCGCTTTCGATTACCGGCTCCATGCGCTCAACCCCGACGGCACGGAAAAATGGAAGACGGCCCAGATGGGCGATCAGATTTTTTCCTCCCCCGTGATCGCGCCCGACGGCACGATCTATGTCGGCTCGGAAGACGGCAAACTCTATTCGTTTAGCGGCAGCGGCGCGCCACTCTCCACGGTTTCCAGCTGGCCGATGCTGCACCGCGATCAACGGCACTCCGCACTCGCGCGCGCTGCCACGGCCGGCGGCTACCTCGTCAATCTCTCGACCCTGGCCCAGGCCGGGGGCAACGCGAACCTCATCGCGGGTTTCGTCGTGCAGGGCAGCGCGGCGAAGCGCTTTTTGATCCGCGCGGTCGGGCCGACGCTCGCCCAGTATCCGTTTAACGTGCCGAATACGCTTCTCGCCCCGGCGGTCTCGCTCGTGTCCGCCGGGATGCAGATTGCGGCGAACAATAATTGGAGCAGCACCTACGAAAATTTTATTTCGATAATCAATGCCACCCAAGGCGTCACCTTTCAGCTGGGAGCTGGCGAGAAGGATGCCGCTTTCGTTGCCTCGCTGGCCCCGGGCAATTACACGGCGGTCGTGACATCGTCCGACGGCGGCACAGGTGTCGCGCTCGTGGAAGCCTACGACCTTGAGGTCAATTCCTCGGCGGCGCGATTGATCAATCTTTCGACGCGGGCGCAGTCCGGCAGCGGCGCCAGCGTGCTTACCGCGGGTCTCGTCATCGGCGGACAGGGAACGCTGCGGCTTCTCGTTCGCGCCGTCGGGCCGGGACTCACGCAGTTTGGTGTCGGCGGCGTGCTCGCACAGCCAATGATGCGCGTATTTTCAGGTCAGACCGAGATTGGCCGCAACACCGGCTGGACGTCCGGCGGTCTCACCGAAGACCTCGCGGTTGCCGCCCGGCTGACCGGAGCGTTTCCGCTCTCAGCCAGTGGCTCGGGCAGCGCAGACTGCGCGGCGGTGCTCACACTCGCGCCGGGCAATTATACGATTCAGGTCTCGGGTGTCGGCGGCACGACGGGCGAAGCGCTGGTGGAAGTTTACGCCGTGCCCTGATTCCTTGGAGAATATGCGTGCGGAAATGTCGGTGTTTCCGAGTAATCAGCGCAATAAAAGCCCCGCGCTTTTCGGCGCGGGGCTTGGTGAGGGAGTTCGCTAGCGGTTATTTATTCTTCGTGTCGACGACTGCGGCCTGCGCGGCGGCGAGACGGGCGATCCTCCGTCGCTCCTTACGGAGCTATGGAGGACAGGCCGGGCACCCTGCTTCGCACAAGGCTACGCAGGGCGCGGCGCGGAATGGGTTATTTCTTTAGATCGGCCACCGCAGCTTGAGCGGCTGCCAAGCGCGCGACCGGCACTCTAAACGGCGAGCACGAGACATAGCTGAGGCCGAGCTTGTGGCAGAACTTCACCGAGTCCGGATCGCCGCCGTGTTCGCCGCAGATGCCGAGCTTGATGTCCGGGCGGGTCTTTCGTCCCTTCTCAATCGCGATCTGCATGAGCTGGCCGACGCCGGTCTGGTCGATGCTTGCAAAGGGGTTTTTCTTGAAGACCTCGGCCTCCTGGTAGGGCGCGAGGAACGAGCCGGAATCATCGCGCGACATGCCGAGGCAGGTCTGCGTGAGATCGTTGGTGCCGAAGCTGAAAAACTCGGCCGTCTGCGCGATCTCGTCGGCGGTGAGCGCGCCGCGCGGAATCTCGATCATGGTGCCGACGGAATAGTTGATCTTCACCTTCTTTTCCTTCTGCACCGCGGCGGCGACCTCATGAACAAGTGCGACCTGGAGATCGAGTTCCTTCTTGAAGCCGACCAGCGGGATCATGATTTCAGGTTTGGCCTTGAAGCCCTGCTTGGTCGCATCGGCGGCGGCCTCGAGGACGGCGCGCGCCTGCATCGCGGTGATCTCGGGATACTTGATGCCGAGGCGGCAGCCGCGGAAGCCGAGCATCGGGTTGAACTCGTGCAGCTCGTGCACGCGCTGGATGATTTTCTCGACCGGGATGTTGAGCTTCCGGGCGAGGTCCATCTGCGACTCCTTCGTGTTCGGAAGAAATTCGTGCAACGGTGGGTCGAGGAAGCGAATCGTTGCGGGAAAGCCCTTCAGCGCCTTGAAGATTCCGAAGAAATCATCGCGCTGGTAGGGCAGCAGTTTCGCGAGTGCGGTCTGGCGGGCCTCGAGTGTGTCGGCGAGGATCATCTCGCGCATGACGTCGATGCGATCGCCTTCAAAGAACATGTGCTCGGTGCGCGTGAGGCCGATGCCGGTGGCCCCGAACGCAACGGCGTTGCGCGCCTGCTCGGGGGTGTCGGCGTTGGTGCGGACCTTGAGTTTGGTTGCCTGCGCGCACCACTTCATGAGCTGGGTAAAATTCTTGAATTTCTCCGTGGCCTGAGCGGCTTTGTCGCCGTGGAGGAGGCCCGCGATGATTTCGGAAGGCGCGGTCGGGATCTGGCCGCCGTAAACGGTGCCGGCGGTGCCGTCGATCGAGAGAAAGTCGCCTTCGTTAAAGGTCTGGCCATCGATGGTGAGCGTCGTCTTGTCGTAATCGATCGCGAGGGCAGCGGCGCCGCAGACGCAGACCTTGCCCATCTGGCGGGCAACGAGCGCGGCGTGCGAGGATACCCCGCCGCGCGCGGTGAGGATGCCCTCGGCTGCGATCATGCCGCGGAGATCCTCGGGCGACGTCTCGATGCGAACGAGCAGGACTTTTTCACCCTTTTCGGCGGCGGCGACGGCGCGCTCGGCGTTGAAATAAATCTTGCCGGTGGCAGCGCCGGGACCGGCAGGCAGGCCGGTCGCGATGACCCTGGCTTTCTTGACCTCGGCGAGGTCGAAAATCGGCGCGAGGAGCTGGTCGAGCTGGTCGGCGGGGTTGCGGAGGATCGCGGTGCGCCAGTCGATGAGTTTCTCTTTCACCATATCGATGGAGAACTTGAGCGCGGCGGCGGCGGTGCGCTTGCCGTTCCGCGTCTGGAGCATGTAAAGGACCTTGTCTTGGATGGTGAACTCGAAGTCCTGGACGTCTTTGAAGTGCTTCTCGAGCACGCCGCGAATGCGCTCGAGTTCGTGGTAGGCCTCGGGCAGGTGGTTGATTAACTGTGCGACCGGCTCGGGCGTGCGCACGCCGGCCACGACGTCCTCGCCCTGCGCGTTGATGAGAAACTCGCCGTAGAATTCCTTCACGCCGTTCGCGGGGTTGCGCGTGAACGCGACGCCGGAGCCGGAGTTGTCGCCGGTGTTGCCGTAGACCATGGCCTGCACGTTGACGGCGGTGCCCCACTCGGTGGGGATGCCGTATTTGCGGCGGTAGACGATCGCGCGGTCGTTCATCCACGAGCCGAACACGGCACCGGCAGAGCCGACGAGCTGTTCCCACGGTGTGGCGGGAAATTCTTTTCCCGCGCGCTCTCTGACGAGTGCCTTGAAGCGGACGACGAGTTCCTTGAGGTCGTCGACGGACAGCTTCGTGTCCTCGATCTCGTGGTTGCCGTAGCGCTCGTCCTTGAGCTTGCCGATGACGGTCTCGAACGGCTCGTGATCTTCGTCGGGGCGCTTTTGCACGCCGAGCACGACGTCGCCATACATCTGCACAAAACGGCGGTAGCAGTCCCACGTGAAGCGCGGGTTGCCAGTTTTCTTCGAGAGCGCGTCGACCGTCTGGTCGGTGAGGCCGAGGTTGAGGATGGTATCCATCATGCCCGGCATCGAATCGCGCGCGCCGGAGCGGACGGAGACGAGCAGCGGGTTTTCGAGATCGCCGAACTTCATGCCGGTCTGGGCCTCGAGTGAAGCAATGCCGGCCTCCATCTGACCGCGGAGCGCCTTCGGATAGGTGCGCTTGTTGGCGTAATAATAGGTGCAGACCTCGGTCGTGATCGTGAAGCCCGGGGGCACCGGCAGGCCAATGCGACACATCTCGGCGAGGTTGGCGCCCTTGCCGCCGAGCAGCGGCTTCATGGTGCCGTTACCGTCAGTCTTCTTGCCGAACAGGTAGACGTATTTTGACGCTTTGGCGGGGGCGGATTTCTTCGCGGGTTTCCTGGCTTTCTTTTTAGCGGCCATGTGAGGAGGTTTTGAGTTGAAAAACGGATGGTCGCGCGGATGCGCGGAGGGGCGTGAGGCAATAGGACGGAGCTGCGGCCTGTCAACGATCCAGCTTTCGCTGGTAAAATCGAAACCGGATTCAATTGCGTGGGCGATTATTGCGTTCCTTCACTGCCGGCCCGACAAGTCCGCGGTCGTTGCGTCCACGCGCGTGAAGACGAGAAGCGCGAGCGGCAAGTCCAACCAAGGCCGCCGGAGAAAAGGAGCGGGATAGCCGGATTGTTGGCGCAGACGAAGAATGCCGCCCGGGGATAGAAGCAAAAGCCACCGCTCGTTTGAGAGCGCGCCGGCGCGGCGATCGCTCACATGCCTTTCTTTACGAAAGCGATGTCCTTGTTGCTGTCCTTCAGAGTGATGACCTTTTGGCCGTGCGAATCCTTGCCGACGTAATCGATGGTGGCGGCGGCCAGCACGGGAAGCGCTTTGCGCAGATCGTGGCTTTCGCCCTCGCTCGTGACGTCGACGGTCCAGATCTCGGAGGGCGGACGGCCTTCGGCGGCGGGTTTGTTTTCGCGGGCGGAGAGGCGGAGATGTTTTTCGTAAACGACAGTGGTGACGACAACGTCGCGGTAGCCGACGAGTTCGGTGTGCGGCGGCTCCTGGACGGTGATAGTGGAGTAGATGGGGTTGCCGTTTTTGTCGGTGCCGACTTGCACACGCTCGATACGCACCTGGCCGGGCAGCGTGAGATAGACTGGTTCGGAAACCGTCTCGTGGTGCGTCTGCGGCGGGCCGACGCCATAGTCGAGGTCGACCACGAGGTCCGCTTTTTCCGCGTCGGTGGTTTCATACATGCCCTTGCCGGAAAGCGCCGTGCGGATGAAGCCGACGGCCTCCTGGTGGCGGAGCGAGTCCTCGGCGATTGCAGGGTTGGCGTTGTGAATCTGGTAGGAGATCGCTTCTTCGGCCTTGGGCTTCGCGAGGGAGTCGACCTTGACTTCGTAGGAATTGGCGCAGCCGCCGGCCAGCAGGCCGCCGGTGAGCACCAGGACGCACCACGTCAGTGTCCCATTGGGCGCGCGGTCACAACGGGCCGGTGGGTGACGGGTCTTCATGGGGACATGCCACTGCTAGCGCAAAATTGGCGGCGCGCAACTGCAAGATGATGTTTGGCCGCCTTTCGTGCCGGTAAAAGCGCGCCGGAATCGGCGCGCGGATCGGCGGGACCGCCGCCGGCGGTTTACTTGCGGCCCGCCTCGCGCTGGGCGCGAAGCACCACTCGAAACATCTGGAGGCAAAGCCAGAACACGCCTGTCATGCACGCGGAGCACAGCCCGCCCCAGAGTAAAATCATTTTCGGGTCGTTTGACATCACGTGCGGCGAAACCACGCGGTAGAGCAATGCGAAAAACGCGAGCACCAGCACGGCGTCGATGGCGAGGCTCGCAGTCGAGCGGCGTTTGTTTTCGGAGGGGACCATGGCGCAAAAGGAGACGGACAACCCGCGCTTTGTCCACGGCAATTTTACTGGAGGAGGAGCAAGAAAATCTCGCGTCACGGTGGGTTGTTGGCAACCTCCCGGCGTCGACTGGCGCCATTGCGCCAAATCCTTACACTTGCTTCCTCATGCCCCAGCCTGGCTCCAACCCTAACGCTCAGGCGTCGACCCTGCGCAACCTCAAGGTGCTCGTGGTGCTGCTGGTGTTTTCCAATATTTTCGTCGGCGTGCTCAGCGTTTATTTGCTGCGGGCCGTCGACCAACGCTACTCGGAGCTGGTCGGCCAAGCGGTGCCGGCATTGAACGACCTTCGCCAGCTGATGAGCGACACGGTTACGGTGATGCGCTCGACGAATCCCAACAATCTCTCCGGCGCGAATGGCGATGCGGTTGCGGCGTTGTTGGGTTCGAGGCAACGGCTCGCGCAGATGAAAAAGTCACGCGAGGAGGCGATACAGGATCCTTATTTTGCAGAGAAACATGAGGCCGCCATGGCGATTTCCCAAACCGGTTTGGAATTCGACGGCATTTGCGCCGAGTATTTGGATATTTACACAAGCGGCCGGCGCGCGGAGGCGGTTCGCCTGCGGGACGAAAAATTGCTTTCCACGTTCGATCGCCATATCGCCACCATTGGGGCCGCGGCTGATGCCATCGAATTCACGAGCTTGGCCACCAGCAAGGACTACTCCGGTCGCACCAACAGTCTTTCGACCATCGTGCTCGGCGTCGCGAGCTGGCCCGTGATCTTGCTGTTCGGGTTGCTGCTATTGACCGCCGTCTTCGTGATCGCGATGATGATCGCGTTTCGCGGCAAGGATCTTTCGGACATGCCGTGAACGCTTGGTGGCTGCGCGGCCGCTGCGGGTTCACCAACTTTTCGGAATCGCTGCAGTCAGCACCTCGGGCGCGCCGGTGGTAACGAGCACGTTGTCCTCGATGCGCACACCACCGAGTGCGAGGTGGCACTCGGCCAATGGCCAGTTGACACACTCGCGGAAACGCGCGCGCCGCGCCGGATCGTTCAGCAGGGCCGGGATGAAATACAGCCCCGGCTCGACCGTGACGACGTAGCCCGTCGCGAGCGGCAAATCCATGCGCAGCGTCCGCAGGCTCGGCCGCGAATCCTTCATGCGGCCGGGCAACATGCCGCTGCCGTCGCGCACGCCGAGCCCGACCATGTGCCCCAGTCCGTGCGGGAAAAACAACCCGTGCGCCTCCTGCTCGACGAGCGACTCCGCACCGCCGCGCATCACACCCATCGCCACAAGTCCCGCGACGAGATCGACGGCGCAGGCGCGATGCACGTCCTTCCACTCTGCGCCGGGCAGGCACCGCGTAATCGCGCGCTCCTCGGCGGCGAGCACGACCTGAAAGAGATCGCGTTGGAAGGCGTCCGGCTCGCCGACGACGTAGGTCCGCGTCACGTCTGCCATGTAACGGTCGATTTCCGCGCCGGCGTCGACGAGCACAAATTCCCCGGCGCGCGCGGCGCGATCCGATGGCTCGAAGTGCAGCACGGCCGCGTTGGGCCCGCTGCCGACGATCGTGCCGTAGCCGGGCCGCGTGCCGCCGTGCCGGAAAAATTCCGCTTCGAGTTCGATTTGCAACGCGCGCTCCGTCACACCGGGCCGCAGGGACGCCCGCAACTTCGCGAAACCGGCCGCGGTCGCCGCCGCAGCACGACGGATGAGCGCGATTTCGTGCGCGTCCTTTGGTCTGCGTGCGTGGGCAAGCGCCTCGCGCGCGCGCTGTGTGCGTGCCGCGTCCGCCACAACGCCGCGCCACGGTGTGCCAAGCATTGCGACGGGCCGGTCCTGCCGCGCGGCGAGCCACGGCACGAGTTCAGCGACCGGGGTGCCGGCCATCTGCGCACGGCCTTCCCACACCCGCTCGCCCTCGGTGACCTCCGGCACAAACGAAACCCAGCCCGTTTGTGCCCCATCGCGCGGGTCAAATGCGATGACACCGCCCGCACATTCGCGGCCCTCGAGATAAAAATATTCCGCGTGCGATCGGAACGGGTAGGTTTGGTCGCTGCCCTCGGGCAGCGGCACCGGCTCGCCGGCACCGACGAGCAGCAGGGTATCGTCCAGTTGCAGGGCCGCCGCGATCCGCGCGCGGCGCTCGGTCAGAAAATCGCTCATGGGTTTTGTAGCGAAGCTGACTGCGACGCGCACGGTGCGCAAGCGTGCCGGCGGCTTGCTCATTCCCCGCGGGTCCGCATTTTAAGATCCAATCATGCGCATCGACTTCACTTCGCTCCACGCTCGCGATGCCTATGCCTGGATGGTCAGCACGATTCTGCCGCGCCCGATTGCGTGGGTCTCGACGATTTCCGCGGACGGTCGATCCAACCTCGCGCCCTTTTCGTTTTTCCAGGGCGTCTGTGCGAACCCGCCCACGCTGATGTTTGTGCCCGTCAACGCGCGCGACGGTGCGAAGAAGGACACCGTGCGCAATCTCGAGCAGGTGCCCGAGTTCGTCGTGAACCTCGTGCCGTTCGCACTCGCCGGACAAATGAACGCCACGGCGGCACTGCTGCCTTACGGCGAGAGTGAGTTTGAAAAATTCGGCATCGCGTCTGCACCGAGCGAACGCGTGCGCCCGCCGCGCGTCGCCGCGGCGCCAGTGGCGTTCGAGTGCACGCTCGATCGGTTTGTGCGCATCGGCGAGGGGCCGCTGGCGGCGCACGTCACGTTCGGCCGGATCCAAGTCGCGCATGTAAGCGACGCCGTCCTCGGGCCCGATGGCAGGCCGGATCCGGCGAAGCTCGACCTCATCGGGCGGCTTGGCGGCGAACTCTACGCCCGCACGACCGAGCGCTTCGCGATCAAGCGGCCGGATCGCTGAGATCATTCCCGCGGCCAAAACCGAGCAGACTGGTTGCGCAAAAATCGGCGCAATCTTCGCCAATATTCGCGGAGGCTTGGCCGGTCCTTTCCTGCTATAAAACATCATGACACCTTCCGTTTACCCGCAGGGTTTGTCCGCTTGGGGTGATCCACCCCACCTCGCCGGGCCTCAGGTATTGACCAATCCGCTCCTTAACAAGGGCACCGCTTTCACGGAGCGCGAGCGCGTGGCACTTGGAATCCACGGCCTGCTGCCGCCGCGCGTTTTCACGTTGGAGGAGCAACTGCAGCGCACGCTCAAAGCCGTCCGCGGCAAGTCGAGCAATCTCGAGAAATACCTTTACCTGACCATGCTCCAGAACCGGAACGAAATCCTGTTCTACCGGCTCGTCGTCGAGAACATCGAGGAGTTGGTGCCGATCATCTACACGCCGACGGTCGGCGAGGCGTGCCAGAAATACGGTGCCATTTACAACAAGCCGCGCGGGATGTTCATCACTCTGCGCGACCGCGGCCACATCGCCGAAATTCTCCGGCACTGGACCCAGCCGGGCGTGCGCCTGATCGTCGTCACCGACGGCGAGCGCATCCTCGGTCTCGGGGATCTGGGCGCGCTTGGCATGGGCATCCCCGTCGGCAAGCTCTCGCTCTACTCGGCCTGCGCGGGACTGCACCCGAGTTACACCCTGCCGATCACCTTGGATGTCGGCACGAACAACCCGGAACTCCTCGACGGCCCCGCTTACATCGGGTTGCGGCAAAAGCGGGTCCGCGGCGCCGAATACGACGCCTTCATCGAGGAGTTCGTGCTCGCGGTGAAGGACGTTTTCCCGAAGGCGCTCGTGCAATGGGAGGACTTCGCCAACATGAACGCCTTTCGCATTCTGCACACCTACCGCCACCGGATCCTGAGTTTTAACGACGACATCCAGGGCACGTCGGCCGTTGCGCTTGCCGGCGTCATCGGCGCCCTGCGCCTGACGAAGTCCACGCTCGCCCAGCAAAAAATTCTTTTCTTCGGCGCGGGTGAGGCCGGCACCGGCATCGCCAGCCTCTACATCACGGCCGCTCAGGCCGAAGGTCTCACCGAAGCCGAGGCGCGGGCGCGCTGCTGGTTCGTCGATTCGAAGGGACTCCTCGTGAAAGATCGTGGCGACGTCCTCGCGCCGCACAAACAGCCCTTCGCGCACGATCACCCGTTTATCGCCACGCTGGCTGAAGCCGTGAAGGTGCTCAAACCCACCGCGCTCTTCGGCGTGTCGGGCAGCACCGCGGCGTTCACGCAGGAAATCGTCGCGACGATGGCGAAGCTCAACGAGCGTCCGATCATCTTTGCGCTCTCGAATCCGACTTCAAAGGCCGAGTGCACCGCCGTGCAGGCCTACACGTGGTCGGAAGGCCGCGCGATTTTCGCGAGCGGCAGCCCGTTCGACCCCGTTGAACTCAACGGCCACCGCTATATGCCCGGACAAGGCAACAACATCTACATCTTCCCCGGCGTCGGTCTCGGCGCGCTGGCGTGCGAAGCGCGCGAGGTGACGGACGAGATGTTCCTCGTCGCGGCGCAGACACTCGCCGGGCTGGTCGGCCCCGAGGATCTCGCGGTCGGCCGCGTTTATCCGTCGCTCGGGAAAGTTCGCGAGATCTCGCTGCAAATCGCCGCGGCCGTTGCTGAGTCTGCGTATAAGGCGAAAATTGCCGCGTGCCTCCGGCCGAAGGATTTGGTGGCGGATATTCGCGGCCGGATATTCGAGCCGGTCTATCGCGAATACGTGTGATGCGGCAGTCGGGGCGAATTCAATTCAACTGTTTTTTCGGATCGCTGTTTGCGCCACCGCCCTTGCGGCCGAGGGCGGAGCTGGCGCGGTTGCCGGGAGCAGTGCCGTTTGCGGGAGCGAGCCATCGCGGGCGGCATTAGCGGCGCCATGGCGGGCTTGGTGAACACCGGCACAATCTGCGACGTTGGTGGCGGGTCGAAGGGAAAGTTGTTCGGCGGCGCCCGTCACGTTCGGCCGGATGCTGGTCGCGCAAGTGAGCAACGCTGTCCCCGGGCCCGATGGCAGGCCCGGCCCGGCGAAGCTTGATCTCATCTGTCGGCTTGGCGGCGAACTATTAGCTTTTGCTCTTGGGCGACGCAACGTGGGAAATAAGACACACCTTTTGCCAACATTCGCATAGACGGAACCTTCCGTTGCACTACGGTTGACGCGTATGACTCCGAAGGATTCTTCCCGCGGTCTGTCCGCCTGGGGTGAGATGCCGCCTGCGCTCGGCCCAAATTGGCAGACCGATCCGCTCCTTAACAAGGGGACCGCGTTCACCCAACGTGAGCGCGATGCCCTCGGGCTGCGCGGCCTCCTGCCGCCGTGTGTCTTCACGCTGGAGGAGCAGGTGAAACGTTCGCTCAACGCCGTCCGCCGGCTTACGACCAGCATAGATAAATACATCTACCTCGCGAGCCTGCAAAACCGCAACGAGGTGCTCTTCTACCGGCTGGCTTTCGACAACATCGAGGAAATGCTGCCGCTCATCTACACGCCCACGGTCGGTGAGGCGTGTCTCCAATACGGTGCGATCTACCGCCGGGCGCGCGGCCTTTTTCTCAGCCTGAATGAACGCGGGCAAATTGAGCAAATCCTCCGGCGCTGGCCGCGCGATGGGGTGCGGCTCATCGTCGTCACCGACGGCGAACGCATCCTCGGCCTCGGTGATCTCGGAGTGCTCGGCATGGGCATTCCGGTCGGCAAGCTTTCGCTCTACACCTTGTGTGCTGGCGTGCATCCTTACTACACGCTCCCGATCACGCTCGACGTCGGCACGAACAACCTGGAACTCCAGGCTGGTCCCGCTTACATCGGGTTAAAGCAAAAGCGCGTGCGCGGCGCCGACTACGACGCTTTCATCGAGGAGTTCGTGCGCGCCGTGAAAGCAGTGTTTCCGACCGCGTTGCTCCAGTGGGAGGATTTCGGCAACACCAACGCGTTCCGCCTGCTGCGCACCTATCGGCACCAGCTGCCGAGTTTCAACGACGACATCCAGGGCACGGCCGCGGTGACACTGGCCGGCGTGATTGCCGCCTTGCGGCTCACCGGTGGCCAACTCGCCACCCAGAAACTGCTTTTCCTGGGTGCGGGGGAGGCCAACACCGGCATTGCCGATCTTTTTGTGGCGGCGGCGCGCGAGGCGGGGTTGAGCGAAGCGGAGGCACGGTTGCGCTGCTGGTTTATCGATTCGAAGGGGCTGGTCATCAAAGGCCGCCCCGAGCATATCACCGAGCACAAGCTGGCCTATGTGCACGAGCACGCGCCCATCGCGACACTCGCGGAAGCGGTGAAAAGCCTCCGGCCCACGGCGCTCATCGGGGCTTCGGGTGCGACGGGGTCGTTTACGCGCGAGGTCGTCGAAGGCATGGCCGCCATTAATCCACGGCCGATCATTTTTGCGCTGTCGAATCCGACCGCGAAGGCCGAGTGCACCCCGGAGCAGGCTTACGCATGGTCGGGCGGGCGCGCGATTTTTGCGAGCGGCAGTCCGTTCCCGCCGGTTGATTTGAACGGCGTGCGGCACGTGTCGGGGCAGTGCAACAACATCTACATTTTCCCGGGCGTGGGGCTCGGCGTTCTCGTCAGCGAGGCGCGTGAGGTGACCGATGCGATGTTTTTGGTCGCCGCACGCACGCTCGCCAATCTCGTGCAACCCGAGGATCTCGCGATGGGCCGCGTTTATCCGCCGCTCTCCAACATTCGCGAGGTCTCCATCCAGATCGCCGCGGCGGTCGCGGCGTGTGCACACGATGCCGGGCTGGCGCGCAGTCCCCGGCCTGCGGACATCACGGAGGATATTCGCGGCCGAATGTTTTATCCGGTCTATCGCGAATACGCGTGAGGCGTCGGCGGCTGCGAGTTCAATACTGCTGTCTTCTCTGATCGGGTTCCTTGCCACCGCCCTTGTCTGACGCTGGCTGCGCTGGCGGCGCGATCGGTGGCGGAGCTGGCGCGGGCGCGACCGCTGGCAGCACTATTTGCGGGGGCGGAGTCGAAGCAGGCGGTGGGAGCGGCGCCACCACGGGCCCGGTGAACACCGGCACGACCCGTGACGCCGGCGCCTGGCCGGAGGGAAAATTGATCGGCGGTGGCGAGGCGTGCGCGACGGGTGCGACAGTATTGTTCGCCGGGCGTGCGTTGGGTTGATTTGGAAACGCAATGGGACGGTTCGGCCGATCGCCCGTGTCGTCGCGGACACGGCCGGGATTGGCGCGCCGGTTGGGTGGCGGGGTGACGGCCGTGAT